>Ga0187892_10008977_pt1 | contig 13390 bp, 9 predicted proteins | sample MA1701073metaG_FD_139345 | JGI IMG/M metagenome (GOLD analysis project Ga0187892, IMG submission 139345) | Bio-ooze microbial communities from a basaltic lava cave in the Kipuka Kanohina Cave System on the Island of Hawaii, USA - MA170107-3 metaG ...
CCGGGCCGCGCTCGGGGCGCTTTCCGGGAAGGGTTCCGAAGAGTTGAAGGAAGGCCTGCTGAAACTCCTCGAGGTCATCGGCGCGGACGGTCGCTGGCGGGAAGACGTGGTCGGGGCGCTCCGGCGCCTTTCGGACGACGCCGACTTTCCGCTGCCCAACTCGGTCGCGCAGGCGTTGAGGCGGCTCGAACCGCAGCGCCGCGTCAACCCCGTCGCGGCTCCCGTGCCGGACGTCCGGGCGACGATCGAGGCTAAGCAGACGGAGGCCCAGCGCCTGGCGCAGGAGCTCCAGGCCGCGGTCCTCCGGGTGGCCCACGGTTCGCTCCCGCCCGAAGACAAGATGAAGGAGATGACCCGCCTGCAAACGGAGTTTCAGGTTCGGATTCAGCAGCTCTACGGCGCCTGACGGGGACCGTTCACCGGGTTGACGCTACTCCTCGGCGGGCTCCTCGGGGGTGTCCAGGCCAAGCGGGCGGAGCAGGTCCTGGTGGATGCGGCGGACGCGTTCGACCTGGCCCTTTGCCGGAAAGCGCTCGTAGAAGCCCTCGGCGCGGAACTTGGATACCTCCTCGCGCCAGGGACCGAGAAACGTCTCGAACGCCTTGGGGCCCTCGGTCCGCCAGTGGTCGATCAGCTTCTTCTGACGGAGCAGGTCCCCCAGCACGCGCACGAGGGCCTTGATCGTCACGTCCTTGGTGATCATGTACTTGTCGTTGCGGCCCCACCCCTCCTGGAGCACCGCGCCGGTCCCCTTGAAGTAGTCCCGAAAGAGCTCGAACGACTTCTCCGGCTTCTTGAAGAACTTGGGGTAGTTCTCGACCAGCTTGTAGATCTCGTTGAAGAGCTCCGATTGCAGGATCCACTTTTCCTGCCGCGACCGGCCGCCCAGCCGGTTGATCCGGTACTTGAAGGGCGAATCGTCGGAACTGTACAGCAGGTTGACGACGCGCGCGGCGAACTTCTTCTCCGGCGTCTCCCACGAGACCTTCTCGTAAAGGTCCACCAGGTGCGACTTGTTGATCCGCGTGTGCGTCGAGTTGATGACGACGAACATCTCGGTCGCGAAGTCCGCGCTCTTCCCGTCGAAGACGACGCACGGGACCTCAATCTGGTCGGCCTCCTTGGGGTGCTTCTTCTGGAAGAAATACAAGCCGGCGACGCGGTGCTGGCCGTCGATGATGAGGAAGTTGCCCTGCGGCTCGCGCAGGTTGCCCATCGCCTTGTAGTCGCCGATCGGCTCGAACTTGAGGGTCTCGTCGGTGAAGAGGAGGACCGCGCCGGGGACGAGCGGCTGCGTGGCCGCCGTCTCGAAGAAGTTGACGATGGCCTGGACCTTGCGGCGGTTGAGAGAACGCTGGAACGCCTTGTCGCTCCGCTCGATCGCCGAAATGAACGCGGCGACTTCGTCGTCGCCGGGGGCCTCCGCCTCGATCGTCTCTCCCTCCAGGTGGAAGCGGCTGATGAACCGGACTTTCCGGAGGAGGTCGGGCGCCTTGTAGCTGACGAAGTAGAACGTCCCCTCTTTCTGCCGGACGCGGGTCGCGAGCACGGCCCCATGCTAGTCCTCCCCCGAAAAGGGGTCAAGGTTCTGGCCGATCGCGCCGATCTCCCCTATGTTCCATGGAAGCCGCACGCGCCCTCGGGGCCTATTACACGCCCGCGGTCCTGGCCGAGCCGCTCTGCCGCTGGGCGGTCCGCGAGCCGGGGGACCGCATCCTGGACCCCTCTTGCGGGGAAGGCTCGTTCCTGGTCCGTTCCGTGGACCGGCTCCTGGAGCTGGGGGCGGAGCCGCGGCGGCTCCCGGACCAGATCGCCGGGGTCGAGCTCAACGCCCGGGCGCTTTCGCGCGCTCGCGGGGCGCTGCTCTCCCGCCACCCCGCCCTGCGGTGGGGCCGGCTGGCCCAGGACGACTTTTTCCTTTTCGTCGAAGAGAATCTCGGGCAGGTCCAGTTCGACGCGGTCGTGGGCAACCCCCCGTTCCTGCGGACGCAAGGGCGCCCGGAGGCGTCCAAGCGGCGTGCGCTTCGCGCGGCCCGGGCCTGCGGGGCGCCGCTGACGGCGGACTCGAGCGCGTGGGCGCCCTTCGTCGCCGCCGCGTGCGGGTTCGTGCGGCCGGGCGGGCGGCTGGCGATGATCGTGCCGCGCGAAGCCCTGTTCGTCAACTACACGAAGCCGCTCCTCGGGATGCTCGCGCGACGCTTCGCGAAGGTGAATCTGATCGCCCTGGACGACTACTGGTTCGAGGGCGCGCTCGTCAAGGTGGCGGTCCTCCTCTGCGAAGGCGTGGGGCCCGGCGTCCTGCGGCTCCACGAGGCCCGCACGCTCTCGAATCTCGAGGGCCTGGTCGAGGCGGCGCCCACGGCGGTGCCCGCGAGCTCGTGGGTCTGGTCCCGCCTGCCGCCCGATTGCCGCGACGCCGCCGCCCGAGCGCTCGAGAGTCCGGAGCTGGCGCCGCTTACCGAGCTGGGGTCGATGTCGATCGGCGTCGTGACGGGCGAGAAGGACTATTTCCTCCTTCGCGACGCGGCCGCGCGCGACCGCGCGATCCCTCCGGAGTATCTCCTCCCCGCGGTCTCGCGGCCCTCGCAGCTGGCGGGGACGACCTTCACGGACGACGACGCGGCGGCCCTGGCCGCTTCGGGCGAGGCGTGCCGGCTTCTGGCCGTGCCGCCCGACTACGCGGGCGGCTGCATGACGCTCGACGCCTACCTCGCCGAGGGCCAGGCCCTGGGGGTCGACCGCAACTACAAGTGCCGCACGCGGAAACCCTGGTACGCCGTGAGGCGCGTCCTCGAACCGCCCCACGCGTTCCTCGGCTACCTCGTCAAGTGGCGGCCCCGCTTCGCCGCCAACGGGGCGCGGGCCCATTCCACCAACAACCTCCACCGGCTGTTCCTCCGCGCGCCGTGGGACCGGCAGGCGGGGACGATCGCGGCCTCGATCTTCGGGGCGGCCACGATGCTCTCGGTCGAACTCCTGGGGCGGATCGCGGCGGGCGGCGTCCTCAAGATCGAGCCCGGCGACGCGTCGAAGGTCCGCCTGCCGCGGCCGGACCGGCTGGCGGGGACGCGGGGCGCCGAGGCGCGCTCGCGCGCGATCGACCGGGCGCTCCGCGAGGGGCGCGACTGGGACGCCTACGCGATGGCCGACGACTGGACCGCCAAAGCGCTGGGGTGGAAGGCCCGAGACATGGCGAAACTCCGCCGGGCCCAGCTCGCCCTGCGCGACGTCCGCCTCAAGAAGTAGCGCCACCTAACAAAACAAACCGTTTGTTTTGTTAGGGCTACTCCACGAGCTTCTCGAGTTTCTTCGCCAGCTTCTGACCCTCCGCCCTGACGGCGGCGATGTTTCGCCCCGCGAAAAAGCGGCGGTAGACGAGGAGCTCGTCGACCTTATCGTTCCAGTGCTTGAGGATGTACGCCCAGTCGGACAGCACGCGGTCGAAGTCCTCCGGCGCCTTGAGCTTCCGCCCCTTGAGGAGCTTGCGCGCTTTCTCCTCCACGCGGTCCGGCTCCACGAGCCTTCCGGCGACGACGTCCTTGCGGATCCGGTCGCGGACTCCCTCGTCGGGGATCGACCGGACCTTCTTGGCGATGGCGCTGATCTTGTGGACGGGGAGCTTGTGCTGGACCGCGGTGGCGACCATGTCCTTCCCGCCGAACCGGTGGGCCTCGAGCGCGGTCCGGCCGGCGATCTTTCGCTCGCGGATCGCCCGCTGGACGGCCCCTTCCATGTCGAGCATGGACAGGAGGTCTCGGATCCACGCCTCCGACAGGCCCACGTACTTCGAGACGCGCTTCATCGCCTCGCCCTCGGAGAGCTTCTTCTTCACCAGGAGCTGCACCATGTTGTGGAGGCCCTGGGCCTTCTCGATGTCGGAGAGCCCCTCGCGCTGAAAGTTCTCGGCGAGCGACTGGAGCGCCATTTCCTCGTCGGTCAGCTCGTCGACCTCGATCTCCACCTTGTCCCAGCCGAGCACCTTGAGCGCGGCGAGGCGGCGGTGGCCGTAACAGAGCTCGACCTTCGACCCTCTCATGCGGCCGCGGAGCGAGCCGGGCCACAGTCCCGACTGTCGGATCTCCTCGGCGAGGGAGCGGATGGACTCGCGATCCATTTTTTTCCGCGCCTGGTACGGATTGGGAAGAATGTCTTTGAGCGGAACGACGACCTTCATGGCTACCCCTCCTCCTACGTGCCGGCGTGAACGCTCGGGAGTCCCTACTCTCTACCCGAGACGGTTCTATCACACGCGGCTCGGGCTGTCAAAGAGAATGCCGAGACCTCCTCCTCTTGAAATCGTCCCGCCGTTTGGGGTCGGGACGATTTCAAGAGAAGGTCGAAGACTTTTCGGAATCGTCCGAACCCCAAACGACGAGACGATTCCGAGACAAAATGTCGGAATGACCGTCATCACTTCTTGACTCCCGATGATCGCGGGCTAGAATACTCGAGCTTTCACAACGGCGTTGGGTCGGGTGGGGGAAATTCACCAACCTCGAGCGGCCGAGGGATCGTCTCGTCGTGGCGAAACTGATCTTGGAGTCCGGAGGAGACAGGCGGGAGCTGAAGCTCACCGGCCGGGTCACGATCGGCCGGGCGCAGCACGCTTCCGTCACCATCGACGACAAGACCCTCTCGCGCGAGCACACCGAAGTCTATCCGGAGCAGGGCCGGTTCCTCGTGCGCGACCTCGAGAGCAAGAACGGCACGTTCCTGAACGGGTCGCTCGTGCGGCAGGCCGAGCCGCTCAAGCACGGCGACCGCATCAAGGTGGGGCCGGCCACCTTCGTCTTCCTCATGGACCCGAGCGACGTGCCCGCCGTGCCGGGGCTTTCCACCACCGCCAAGCCGGCTGCCGCCGCCCCCCCTCCGGCGCCCACCCGGCCGGCCGCGCCTCCGCCGCCCGCGCCCGCCCGGGCCCGGCCCCGCGCTTCCACCGGCGAAGGGCCCGACGTCACCGACGCCCTCGGCGGGGCCATCGCGAAGGTCATCCTCGTCGCGATCGTCGTCGTCGGGGCGTACCTTTCGAAAGGGATTTTCCTCGCGATCCTGAACGGGATCCCTTCATGACGCCCCTGACGACCGTCGAAAAGGCGAAGATCCTCTCCTTCCTGGAGACGCGGCTCGAAGCGAAAGTCTACGACACCTGGTGCCGATCCCTCGAGCTCGAGGCTCTCGACGAGAATCAGGTCCGCGTCCCAGCGGTCAATCCGTTCTACCGCGACTGGCTGGAGAAACTGCTTCGCAAGCCGCTCGAGGACGCGTTCCTCCAGCTCTTCGGACGCGCGCCGGAGATCGTGTTCCAGGTGGGGCTCAACGCGCCCGCCTTCGCCGAGAGGCCCGCGCAGCCCGCCCCGCGCCCCGTCCGCGAAGCCGTCGCGGTCGAGCCGATGGCGACCAAGGACTTCCCGTTCCACGCGTCCTACACGTTCGAGAACTTCATCGAAGGGCCGTCGAACCGCATGGCTCACGCGGCGGCCGTGGCGGTGAGCGAGAACCCGGCCACGCTCTACAACCCGCTGTTCATTCACGGAGGCGTCGGGCTCGGGAAGACCCACCTCCTGCAGGCGATCTGCCACGCGATCCTCGTCCGCAATCCCGTCGCGAAGGTCCTGTACCTCTCCTGCGAGGATTTCGTGAACGGGTACATCTATGCCCTCCAGAAGCGAGAGCTGGAAAGCTTCCGGTCCCGGCACCGGAACGCGGACGTCCTCGTCGTCGACGACATCCATTTCCTCGCCGACAAGGAAGGCAGCCAGGAGGAGTTCTTCCACACGTTCAACGCGCTCCACCTCGCCGGCAGGCAGATGATCCTCTCCAGCGACCAGCCCGCCCAGGACATCCGCGCGCTCAAGCAGCAGCTTCTGTCGCGGTTCCGCTCGGGGTTCGAGGCCAAGATCATGACCCCGACCTACGAGACGCGGCTGGCCATCCTCAGAAGAAAGGCCGACGCGCGCTGGAAGGACATCCCCCAGGACGTCCTGGGCTACATCGCGCAGGTCGTCGAGACCAACATCCGCGAACTGGAGGGCGCGCTGACGAAGGTCGTTGGTTACGCTGCGATTTCCAAGCGGCCCACCGACCTGGAGCTCGCCAAGGAAGTTCTGCGGGACACCGAGCCCCCGGCCACGTCGCCGGTTTCGGTCTCCGAGATCCAGCAGGTCGTCGCTCGCTACTTCAACCGCAAGGTTTCCGATCTGCAGTCACGCCGGTGGACCAAGTCCACGTCGCAGGTCCGGCAGATCTGCATCTACCTCTGTCGCAAACTCACCTCCGCCTCGCTCGAAGAGCTGGGGAGCCACTTCGGCGGCAAGGACCACACCACCATCCTCTATTCCGTGCGCAAGATCGAGAAGCTGCTGGGCCAGGACGGTGGCGTCCGGGCCGACGTGGAGCGGCTGACTCGCGAGCTCGGCCGCCGCTAGGCGACCTAACAAAACAAACCGTTTGTTTTGTTAGTGTTAGGGCTAACACCAAAATCCCCGAACTTCAACAACTGTGAAAGTTGCAGGTTCGGCGTAACGCGCTGCACACGCTCTCCAAACAGACCACACGCGGATCGACACCGGTTTCACACACATACACAAGATGATAAGTATCCAAATAATTGGTACATGGATACTTGCGTTACCTGTCCACAAACGCTAAACGGAGAAAGTCAGCTATAAGATTGAGAAGATTTTCTCTTAGATAAACCCTTCTATTAAGACCGTCGCCCCCTCTTACGGCTTGCAGCGCTTGCAGGGGACCTTTCCGGCGTCCCGGGCGTGGCGTTTGCTCTCGAAGTACAGGCGGTCTTCCTCGTGGACCTTCTGGGCGGCGCCACAGTAGGAGAGGTGGTAGAAGCGATTCTTCTCGGCCGACACGTATTCCGCCAGCGCCCCGCGGGACATGTACTCGTCAATGGGCAGCTCGAACGCCTTGATGGCTTCGTCTTCGCCCGTGAAGAGCTGCACGAAGTTGGAGAGTCCCAGGCGGTCCAGGACGAAGCGGGCTTCCGCGTTCAGGCCGAAGAATTTCATGTCACCGCCCCGGGCGCGCGCCTCGTCGACGTAGGCGACGAAGCTCGAGATCCCGTGGCTGTTGAGGTAGACCAGCCGGGCACAGTCGATCGCGATGCGGGCAAACCCCCGATTCATGAGCGTCTCGAAGACCCGGGTGATCGCCTCCTCCTTGGTTTCGTCCACGCGACCGTCCAGAACCACGACCGCGACCCCGTCGGCGTCGCGCAAGTCGATCTTCAGCGGCCGCTTGTCCCCGCGGCCGATCTGCTGTTCCTTCAGGATGTCGCGGATCAGGTTCCGGTCGAGGATCTTCCGCTCGACGAGAATCTCACCCAGCCGCGGCGGGGTGCGCTTGCGTTCCAGTTCCGCGCGCTGCAGGGCGAGGGCCTCGTCGATGGCATGGGCGGGGGCGAGATTCTTGCGGACGAGGAGTTCCCCGATCTTATGGTACGTTTCGCGCAGCTTCCTCGGCATCGAAGCCCCCAGACCCCCTAATTATACCCGATCCCTCCCACACGCAAGCGGCGCCGAAAACATTCCCGCCTCCGCTTGCCCCAGGGGCGTGGCGGCCGCTCACTCGCGTTCCAATTCGACCAGCTTCGTCTGGCCGTACGAAACCGTCGTGAGCGTCAGCCCCTTGGCCGAGCGGAGGAGTTCCCGGAAGTGCGCCAAGTCCCGGACGGCGACGTTGTTGACCCGGCTGACAACCGAGAGCGGCTGAAGCTTGGCGACGTCCGCCTTGCCGCCCGACTCCACCCGAGCCACGACGACGCCAGTCGCTTCGGGCTCAAGCTTGTAGAAGTGGCGCACCTCGTAGGTAAGCTCCTTCACGGTCAGGGCTAGGGCGTCGTCCTTGTACCGTTCGGCCGACTCGTAGTCGACGGGCGCCAGCTCCAGGGTGAGGCCGACGGAGCGCTTCTCCTTGCCGCGGAGGACGTCGAAGGAAACTTTCTTCGCGGCGCCGATCTCCGTGAGGAGCGTCGTGAGGTAGTTCCGCGTCGGTTTCCACGGGGGGGCCGCGCTACGGCCGCCGAAGCCGGGAGGCCGACCGGCGTAGCCGGCGAAACGGTCCGCCTCCGCCGCCAGGTCGCGCGACGCGTCGCCCTCGGGCTTCACGGAGAGGAGGACGTCGTCCTGACGCAGCCCCGCGCGCGCCGCCGGGGAGTTCACGTAGATCTCGGTGACGATGAGGCCCCGGCGGCCGTCGTTGGTCTGTTCCGAGCCTTGGATGCCGAGCGCCTCCGCCACCGGCTTGGACACCTCTTGAAACTCGATGCCGAGCCACACCAGGCGGCCCGCCTCCTTCTTGGTCATCGGCACGGCCTTGAAGTCGAAGTGCGCGGCCGGCTTCGCCAGGGCGTCCCGGATTTCCGAGAAGAACAGGATGCGGCGCAGGTGCTCGGGCGTGTTGCCGCCGCGGTAGCGCTCCATGTAGTACCGCTCGCGCGAAGACTCCATGGCGACGTCGTCGAGGTCCTCTTCTTTCTTGTCGGACGTCGCGCAGCCGACGATGCGCCCGTCGAAGTCCAGGAGGAAGGCGCCGGTCTTGACGCGCCGTCGCGCCTGGACGCGCGGCGCGCCGCCCAAGCCACGCTCTACCCGGAAGAGGCGGTTGTAGTCCAGCGTGATCCGGTCGCTCCCGAAGCGGTCCTCGAAGGCGGCGGTGAAAAAGATCTGGCCGGGCGGGACGGCCGCCGCGTCGACGGCGAGACCGGGCGCGGTCGTCAGCCCTTCGGCGCGGACCAGCATGCCGCCGAAGGACCGGAAGAGGCCCACGAACGCGCCGGGGATGACGCGACCGCCGTCGGTGACCCGGATGTCTTCGATCTTGCGGACGAGCTCGCGCGCCAGGCCCTCCGGTACGAAGAGCGTCCCCTTTTCGTCGAGCGCCACGCCGTAGAGGGTCGTGCGGCCCGGCTTGGCGTCTTCGCCGGGCATGAACCGGTCCGTCCCCTTTTCGGCCCGGAAGGTGATCTCGATCCGTTTAACCGCGCCGGGAAGCGCCTTCCGGAACGCGGCGTAGCGGGCGTCGAGGTCCGTCATGCGCTCGTCGGCGAGGATGGCCTTGCCGAGAAACGAGCTCGACCCGTCAGGCCGGGTCCAGAGGTACTGGTCGAGGGCGACGCCGACCGTGGAGCCGTCCTTGTCGGAGATGACCGAGCCCGTCCGGAGCAGGTCGATGCAGAACCAGTCGCCGCCTGCGGCGAGCGGCGCGTTCGTCTGGATGTACGGGCTCACATTCAGGTGCCAGCGGTCGTCCACGCGCTCGGCGTAGGTGATGTGAAACCCCTCGCCCAGGGCCGGCGCCTTCCAGTCGGAGAACGCGAGGGGGACAAGCTCCCGCGGCGCCGCGGGCTTGAGCAGCACGAAGTCGTGCCGCCGGCCCACGCCGGCGAGTTTCACCTCGAACCGCGCGCCCGCCGCGTCGGTGGCCTCGATCTTCTGGACGTCGGACTCCTTGAACCCCCGGTCGGCGACGAGGATGAGGTCCTTGTCGATGGCGACGCCCCACGTCTCCAGGGGCTGCTCGTTCTCCATGAGCTGGACGAGGCGCTGGGCTTCGGCGTCCAGGGCTTCTTCCTCGAGCTCGGCCTTCTCGAGCCGGGTCTTCTTCCGGAGCGTGACGTCGAGGCCGACGAAGGACTTGTGGACCGCGGCGTGGGTCTTGCGGATCGCCTCGCGGTCCTCCTGCGTCAAAGAAAGAGAACTCACCACAAAGACACAAAGGCCACAAAGAAGAAGACACGTCAAACGGCGGCGTTCGCAAGTCCTTCTTTGTGCGCTTTGCGTCTTTGTGGTGCTAATCATCCTCGAGTTTCTCCAGGTCCTTTTCGAAGTCGAGCACGATCATGCGGCGGTAGCCGTGCCGGATGATCCGGAAGAGGAGCTTCCGCTTGCCGCGCTCCAGCTTGAGCGACGCGTCATAGGCTTCGCGGACGTCCTTGAGCGTCTCGATCGCCCGGTCGCCGATCGACAGGATCACGTCGAAGTTGGCGAAGCCGGAGCCGCGGGCGTTGCCCTGGTACTTCACGCCCTGCACGAAGACGCCGCGCGAGCGCTGGAAATAGAGGACGGGGTCGGAGAAGATCGTGATCTCCTTGACGGTCATGTCCCAGCGCTTGCACTCGAAGTCCTCGCCCTCCTGCTTGCCTTTGGTGGCCGGCTCGATGGCCACGGCCAGCGTCTCGGCCCCGCGGAGGACGTGCAGCTTCGAGGATTTCCCGACCGGCAGCGACGCGAAGCGGCGTTCGACGGCCGGCAGGTCCGTCTCGTACATGCCGCGGACGGCTTCGGTCTCGACCGCCGTGACGAGGTCGCCCGCGCGGAGTCCGACCTTTTCGGCCGGGGAGCCTTCGTCCACGCTGGCGACGAGGACGCCCTGCTTGGCGTCGATGTACGAGCTGCGCGTGAAGTCCTTGAGGGCCTGGAACTTGATGCCCGTCCAGGCGCGGGTCACCTTGCCGTCGCGGATGATCCGGGCCACGACGTCCTGGACGATCTCCGAGGGGATGGCGAAGCCCAGGTTCTCGGCGCCTCGCATGGCGCGGGCGTTGATCCCGATGACCCTGCCCTGGATGTTGACGAGCGGGCCGCCGGAGTTGCCCGGGTTGATCGCCGCGTCGGTCTGGATCCAGAGGTTGTACGGGGCGAAGTCGAAGAAGCGCTCGAGGGACGAGACGATGCCCCGGGACACGGAGCGCTCGAACCCGTGGGGGGCGCCCATCGCCATGACGAGCTCGCCCACGCGGAGCTTCCGCGAGTCGCCGAAGTCGGCGCGGGGGAGCGGGGCCTTGGACTTCCGGGCGGAGAGGTCGAGCTTGATGATCGCCAGGTCCGTCTCCGGGTCGAGGCCCACGACCTTGGCGGGCAGCTCCTCCTTGTCCGAGAGGATGCACTTGATCTCGGTGGCTTTCTCGGCGACGTGGTTGTTCGTCACCACGTGGCCGTCGGCGTTGATGATGACGCCCGACCCGAAGGCCTGGACCTTCTCCATCTTCCCGCCGCGGAACTCCTGCTGGATGGGCTTGATGAAGACGACCGCGGGGAAGACCTTGTCCTTGGCCTCCTGGATGACTTCCTCTTCCGGCCGCACGGAGGCGCACCCGGCCATCAGCGCGGACAAGGCGAGCATTTTTTTCATCGTGTAAGAATTGTCTCCCATGACCTCGAAAGATCAAAGAACAAACCGAAGGCTTACATCTGCTTTACGCGCCCCCCATGTCCGCCTTCGGGCTCTGCATCGAATTCACCGGGGGTGCAACAAAACAAAGAGTTCGATTTGTTGCACCCGAGCCATCCGACAAAACGGAGCTACACCCATTCACAGGCGCGGCGAGAATAATCCTTGCGGCGGCCTCCCGGAGGCCCGTAGACTCGACGGCGGTGAACCGGCTCGGGTCGATTGTCGTTCTGGTGCTCTACGTCGCCGCCCAGGGAGGCTTCCTCCTTCACGGCAGTGAAATCGAGCCGGCCTGTGAGGGATGCCCCGCCGCGGGGCCTCGCCTGGTCGCGGACTGCGCCGACGGCGACTGCGACGCCCCGTCCCACCATCACCACCGGCATTCGGAGCATCACCCCGGGCAATGCCGCGTGTGCGGCGCTTCGGGCGTGAGCGCGCCCGAGCCCGTCCTGCTCGAGACCGCCGGCCTGCCCGTCCGGCACGACGAAGAACGGCACTCGCCTCTTCGGCAATTCGGCCCTTCCCTCCACCGCGCGGCCCGCGCCCCGCCCGCGAACGCCTAGTCTTGGGTTCGTGAACTAGACGCGTTCCGCTTCCAGGTCGACGGAGGGATCATGAATCTCTTTCTGGTTTCATTTCTTTCGCTTCAGGCGGCGCCGCCCCAGGAGCCCGCAAAGCAGCCCGCGCCGGCCAAGCCCCTGAATGAGTTCAATCCGACCATCACCGTCTTTCTGGACACCCTCTGGCGGCTCGACAACAAGCACGTCCGGGAGGTCGAAGACGGGGAAGTGATCGAAAAGGACGACAAGTTCCTGCTCCGGGAGACGGAGGTCGACTTCCGGGCCAGCATCGATCCCTACGCCGACGGGGTCCTCATCATCGCCCTTGAGCAGGAGGCCCCGAGCGAGTTCCACGTCGACGTCGAAGAAGGCTACGCCCGGATCAAGAGCCTGCCCTTCGGCTTTTGGGAGGAGCCGCCGCTGGGGACCAAGCTCAAAGTCGGCCGCTTCCTCCCGGCGATCGGCCGCCAGAACCGGCTCCACACGCACGACCTCCCCCAGCCGCAGCGCGGCCTCGCCTACGAGCAGTTCGTCGGCGACCACCCGTACATCGCCAACGGCGCCTCCGCCGAGATGATCCTGCCGCTCAACCTGACGCTCATCGCCGAGGCGCTCCAGGGGGGCGGCTGGGACCTCGCCTCGGAGGGACGGGACCAGCCCGCCTTCGTGGCCAACCTCAGTTGGTTCGACACGTTTGCCGACGAGCACGACGTCGAGATCGGCCTCATCGGCTACTACGGCCACAATGACGTCGAACGCCGGCGGCACGTGCACTTCTACGGCCTGGACTTTCTCTATAAGTGGAAGCCCGTGCGCCAGGGGGAGTGGACTTCGATCGTCGTCGCGGGGCAGCTCTTCTACGGGGTCCGGGAGTTCCTGATCGACCTGGACGGCGACGGCGACAACGAGCGCGAGCCGGGCGTCGACCTCGACGGCGACGGCAACATCGACGACCGGATCGAGGACCGGCACCGCGCGTTCGGCTATTTCGTCTACGCGCAGTACCAGCTCGACCGCCGGTGGTACTTCGGCCTTCGTTACGACTGGACGCAGTACCTGGAAGACCGGCCGCTCAAGGACGACGAGGCCAGCCGCGTCACGCCGTACGTCAGCTGTTACATTACCGAGTTCTTCAGGCTGCGGGTGGCCTACGAGTTCACCCGAAGCGACGTCCACGAGGACGACGACCTGCACACCTTCCTGCTGGAGGGGACGTTCGTTTTCGGATCGCATCCACCGCACCCGTATTGGGTCAATCAGTAGGAGTGGATATGAAGAAGCTGTGGCTCCTGGCCGCCGCCGGTATGCTCCCCGGCGCCGCCCAGGACAAGAAGTTGAACGTGGCCTGCACCCTCCCCATTCTCGAAGTGCTGGCCCGCGAGGTAGGGGGCGACGACTTCGCCCCGTTCAGCCTTTGCAAGGCGGACCAGGACCCGCACTACGTCCGGGCCACGCCGGTCCTCCAGCGCAAGCTCCGGGAAGCCGACCTCTTCGTCGAGGTCGGCCTCCAGCTGGAGCCCTGGGCGGACCTCGTGGCCGACGACTCGGGGAAGCCCAAGCTCCAGAAGTCCGGGTCCGGCCGGGTCGTGGCGTCCGCCGGAATCCCGCGCGAGCAGCTCCCGAAGGTCCTCGACCGCGCCGAGGGC
>Ga0187892_10008978_pt1 | contig 13389 bp, 12 predicted proteins | sample MA1701073metaG_FD_139345 | JGI IMG/M metagenome (GOLD analysis project Ga0187892, IMG submission 139345) | Bio-ooze microbial communities from a basaltic lava cave in the Kipuka Kanohina Cave System on the Island of Hawaii, USA - MA170107-3 metaG ...
AGAGGAAGCAGAAGTCCAGCGAACCATTCGGGCGCTCCGCGATACCGGGGGCAACGTATCGCGCGCCGCCCGCCGGCTCGATATGACCCGCAGCGCCTTGCGGAACCGTCTGCACAAGTACCATTTGGAACGGTACGTGCAGAAGGACTGAGGCATCACAAGGAGTCTGGCTTGCGAACATCAAACGCGCGGTTGGCGAGCGCTATCAGGACAAAGATCGGATCGCACGCTCGTGCATGGTTGCCCCTAGCGTTCGTCCTGGTCGCGATCGCCGCTTGTAGTGCAGGTCGAAACGGCTAGCGCGTTCGCTTCAGCCCTTCACGGGCTCGTTCCGATATACTGGCATCGATGCCGAGCTTGGACTGCACGCACCCCAGGTCGTGGCTTCGGACCGCCGTCTCAGTCCTCTTCGCGTTGGCGTTCGTCGTCGCTAGCAGCGCATGCGACGTCTGAGATCGTTCTCGTCCCCCTACTCCGGACCGAACACTTCGTCGGGAGGCGTCCGGTAGGCCATCCGCGCCGGAATCAGGGCACCGAGGACCGCAGCGACGAAGCCGCCAAATGCGATCGCCGGAATCTCAGGCGCAAACCACTGTTGCTCGAGGAGCCACCCATACCCCTCGCGAGGCACATCGGCAGCCGGACCTGCGCATAGGAACCCGACAGCACAACCGATGGTCGCGCCGAGCAGCCCGAGTATCGTTCCGTCCGCGAGGACGACCGTGACCACCTGACGCGGTTCAGCTCCGGCCGCGCGAAGGAGCGCCAAGTCCCGTCGTCGTTCGGCGACGACTCCAGCCAGCAGGATCATCACGCCGATCGCCCCGAGCAGCGAGATGAACGCAGCAAGTACGTAGAGCGTCGATGTGAACACGTCGCCGATCTCTCGAATCCTTGAGGAGACTCCTGCCGAGTCGAGGAAGAAGAGATCCTGACGCGTTCCGACTCTCTCCTGGATGCTCTGAATCACCGTTTCGGCGGGTGCATCGAACCAAACGATGGCGGATGTCGCCCCGGACCTCTCCCAGAATCGGTCGTAGGTGTCGAGATCCATCAAGATCGAGCCGTTCTTCTCGCCGAAGTCTTCGTGCAGCCCAGCGATTCGGAAGCGCCGCCGACCTTTCGGGGTGTCGAGGTCTAAGAAGTCGCCCACCGACAGACCGAACCCGATCGTGAATCCGGGCGAGACCGCCACCTCGCCTCGTCGCAGATCGCGGCCCAGCTCCTCTGACGAACGACCGATGCTCGCGATGTGACCTCGCAGCATCACTGCCTCGATGTCGTTCACAAAGATAGGAACTGTCTCGCCTCGGAACAAAATCGAGGAAAGCCCACCACCCCCATAGCGCTCGTTCACTGCTCCCACGCCCGGCGTGCTTCGGATCACCTCGATGGTCGTGTGCGAGAGGAGTTCGTCCGAGGCGAAGCTATCGATCGGGCTGGCGAGGATGTAGGTTGGATTTCCGACCAGCCGCGCCTCCGTCCATCGCGCCATCGAAGATTGAATGGTCTCGATCAGCAGGAAGACGGCGACGAGCACACCGACGAGGGTCGAGGTTGCGGATAGCGCCACGGCAAACGTCAGGGGGCGGCCCCGGAGAAAGCGGGTCGCCAGGTGGCTGAGGCTCGGGTGAAACCTCTCGCTCCATCTCAGCGGTGCTCGCAGCTGCTTCAGGAGGGCGGGCGCCAAGGTCAGCGTCGAAACCATGCTGAGAAGTAGAGCCGCCGCTACGCGCATAATCGCCGTACCTCCGATCGAGTCGCGCGCAATGACGAGCGTGAGGAGCATGCCAAGCGAGGTGATGGCCAGCCACGAAGCCGCTCGGCTGGGCTGCCGGCCGGCGATGTCCGCATTCCGTGAGGAATCCAGCGTGAATCGGGTCGCTGCCCTGCGAGCTGGGATCACGCTCCCGGCAAGGCCCGAAAGCAAGCCGACGCCAACCGCAAGCCAGAGAGTGGATGGCTGAAGGGTCGTTCCGACGAACTCCTCCGTGTCCACGACCCTCACGAAGGACGAGAGGACGCCGAGCAAGGCGGGCGAGATCGCAGCACCTGCCGCGACGCCGGCCGCGGTACCGATCCCCGAGAGCACGAAGACCTCAGTGAGGATCATGCGTCGCACGCGGCGTGCTTCCATGCCGACCGCACGAAGAGTGGCGAGCTGCCGCTGCTGTCGTTCGACCCACTGAGACATCGTTGCGTAGGTCAAGAGGCACGACACGAGAGCTGCGGCTCCCGCAATGATCAGTGCGGATCTGCGAACGATCCCCAGCATGTCTTCCGCGATCCCCGATCGCGCAGAGGAACGCCGGACGGTCGCTATGCCGTCCAAGCGTGACGAAAGTTCGGAGATCAGAACCGACGGATCGACTTCACGCGCTGGAACTATGTCGATGCGATTGAATCGGCCTTCCCGTGCAGCGAGCTGCTGAGCCGCGTAGATGTCCATCACCGCAACTTGACCGCTATAGGCGGCCGCGATTCCGGTGGGCCGAAGCGCTCCCTGCACCTTGAGAACGGCGCGTCGCTCTCCCGCGCGAATCGGAATCTCGACCACCCCGCCGCTGCGATACTGCTCGAGCTTGCCGAGCCGCTCGAGTAGATGCTCGGTGACAACCACCGCGTCTGGAGTCGCGAGGAGACGCAGGGGGTCGCGGATCTTCAAGCCATTCCGTTCGATCTCGGTCTTCCGAACCTCCTCCTCGGCGAGCAGGTCGAGCCCGATGACGTTCAGCGGGAAGGAGTGGCCGATCAGGCGAATCTTCACGGATACGAGCGCTGATGCGGCGCGGACGCCGGGATGTGATCGAACGACCTCGAGCGTGCTCTCGGACAGACCCGCTTCACCCGCAACGACCTCGATCTGCGCTTGTCCCATCATCGCGTCGGCAGTCGCGCTCAGGTGGCGCTGCGCGCTACGAGACGCCATCTCGAGGCCCGTGGCGAGCGTTACGCTGACGGCGATCGACAGGACAGCTAGCGGCGCCAACCGCCCCTCCGGACTGCGAACTCGTCGAATCAGGAGGCGAAGCCAGAGGGGTAGGTTCCTTCGAGAGCTCAAGAAGTCAGCTCTCGACTACGGGGTTCGTCAGCAGGTCTTGCTCGACGTGGCCGTCACGCAGCGTGATCACACGGTCGGCTCGCTCCGTTGCGCCAGGGTCGTGAGTCATCATCACGATGGTGACGCCGTTCTCGCGGCACAACCCGGTGAGGAGGTCGAGAACCTCCGCGGCGTTCCGGTCGTCGAGGTTTCCCGTCGGCTCGTCGGCGAGCACCAGGCCCGGATCGCCCACCAGCGCGCGCGCGATGGCGACGCGCTGCATCTCGCCGCCCGACAGCTTCGTCACCTCGTGGTCCGCGCGGCCGGCGATCCCGAGGCGCTCCATCAGCGCGTTCACGCGCGGCATCGCGTCCGACAGGCGGCGCCCGTCCAGCAGCAGCGGAAGGGCGATGTTCTCGATCACGTCGAGCATCGGGACGAGGTTGAAGAACTGGTACACGAGGCCAATGTGGTGCCGGCGAAAGCGCGCGGACTCGGCTTCAGTGAGTTCGTTCACGAGGGTCTTGCCCACCATCACGGAACCCGAGGTCGGCTTCTTCATCCCCGCGAGCAGGTGGAAGAGCGTGGACTTTCCCGACCCACTTCGGCCGCGCACCACCAAGAATTGGCCGCCAGGGATGGTCAGATCGAGCGAGCTCAGCGCCCGAACCTTCGGCTCCTCTTCGCCGTAGACCATTTCCAGCGCCCGCGTCTGGATCGGCAGGCCTACTCCGCCGATCTTGCGGAGCTCGTTTCGATGTTCTGGCTGCACCGCGAAGCCCCGATCGCAAGGTCCGGGCCAAGGATAGGGACGCGCGACCTCCGCGGGCACCAGTGGATCTACTCAGCCTATTGAGTAATTTTACTCAACGTAATGAGTAAATCAGAAACTCAGAGCTTTTCTCGAGTCCAGGCAAGGACTTTGGCCGATCGGCTGCAGGAACCGCGGCGCCACCTCCAAGTGGTTTCTGGGCCCAGGCAGGTCGGGAAGACGACGCTAGTCCGTCAGGCTCTTGCCGAGTGGGGGGATCGAGCGCACTACGCAACGGCGGATGAACCCGCGCTGAAGGATGCGGGCTGGATCGAGGTGCAGTGGCAGTCCGCCCGCCGACTCGCGCGCGAGGCGAACCGAGCGAGCGCGGCTCTCGCGCTCGACGAGATCCAGAAGATCAGTGGCTGGTCCGAGGTCGTGAAGCGATTGTGGGACGAGGACTCCGCTGCGCGGCTTCCGCTGCGAGTCGTCCTGCTCGGCTCCGCGCCGCTGCTCGTGCAACAGGGGCTGAGCGAGAACCTGGCCGGACGTTTCGAGCTGCTCCCGGTTCCTCACTGGTCCTTCGCCGAAATGCGCGCCGCCTTCGGCTTCGCGCTCGATCAGTACCTCTGGTTCGGCAGCTACCCGGGTGCTGCGCCGCTCGCGGGCGACCCCGAACGCTGGGCGCGCTACGTGAAGGACTCGCTGATCGAGACCACGATCTCGCGCGACGTGCTGCTGCTCACGCGCGTCGACAAGCCCGCGCTGTTGCGGCGGCTGTTCGAGCTCGGCTGTCGCTACTCCGGCCAGATCCTCTCCTACACCAAGATGCTCGGACAGCTGCAAGACGCCGGGAACACGACCACGCTCGCCCACTACCTGGAGCTGCTCTCCGGCTCGGGCATGGTCACCGGCCTCTCGAAGTACTCGGGCGGCGTCGTCCGCCAGCGCGGCTCGATCCCGAAGCTGCAGGTCCTGAACAACGCGCTCATGAACGCGCAGAGCGAGCTGAGCGTCGCTGAGGCGCGCGCGGATGCGTCGGCCTGGGAACGCGTCGTCGAGTCGGCGGTCGGCGCGCACCTGGCAAACGCCGCGGCGGTCGGCAAGTGCGAGCTCTTCTACTGGCGGGAAGGCTCGCGCGAGGTCGACTTCGTGGTGAAGGCCGGCCGGCGCGTGCTGGCGATCGAGGTGAAGAGCGGCGAGCGCTCCGAGTCACTGCAGGGAATGAACGCGTTCCTGCGCGCGTATCCGCGCGCGCGCCCGCTGGTCGTCGGTGCGGGCGGCGTTCCAGTCGAGGAGTTCCTCGGCTCCGAGATCGAGCGATGGCTCGAACTCTGAATCACCGCTGGCTCGCGTCTCGGATCAGCCGAGCTCCCGCGCCATGACAGCGCCCGTCGGCGCGCTCCCGCCGATCACGAGCTGCATCTCGCCCACGCGCGCGAAGCCGAGCCGCTCGTAGAAGGCGATCGCGTCGGGGTTGCCGAGCCAGACGTGCAGCCAACAGAAGCGCCGGTCGCGCGCGCCGTCGGCGAGCGCACGATCGGCTTCACCCGCGCAGTCTCAGCCCAGCGCGCCCCCGTTTCTGGCGCACGCCAGCTAGGCCAGCTTGTCGGAACGCCCGGCCTTGAGGCGGGACCATTGCGCGATGGGGCGCCCGTCGAGGCGCATCTGCTGGCCGTCGTGAGTCTCGTCCGGCTGCTGCGGCCAGCCCGCGGGCGAGTCTTCCCAATCCTCCTGCCGCCCGTACACCGTCAGATCGAGCAGGCGGTACGTGTTGTCCATCGCCTCGACGCCGCGCCTCGTCGTCCAGTAGGTCTCGAAGACGTCGACTCCTTTCCGCAGGTAGCAGATCAGGTACATGAGGCCCGGCTTGCGACCGGCCAGCAGGGCGGCAAGCGACTTTTCGGCCGAGTACCAAGGCATCTCCCAGCCCATGAAGTGGCGGTAGCGAGAGCTCTCTTCGTAGGGACCTTGGCAGAAGGTTGCGTACGTGACGTCGCGGGAATGCAGGTGAGGTAGTTCGGTGACCTGCGTGGTAAACAGAGTGCATCCCTCGCACTGCTGGGGTGCCGGGCGACCGGTGTACCACATGAAGTAGTACGCGATCAGCAACCGGCGGCCTTCGAACGCATCCAGCAGCGTCACCGCTCCGCGCTCGCCGATCAGCGGGATGGCGCTGTCTACCTTCACCATGGGCAGTCGTCGGCGGGCTGCAGCGATCGCGTCACTCTCTCGCGTGTGCGCCTTCTCGCGAAGCCGGAGCGCGTCGACCTCTGCCTGGAACGCCGCGCGGTCGACCACCGCAGGTACGCCAGGCTCTTTGTTCAGCTTGTCCATCATCGTCTCCTTCATCACCTAGCCGAGCGCGCCCTGCGCCCGCAAGCTCGCGATCTCTTCCCGCGAGTAGCCGCTCTCGGCGAGCACTTCGTCGGTGTGCTCGCCCAGCAGCGGCGCCGTCCGCGAGATCGCCGACGGCGTCTTCTCGAAGCGCTCGGGCGGACGCGCCTGCCGCATGCGGCCGGTGCTCGGGTGCTCGCTCTCGACCACGATCGCGTTCTCGCGCACCTGCGGGTGAGTGAGCAGCTCGTCGCGGGTCAGGATCGGCGCGCATGGCACCTGCGCGCGGTCGAGGCGCTCGCACCACTCGGCGGTGGTGCGCGTGGCGAGCACGCTCGCCATCAGCTCGAGCCGCGCGTCGGCGTGGCGGACCAGGCCCGCGGTGCTCTGGAAGCGCGGGTCGGTGAGCCACTCCGGCCGCTCGACCGCGTTGCAGAACGCCTGCCACTCGCGCATGGCGACCGCGCCCGCGGTCATGAAGCCGTCGGCGGTCTCGAACACCAGGTCGCGCGTGTCGGGCGGGCGCGTGCCGATGTCGTCGCCCACGAACGTGTGGCGCACCATCGCCTCGGGCCAGTGGAACGCGACCACCGCGTCGAGCATGGCGAGCCGCACGTGCTGGCCCACGCCCGTGCGCTCGCGCGCGAGCAGCGCGGCGGTGATCGCCTGCGCCGCGGTCACCGCCGTCAGCTTGTCGGGCACGATCAGGCGCAGCATGCGCGGCCGCCCGCTGCCGCCGCCCTGGATCGACGCGAGCCCCGACAGCGCCTGGATCACCGGGTCGTACACACGCTTGTGTGCGTACGGCCCGCTCTCGCCGAAGCCGCTGATCGACACGTAGATCAGCTTCTCGTTCAGCGCGCGCAGCGCCGGCTCGCCGATGCCCATGCGCTCCGCGGCGCCCGGCCGGAAGTTCTGAACGAACACGTCCGCGCGCGCGGCCAGCCGGTGCAGCACGCGCACGCCGGCTTCGGTCTTCAGGTCGAGCACCACCGAGCGCTTGCTGCGGTTGGTGGTCGCGAACAGCGGCGACATCTTCCGCCCCGCGCTGCCGGTCGCGCGCGTCAGGTCGCCGGTCGCGGGCTCGACCTTGATCACGTCTGCGCCCTGGTCGCCCAGGATCCGCGTCGCTACCGGGCCGGACATCATCTGCGTGACGTCGAGGATGCGGAAGCCGTGGAGGGGTCCGGGCATGCCGCGATTGTAGGCCGGCGCGCGCGCTCGCGAGTGCCCAGACTCCGTCGCTTTCCCCCTAGAATGCGAGATCGGCCATGGCGTACACGCTGTTCCAGCCGCAAGGCATGCCGCTGCGCTCTGCCATTTCGGTCGACGGATGGCGGCTCGACGTGCGCTTCGCGCCCGGCGCGAGCGCTGGGCCCGGCGGCACCAGCCTGCCGGCGCACGAGCTGAGCCACGTGGTCCAGCAACGTTCGACGGTGCGCGCGAGTCTGCGCGAGGCCCCGGGCCGGCTGGCGCTGACGGGTCGGGCGCCCGCCTCGAGCTTCCTGCCCGAGGTCAACGACCAGGTCCTGGTCAGCTTCGAATCCGGCGCGCCGCGCGCGACGGCGGTCTATTTCAATCCCAAGGAATTCACGCTGACCAAGCAGGTTCCGCCGCAGCCGACGAGCTCGACGGGCCGCGGCGACGTCGGCATGGTGCGAGCGGGGAACTACACGATCGTCCCCATTCAGAAGGGGCACGGCCCGCTCGTCCTCGTGTTCGTCTCGGCCGCCGACGCCGCACTCTCGCGCGACGTGCAGGCGTTTCGCATCGGCTAGCCATCGAGCGCGGGATGATTGTATGCCGGCGCGGGCCCGGGTAGCGTGGCGGCGTGGACCGCTGGTCGACCGAGCGAGCCTGCGACTGGTACGCGCGCCTGCCCTGGCTGTGCGGTTTCAACTACCTGCCGCGCACGGCGGTGAACTGGACGGAGCTCTGGCAGCGCGAGAGCTTCGACCCGGCCACGATCGAGCAGGAGCTCGGCTGGGCGCGCGACGTCGGCTTCAACTCGTTGCGCACGAACCTGCAGTTCCCGGTCTGGCGCGACGACCCCGACGGCCTGCGCGAGCGGCTCGACCGGTTCCTGGGCATCGCGACCGCGAACGGCATCGGGACGATGCTCTGTCTGTTCGACGACTGCGCGTTCTCGGGCCGCGAGCCGTACCTCGGCCGGCAGGACGATCCGATTCCGGGCGTGCACAACAGCGGCGCGGCGGCGAGCCCCGGCCGCGAGGTCGTGCGCGACCGCGCGCGCTGGCCCGAGCTCGAGCGCTACGTGCGCGACGTGGTGACCCACTTCCGCGACGACGCGCGCGTGCTGGTCTGGGACTTGTACAACGAGCCGGGGAACGAGGCGGTGTTCACGCGCATGACGACCGAGCGCGACCCGCGCGGGCCGCTCGTCCCGCACAGCATGGACCTGGTCGAGGCCGCGTTCGGCTGGGCGCGCGCCGCGCGTCCGTCGCAGCCGCTCACCACCGGCGAGTGGAACCTCGACTGGCGCGAGCGCAACGCACGGCTCGCGGAGCTCTCCGACGTCGCGAGCTTCCACAACTACTTCGGGCTCACGCGCCTGCGCGCCCAGGTCGAGGAGCTGCGCAAGACCGGGCGGCCGCTCTTCTGCACGGAGTGGCTGGCGCGCGGACTGCGCTCGGTTCCCGCGACGCACCTGCCGTACTTCAAGGACGAGAAGATCGCCTGCTTCCACTGGGGGCTCGTGAACGGCCGCACGCAGACGCACCTGCCCTGGCCAGCGCTCGAGCAGCACGTCCCGCCCGGGCAGTGGCACCACGACCTGTTCCACGCCGACGGGGCGGCGTACGACGCCGGCGAGATCGACGCGTTCCGCGCCGCGCTGAGGGCCCCCGGTCGGTGAGCCGCGAGCCGGAGCTCCACGTCGAGGTTCACGCGGGCCGTGGCCCGTACCTCCTGCTCGTGCACGGCATGCTCGCGAGCCGCGCACAGTGGCTGCGCAACCTCGAGGCGCTCGGGCGGGTGTCGCGCCCGGTCGTGGTCGAGCTCTTCGGCCACGCGCGCTCGCCGGCGCCCGAGGATCCCGCGGCCTATCGCCCCGAAGCCTACGCGCGCGAGTTCGAGCGCATCCGCACCGCCCTCGGCGCGGAGCGCTGGTTCGTGTGCGGGCAGTCGCTCGGCGCCGCGCTCACCATGCGCTACGCGCTCGACCATCCCGAGCGCGTGATCGCGCAGATCTTCACGAACTCGAACTCCGCGCTCGCCGATTCCGTTTGGGCCGACGGCGTGCGCGCGGCGATGGCCGAGACGGCGCGCGCGCTCGAGGGCGACGGCCGCGCCGCGCTCGAAGCCTTCCCCGTCCACCCGCGCCGCGCGAAGCGCCTGCCCGCGGACGTGCAGGCCGCGCTGGTCGCGGATGCCGCGCTCGCCGATCCGCGCGGGATCGCGCTCGGCGGTCTGCACACCGTGCCTGACTCCTCCGTGCGCGAGCGCGCGCACGAGATCCGCGTGCCCACGCTGCTCGTGGTCGGCGAACGCGAGCAGCGCTTCGCCGACCAGCGCCGCTACGCCGAGGCGACGATCCCGAAGCTCGAGGTCGTCGCCACCGGAGCCGGCCACGCCGTGAACGCCGAGGCCTGGCCCGAGTTCAACGCCGCGGTGACCGCGTTCCTGGGGCGGGCGCACGCGTAGTCAGGCGCGCTTTCCCATCCGTCGTCCGAGCCTCCGGAGCGCCGCGCCCGCAAAGGGTGAGAGTGCGCGGCCGATCAGGCGCTGCAGCGCGCTCGAGCGCGGCGTGTTCGCGGAAGAAGCGAAGCGGTCGAGGTCGAGCTCGGCGCGCAGCGCGGTCGCCATGGTCGCGATCGGGGCGTCGAGCGGGATGCCGGTCGAGTCGGCGATGCGCACCATGCGCTCGAAGTTCGCGACCACGGCCGCGGCGTCGACGAAGGCCTCGGGGCCGATTTCGGCGACGAGCCGCGCGCGGGCGGCGGCGAGCGCCGCGTCGTCGTCGCCGACCTGCGCGTCCGCGAGCGCGATCAGCGCGTCGGCGTTCGCGACGTGGGTCTGGCCCGCGGCGATCTCGCCCTCGTTGATCGAAGACAGGTCGCCCGCGTCCTGCCCGCTCGCCTCGCTGCTCGCACGGAGCAGCAGTGCGTGCGCGGTGGTTCAGTAGAAGCACTCGCGCAGCGCGGAGACGCGCGCGGCGAGCAGCTCGATCTGCATGCGGTCGATCGCGCGCGCGGCGAGCGGGTCCATCATGCGTTCGAAGGGCAGGTAGTGCGCGGCGCCGAGCTCCGCGAGCTGGCGCACCTCGTCGGGAACGAGCGAGAGCGCGCGAATCACGTTGCCCGTCCGGCCCGGGCGCCACAGGTCGGCCTCGGCGCCGCCGACCGCGGACGCCGGGATCGTCGGCACCCAGGCGCGCTGCAGCACCGCGCTCGCGGGGCGGTAGCGGGTGGGCTCGCCGGCCAGGGGCGCGGGCAGCGGGTGGAGCGGCACGCCCAGCCCGCGGCAGAAGCTGTCGATGCTGACGACGGTGACGACCACCCCGACGAGCTCGACGTACTCGCCGTCGCGGAGCCCCGACGCGAGCGTCTTCTCGAACCACGCCTTCGTGAGGCGCGCGGGGTCGCTCGCGATGCGGTGCGCCGCTTCGCGAGCCGCCTGCGACAGCTCGGACGCCGTCTCGTGCGGCGCGCTCACTGACGCCGGTGAGAGGGCGCTCTTCTGCTCGCTGCAGGTGCGGCACCGAGCGGCGACGCGCACCTCGGCCGCGATCGCCACGCGCTCGGCGCCCGTCCACCACGTGCCGGCGCGCGCGAGCCGCTGCCAGGCGCGCTCGTGCGCTTCGACCAGATCCTTGCGCACGGGCAGCGGCGAGCTCGCGTACGAGATCGCGGCGCCCGTCGCCGTCACGAGCCCGCCACTCCATGCCGCAACAGCTTCCCCGGCGTCGCGCCCGTGCACTTGCCGTGCTCGAACGTGATCTCGCCGTTCACGAGCGTCCAGTGGTAGCCGTCAGCCCTTTGGACGCGGCGCCACTCGCCGCCCGGCAGGTCGTGCGCGATCTCGGAGTCCCACCACGCCGGCAGCCGCGTGAGGCGCGCGAGGTCGTAGACGACCACGTCCGCGGGCCAGCCCTCGACGAGCGCCCCGCGCTCGCGGAAGCCGGCAGCGCGTGCGGGCAGGTAGGAGAGCTTGTAGTGCGCGTCTTCGAGCGTCATGCGCTTCTCGTCGCGCACGAGCCACGCCAGCGTGTCGGTCGTGTAGGAGCCCGCGGCCAGGAACTTCGTGTGCGCGCCGCCGTCGGACACGCCGGGCACGACGTAGGGCGAGGCGAGCAGCTCGCCGACGTACTCGGCGTTGTCGCTGGTCGCGCTCTTGGTCAGGAACCCCGCGGTCAGGTCGCTCTCGAGCGAGAGCCGCACCGCGGCCTCGACCGCGTGCACGCCGAGCTCGGCCGCGATCTCGCCGACGGTCTTGCCGATCCAGCGGTCGAGCGCGGGCGCGTTCTTCGCGCCCTCGAACACGAAGCCGGCGATCGGCCCGCCCAGGATCGGCGTCTGCAGCGCGCCGCCGTCGGATTCCGCGGCCATCTGCCGCACGAGCTCGGGGTCGGCGAGCTTCGCCTTCTTCTCCTCGTGCGTGCCGGTCAGCGCGCGATTCCAGGCGGGGCCGGAGTCGAACAGGTTCCAGTCCTCGAACGTGAAGCGGAACGGCGCGCGGATCGAGTTGGCCTGGCCGAACATCGGGATGCCGCGCGCGTGACAGCTCTCGAGCCACGCGACGAACATCTTGTGCACCCACTCCATGCCGTTCACCGCGAGCACCACGTTGAACAGCACCGGCCGGCCGGACGCTTCGGCGACCCGCTCGCACAGGCGAAGGTCGTTCTGCAGCTCGCCGGTGGCGTTGGTGAGCTGCACGAAGCCCTCGCCGCGGCGGCCGAGCGCGTGCGCGAACGCGAGCAGATCGTCCTCGCTCATCGTGTCGGTGACCATCGGCGTGCCGTCGTAGTCGGCCTGAATCGAGTGCGCGCCCGTTCGCTGCGCGGACCAGCCGAGCGCGCCGACGTCCATCGACGCGTCGAGCAGCGCGAGCATGCGCGCCATCTCGTCGGGCGTGGCGGGCCGGCGCTTCGCGTTCTCGAGCCCCATCACGTAGGTCATGAGCGGCGCGAGCGGCACGTACGACAGACAGTTCACGCCCTTGGGGATGCGCTCGAGCGTGTCGAGCCACTCGGGGAAGGTCTCCCAGTCCCACAGCATGCCCTGGCGCATCGACGCCATCGGGATCGCCTCGAGCCGCGACATGGTGAGCATCGAGCGCTCGCGCTCCGCCGGGCGCACGGGCGCGAAGCCGAAGCCGCAGTTACCCAACGCCACCGACGTCACGCCGTGCCAGCTCGAGATCGAGCACCACGGGTCCCACTGGATCTGCGCGTCGTAATGGGTGTGCAGGTCGACGAAGCCGGGCGCGACGATCAGGCCATCGGCGTCGAGCACGCGCTTGGCGCGCGCGCGGTCGATGCGGCCGATCTTCGCGATCCGCCCGCCGCGGATGCCGACGTCGGCGCGGAACGCCGGGTAGCGGGTCCCGTCCACGACCGTGCCGCCCGCGATCAAGAGATCGAACTCGGCCATCGCTTGCGTCTCCCCTTGCGCCGCAGCATGGCACCGAACGCGCGTCCGTGTCACCGTTGAACTTGCATGCGCCTCACACCTCTTCGCAGCGGAATTCTGGCCGGACTCGTGCTCTCGCTCGCGGCCTGCATAGACCCCTCCGAACGGCGGTCGGGAACCTGGCTCTCGGGTGAGGTCGTGACCGAGCTTCCCGCCGACTGGTCCTTCACCGACGCGCACGAGGAGATCGCCATCCAGGTCGCGACCCCGTACGCGATTCCGCACTCCGTCACCATCTGGTGTGCGGCGCTCGATGGGACGCTGTACGTGGGCGCGCGCGATCCCGAGACCAAGCGCTGGCCCGGCTGGGTGGACGACGACCCGCGCGTGCGGCTCGGCATCGACGGCAAGCTCTACGACGTCGAGCTCGCGCCGCTCGAAGAGCAGGCGGCCGCAGCCGAGCTCGCGCGCCTGCGCACCGCGTACGCGGCGAAATACGAGCTGCCCGCGGTGCCGCCCGACGCGCCGCCGGGCGCGATCCCGCCCACGCGCTACTGGCGCGTGGTGGCCCCCGGCTAGGGGGCCGGCGGCACCCGCGCCTCAGCGCGAGTAGGCCAGCTCGCGCGCGTCGGCGAGGATCGTGGGCATGCCCAGGCCCGCGGCGATCT
>Ga0187892_10008979_pt1 | contig 13389 bp, 11 predicted proteins | sample MA1701073metaG_FD_139345 | JGI IMG/M metagenome (GOLD analysis project Ga0187892, IMG submission 139345) | Bio-ooze microbial communities from a basaltic lava cave in the Kipuka Kanohina Cave System on the Island of Hawaii, USA - MA170107-3 metaG ...
GCGTTCTTGGACCTGCAGGCGGCGAGAATAGACCTCGACGAGGCGGGCAATTTTACTGAGGCCGACGATCCGATGTTTCGGAATGTAGGCCACGTGCGCCCGGCCAAAAAACGGCAGGAGATGATGCTCACAGAGAGAAAAAAAGTCGATGTCCTTGACCAAAACCATCTCTTGATAATCTTCGGTGAACATCGCTTTGTTGATGACTTCTTTGGGATCTTGGGCGTAGCCTTTGGTGAAGTATTCATAGGCGCGCGCTACGCGATACGGAGTTCTGACTAACCCTTCGCGATCGGGGTCCTCGCCGATCTGGGTGAGAATGTGCCGGACCTGCTCTTCAATGTCTACACTTCCCCGTGCCTGCTGCTTGAGCGTAATAACATTGTCCATGTGTCTTTTTGTTTGTGTGCTCCGCTTCCTATTCATGACCGCTGGTTTCTCCTAGAGTAAAGACTTTTCTTTTCCTGATCCGCCGGTCTTTCTTTCCACGGGAAGACTACATGCGAAAGACGCCGACTTTATGATCGGCAATTGGCGCATTGAGGGACAGGGCGATGCTCAATCCTAACACATCTCGCGTTTGGCATGGATCGAGAATGCCATCATCCCACAGCCGGGCAGTGGAGTAGTAAGGGCTGCCTTCTTCTTCATATTTGGCCAAGGTTGGCGCTGTGAACGCCTTTTGTTCTTCTGGCGTCATGGTTTGGCCTTTGTCCCTCAATTGTTGCAACTTGACGGTAAGTAACACGCCCGCAGCTTGTTCGCCACCCATGACCGAGATCCGCGAGTTTGGCCACATGAACAACAGACGCGGCGAATAGGCGCGGCCGCACATACCGTAATTGCCTGCCCCATTGGAGGCACCGATAATCACGGTGAACTTTGGTACCTGGGCGTTCGCGACTGCATGGACCATCTTTGCGCCATCTTTAGCAATGCCGCCTTGCTCGTATTTTTTCCCAACCATGAAGCCGGTAATGTTTTGGAGGAACAAGAGCGGAACTTTCCGCTGACAGCACATCTCAATGAAATGCGTGCCTTTGAGTGCAGACTCAGAAAACAGGACGCCATTGTTGGCGACGATGCCAACCAGGTAGCCATGAATCCGCTCAAAGCCGGTGATGAGGGTTGGGGCGTAGCGGGCCTTGAACTCATGGAAACGGCTGCCATCAACGAGTCGAGCAATCAATTCATGTACATCGTAGGGCACGCGAGTATCGCGGGGGATGACACCGTACAATTCCATCGGATCGTATGCTGGTGCTTCCGGCTCTTCTCTATCCAGCGGAAATTTTTGCGCTCGCGGGAGATTAGCAAAAATCGACCGGGCAATCTCTAGGGCGTGTTCATCGTCTTCGGCCAAATGATCCGAAACGCCAGAGAGCCGTGTGTGGACATCGCCACCGCCCAGCTCCTCTGCCGTGACTTCTTCACCGGTAGCCGCTTTCACCAAGGGTGGCCCAGCGAGGAAGATCGTGCCCCGTTCTTTGACGATGACATTTTCGTCAGCCATCGCTGGAACATACGCTCCGCCTGCCGTACATGAACCCATGACGACTGCGACCTGTGGAATCCCTAGTGCCGACATCCGAGCTTCATTATAAAAGATACGTCCAAAGTGTTCGCGGTCCGGGAAGATGTCAGCCTGATAAGGCAGGTTCGCTCCGCCAGAATCGACCAGATACACGCACGGCAAGTGATTTTCTTGGGCGATCTCTTGGGCGCGCAAATGTTTCTTCACCGTTATCGGATAGTAACTGCCGCCCTTCACCGTCGCGTCGTTGGAGACAATAACCGTCTCACGGCCATGAATCAGCCCAATAGCAGTCGCAATCCCAGCGGAGGGAGGGTCGTCATACATGCCGTACGAGGCGAGCGGAGAGAGTTCGAGGAGTGGCGTGTCTGGGTCGATCAACGCCTCGATGCGTTCACGTGCCAGTAGCTTGCCGCGTTCTTTGTGACGTTTACGGAATTCTTCCGGGCCACCCAACTGTGCCTTGGCGATTTCTTCCTTGAGCTTAGCGACAAGGCTTTGCATGTGGGTGACATTGGCTTGGAACTCCGGAGAGTTGGTGCGAATTTTACTTTCAATGCGATCCATAGGCGTGATGCTTAAACGTGAAGCGTAATGCGTAGAGCGTGAAGCGTGAAACTAAAACGTAAGACGTAAAGAAGTCTCAGAAACAGTCTGGGAGTCTCAGAGTCTGGGAGTCTCAGAGTTCGGAGTTTATCAAGTCCAAGGTCTTTCTCCTGGCTACTTTTTTCACTGACAACTGGCAACTGGCAACTTTCTTCTGACGTTTTACTCTTTATATGCGTGTCCATAGCGTTCTGAGAAAGCGATCTTTTCTAACCGTTTACGAACCTTCTTCTTTCCCTTTTCTTCCTCGATTGGATAGCCGAATGGAATGACGGTGACAAGCTCGGCGTCTGCGGGAATATCGAGAAGTTCTTTGATTTTCGGTCGATCCAGTCCACCAACCCAGCATGATCCTACGCCTTCGCCCCACGCCGTGAGCATGAGGCATTCCGCGGCGCGCGTTGCATCGATATAGGGATTCTTTGCCCCTTCGATCGCCAGGGCAATCGCCATTGATGCCTCGGCAATATATGGCCCAGTAGAGGCGAGGGCGCCAATCTGCTTGAGCATCTCCCGGTCTTGGATCACGATAAAACGCCACGGTTGGCGATTCCGTTGTGAATGCGCCTGCTGCCCAGCTTGCAGCATCTTCTTGATCACTACGTTGGGAATCGGCTCTGAGCGAAAACTGCGTACCGCCGGGCGGGAACGAATACAATCAAAGACATCCATAAACTTAATAATTGCTAAATCGAGTTATCGGGTCATCGGGCCATTGAATCATTTTTTTCAATGCTTCAATCACTCGATGGCTCAATGACTCAATTAAACTGGGGAATCACCTCTTTCCCATACCGTTCAATCTGCGGTACCAATTCATCTGGTGGCACGATCGGCCACAAGACGAATTTGCTACAGCCAGCATCGACATACGACTGCACCTTCTCGATGCATTCTGTTGCAGACCCGATGGCACATCGGGCAAGCATCGACTCAGCAGGAAGGGCAAACCCTTTGAAGAATTGCTGCGTGATCTCTTGGGCCCTCGCCTTGTTGTCACTGATGTGCGTCAAGATCAAGACGCCGGCTTCACGGGGATTCATCTCCCGCCCATACTGGTGACCATAGTCCATGAGTTTCGCTAGGCCCGATTGGAAATCTTGTGGAGTGACAAACGACGGAAACCACCCATCGCCATAGCGAGCCGTGCGCTTGATAGCGAGATCAGAGTTGCCACCGATCCATATATCCAGAGAGCCTTTCGCTGGACGCGGCTCGATGGTCACATTACTGAATTTATAGAACTTGCCTTCGTGGGTGACGTTGGGTCCTGCCCACAGTTTGCGGAGCACCTGGACCCCTTCTTCCATCCGCTTCGCACGTTCATCAGGGTTGATGCCACAAGCGATACAATCGCGCGGGTCACTGCCGAGACCAACGGCCATGATCACCCGACCACAACTGCCGGTAATGTAATCAAGTGTGGCATACGTCTTCGCAACTTGTACCGGGTCGCGGGCAGGTAACGTGAGGACACTCGGCCCCATTTTGATTTTCTTCGTTCGTGCGGCGAACATCGCCATAGCGCAGGTGATGTCCAAATCAGGGATCCGCGAGACAACATGGTCAGAAAGCCAGATCGAGTCGATCCCAACATCCTCGGCTCGTTCTGCGTATGAACAAATAGTTTCTGGACTTGGCATGCCAAGTCGCCAGAGACCAAAGCCAATACCAATTTTGATCCCGCTCATGGATGAACCTCCCTTCGCAAGTCTGGCAGGCACTTTACCAGAAAGGTTCTAGGTTGTGGAAGGCGCTTTGAGCGAAGATCTTGAGCGAGGGGACAGCGGTCGTTACGCGTCAGCAGCAGGATACCGTCTTGCTCCTTCTGAGGGGGGAAGTGTACAGTAGACTCTATGAGATGATCCAAGGTCAAGGTGCAGCCACTCCACATATTGTTGTGCGTAGGCAGACACTATGAACATCAAGAGCGAACTCGAACACGGTCTGAAAGCGCTGGAAGAGGAATATCGCTTTTGGGTGGTTGAGACGATTAAGATGGGCCGAGGAATCGAAACTATGGAGGAGGAACTAGAGCATTACGACACCGAGTTGGGCGCAGATCGTACCGCCGATCTGCGCCGTCGCCTTTTCCATATTCGCGAGAAACACCAGTTCTTGGAAGAAAAAATCCGCACGATCCGTCAGCGACTGGAGGAGCTACGTATACAACTCGACCGGATGACGTGAGGCGGAAAACGTGGAGCGTAGAGCGTAAGGCGTAGAGCGTGGGGCGCGACTCAATTGCTCTGGCCTTGCTTACGTTTCACGCTCTATTGTTCACGTTCTCGTTTCGCGTGTCACGCTTCACTCTCTACACTCTACGCTTTACGGGCTAGGGCAACACCGCAATGATCCTTGCCGGTCCGCCTGATCCTTTAGCAATTTTCATCGGTAACGCAATCAGCATTGCTCCTTTTGCCGGAAGTTTTTTCAGGTTCGCGATGTTTTCGAGCCCAGGTTTGTTGGCACCGTTAATGATCTGATGAACGATGAAGTCTTTCGACTGACCATAGTCGATGCTTGGCGTGTCTACTCCGATGGCGTCAATTTCACGCTGTGATACGAGAAATTCACCCGCCTCACGTGAGAAGCCAGGGAAATGGAGGTTTGCGACATCACCGGGTTGATCGGTTCCTAAATACTGCTTCTTATCCGGCCAACGCGAACCCCAACCGCTGAACATCACCACGATCGCGCCGTCGGGTATACGACCATATTTTTTCTCCCAGGCTTTGAGATCATCAACCGTCAGCCGGTAATCGGCATCTGCGGCAGCTTGTGTTCGGATATCAACGACCACTGCCGGACCCATCAATTGTTGCACAGGAACTTCGTCTGCGGCTCGTTTTCCTTCAGCAAAATGAATGGGCGCATCCATGTGCGTGCCACCATGTTCAGCCAAGCAGACATTATTGGCAGCGTACCAGAATCCGGCAGCGGTTTTAGCTGCTGACACGATTTCGAGCTGAAACGGCTTTGCTGTGGGCCAATAGATGGTGTGTTCGTCGAACGAGTAGGTCAGATCAATAACCTTGCTCTCATCAATCGGGTGTGCTCCGGCATTCCTCGTACATGCAAGAAGAGCAAACGCTAGAACTACGTGTCTCATGCTATATCCCTCCCAGCCTGGAACTGTGACGAAGAATTAGTTTCCGTGCAAGCGCATTGACAAGCGGAAGAGGTGAGCAGAATAATTGCTGCTACAGAGCGGCAAGACACTCTCATTGGTGAGGAGGTTCTATGATTCGCGAATATAAATTTCCATTACTGGAAAAAGTCATCTTCGGAGCCGGGGCGATTGGTCAGGTGCCAAAGGAGATGGACCGTTGGGGTAAGGAACGTGCATTTGTTGTGACCGGCAAAAGCATGGCGACGAAGACCGATTTGGTCCGCAAATTAGAGACGCTACTCGAAGACCGCTGGGTTGGCACCTACAGCGGTTGCCAACAACATGTGCCGAGTCATACGATTGATGAGGCAGTTGCGCGGGCACGTGAGGCGCGGGCCGATATGATTATCAGCTTCGGTGGGGGCAGCCCGGTGGATGCCGCGAAGATCATTGCCCTGCGACTGTTGGGAGATCGGCCACAAGAGGCGATTCCCCAGCTCGCCATTACCACCACCCTCTCTGCTGGTGAGTTCACCCCTTTTGCTGGTATTACGGATGAAAAAACCCGTGTCAAATCGGTGAATGCTGACCCGCGGATGATGCCGAAGATCGTCGTCCTCGATTCAGAGGTGACGCTGCCGACTCCGATGCAGCTGTGGACGTCAACTGGGATGAAAGCCCTTGATCATGCCATCGAAGCGCTGTGGTCGGTGCGACCGCAACCATTGACCGATGTGCTGGCAATGGAAGCTATTCGCAAGTTGTATAAATACCTACCTCTGTCGGTTAAGGAACCGAAAAATCTCACAGCACGCGAAGAATGCCAGTTAGCAGCCTGGTTCTCTATCTTTGGGTTAGCCAATGTAGGCGTACGGCTCAGCCATATTTTCGGCCATCAGATTGGTGCACGATGGGATGTGCCGCATGGCATCACCTCCTGTATTACGATCCCGCATTGTATGCGGTTCTTGGCACCCCAGACATTGGATCAGCAAGTACTCATTGCCCAAGCGTTTGGTATCAAGACTGATGGACGCAAACCTGAAGAGGTTGCCGCAGAAGCGGCGCATGCGGTCGAAGGCTTCATTGACTCTTTCGGTGTACCGCGACGGCTGCGGGATGTCGGAGCGAAAGAAGACGAGCTTCCAATGGTTGCCCACGCAGTGATCGAAGAAAGCGCCATGTGGCATAAGCAGCAGGGGGGAGAAGAGGCGTTGTTGGGATTGTTGAGAGAGATGTGGTGAGAAAGCTCTTAGCTCTTAGCTTCTCCGGTTTGGCTAATAGCTAACAGCTAATGGCTAAGAGCCAGCGAGAGAACGATGGCTTACTTGCGATTTCTTCAAGAACCTTCCCGTTCAATTCCAGTCAAAGCCGAGACCGAGGTCCTGGTGATCGGCGGTGGTTCGGCTGGAGTTGCGGCAGCAGTTGCTGCTGCTCGTAATGGTGCTGAGGTTATTCTGGTCGAGCGCCTTGGCTACCTCGGTGGATTAGCCACGGGCGGACTCATTATTCTGTTGCTCACACTCGATGATGGACGAGGACAGCAGGTCATTGGTGGCCTGTGTCAGGAAGTGACGGATCGGGTCGCCAAGCGCGGAGCCGCGCACTTTCCGCCGAAGTCGGAATGGGGAAGTAAAGACACCGAGTTTATCCGTCGTGATCAACGTTGGGGTTTAGTTTGGGGCCACGGGCCGCATCGAGTGCGCTACTCGGTTGCGTACGATCCCGAAGAATTTAAGTTTGTCCTCAATCAGATGGTGGAGGAGGCAAAGGTCAAACTGCTTCTGCACGCGTATGCTTGTGAGGCCATTGTTGAGAGTGATCGTGTGGCAGGGGTGACCTTCCAAAGCAAGTCCGGTCGTTTTGCGATTCTGGCGAAGGTGGTGATTGATGCCAGCGGAGACGGTGACATCTTTACCTCTGCTGGTGCAGCACACGAGAGTGAGGAGGTGCTGCCGTGGCTCTGGTTCACGATGGGTGGAGTCAAAAACCCCGAAGCAGCTATCGATGCCGGAGGTTGGTTTTTTCACACATTGGGTGAGGGGAGGGTGCTGCTGCCGTGGGGCGCGACCGAGCGGGTCACGCGCAAAATCGACCCGACTAAGCCGGAAGATCTGACCTACGCTGAACTGGAGTGTCGCAAGCACGTGATGGAGGAAGCCGATCGTCTCCGCCGTGAGATCCCAGGGTTTGCCAATGCACATCTGTGTCATATCGCTGACCAACTGGGCATTACCGAGAGCCGCCGCTTGGTCGGTGAGTGTATACTTGGCCGCGATGACGTCGACACGCCCTGTGATGACGTGATTGCCATTACTGGTCACTGGACCAAGTATGAAGCTCTCTATTACATTCCTTACCGCTCGCTGTTGCCAAAAGAGTTTGCCAATTTGCTGGTCGCCGGGCGTTGCATCTCGGTTGACCACCGCGTGCATCATGCCACCAAAGAAATTCCCCCATGTATCGCCACTGGTGAAGCTGCGGGGACTGCTGCGGCGCTGGCAGTGCGGGGAGGTATCGGGCCGAAGCAAGTGGATGTGAAACTTCTCCAACAGCGACTGGAAGAGCGTGGCGCGATTCTGCGAGTATGAAAAGCCGATAGCTGATGGCTGATAGCTGACAGCTCCTACGAAAAAGTGCTAAGGGGAGAAACGAGGAGGGTCTAACATGGCAAATGTGTCTGAACTCTGTACGAAGACCTTGGTCGAAGTGGCCGAACTGATCAAAAAGAAAGAAGTGTCCCCCGTCGAATTGACTCAGGCAATGCTCGCGCGTATTTCTGCCCTCGACGGAAAACTGTACAGCTACCTGACGGTAACTGCGGACCTCGCATTACAGCAGGCACGGACCGCTGAACAAGAAATCACGAAAGGCACGTATCGCGGACCGCTCCACGGCATGCCCATTGCCGTCAAAGATCTCTGCTATACCAAAGGCGTTCGGACAACCTGCGCGTCCAAAATCCTCAATGACTGGAAGCCCGACTACAATGCGACGGTGGTAGACAGACTCAACGCTGCCGGTGCCGTTCTCCTAGGCAAGCTAGGCATGACGGAGTTTGCCCTCGCCGGATACCATCCTTCTATCCATCCACCGGTGAGTCCATGGGCAGCCGACCGCTGGCCAGGAGCTTCGTCGAGTGGTTCGGGTGTTGCGACTGCGGCCTCGCTCTGCTTCGGTTCGCTGGGTTCGGATACCGGTGGGTCAATTCGCTTTCCCTCTGCTTCGTGTGGAATCGTGGGCGTGAAGCCGACCTATGGCCGGGTGAGCAGGTACGGTGTGTTTCCGCTGGGTGAGACGTTGGATCACATCGGGCCGATGACTCGCTGTGTGGTCGATTCCGCCATCATCCTGCGGGCCATCGCCGGGTTTGATCCCCATGACCCCACGACTCGAAGAGTCACTGTGCGTGATTACCTTGGTACGGTGTATAACGGCGTCAAAGGCATTCGCATTGGTGTCGATGAAGAGTATTGCACGAAAGAGACCGATCCACAGGTTGCAAAAGCTGTACTCGCTACCACGAAAACCTTAAAAGAACTAGGCGCGGACATCCGCGAAGTGAAGTTTCCCGTCAGTGACGATCCCTTCTGGTTTACAATCTGTGCAGCAGAAACCGCGGCGGCGCATGGGCAGTTCTATCCCGCCCGTGCCAACGATTACGGTCCCACGTTTCGCTCGTTTCTCGAAGAAGGAGTCAAAGTCACAGGAACGGAATACGTCAATGCCCATATCAAACGGCAAGCGGTCCGACGGTTGCTCGATGAGGTGTTGCAGAAAGTCGACCTGCTGCTCTGCCCCTCGATGGCGACACCGCCGATGTTGCTCAAAGACTTTCCTCCTGATGCCAAGCTTTCCCGCGAGGGGACCATGGGATTACTCCGCCACACTGCGCCATTTGATCTGACTGGCAGCCCGACCATCTCGGTTCCCTGCGGTTTTAGCACTGAGGGATTACCCTTGAGCCTGCAACTCGTAGGTCGGCACGATGAAGAAGGTTTAGTCATGCAAGCCGGGCATGCCTACGAACAAGCGACCGAATGGCATAACCGACAGCCGACTCTCTAAGGAATTGAAACGGCGAAACAGAGACGACGAAGAAAGAATGGGAGAATGGGCGAAACGGAGAAACGGAGAGGGGGAGATCCCCGATTCTCCCATTCGCCCGTTCCCCGTTTCTGTTTTCAAGGTTCCCCGATTCATTCCCCATCCTAGACGTCTGACCCAACAATGTGTTATAGGCACGGCTGTGCCTTCCCGCCTCATCTTTGCTGTGTTGCTGTTATGGGCTGGCGTGGTGCGGGCGCAGACTTCTAACGGACCGCCCTCAGATGCACTTTTGCAACGGTTGCTGACTGCTATTCGTCAGCTTCCAATCATCGACAATCACGCGCATCCTGCGTTTCCAGGTGATGCCGAGATGGATGCGCTGACCTTCGCTCCTGAAGGGCTCAGCACGATGGCGCCGTTTCTGTGGCCTCTGCGTCTGCGTCCTACCAATCTTGAATACGTTCCAGCTTTGCAGGCGTTCTATGGCTATCCATACACGGATCTGACCCCTGAGCATCTTCAGGAGTTGAAAATCCTGAAACGAAAGCAACGTTCGACCTCTGCATTAAGCTACTTCAACTCGGTCCTCGACAAAGTCGGCATCTCCGTTTCTCTTGCCAATCGGGTCGGGCTGGCACGTGCACCACTCGACCGTAGTCGCTTCAAATGGGTGCCCTTCATTGATGCGTACCTCTTCCCGTTGGACAATACAGTTTACAAAAAACAGAACTCCGATTATGCCCTCTTCTTCGCTTCCGAAGAGAAGTTGCTGAAGCGGTACCTTGAGCAAGTCGAAACGACTCGTCCACGAGCATTCGACGCCTATCTCCGCTTTCTCCATGAGAGCCTTGGACGCTTAAAAGCCGATGGCGCGGTCGCGGTGAAATTTGAAGCTGCGTATCTCCGCGCGCTCCGCTTTGACGACCCTTCCAGTCGGCAGGCGCGACGAATCTATGAGCGCTATCGCAGTACGACAGAGGTTCCTATCGAAGAGTACCGTGATCTCCAGGATTATCTGTTTCGCTATCTGCTCCGAGAGGTAACGAAGCTGGGGTTACCCGTGCATATTCATACCGGCTTAGGAATCGGCAATACTTTTCGTTTGAATGACGCCCATCCATTACAACTGGAAAACCTTTTGAGTGATGCTCAGTATCGGCAGACGACCTTTGTTCTCCTGCATGGAGGGTATCCGTTCACGCAAGAAACAATCCTCCTGGCGGCGAAGCCCAATGTGTATGTTGATGCTTCTGCTCTGTCGCTTGTTCTTTATCCCCATGATTTGGCGAAGATTCTGAAAGACTGGTTGACCTTCTATCCTGAGAAGATTCTTTTTGGCACCGATGCAATGGTGGTGGATGAGGTAATTGGGGCAGAGGAAACGTATTGGCTCGCGGCAGAAACTATACGATTATCTTTGGCCTTGGCGCTGAGCGAGATGGTGCAAGAAGGGCGATGTGATGAAGCCGAGGCGTTACGACTGGCACGGCTTGTCCTGCACGACAATGCGGCGAAGCTCTACGGGTTGCCGTGAGAGATAGAGAATCGAGACAGAGAGTTGAGACAGAGATAGAGATAGAGACACAAAGAAGACAGAGACTTGAGATAGAGACAGAGAGGGGGCTGGTGGAGCGGGCTCTGTCTCACTGCTCTGTCTGTCTTCGGGGGCGGTCTCTATCTCATCTTTCGGTCTATCATTCTCCTCTATGCAACACGCCGTTCGCATACAGCGCAGCGAGGCTGTTCGCCGAGCGACCAAGATATTTGCCGAGTACCTCTTCGTTGTGTTCTCCTAACAGGGGAGCAGTCAGCGGCAGTTCTTCGGAAAAAGCCGAGAATTTGAAGGGAAATCCGGGGATTGTCACTTCACCAAGCAGCCGGTCCGGTACCTGGCGGACCATTTTGCGGGCGGCGAAGTAGGGATGCGACACCGTCTCCTCAATCGACAGAACAGGACCGGCTGGCACGCGATGCTCAGCCAGGGCTTTCAGTGCCTCTTCGTCGGTTGCGAATGACTGGAGCCACGTTTCAATCATGGCAATCAATACCGTCTTGTTTTTGCCACGCCTCCCCGCACTCGAGAAACGCGGATCATTGGTAAGTTCCGGTTTACCGAGGGCCTGACAAACGTTGGGCCATTGGCGATCAAGGGCCAGGATCACAATGTAGCCTTGTTTGGCTTTGAAGACACCCTGCGGACAGGACATGTAGTGATGTACGCCAAAGCGCATCGGTTTGTATTTGCCCGCATTGGCCGCAAACATTTGCACCTCGACCGACTGCATGTGATACAGCGCATCGACCATCGAAATATCGATATGCTGCCCCTGGCCAGTACGGTTCTTGTGGAGGAGGGCATAGCCCAACGCGGCAAAAGCATTTACCCCAGCGATCCCATCGGCGATAGCGACGCCGACAAACCGTGGTGGCCCATCGGCATCGCCGGTCATGTGCATGATCCCTGAGAATGCTTGGGCAATGTAGTCGTAACCGGTGAGATGAGAAAGCGGACTCTTGCGCCCAAAGGCCGAGACCGAACACATCACCAGACCAGGGTTGAGTTGGTGGAGGGACGCATAATCCAGCCCACGTTTTTCCATTACTCCAGGGCCGTAGTTCTCGATCACGACGTCAACATGAGGAATCAGTGCACGTACCAACTCGACTCCTTCAGGTTTGCTGAAATCGACGCAGAAACTTTTTTTGCCACGGTTTTGCTGAATGAAGTAGATGCTGCGCCCATCCTTGAGAAATGGCAGCGCACGCGATGGGTCGCCTCCCTTCGCTTGTTCAACTTTGATGACCTCCGCGCCGAGTTCGGCCATGAGTCGTGTGGCAGTTGGACCGGCAAGATACTGAGTGAAGTCAAGCACTTTAATTCCAGCGAGCATCGGCGGTTGTTGGGTGTCTGTGGACATTCTGTTCCCTCCTTCTCGATGTGCGCAGGTATAGCGTAACGGTGAGAAAATTTCCAGGAAACGCTTGCCAGACTATAGGAAGGCAGTATAGAAAAAGGATCCCTTCAATAGAGAATAAACACATCCAGAGAATCCATGATGGAGTACACATTTTTTGTATTGTTATTCACACTGAGTTTATTTCTTGCAATGCTGCTCCTCCTAGAGACCGGTCGGCGGATCGGGAGGCGACGAGGGGAGAAAGATCCAGATGAAGCATCGGCAGGTGTTGGTGCCGTCGAAGGTGCGGTCTTCGGCCTGTTGGGGCTGCTGATGGCATTCACCTTCTCTGGCGCTGCAGCGAGGTTCGACGTGCGACGGCAGTTGATCGTTGAGGAAACCAACAACATTGGTACCGCATACCTACGGCTCGATCTTCTTCCGGAGGCTGCACAGCCGGCACTGCGCGAGAGTTTTCGCCAGTATGTGGATGCACGATTGGCAGCCTACCACAAGCTGCCGGATGTGGCGGCTGCAAAAGAAGAACTTGCCAAGGCTACGAAGTTGCAGGGTGAAATATGGAACCAGGCGGTCGCGGCTTCACGGGATACGAATTCCCCAGCAGCGGTGACGCTTATGTTGACCGCGTTGAACGCCATGATCGATATCACCACCACCCGAACCATGGCAGTGCAAACACACCCGCCGATAATCATTTTCGCGATGCTTGTTGGGTTGGCGTTAGCCAGTTCGTTGCTGGCTGGCTACGGCATGTCGAACAGTAAAACGCGCAGTTGGATGCATATGCTAGGATTCGCGGTCACGATAGCAGTGGCGGTGTATGTGATTCTCGACCTTGAGTTTCCGCGTTTTGGGTTCATCCGCGTCGACGCCTTCGACCAGGCACTCATGGACCTACGGCAGAGCATGCATTGATCCGGTTTTCATTCGAAATTTTAGAAAGACAACAGCAAGAAGATTTTCAGAGAGACAGAGGAAATCAGTCCTAGCGTTGCGGTGTCGCCTCAGGGGAAGGTGCACCAAAGGGAACTGAAATGATGTTGTCAGTGTGTGCCGTGCAAAGGTGTTGTGTGACAATTGGTGCAAGTCCAATCCCAGGAATTGTCGGTATGCCTGGGTAGCTACCTGGGAGGCCCAGTGGGTGACTGCTGGGTCGAAGCTCCAGGGAC
>Ga0187892_10008980_pt1 | contig 13389 bp, 13 predicted proteins | sample MA1701073metaG_FD_139345 | JGI IMG/M metagenome (GOLD analysis project Ga0187892, IMG submission 139345) | Bio-ooze microbial communities from a basaltic lava cave in the Kipuka Kanohina Cave System on the Island of Hawaii, USA - MA170107-3 metaG ...
GAACTGGACCAGATGCGCGAGACGGCGGCAGGCTTAGCCAAAATCGGCACGACGGGCCGAGGCATTGGCCCCGCCTATGAAGACAAGGTCGGCCGCCGCGCCATTCGCGTCAACGATCTCAACGATCTTTCCACGCTTGGTCCCAAAATCGACCGGCTGCTTTCCCATCACAATGCGCTGCGGCGCGGCCTCGCTCAGCCGGAAGTCAGGGTGCCGGATATTCTCGCCCAGCTTTCGGAGATCGCGCCCAGGATTTTAACCTATTCCGATGCGGTGTGGTCGCTGCTCGATGATGCGAGGCGTGAAGGCAAGCGCATCTTGTTCGAAGGAGCTCAGGGCATCATGCTGGACATCGATCATGGCACATACCCCTATGTTACCTCGTCCAACACAGTAGCGGGTCAGGCAGCGGCGGGCTCCGGACTTGGCCCATCATCAATCGGTTACGTGCTGGGCATCGCCAAGGCCTATACGACGCGAGTTGGTTCCGGCCCGCTTCCCACTGAACAAGAAAATGAGGTGGGCGAATATATCGGCAGGCGCGGCCGCGAGTTTGGCACCGTCACGGGGCGCAAGCGCCGCTGCGGCTGGTTCGATGCCGTGCTGGTGCGGCAAGCGATCAAAACCTCCGGCATTCATGGAATCGCGCTGACCAAACTCGATGTTCTCGACGGTCTCAAGGAAATCAAGGTCAGCACCGGTTATATGCTTGACGGCAAACACCTTGAGCGTTTCCCGGCGGCGGAGGAAGCCCAGAAGCGGGTCGAGCCCATCTATGAAAGTTTCGAAGGATGGGAAGGCACGACAGCCGGCGCGCGCCGCTGGGCGCAGCTTCCGGCCCAGGCGATCAAATATGTGAAGTACCTGGAAGAGTTGATCGAATGCCCGGTGGCGTTGTTGTCAACATCACCAGAGCGGGAAGATACGATCCTGATGAAAGATCCGTTCGAGGACTAACCGCGGGCCAGGCGCCGGTCGAGCGGAACCCTTTCGGTTTTTGTGATGCGCATCTTATCCGCATCCGGATGGTTCGGATTAATCAGCATATTGTAGGCGTCTGGAACGATGGCAGACGGGACGCGAAGGAGGAGGCTTGTGCCAAGCATCAGCCATTCGTCGCCGATTGCGCGTGAAACTCCGGTATCGGTGATCCAGGCTCCCCGCAACTGGCGAGGCTCAATGGCAGTGCCAGTTACATCGGCATCTATCTCAATCGTCACGAGTTGAAAAGTTTCCGGAATGTTCTCCAGATCGATATATGCAAGAAATTCAATCAGTGCGCCTGCTGGGTGCTCCGCACTGTAAATAATTGGATGGCCTTTAGTGTGCCAGCGCGCAGAATAGCGCAAGCCGCCGGTGCCCGATAGATCAGCGTAGTTCGATATCCGCCAGAGCCGCATGGAGGCGAGTGTCAGACAAACATGCCGTGATCTATCTGACCGAGAAGTTCATTGACGGCGATTGCGCCAGTTTCGCTTTTTAGGAGTTCGAGAGGCGTCTGCCCCGAGAGCGCGGAATTCGGTTGGCGCAGCCAGCGTGCCGATTTCTCTGGATCGCCAAACACACGATCCGCTTCGGAGCTAATTCGCGCAAGCCGCAGCGCCTTGTCGGTTTCTTCAAGCGTGAGCGTTTCGTGCTTTGCTTTACGGCGTGCCAAAGTGCGTTTCGGGATAACGAGCGCGCCGATCTCCTCGTTGCTGAAACGCGCGGTCCAGCGAGACAATTCGTCTAGTTTCAGGGTGGCAGTCTTTCCACTTATGATTTGCACCTGAGCTTTTTCCCACGTGACGGACAACTCTGCGGGATCTTTTTTGCTCGCAAGTGTTTCCCCGGTGGCAATGGGAGCGGCTCTCCGCATTTTTTTAGCTGGGAGGCGCAGGGTTTCCCGGGACTGTTTTAGTTTTACCGGCTTCTGGGTAATCGAGTGAGGCATGAGTGTCACTTTGTGCGATTTCTGTGCAATATGGCACAAGAACTGGAGAAAATACAGTGCCGAATGAAGCGGGCTAATGCTTGTCAGAAATCGCGCTTTTCGACGAAGAAACCGTAGAGCGATGTGAGGACATTGACGCTGAACAGCGTGAAAAACAAATTGAGCGGAATGCTGAGAACGAGGCCGGTGACGGTGGCGATGGCGGGGTTCGACTGACGGAGCAGCAGGACAAGCATGGTGAGTGCAAACGCAGGCAGAAAAATGATGATGGCGTTGAGCAGGAACACCGTTGCGATCTGCCAGAAATTGCCCTCCGCCGATTTGAGCGCGTCCCCGAACGTGAAATCGGTGCGCTCAAGCGCCACGGCGGGCAGCTTGAGCGAGAGCATCGTGATGAAAGCGCCCGCTGCCAGAGCCGCGGGTAATAGTATTAGAGCAGCGATCTGGGGCAAGAAAGCAACGGCTGCGGCGATGAGCGCAAGGGGCACACCACCGGCCAACAACGCCACAACGGAATTGCCGAGATAGCGCAGCACGAGTTTGTCGAGCCGAAGCGTCTTCGTCAGGGGTGGCAACTCATCGCGCAGAATGAAACGGTGCCAGTTCACCGCAACGGATGAGAACGCCATGAACCCCAAAATCGCCGATATGAATCTGGTTGCGGTAGCCGGTCCGTTACCCGCCTCGGCCGTGCCGAACAGGAGCCGCTCGGCAACATCGACGGCGAATAAAATCGCCATCCAGAGAGCGCCGATCTGGATGCCCGCCATGCGATAGGCGATGACGGACTTGAGCGCGTGGGAGATTGCCTTGAGCGGGGGTAATGTTCGCATGGGGCGCGAAAATTAGCCGCCCGCCGGGGGAAATGAAACATCGAATTGCAGGTTCAGGCAGCGCCGGTGCCGATTTTACCGGTGGATGGCGAAACAGCTTGAGGGGAGGTCTCGCGACTCCGGCGGGACAGGCCCTTGGCAAAGTTGCGAAGAATGATCGCCGCGAGATCGGTGACGTGGGCCGGCCTGTCAAGCAGATAACCCTGGGCCAGATCGCAGCCGAGATCGCGGAGCGTGGTGAGCTGCTTGGTGCTCTCGATGCCTTCGGCCGTCACCGTGAGTCCAAGCCCGTGACCGAGCTTGACGATCGAGCGGAGGATGCCGCGGGCGCTTTGGGTTTCGTCGAGCGCCTGGATAAAGCTGCGATCGATCTTGAGTTTGGAAAACGGGAACTTCCACAAATAGCTCAGGCTCGAATAGCCGGTGCCGAAATCGTCAAGGGCAACGGCAACGCCCATATCCCGGAGAACCCGCAATTGCTGCAGCACAAGTTCGGAATCCTTGAGCAGGGTACCCTCGGTGATTTCGACTTCGAGGCGATAGGAGGGAAACTGGTTCACATCGAGCGCATGCCGCACGTCGCTCATCAATGAACCCGAATAAAATTGCGCTGGAGAAAGATTGACGGCCACCAGAAGATGGGCCGGCCATTGGCTTGCCACGCGGCAGGCTTCGTTGAGGCACCAGGCGCCGATCCGGTTTATAAGCCCCGCTTGCTCGGCGATGGGGATGAACTCGGCCGGCGATATTGAACCGAGTTCAGCATCGTGCAGGCGGATCAGCGCCTCGAAGCCATTCAACTCTCCGGTCCTGATGTTGTAGACCGGTTGGAAATCCAGGCGGAAGGACTGGGCGATCACCGCATCTGCAACCGCCTTTTGAACCGCGAGCCTACGCCGGGTGTCCTGGGCAATCTCCGGATTAAAAAACCCATAGCCCGGCGTGCCCTGCTCCTGAGCCGAACGCAGGGCCAACTCCGCGTTGCGCAACAGCAGCGCCGCTTCGTGTCCGTCGGATGCCGAAAGGGCAATACCTGCATGAACCTGAACGGCAATATCTTCACCGTGCCAGCCGATAGGCTCGCTAAGTTTGGTGGTCAGCTCCTTGGCCAAGCTCAACACCGCCATGGGATCGGTCACGCTGTGGAGAAACAGGCCATAACGGGCGTGATCCAGGTAGGCGATTTCGCTGCGATCCGGCTTCAACTCCGATAACCGGCTCGATGTCAGCAACACGGCATTATCGGCGGCCTGCTGGCCGAAATTCTGATCAATGAGATGAAGGTCGGCGAGCTCGCAAACAATCAGCGCGCATGGGTTGTGTTCTCTATCCGCGCCGGAAAGCTGCGCATCCATCTTGGCAAGAAAACTTACCATGTTCGGCAGGCCGGTGAGTTGGTCGTGTTGCGAAAGAATTTTGAGTTGCCGCTCGACAACGGTTCTTTGCCGCGTCCGGTACCAGAAGCCTAAAACAGGGGCCAAGAGGAAGAGACCGCCGACCGTGAGGGAAAGCCGCTCCGCCAAATTCAGGTAGAGGGCGTGCCGATCAAATTGGTTTACGTTGACTACTAACCAACCTGCGATCTTTCCAGCATCCGTCACCGGCAGAATCGCAGTGGAAAGATAGGCGGGCTCGCCGTCGATGTTATCCGCCTGGATAAATGCCACGGGTTCTCCGCCGCGGATCGCGACAGACAGATCATCGGCAGATTTTCTGGACGACTGGCTGGGGCTTTCGAGATTTACCGATGTGAACATGAGACGCCCTTCCGCGTCATAAATGCGGAAGCCATGGAGACGCGCGATTTCACCCGCCTGCCGCAGCGCCGTTTGCACCTCGGTTGAGACAACGCCGCCTCGGGCCAGTTGCGGGAGGGCAGGAATATTGCGGGAGAGCCCATCCGCCCATTGCCGGGCGTCGGTCAGCACTTGCCAGACCAGCTGTTGTTTGACCGCGGATTGCACCAGGGTGTAGCCCGCCAACGCGGCCAACCCGCTCAACAACAGATAGGCGGTGAGTTGCACGAAACGCCGCGCCTTCAACCCGTAAACCCGGTCATTCATTGATGTTGCGCCTGTCCCACAAAATATCCCCAATTGACCAGTTAGACTTGGGTTGACAAATTTTGAGTAAAAGTTTCCAGCCCGCTCTTGTATTGGTTCACGAATTGCGAGGGAAAGTCCTGAAATATGAAGCAATTGCGCAATCTGCGATGGCAATTAGTTGCAATATTTCTCGGCTGCCTCGCGGCGGGGGATTGGGCGGACGCAGCAAGTTATAAAGGGTTCGCCGCGTCCATCGTGCAGACCCTTCCCGAGGGAGCGCGGTTCCGGCCGGACCTTGAGGCCATTTTGGCCAGCTACGCCAACACCTATCGGGCGCAGCAGGGGAAGGCGCCGCTTTCGCCCGATGACCGGTTTCTTGCGCCCGCGCGCGCCCATGCGGCGGACATGATGATCAATAATTTCCTGGGACACACCGCCAGTACGGGACACAACTTCGATAGCCGGATGCGGGTTTTTGTCGACGACATTACGAAATTTCCAAACATGGCCGAAAACGCCGCGCGCGAGTCACAAAATACGCCCGTCGACAATGCCAAGGTAAGGCGCATTTTGCAGCAATGGATTCACAGTCCGCCGCACCGCAAGTCTCTGGTAAGCCCGGATCATGCCTTCGTCTCTACTGCCATTGTTCAACGTGGCAACAAGCTTTGGGCCGTGCAGATATTTTGGGCGAAGCCCCGAGCCAAGGGCCTTTTTTCCCAGTAGGCTAGGCTCCAGCCGAAACCAGCTTGGGCTTGGGAGCCAGGGCTTTTTGCGCGGCGTTCTTGACGGCTTTCTGTACCTTCTCGAAGGCCCGCACCTCGATCTGGCGGATGCGCTCGCGCGATACGCCGAACTCCTGCGACAGGTCCTGAAGAGTAGCAGAGTCGTCTTGCAACCGCCTCGCCTCGAAGACGCGGCGCTCACGGTCTGTCAGCTTGCCGAGTGCTTGCGTGAGAAGACCCCGCCGGATGTCGGCCTCCTGGCTTTCAACCAGCACATCTTCCTGGCTGCTGGCGTCATCAACCAGCCAATCCTGCCATTCGCCATCGCTGTCGGCGCGGATCTGGGAGTTCAACGAGCTATCGCCGGCGAGCCTGCGGTTCATGGAAACCACATCCTCCTCGGCGACACCCAAGCGTTTGGCGATGAACTCCACCTGGTCCGGCTTGAGATCGCCCTCTTCAAGGGCCTGAATCTGGCCTTTCACCTTGCGGAGGTTGAAGAACAGCTTCTTCTGGTTGGCGGTCGTACCCATCTTGACCAGCGACCAGGAGCGCAGAACGAACTCCTGGATTGAGGCCTTGATCCACCACATGGCGTATGTGGCGAGCCTGAAGCCTTTGTCGGGCTCGAACTTTTTGACGGCCTGCATCAGACCGACATTGCCTTCGGAAATCACCTCGCCGATGGGCAAGCCGTAGCCGCGGTAGCCCATGGCGATCTTGGCCACCAGGCGAAGGTGACTGGTGATCAACTTGTGGGCGGCAGCGGTATCGCCATGCTCTTTCCAGCGTTTGGCCAGCATGAATTCTTCCTCCGGCTGCAGCATGGGAAACTGCCGGATTTCCTGCAAATAACGGTTCAGTCCGCCTTCACCCGAAGCAACGGCTGGAAGCGAAGTTTTCTGAGCCATGTTCAAACCTTTCCCTTTAAGCAAGCCATATAGCCGGACATTATGCTATAAATAAGACACCAACCAAGTTACATATTATCAATTCGCCGTTACCCTACCTAAAGCGCCAATGAACCCTGCCAGTTCCGGAGGGGGAGGGCTTTCGAAACGCAGGGCTCTGCCGGTGCGGGGATGTTCGAAACCCAAGACGGTGGCGTGCAGCGCTTGCCGGTTCAGCGTCTTGAGCGCAATTCTTGCTGCTTCCGGAAGCTTCTGTAGGGAGGCCGTGAATCCCGCGCCATAGGTTTTGTCGCCCAACAAGGGATGGCCGAGATGGGCCATGTGCACACGGATTTGGTGAGTGCGTCCGGTTTCCAGTTCGCAGCGTATCAGGCTTGCCACCGGCGGCGCCCCGAAGCGCTCCAGGACTTCATAGCGCGTTACTGCTTCGCGCGCCTTGACCGAGCGGGAAACCGCCATCTTCTGACGATTGGCGTTGCTGCGGTTAAGGCTGGCTGAGATTGTGCCCCGGTTGCGTTCCGGAGAGCCCCAGACGACTGCAAGATAGGCCCGCTCAAGCCTTCCGTCGCGACCATGGGCGGCAAATTGCTCGGACAGGCCGCGATGGGCCAAATCGTTCTTGGCCACCACCAAAAGGCCGCTTGTATCCTTGTCCAGGCGGTGAACGATGCCGGGCCGCCTGACCCCGCCGATGCCTGAGAGACTGTCGCCACAGTGGGCAATGAGGGCGTTGACCAGGGTGCCAGTTTCATTCCCGGCACCGGGGTGGACGACCAGCCCCGCCGGTTTGTCTATGACCAGCAGATCGTTGTCCTCGTGGACAATCCTGAGTGGAATTTTCTCGGCGGCGGGAAGGGCCGGCGCGGCGGGGGGAATGCTGACCTCAATCCGTTCGCCGCCCTTCAGTTTGTGACTTCCGCTGGTTACGACGGCTCCCTCGACAGTCACGCTGCCTTCCGCAATAAGGCTTTGGAATCGGGAACGGCTGACCGCGGGAAAAGCCTCCGCCAAAAAGCGATCCAGACGGGCGCTGGCGGTGGCCACGGTCGCAAGCAATTGAAAGGATGGCGGCATGACCGGCAAGGCAGAACTCCCGCAGGGCGAGGTAGAACCCGTGATCCGGCAACCCGGCCTCAAGTTTCTTGAAGCGGCGGTATACATCATGGGCGGCCTGCTCGTCCTGATGCTTGTGGGGTTGATCGGCGGCATCGTTTGGAAGGTCACGCACCGCACCGAAACACCGCCAGTGGAAACGAAGCTGCTCAACCTTGGCCTTGCAACCGGAATTCAAATTCAGGCTATGGAGTTTGACGGCGACCGGGTTGCACTCAACACCGGCCAGGAGATTATCGTCATCGATATCAGAAAGAACTCGGTAATATCGCGCATTTCAATCACGGCCAAGTAGTCGGCTTGCGCTTCCGCGGGGCCGCCGATATACGAGACCCCTTCGGCGCTGGCTCCCTTCGTCTATCGGTTAGGACGGCAGCCTCTCACGTTGCAAAGGCGGGTTCGATTCCCGCAGGGAGCGCCAAATCTTTCCTATGCATAAAAATTCTCTTTATTTTCAACGGGTTTTTGGAAAGGGTGTACACTTGGAGCACAGGGTGTACAGTTTTTCGTTTTTCTTACGTTCCGTCTTTGGCTAGTTGGTGCATACCGATGTCTGCCAGTTTCTTTTTATTTGCAGCTTTTGTGTAGTGCGAGGCTTGGCGGTTGTCGCGCCACGCAAGGATAGCAGAGATTGCATTCTCGCTTGCGCCGGCCTCCGCCAGGCGGGTTGCAATCAATTTGCGCAGCCCATGCGCGGAGCAATCCGGTAACCCAGCTTCGTTGCAGCGATCCCGAAACCAGTTTCCGCGATCCGGGTCGATGCCGCTTCACGAACTGCGCAGCTTGTTCTTCGGTCCAAGTATGGATCGGCTTAGCCGAATACTTGATTTTCTCCACGCCCTTTGCAGGATTCGTTTTGATCCAACCATGCTTGACGCCAAAGTCTAGGACTTGCTTGACGCGTTTTAGCAACTGATTGGCCGCGGCGGGTGTGTTGCACTTTTTGGCGATTATAGAGTCCATGTGGTGCATTTGCAGCAACGCCACTGGCTTGTCCCCATGTTCATCGCAGAAATTGTCAAGGACACGCCTATAGGTTCGTTGCGTGGATTTTTTGTCGAGGCCTGCGAATTTCGTGCTCGCATAGAACAGGTTCACAAGCGCCGCCATCGATCCGGGGTTGAGTTTCTTTTCATCTGTCGACATTCCCAAGGCCGACTCATAGGCTGCAACGAACTCCGCGCTACCGGGCGCACCAGGAATGCGGACACGCTTATGTCCCTTCTTCCGAAATGAGTAATAGAACTTGCCGTGCCTATTCCTCGTCCGGCGCAGATACTTGAACTCAATTTGCACCATTATGTGCCCCATGGATTTCCTCCCAAGGGTGGCACACTTTCTTTCAGTAAGTCAAAAGCTGCATCGAGGTCGCGACGATCCCATAGCTTACGCCTGCCGATTTCCAAGGGCTTCGGAAACACGCCTTCTGCAACTTTTTCATCGAAGAAGGTAACACCTAGGCCGATATATGCGGCCGCCTCGACACGCGAAAGTCCGCGTGGCCAACGTGCTTCATGTAGATCAGTCAGGCACGTAGTGGGGCCATGTGCAATTTGGCGAGGTGGTGTAGAGTGGCGCTTGGAATCCATTTGGTCAGGCTGAAGTCGAGCCAAAGGAATTGCGCAGTCTAATCACCTTATCAATTGGGAAAGCAGGGAATTGGCGTGAAGCCGGGCCGTATTACGTTGCTCAAACTCCAAAGCCGTGCTTTCTTGATCTCATGAGCATCTATCCTTTTGTATGCAGAGCATGTGCAGTAAGGCGTGGCGCACCGCGTGAGTTTGGGTGTTCCCAGGTTCAAGTGAGCTGCCTGAGTGTAAGACTTCGCCTATACGGCTTTTGCCAACATCCTCGCTGCAATTCTTTAATGTTCACGTGGTCGTTCCGGGTGTCGTCGGCATCTGGTCCCAGGTCTGGCCTCGATACTCACGTCCGTTGGCCTTCTTTGAACGTTTCTTGTTGTCCTTCCCCCAGGTCCCCCACTGCTTAAAGAAGAAAGCGGTCTCGGCTGCCAGGCATTGGGTGTAAATCTCGTCGATCCATTCTTCCCGGATCGGGCGAGCGGATTTGTCGCTCTCACCGCCGACGATCGCCCAGTGGATGTCACGGAGGTCAATAGTGCCAACCGATCCAATCAAAGGCTCAAAGGAGATGAAGCGAATAGCTGCGGGCGCCTTGCGCAGATGCTCAATACGGCTCACGACAGCTGCGTCTTCAATACTGGTGCCCAGCCAAACATTGGGCAGGATGTCGCCCATCCGGGAGGCGACGAGCGCTGCCATTCTTTCGGGACGCTTCGTCAGGATCTGATAGTTGTGACGCGGCGTTTCGTGCATCACCTTCCATACCTTGAGGATGAACTCATCGCTGACGCCCTCGTGGAAGAGGTCACTCATTGAGTTTACAAAGATCTTTCGCGACTTCTTCCAGCCATACGGAATGGAAAGCGCCTCGCGATCTTCCCGCACCACCCCGTTCCACACCGTGCGCTTACCCGTCCTTCGGGTAAGCCCCGCATATTTTTGGATGCCCATAGCCTCAAGGCGTTTGGCCATCTCCATCGCATAACAATGGGTGCAGCCTGCGGTGACGATCGAGCATCCTGCAACGGGATTCCAGGTGGAGTCAGTCCACTCTATCTGGGTTTCAGCCATCTCTCCCTCCCGAGCATTCCTTGATCCGCCACAGCATCAACCCTTTCCGCGCATCGGATTGACGACCTGAAGTCCGGCAAAGTCCTTTTCGTTATCCGTCACCACCATGCACTCATTTGCACCGGCGACAGCGGCAATAATCATGTCGAGCCCACTGCGCGGCCGGCCGGCCGCTTTTCCTTCTGCCATCAGCCGCGCCCAGATCAGCCCTGCTTTGTCGTCGAACGAGAGGATGCGGCCCGCAAACAGCGCCTGCGGTCCCTCCGACCCAGAGAACCACTTATCGAGTGCGTCGCGCTTCTTTCCGCGAGGCTTCTCCAGAATGCCACGGCGGATTTCCGCAACGGTTAGCGAGGCGATGAACAAATCCTCGTCGCGCTGCGTCGACATCCATGCCAAGAGCGATTCCGATGGCTGCGGTTTGACGACATTGCTGATGATGTTGGTATCGAGGAGGTAGCGCGTCACAGGTCGACCTCGCGCCCCTCTTCACAGGGCCGGGAGAGATCAAGATCGGTGCCAACTAGTGGCGAACGACGTAATGCAGCGAGGATCCCACCAGGCTTGGGTGGCTCGCCGGCGATCGACTTGCCTACGGTGGCGCGAAGCTCTGAAGCCTCGGGCGTGTCCTCCGAGAGGCGCCGCGCGAGCGATCGGATGAGGTCGCGATCAGCTTCCCGACCGAGTACTTCGAAGCGCGCCAAGCCGCGCTCGCCGAGGCGAGATCGATAATTTTGGATGGCGCGCTTCTGTGAACTACCCATGGTGACCTCCGGCCTATTTCCAGTAATATAGCCAGAAAGCCGGCTTTTGGCAAGGCACCTCGCGACACCCGGCAGGCGGACTCGACTCCGCCGAGTGGGGAAAGCCTTGAGGCTTGGCGGAAACTTGGCGGTAAACTTGGTTCAGTTCTGTCTTCGTACGTGCTTGGCGGTATCTGAGTGCTATCGTAAGTGTTTGAAAACATGAATTTTATACACGAGACCCGACGTTGACATCGTAGGGGTCACAAGTTCGATCCTTGTACCGCCCACCATCCAGTTCTCTCTTTCACGCCTCTAGCGGATCAATTTTTTAACTTCTATTGGCAATTAGTAGCGTCAGCGGCGTCCAGTATTATGACAGAGTCTACCAGCACCTGATTGCGGCTGTCCCTGGCCTTTCCGATGTAAGCTCGACCTTCTCCATGGAGCGGCTGAATACGGAACGAAGCTCGATCTGGCGACGGCTCCCTGATAGATTAGTCAGCGTCAAGTTCGATTTGGCGGCCCACCGAGAAATGCTAGTAGGCGACCGCAGTGGCTTCTACCGCAACTATTCAACCACCATCGCCTGCATTACCATCTGATTGAACCTGTGATGTAACGCATCCCAAAATGGAGCGTAGAAGTGCTGGCGCCAAACCGGTGAACCGCGCGCCTGTTGGACGGCCTCGATGGCGAGTTGGTCTTCGTGGTGAATGGTATCGAAGAGGCCCTGGATCGCCTTTTCCTCCGCCTGAAAATTCTCACTCGCTAATGCCTCCGGACTATAGAAGCGCAGATGCTGGAGGTGCGTTTCTCCTGGCGAAACCGGTATCGCGATGTTCACCTTCATGAATGTGTCCAGAAGCGGCACGTTGAAGTTGGGAAATATGGTCGTGAAATATCCCCATTCGGGTTGGCGCTGTATGTCGTGGCCAGCACTCGGCATATCGATCCGCTTGTAAGTGTTAGCACTTTTTTTCCGGCGATGACCGAAGGCGAGGAGGCAATCGTCCATAAACAATTCGAAGGCCGGGTTACGATTGGAATTGACACGCGGGACTTCGGGCGACTTGCGATAGAGTTCATGGGTAGAAGCTTCATGCAGAATGTTGATTGAGGCATTCTCCTGATAAGTCTTCCAATTGGCCTTTACTATCCGGGTTTGCACTAGCGGTTTGCCTTCACCATCGAGCGCAGGCTTGAGGCGATCGATGGCGTAATCGCCCGCGACGGTCCGCTTCAAAGGCGCCAGCCAATCGTCGATATCCTGTGCTTTGCCGTCGAGGTTGATAAAGAGCGTCCCAATGCGCACGACGGAACGAACTTCGACAAGATCGCCAGAATGCCCATTGAGCTGCGGCGGCCCGGATATCTGCTCTCCAGACCAATAGGGCGCGTCGATAAGCCGGCCCCCGAGATCGTAGCGCCAGCCGTGATAGTAGACCTCGATTTCGCTCTGCCGCTTGAGATCGCTGCTGACCGCCAAGCTGCCGTCATAAGGACAAATGTTGTGGAAGACACGCAGCTTGCCATCCGCGCCACGCACCGCGACCAATGGCATGCCAAAGACCTTAAAGGGATGGACATCGCCAACATCAGGCACGACGCAGTCGAACAACACCGCCATCCACTTGCGGCGGAAGATGCGTTCAACCTCAAGGGCGAACCAGTGATCGTCGGTGTAAGCTTGAGCCGGCAGCGTTAAAGCTTCTTCGATCGGCGCCATCACCGCCTCGTATTCGGCCCGGGTCATAACCTCGCCCAATCTTTGATCCATATCCGTTCTCCTATTGCTCTTGTCTCATGCTTAGTTGGATGCGCCGATGATCTTGGCGGCCGCGGTCTCGGCCGTCCGCACGGCACCTTCCATTTGGCCGACAAAGTGTTCGCTGACCTCGGCGCCAGCCCAGATCACGCGACCGACGGGTTGGCGGAGCGTATGGCCCAAACTCGTCCAGGCACCGGTCGTAAGGAAGGAGTTGCAGCCTCGGCTCCACGGTTCAGCCGCCCAGTAGACCAGGTGAAACGCCGTCGCGTGGTATGCTCCAGGCCCCACGAGCGCGGCCAGATCACTAAGGAGGGCTGCCTTTCGGTCTGCCTCCGGCATCAGCCAGACCTCCCGCGAGCGTCGTATCGACGCCAGTATTGTTATCGCGGCCGGCCTTTCCTCGCCGCCCTCATCCCATGCGAACACATTCTCGGAGGCGAAACCCGCGCAGGCGCCGGCGCCTCGCCAGAAAGGAGCGTCGAAGAGCGCTGCCGCGACAATCTTTCCGCGGATCGGCATGCGTTGGGTTAAGTAATCGCGATCTGGCGGTATTGCTGGATGCCAATAGAGGCGGCCGGCGAGTACTGGGGGAAGGGTGACGATCGCATGGCCGGCGCGCACGACGGCGCCAGTGGCTAGGACGGTCACTCCTTTCTCGTTA
>Ga0187892_10008982_pt1 | contig 13386 bp, 10 predicted proteins | sample MA1701073metaG_FD_139345 | JGI IMG/M metagenome (GOLD analysis project Ga0187892, IMG submission 139345) | Bio-ooze microbial communities from a basaltic lava cave in the Kipuka Kanohina Cave System on the Island of Hawaii, USA - MA170107-3 metaG ...
CAGGTCCCCGACTCGCTCGCCGCCGCGCGCCGCATCGTGGCCGCCACGTCGCTCGCCGCCAAGGAGTACGGCCTGGGCGTCGCGCCCGCGGGTGGGCGCATCGTGCTGCCCGAAGAAGTGGACGAGGCCAAGCTGTTCCTCGAGCAGGCGCGGTTCGATGTGGCGGCCCTGCCCGCCGGAGTCCGCGCGCACGCCGACACCGAGCTGGTGGCGCTGCGGGCGCTCGTCGAGCGGCTGGCGCCGCCGGCCGACGTGGAGCGGCGGGCGGCCGTCCTGGTGCGACGCATCGGCGATGCGGCCGGCGGCCCGCTCGATCCTCCGCCGTCGCGGCCCCCGTCGCTCGCGCGCGGGGCGCGCGTCTACCGCGACCAATGCGCTGCGTGCCACGGCGACGCGGGGCTGGGGGATGGGCCCAAGGCGGCGACCCTGGAGGGCCCGGCCCCGGCCAATCTCGCCAATGCGGCGGTGATGGCGGCGACGCCGCCCGTCGAGGTGTTCCGCAAGGTGACGATCGGCGTCCCCGGCACGGCGATGCCCGAGTTCGAAGGCACCCTCTCCGAGGACGATCGCTGGGCGGTGAGTGCCTACGTGCTCACGCTCTGGCTGCAGGCGAACGGCGGCCGGCATCCGGGCTACGCGCCCGCGGTGTTCGCGTCGGTACGCCGTCAGGTGGACTCGGCCGTGACGCTGCGGTCCGACCGGCTGGCGTTCAACGCCTACCTCACCTTCGAGCAGGTGGAGACCGACGTGCGGGCGCGCAACGCGGCGCTGGCCGCGCGCCTCGAGGCCGCGTTCGCGGAGCTGCGCACGGCGGCCCCCGCCGCGACCGAGCTCGGCGCGCTGCGCGGGCGGCTGCTCGCCGATCTGGAGCGCGCCGAGCGGCTCGTCGCCGACCGGCCGTCGGCGACGACGCTCGCCGTGCAGTCGTTCGTGCTGCTCGTGCGCGAGGGCTTCGAGGCGATCCTGATCCTCGGGGCGTTGCTCGCGTTCCTCACGCGGGCGGGCGCGCCCGAGCGGCGGCGTGACGTGGTCCGCGGGGCGTGGCTCGCGGTGGCGGCGAGCGCGGCGACGTGGCTCCTGGTGGAGCTGGTGTTCCGGATCACGCCGGGGCAGCGCGAGGCGCTCGAGGGCGTCACGATGCTGCTCGCCGTGGCCGTGCTGTTCTACGTGAGCTACTGGCTGCTCTCCAAGGTGGAGTCGGAGCGCTGGAACGCGTTCGTGCGGGGCCGGATGGAGCGGGCGCTCGCGGCCGGCAGCGGGCTCGCCCTCGCCTCCGTGGCGTTCCTCGCGGTGTATCGCGAGGGCTTCGAGACGATTCTGTTCTATCAGGCGCTGCTGGTGTCGGCCGGCGGTGTGGGTGCCGGCGCGGTGGCGGGCGGCGCCGCCGCCGGCGCCGTGGCGCTCGCGGGCGTGTATCTCGCGATCATGCGGCTCGGGTTGCGCGTGCCGCTCAAGCCCTTCTTCGCGGGGACCGGTCTCCTCCTGTATCTGATGGCGTTCGCGTTCGCAGGCCGCGGCGTCGCGGAGCTGCAGGAGGCGGGGCTCGTGGCGACGACCGTCGTGACGTGGGCGCCGCGGCTGCCGATCCTGGGGGTCTATCCGACGCTCGAGACCATCGCGGCCCAGGGGCTGCTCGTCGGCCTGCTCGTGCTGGCGCTCGTCGTGCTCGCGCCCCGGAGCGCGCCGCTGTTATCGCGCTGACCGACGCTTGACAGCGTCGCGGCGCGCCCGTTTCTTCCCCCCTCCACTTTTTTTCTTGGGAGCCGTCATGCGCACTCGCGCGTTCGTCACGCTCGCCCTCGCCGCGACCGCCGCCTGCAGCCGGGCGGCCTCCGCGCCCGCGGGTCCCGCGCCCGCCCAGCGCAACGCCCAGGGGCCCGCCCGGGCCGGCCAGGACACCGGACGCGCGGGGGCGGGCCAGCCGCGGCCCTACGCCCAGGTGATCACGAAGGACGCCGCGACCGACTCCGGCGTCTTCATCGTCCACCGCATCCAGGACAAGCTGTACTACGAGATCCCGCGCGCCATGCTGGGCCGCGACTTCCGGCTGGTGGTGGACCGCCGCGGCACGATCCGGGGCATCGGCTACGCGGGCGAGCAGATCGCCGCCCGCGTGGTGCGCTGGGAGCGCACGGGCAACCGCGTGCTGGTGCGGATGGTGAGCTACGCCATGCGGGCCGACTCGTCGCTGCCGGTGAGCCACGCGGTGGACCTCTCCAACACGCCGCCGATCCTCAAGGCGTTCGATATCGCGGCGTGGAGCCCCGGGGATTCCAACGCCGTGGTGGAGGTGACGGGCCTGTTCACGACCGACGTGTCGGAGCTGAACGCGCGGCAGCTGGGGATGCGGGTCCGCCGGTTCGATCCCGCGCGCTCGTTCGTGGAGCGCGCGCGCAGCTTCCCGCGCAACGTCGAAGTGACCGCCCTGCAGACCTTCGAGGTGGACTCGGTGCCCGGTGCCCCCGGCGCCCCCTACGACCGCTCCCTCAACTCGGTCACGATCCCCACCAACTTCTCGATGGCACTGCTCCCGGAGAAGCCGATGATGCCGCGGCGCTGCGACAACCGCGTGGGGTACTTCTCGGTGAGCTTCGAGGACTATGGAACGGACGAGGCGCGCGTGCCGCGGCGCTGCTACATCACGCGCTGGCGGCTCGAGCCCAAGGATCCCGCCGCTCCCGTGAGCGATCCGGTCACGCCGATCGTGTTCTTTCTGGACCCGGCCACCCCGGCGGAGTGGGCCCCGTGGATCATCAAGGGCGTCCAGATGTGGGAGCCGGTCTTCCGCGCGGCGGGGTTCAGCAACGGCATCACCGCGCGCCGCGCGCCCACGCCCCAGGAGGACCCCGAGTTCGACGTGGACGACGCGCGCTACTCGACGATCCGGTGGCTGCCGTCCACCATCGAGAACGCCTACGGGCCGCACGTCAACGATCCGCGCACCGGCGAGATACTGCAGTCCAACATCGGCTGGTTCCACAACATCACGAGCCTGCTCGAGGCCTGGTACTGGGTGCAGGTGGGGGCCGTGGATCCCCGGGCCCGCGCCCTGCCGTTCCCCGACTCGCTGATGGGCGAGATGGTGGCCTACGTCTCCGCGCACGAGGTGGGGCATACGCTCGGCCTGCCGCACAACCAGCTGTCGTCGGGCTATTACCCGGTGGACTCGCTGCGCAGCGCCACCTACAGCCGGGCCAACGGCACGTCGTACTCCATCATGGACTACGCGCGCAACAACTACGTGGCCCAGCCGGGCGACGACGTGCAGCTGATGCCGAAGATCGGCCCGTGGGACTACTACGTGATCGACTGGGGCTACCGCCGCATCCCGGGCGCGGCGGACCCCGTCGCCGAGCGGGCGGTCCTCGATTCGCTCGCGCGGCGCCAGGACGCGATGCCGTGGCTGCGGTTCGGCAACCCGGACGGCGTGGACCCGCGCACGCAGACCGAGGCGCTGGGCGACGACCCGGTCAAGGCGACGCGCTACGGTCTCGCGAACATCAAGCGCCTCATGCCGATGCTGATCCCGGCCTCGACGACGGACCGGCTCGACGACTACGACCTGCTGGCCGACCTCTATGGCCGGCTGATCGGCCAGTGGGGGCTGGAGATGAACCACGTGGCCGTGGTCGTGGGCGGCGTGTACCGGCACGAGAAGTACCCGTCGCAGGACGGGGTCATCCACCGGCCCGTGCCGCGCGCGCGGCAGGCCGAGGCCGTGCGGTTCCTCAACGAGAACGCCTTCACGACGCCGACCTATTTCTTCGACGCCGAGGTGCTGCGCCGCATCGAGCCCACGGGGTTCGTGGATCGCGTGCGCGTGCGGCAGACGGCGCTGCTCAACACCCTGTTCCAGGACGGGCGGCTCGCGCGCCTGGCCGAGCAGCAGGCGACCCTGCCGGCCGGCCAGGCGTATGCGCTCGCCGATCTCTTCGCCGACGTGCGGCGGGGGATCTTCTCGGAGTACGGCGCGGCCCGGCCGCTGGTGGATCCGTACCGCCGCAACCTCCAGGGCGCGTTCGTCGAGACCATGGACCGGCTCCTCAACACGCCGCTCGCGGCGCCGCCGCCGCCCGCGGGCTTTTTCTTCGGGTCGCCGCCGCCGCCCCGCCCGGGCGACGCCCAGGCGCTGGCGCGCCTCGAGCTCCAGGAGCTGGCGACGACGCTGCGGGGGGCCCAGGGGCGGATCACGGACCGGGCGACCCGTGCCCAGGTGGCGCAGCTCGTCGCCCGGATTGATCAAGTCCTGAATCCGCGGCGCTGAGCGCCGCAGGAGGACGCGAATCGTGACGGTCAATGGACGGCGCACGAGCCGCGCCGCCGCGTGGGGCGTGGCGGCCGGCCTGCTCCTCGCTGTGGCGCCGCTCGCGGCGCAGGACCGCACGCTCACCATGGGCGGCGGGGCCCGCGAGCTGGGCGGGCACCGCTTCATCCCGTCGTCGGTCGCGCCCGATCCGTTCCTCAGCACGCGGGTCACCGCCTCCCTGGGCTTCGGGGGGGCCCGCGACCTCGCCGTGCCGATCCGCAACCTCGAGGACAGCCTGCTCAAGACCGTGACCGGCGATCTGGGGTTCATCGGCCTCGAGCTCGAGTACCAGCAGCGCGTGGCCGGCTGGCTCGTGGTTCGCGCAGGGCTGAGCGGGAGCGGGCGGCTGGGGGTGGACGCGTTCTCATTCGCCGCCGAAGGGCTCTCCACGGTGTACGGGTTCAACGTGGGAACCACGGCAGGCGTCGTGCAGACTGAGCGATTTCAGCTCTCGGCCGCGCTCGACTACGGGTCGAGCTCGCTGTTCGGCACCAAGCCCCTCACCTACCTGCGCAACGTCGCGGATGAGATCGAGCGGGTCATCGACTCAATCGCCGCCAGCGGCACGCCGATCGACAGCATCGTCGTCGACAGTGTGCTCGACGCGATCGACCTGTCGCCGTTCAGTGTGGTCGAGTCGGGCTCGTCCTCGCGCACGGCGGTGGGCGTGCGGATGGCGTACGCCGCGGCGCCCTGGATCGGGTTCACCGCGAGCCTACAGACCGGTGTGGGCGACCTCATTGGCGAATCCTCGACCGAGCACGGGATCATCGACGTCGCGGGCTCGGCGAGCATCGACCTCAGCCGCCTGTGGAAGGTCCCCATCGGTATCGCGCTCGCGGCGCGCTACCAGAATTTCAACGCGCGCGCCAGCGACGACGTGACCGGCCTCACGACGGTCAGCGCATTCATCGACTATACCGGAAAACGCGACCTCGCCCTGGGGCTCGAGCTGACCAGCGCGCAGCTGGGCCAGCCATCCACGGACCAGAAGATCTCCGTGGGCCGGGCGGCCCTGTCGATCACGTACTACTTCTACTGAGCCCCCGGGGCCGGGGCTACCCGGTCTTCGGGATCAGCGCCGCGGGCTCCGCCGGCGCCGCGGCCGCCCGCCTGTAGCGCACGAGGAAGTGGAGCCCCGCCAGCACGAGGCCCACGCTCACGGCCTGGGCCAGTGAGAAGCCCCCCAGGAAGCGGTCGTCCTTGACGCGAATGAACTCGATCAGGAACCGCTCGAGGCCTGCGCAGACCAGATAGCCGCCGAACAGCCAGCCCGTGCCGTGGCGATGGTCGCGGCGCTGCCACAGCCAGGCGAACGCCGCGAGCATCACCGCCGTTTCGTACAGCTGCGTGGGGTGCACGGCCACGACCTGGGTGGGATCGGTCCCGGGCGGGAACGCGACGCCCGAGTTGCCGAGATCGGCCACCGTGGTCGGCGGGAGGCCCCGCGGGAACTTCATCGCCCACGGCAGCGACGACGGCACGCCGTAGTCGTCGTTCACCATGAAGCATCCCACCCGGCCCAGGCCGTATCCCAGCGCCAGTGCCGGCGCGCACAGCTCGCAGGTGAAGAGCAGCGGCACGCGCTTGCGCCAGCCGTTGAGCAGGACGGCCACGACGCCGCCCAGGAAGCCGCCGTACCACACCAGGCCGCCGCGCGACAGTAGCGGGCCGCCGTGCAGCGCCATGTACCACAGCTTTGCCCCCAGCAGCCCGCCCACCACGGCGGCGACGACGATGTCGGCGGCGTAATCCTCGTCGAGCCGGCGGCGCCGCAGCTCGCGCTGCATCGCCCAGCCCGCCATGAGGAACGCCACCATCATCATGATGCCGTAGCCCGTAATGGCGAACCCGCCGAGGCGGATCTCGAAGGGATAGACGCTCATGTCGTGGGGGTGTGGGAAGTGGGGACGTGGGGTGCGGGCTCGAGCCCCGGGAGCGGGAGGTCCGCCCGAGCGTCGAGCGTCCAGTCGCTCAGCTCGCCGCGCTCCAAATGGAACCAGCCGGCGCGGGCGATCATGGCGGCGTTGTCGGCGTTGAGGCGCGGACTCGCGACGGCGACCCGGGCCGAGCCGCGGAGGCGCTCGGCCGCCAGGGCCGAGAGCGCGCGGCTGCAGGCCACGCCGCCGCCCAGCAGTGCGGTGCGGTAGCCCGTCACGCGCACGGCGCGCTCCAGCTTGGTCACCAGCACGTCGAGCACCGCGTCCTGGAACGCGCGGGCGAAGTGCGGCCGGTCGCGCAGCGGGTCGTCGCTCGCGCGCACGGCGCGCAGCACGGCGGTCTTCAGGCCCGAGAACGAGAACTCGAGGCCGGCGTCGCGCAGGGGGCGGGGGAACGCGAAGCGCGCGGGGTCGCCCTCGCGCGCGAGGCGCTCGATCTCGGGCCCGCCGGGATAGCCGAGGCCGAGGAGCGTGGCGACCTTGTCGAACGCCTCCCCCGCGGCGTCGTCGCGCGTCTGGCCCAACAGCCGGTAACGCCCCCACTCGGGCACGTCGAGCAGCAGCGTGTGTCCCCCCGAGACGAGCAGGGCCACGAACGGCGGTGCCAGTTCGGGGTCCTCGAGGGCCGGCGCGAACAGGTGGCCCTCCATGTGATGCACGCCGATGAGGGCCCGGTCGCCGGCGAAGGCCAGCCCCTTGGCGTAGGCGACGCCCACGAGCAGCGCGCCCAGCAGGCCCGGGCCCTGCGTCACGGCGACGGCGCCCACGGCGCTCCAGGCAAGACCAGCCTCCGCCAGCGCGCGGTCCACGACCGGCGGCAGCGCCGTCAGGTGCGCCCGACTCGCCAGCTCGGGCACCACGCCGCCGAACACCTGGTGCACGTCCTGCGACAGGATGACGAGGCTGGCGAGCTCGGGTGGGCGGCCGCGGCCGCCGGCCACGAGCACCGCCGCCGACGTCTCGTCGCACGAGGTCTCGATGCCGAGCACGACGTCGGGCGCGGCCACGGTCAGCTGCGGCCGCGGCGGCGCACGGCCACGGAGTCGGGCGTGGCGCGGGCCGACACGCCGCGCGGCGCGATCACGGTGAGCCGCGCCACCGCTCCGGCGGTGACCGGCCCCGAGACGTGGGCCACGACGCGGATACTGTCGCGCGACAGTGCCTCGACGGCGTCGGCGGGGCCTTCGACCGAGACGGTGACGCGCGACGGCGTGAACTCGAAGGTCCGCAGCGCCCCGGCGCCCGTCTCGACGGGCACGCCGGCGAACGAGCGCTGCGCGATGGCCCGAACGTCGGCCGAGATCTCGACCTGCTTGGGCGCCACCCGCAGCATGCCCAGGGGGAGGGTGTCGATCGGGACCATGCGGGTGAAGAAGCCGGTGACGCCGGTGATGCGGACCGGCGCGGTCGTGACCGACTCGACCCCGGCGAGCGCCGCCTCCGACCCGACGAGCCGCGCCACGCTCGGCGTCACCGCGATGCCGCCCTCCAGGAAGTGCCCCGAATCGGGGATCACCGTGACGAGCGGAACGATGCGCACGTCCTTGCGCGAAACCGGATCTAGCTGGACCCGGATGTCGCGCGGCACGATGTCGTCCACCCGCACGTCGGCGCCCTGCGGCAGCCGGACGTCCCCGGGCTGGAGGTGGAGCACCCACTCGGCGCCGGTGAGCGTATCCGGGACCGTGAAGCGCAGGACCGGCGTCACGGTCCGGAGCTTGAGCAGCTCCAGGCCGCGGCCGCTGATCTGCACGGCGACCGTCGGCAACTCGCTCCTCACGGTACGACCGCGCGGGGCGGCGACCTCGAGCTTGAGCGAGAAGAGCTGGGTGGCCGGCTGCTGGCCCGCGACGCCGACGTAGAGCATCACCGAGAGAAACAGGGCCGCGAGCTTGATCGGCCAGTTGCGCGTGATGAGGCTGCGCAGCCTACCGGCCATCGAGCAGCCGCGTGATCAGGGTCTCGTTCACCGGGCTGTCCCATTCGGCCGCGCCGATCACCTTCTTCACGATCCGGCCGTGACGGTCGATCACGAAGCTCTCGGGCACGCCCGTGGTCCGGTACAGGCGCTCGATGGCGCCCGCGCGGTCGTGCAACACGTCGAACGTCAGTCCCAGCTCCTGCACGAAGTCGTTCACGACCGTGACGTCGTCCTTGTCCACGCTCACGGCCACGATCCGGAAGTCGGTTCCCTCGAAGCGGCGGTGCAGCCGCTGGAGCGAGGGCATCTCGACGCGGCACGGCAGGCACCAGGTGGCCCAGACGTTGACGAGCAGCACCTTGCCGCGGTAGTCCTCGAGCGAGACCGGCTTCCCCGTCGCCGCCTCGAGCGCGCGGAAGGCCGGCGCGCGGTCGCCCAGCGAGAGGAGGTCGATCTGGGGGCGCAGCCGCACCGCGAGCGCGAGCACGAACATGGCCGTCATCACGATCCCGGCCACGAGGGCCCACTGGCGCTGCCGCGGCGTCATACCGTCACCAGGCATCGCTGCCGCAGCTCCCGCACGACGCGGCCGGGGTCGGGGGCTCCGAAGATCGCGTTGCCCGCCACGAACGTGTCCGCGCCGGCGGCGTGCGCCGCGCCGATCGTCTGTGCCGTGATGCCGCCGTCCACTTCCAGGAAGGCGCGCGAGCCCCGGGCCTCGAGCAGCGCCCGGGCCCGGCGGATCTTGTCGTTGGACCCGGGCAGGTAGGCCTGCGCCGGGAAGCCGGGGTTGACGGTCATGATCAGCAGCAGGTCGAGATCGGGCACCACGTCCTCCACCAGGGCGAGCGGCGACGCGGGATTGAGCGCCAACCCGGCGAGCATGCCGCGGGCACGCACGGCCGCGAGGTGACGCTGTACGTGGATGGTCGCCTCGGGGTGGAAGGTGAACACCGACGCGCCTGCCTCGGCGAACGGCTCGATGTAGCGCTCGGGCTCGACCACCATCAGGTGGACGTCGATCGGCCGGTCGGTCAGGCGGCGCAGCGCGGCGATCAGCCCCGCCCCGAACGTGAGGTTCGGCACGAAGCGCCCGTCCATCACATCCACGTGGAGCCAGTCGGCGCCCCCCGCCAGCGCCTGGCGCACCTGCTCCGCGAGGCGCAGCAGGTCGGCCGACAACAGGCTGGGGGCGATGCGAATGCCGCTCATGTCGGGCTCCGGGCGACGACAAGGTCCACGACCGTACCGGGTGACGCCAGCGTCCCCGCCGCGGGCCGCTGGGCTACGATGGTGCCGGGGGCCGCGTCCGCGGTGCGGCGGCGCGTGACCGTGCCGAGGCGCAAGCCCTCGAGCTCGAGCCGGGTGCGCGCATCGGCCTGGCTCATCCCCAGCACGTCGGGCACGGCGATGGTCGGCGCCCCGCGGCTCACGACGAGCGCCAGGCCGCCGCCCGGCGCGAGCGGCGATCCGGCGGGCGGGCGCGTGAGGATCGCCACGCCGGGCGGCGCGTCCACCTGCACCGATTCGACCCGTGCCACGGTGAGTCCCGCCGCGGTGATCAGGCGCTCGGCGAGCCCGCCGTCGAGGCCCGTGATGTCCGGCACCGCAATCTTGGGCGGTCCGGCGCTGGCCACCAGGGTCACCCGCAGCCCCTCGCGCGCGACGACGCCGGGCGGTGGGTCCTGCCAGATCACCGTGCCTTCGGGCGCCGTGCTGTGCGGCTCGGCGCCGCCGTCCTGGACACCGAGCGATGCCTCCGTGAGCCGCGTGCGCGCCTCGGCGAGCGTCAGGCCGAGCACCCGCGGCACCGCCTGATGACCGGACAGGATCGGCGCGGGGAAGAGCACGAGGTACGCCGTAAGATAGCCGGCCAGGAGCGCGCCGAGCAGCGCCAGCGTCCAGCGCCCGGCGCTGCGCCGGCTGACGGCCGGCAGGACGGGGAGCCGGAGCCGCCACTCACGGATGGGAGGCAGGTGCCGGCGGACGCGCATCAGCGGGTCCGCACGAGCCGCGCGGCGTACGCCCCGTCGATCGCGTGACGCTGGGGCAGCGACTGGAAGTCGCCCGTGGCCGTGACGAGCGCGTCGGGCACGGCGCCCGCCATGGGCGCGCGGGCGAACTCGGGGTGGGCCTCGAGCACGTCGTCCACGACCGCGGTATTCTCCTCCGGCTCGAGCGAGCAGGTGGCGTAGATCAGGAGTCCGCCGGGGCGGACGAGCGGCGCGGCGGCGGCGAGCAGCCTCCGCTGCCGGACCGCAGCCCGGGCGAACGTCCCCGGCCGCAGTCGCCACCGGGCGTCGGGGTGCCGCGCCATGGTGCCGGTGGCGCTGCACGGTGCGTCCACCAGCACCGTGTCCAGGCTGCCGGGCGCGAACGGCGCCGCCAGAAGATCGGCGAGGAGGGGGCGCACCGCCACCCCGCAGCGGCGTATAGTCGCGACGAGCCGGCCGAGGCGCTCGCGTCGCGGGTCGCCCGCCACGACACGCGCGCCCAGCCGCTCGAGGGTGACGGCCTTGCCCCCCGGCGCGGCGCAGGCGTCGTACACGAGGTGGCCCGGGGGGATCGCGGCGAAGCGGCAGACCAAGGCGTGGGCGGGGTCCTGGACGAGGAAGGCGCCCTCGGCGAATCCCGGGAGGCGGGAAAGGGGAAAGGGGAAAAAGGGATGGTCCCCGCTCCCATCCGCGTGGGCGCTGACGCGGAGTCCGGCGCCGAACGGGGCTGCTTCGACCGTAACCCCTGTTGCGGCGAGCCTGGTCTCGACGGTCTGCGCGTCCCAGCGTGCGGGCTGGAGCGTGAGCCGTGGCTTGGCGTCATTCCAGCGCACAAGCGTGGCCGCTTCGTCACGTCCGAACCGCTTCAGCCAGCGCGTGAGCAGCCAGCTGGGATGACTGGAAGGGGTTTCCCTTTCCCCTTTCCCCATTCCCCTTTCCCCGGCGATGCGTCGCAGCGCCTGATTGACGAACCTCGCCGCGTTCTCGCCCGCGGTGCCGCGCGCCAGCTCCACGCTCGTCGACACCGCCGCATGCGGAGGGACGCGCGTGAGCCGGCGCAGCTGGTAGGCGCCGAGGCGCAGGATGTCGAGCAGCCGGGGATCGGCGCGCGCGGGGTCGAGCTCCCGGTCGAGCGCGGCCTGGTGGCGCAGCACCCCGGCGGCCAGCTCGTGGGCGAGGCGGCGGTCGCGCTCGGGGAGTCCCGCGAGGTGGCGGTCGCGCGCGTCGGCGAAGGTGGCGCCCGCGCGCACCGAGTGGAGCAGGTCCAGCGCGGCCTGGCGGGCAACGGTAGCCGCGCTAATCCAGCATCCCTTCGGTGGGCGAGGAGGGCACGGCGACCTCGCGCTTCGGCATGCGGCCCGCGAGGAACGCGGCGCGCCCCGCCTCGACCGCGAGGCGCATGGCCTGCGCCATGGCGACCGGGTCGCGCGCCGCCGCGATCGCCGTGTTCATGAGAATGCCGTCCACGCCCTGCTCCATCGTGACGCAGGCGTCCGACGCGGTGCCGACACCCGCGTCCACGACGACGGGCGCCTTGAGGCGGCGCTTGATCGTGCGCACCCACAGGGGATGGAGCAGGCCGAGCCCCGAGCCGATGGGGGAGGCGAGCGGCATCACGGCGGCGCACCCCGAGTCCTCGAGCCTGAGCGCCGTGACGAGGTCTTCGTTGGTGTAGGCCAGGACCTGGAAGCCTTCCTTCACCAGGACCTTCGTGGCGTCGAGCAGCCCTTGCACGTCGGGGAGCAGGGTCTCCTGGTCGCCGATCACCTCGAGCTTGACGAACTCGTTGAACCCGGCTTCGCGGCCGAGCCGCGCGTAGCGGATCGCCTCGTCGGCCGTGTAGCAGCCCGCGGTGTTGGCGAGCAGGAAGAAGCGCTTGGGGTCGAGGTGGTGCAGGATACTCGTCTCGTGCGTGCGGTCGAGGTCCACGCGGCGCACCGCGACCGTGACGATCTCGGCGCCCGACGCCTCGATCGCGCGGACCATGGTCTCCGAGTCCTTGTACTTGCCCGTCCCGACCATGAGGCGGGAGGGGAATGTGCGCCCGCCGATGGTGAAGGGGGTGTCGCGCAGGGCGTCGGTGGCGGTGGTCATGGGCTCCGTGCCAGCGCCGCCTGCCGTCGTGCGGCCGCAGTGATCTTGACCATGCGCGTCTACTCCCGGTTCAGGTACACATCGATGTCCAGGTTGTGCGCGACGAAGATGAGCTTGCCGCTGGGATGGAAGACGACATCGCGATCGTATCGGATGGCGCCTCCCTGGCGCGGCCGCGGGAAGCGTGCGAGCACCTGCCAGCCCACAACATCTACGAGCACATTCTCGGAGGGCGTGGTGAAGCGATCCTGCGTGCTCACGAATATGCGCTGCTCACTCGGGCTCAGCGCGAGGTCGATCGGCACGTCGTTCGGCAGGGGCAGGAGCCGAACCACCGAGTCCAACTGTGTGTCGATGTCGGCCAAGCCGCGGGGGTCACCATCGAGCACCGCCGCGTACAGATGCCGGTCGTCGCGGCTCAGCGCCAGCGCGTCGGTTCGCCCGAAATCGGGCCACGTGGGTCCACCGACCCGTACTCTGGTAATGACAGAGTCGGCCGCCGGGTCGACGACTAGGATCCCGGTCTCAGTCTCTCGCGTCGCGTAGAGTTTCGCATCGGCGCCCAGCACCGCGAGGTCGTAGACGTACTCGTTCGTCGGTGCGAAGGGCAGAAGCTGTCCGATCCGTTGGTTCTCCGCTCGGCCGATGAGCCCGATCGTCCCGCTGATCTGCTCACCCACATAGATCAGGTTGGGGTTCGCCCGTGACAGGCCGATGCCTTCCGCCCCGAACGAGCCCGTGACGCGCGGCAGCCACTGCATGCTGGAGCGGTCGAACCGCTCCACGGTCTCCGTGACGTACAGGACAGGGTCGCCTGGGACGCACAGCGGCTTGACCAAGGCGTCGGACGCGAGCGCGTGGTACACAACCGCAAGCACGCGCAGGGAGTCGGGATCGATCACCACAATGTTGCGCCCTGCCGTCATGTACAGTCGGCCGTCATCAGAACAGATCGTGACGCCTAACGCGGGGATCAGGCCGCCCGACACCCCCGTCACGATCGTCTTGACGAACGCCCCGTGCGGGAGCGTGAACCCGATCGTGTCCACGCGCACGTTGCCCGCGGTGTCGGGCACGGTAATCTCGAGCTGGTTCGCCCCGCCGTGGAGCAGGTTCTCCAGGGTCTCGTGC
>Ga0187892_10008983_pt1 | contig 13386 bp, 10 predicted proteins | sample MA1701073metaG_FD_139345 | JGI IMG/M metagenome (GOLD analysis project Ga0187892, IMG submission 139345) | Bio-ooze microbial communities from a basaltic lava cave in the Kipuka Kanohina Cave System on the Island of Hawaii, USA - MA170107-3 metaG ...
AGCATCGAGGTGGGACAGGCGTCTCATTGCCATGAAAGGCGCTCTCCCGCGCCGCGGCGGATCCTCCGGGCGGACGCGAGGGCGGCCAACGCGGGAGCAGAGGAACCCGTAAGGACTGGCAGCGAGCCGCCCGCGGAGCCGGTTACGGGCCTAATGCTATAATTCCGCCGTTCCGAAGAGAAGAAGGCCCCGCGAGCCGGCCGCAAGCATGCGGCGCGGCGCTCTTCGACGGGCGGATCGTGAAAGGAGCCCTTATGCGTCTTCCCTCCGGGCTGGCTCTCCTCCTCCTGTCCCTGATCTCCTGCCTGACCGCGGGGAGAGCCGTCGCCGGCGATGAAGCGACCAGCCAGAGCGAGACGGCCGAGGCCGTTCTCCGGCGGCTGGAGGGAACCGAATCGTCCCAGATCTGGCTGGCGTCCCTGCAGCTCCAGCGCATGGGGCCGAGCGTGATCCCGGCACTCCGTCACGGAATCCAGAGCCCGAACGCCCGGGTCCGGTTCGGCGCGGCGCGGGCCCTCGTCGGGCTGCAGCAATCCGAGGAGGCGCTGCCGGCCTTGATCGCGCTCGCGACCGGCGAGTCCGACCACGTGCTCCGCCGGATGGCCATCCAGCTCCTCGGGCGGGTCGGGGGCGACGAGGCCGGGCGCACGCTGGCCGAACTGCTCGACACCTCGCTCGTGGCGCCGGACCTGAAGATCGCGATCGCGGCGGCCGTCTACAAGGCATGGCCCAAGGGGCGGCTCCAGGCCAAGCGGACCCTTCAGGACTTCCTGAAGTCCGAGGATCCGGAGAACCGGGCGGCCGGAGCGCTCGCGCTGGCCGAAGTGGGCGACATCGACTCTTCCCGGCCGGTGCTCAGCGAGCTCGCCCAGGAGCCGACCGAGCGGGGGCGGCTGGCCGAGAGCTACCTCAAGAGCGCCGACGTCGCCCGAGACGTGGAACGTCACCTGCTCGATCGTCCGCGCCCGGGGCCGGAGACCAGCCAGGCCTCCCGGTACCCCGAGCTCGACGAGGTGATCGCGCTGATCCGGACCTTTCACCTGGAAGGCAACGACTTCACCCAGGAGGAGCTCGAGGAGGCCGCGGTGCGCGGCGTGCTGCGCAGTCTCGATCCCCACTCCACCTATTTCAGCGCGAAGGAGCGGGAGGAGTGGCTCTTCGACCTGAACCCGGAATACGGGGGGATCGGGGCCTTCGTGAACTTCGACAAGAACAACGTGTTCACGATCATGCGTCCCATCTACTCGGGCCCGGCCTACCGCCGGGGACTCCGCACCGACGACAAGATCATCGAGGTGGACGGCTGGTCCACCTTCGACCGCGCGATCGACGAGATCACGAAGCGCTTGAAGGGCCCGCCGGGCACCACCGTGAAGATCATGGTGGCCCGCAAGGGGTGGAAGGAGCCGCGTCCCTACGAGATCGTCCGGGAGCGGATCAAGATCGACACGGTCCTCTACGACATGCTTCCGGGCGACGTCGGCTACGTGCAGCTCACGACCTTCGGGGGCGAGACCGACAAGGAGCTGGAGCGCGCGCTGGCCGACCTGAACCGCCAGGGGATGAAGGCCCTGATCGTGGACCTCCGGAACAACACGGGCGGCTACCTGGAAACGGCCTATCTGGTCGCCGACAAGTTCCTCGCCCAGGACAAGGTGATCGTCTCCTGGCATGGACGCAACAAGGCGATCGCGCCGAAGAAGGAGCGTCGCACCAGCGAGACGCTCGTCCAGCCCGATTATCCGATGGCGATCCTGGTGAACCGCCACAGCGCGAGCGCCTCGGAGATCCTCTCGGGTGCGCTCCAGGACCACAAGCGGGGCGTGGTGATCGGCGAGCGGACCTTCGGCAAGGGGAGCGTCCAGCAGGTCTTCGACCTCGACTCGAAACCGACCGAGGAGTGGAAGGACGAGCCGCGCGCCAACGGGCAGTACGACCCGGGGGAGGACTTCACCGACCTCAACGGCAACGGCCGGTGGGACGAGAACGAGCCCTTCGTGGACCGCCTCAGGAAGAACGGCCGCTTCGACGCCGGGGAGCCCTTCACCGACAAGAACGGGAACGGAAGGTGGGACCCGGGCGAGCCCTACACGGACGAGAACAAGAACAAGCAGTACGACGGCCGCGAGGAGTTCACGGACCTCAACCGGAACGGCAAGTGGGATCAGGGCCCGGGTGTGAAGCTGACCATCGGCGAGTACTTCCTCCCCAGCGGCCGGTCCATCCACAAGAACCTGGACAAGGAAGGCAAGGTCGTCCACGAGGGCGGCGTCGAGCCCGACATCTACGTCGAGGCCGAGGACATCCCGGGCTGGATCGAAGAGGAGCTCTCCCAGCTCCTCGAGCAGGAGACCTTCAGGAAGTACGTGGACGAGCACTTCGAGGCGAACAAGGACCTCTTCCGCGAGCTGGCGGTCTTCGACGGCCGCGACCCGTCGCGCTACCCGGACTTCGACCGCTTCTACGAGGGGCTCAAGACCCACCTGAGCAAGGACGAGATCCGCCGCTGGGTGCGCATCTACGTGCGGCGTCAGGTATCGGATCTCCGCGGGCGGCCCTTCACCAGCGAGTACCTCTTCGGGGACTTCGAGGAGGACCGCCAGCTCCAGCGGGCGATCCTCGAGGTCTACAAGAAGATGAAGACCGACCCGAAGCAGGTCGAGGCCTACAAGGCCTATCCCGAGAAGTTCGCGGTCGAGGACAAGCCGCCGGAGAAGACGGCCCGCGGCCGGCGGCGCTGAGGGTCACTGCACGGCACGCGGCCCGGAACTCCGGGGACGGATGCCAGGCCGCGTTCCCCTCGCACCCTTCGCCCTGCCGGGCCCTGCCCCCGGCGGGGCGATTCTATTCCTCCCAGCGGAAGGACTCGACGAAGCCCCGGTCGAAGACGTCCCGGAAGTCATAGACGTCCCGGAAGTCCTCCTTCCGGTCCTCGGGGCGCCGTTTGAGGAGCCGGGCATCGACGAGGTTGAACACGATCTCGCCAAAATCGAGGGTGGTCCGAACGCCCCACTGGAGGAAGACGCCCGGCGCCAGGAAGCCGAAACGCTCGAGCGCCAGGTCGCGCACCCCCTCGAGCAGCTCGCGGCCCGAGACGTGCCGCTCGTCGCCGGTCCGCTGCTTGCGTCCGAGGCACTCGATGGTGTGATCCAGCGCCTCGAGCAGGAACTGGTAGGCCTCGGGCCGGTAGCGCAGGTCCTGCTCCAGCACCCGGCGCAGGGAGGCCTCGAATTCGGCCGCGTCAGCCATCAGCGGGCGGCGCCTCCTCACGGGGCGGAGCCTCGTCGGGGGGCCGATCCCTGCGCGGGCGCTCCTCCCCCAGGACCTCCTTCCCGCGCTGCACGACCTCCAGCGGGCCGGGACCGGTCACCAGTCGCTCGCCGTCCTCGAAGACGACCGTGACCTCCTGGCGGAGCGGGCTCACGGTCGCGACGAACCCGGCGCGCGGCCCCAGGCGGACCCGCGAGCCCTCGGGCGGAAGCGCCCGGCGCAGCTCCAGGTACTGCTCGAATTCGTATCGGAGGCAGCACTTGAGCCGGCCACACTGACCCGAGATCTTCGCCGGGTCGAGCGTCGTCTTCTGGACCTTGGCCATCTTCATCGAGATCGGAGGCATCTTGACCAGCCAGGTCCGGCAGCAGAGCTCACGCCCACAATCGGCGACGTCCCCCAGGACCTTCGCCTGTTCGCGCACGTTGATCTGCCGCATCTCGATCCGCGTGTGGAACTCCCGCGCCAGCTCGCGCACGAGCTCGCGGAAGTCCACGCGCCCCTCCGCGCTGAAGTAGAAAACGATGCGGCCGCCACCGAAGGGCCGCTCGACGTCCACGAGCTTCATGGGGAGCTTCAGCTCGCGGATCTTGGTCAGACCGAAGATGAACTCGGGCGGGCGTCCCTCGATCAGCTCGTTCAGCTCACGATGCCGGGCCCGGTCCTCGGGGGTGGCGCGACGCAGGATCTGGCCCGCGTGCTTGGCGCCGCTGCCGCTGTTGCACGTCGCGCACGGCGAGGGCTTGAGCTGGAAGGAGACGACGGTCCCGAGCTCGGTGCCCCGCTCGGAGCGCACGACCACGTGCTCGCCGCGCCGGAGCCCCGGGAGGTCGCCGGTGTAGTCCCCCCGGGCGTGGAGCTTCCCGGTCCGCACGCAGGAATGGCAGTCCATCGGCGGCATTATAGGGTCGCGCGGCGCCGCATCATCCGAGCGCCTCCGCCAGCACGAGCGACGGCGACCGCGGGCCCTCGGCCAGTTGCGCGGCCCGGAGCAGGCGCTCCAGCGCCGCTTCGGCCTCGTCGCCGGGATGCCTCCGTTCCAGGTCGGCGAGCGCGTCTTCCCCGGCGAGACCCGCCGCCGGCGCGCCCGCGCGCGCCAGCACGACCTCGCGGAGCAGCGCCGCTCCCATGGTGGTCATCCGGCGGAGCCGGGCCCGCGCGCGCGCCCCCCCCTCCTCCGGCGCGCGCTCCTCCCCGAAGAGGGCCGCGACCAGCTCCTCGGGCGCGCGCGCTCCGCGGAGCACCCCCTCGATGGCGGCGCGGTCCTCGACTCCCTCCGGGCCGACCAGCTCGAGCGCGCGCCCCGGGCTCCCGCCCGAGAGCACGGCGAGCGCGGCGGACTGGTCCGGGGGGACGTCGGGATGGCGCGCCAGGACCGCCTGGGTCTGTTCGCGGGAGAGAGGCCGGAGCCGCACGAGGCGACACCGCGAACGAACGGTCTCGAGGAGCAGCCCGGGCCGCGACGAGACCAGGATCAGCACGGTCTCGGGCGGGGGTTCCTCGAGGGTCTTGAGCAGCGCGTTCTGGGCCTCCTCGGTCATCCGCTCGGCGTCCCGGAGCACCGCCACCTTGCGGCCCCGCCGGAAGGCGCGCGCTCCCGTCCAGGCGATCAGCTCGCGGATCCGCTCGATCGGAAGCGACCGGCTGGGGCCCTCGGGCGCCGCCTGGAAGAGGTCGGGATGCGCTCCCGGGGCGGCCTCCCGGCAGTCTGCGCAGCCGCCGCACGCGCCCGCCGGACCCGGTGTGGAGCAGAGCAGGTCCCCCGCCCAGGCCACGGCGACGGCGTGCTTGCCGATCCCCTCCGGCCCATGGAACAGGGACGCATGAGGCACGCGCCCGCCGGCGCGCTCCCCCTGGAGCGCGGTCCGGATGTCCTCGTGCCCGACCACTTCAACCCAGGACACGCGTCACCTCCCGCCAGATCGCCGCGGCCACCTCGGCGGCGGGCGCGGCGCCGTCGAGCACCCGGCACCGCCGCGGATCGCGCCGCGCCTGCCGGAGGAAGCCTTGGCGGACGCGCCGATGATACGCGAGGTCGCGGGCCTCGATCCGGTCCGGCGCCCCGCTGCGCCGCCGACGGCCGATCCTGGGGTCGAGGTCCAGCACCAGGAGGAGGTCGGGCCGCAGGTCGTGGAGCACGTAGCGCCCCACGGCCTCGATGTCGCGGGGTGCGCCCCGCCCGCCGAACCCCTGGTAGGCGACCGTCGAGGTCACGAACCGGTCCGCGACCACCACGGCGCCGCGCGCGAGCGCGGGCCGGATCACCTCGTCCACGAGCTGCGCCCGGCTCGCCATGTAGAGGAGCACCTCGGCGCGGAGACCCATCCCGGAGCTGCGCCGGTCGAGCAGCAGGCGCCGGATCTCCTCCCCGATCGGCGTCCCGCCGGGGTCGCGGACGGCGACCACCTCGTGGCCGGCCCGCCGCAGCCGCCCGGCCAGGCGGCGCGCCTGCGTGGTCTTGCCCGCGCCGTCCAGGCCGTCGAGCACGATGAGGCGGCCCCGCTTCATGAACCGCTCTCCACGGCTTCGCGCACCCGCGCGACCAGGTCCGCGAGGCGGGCGCGCGCGACCTCCTCCCGGCCGCGCCGGGCCTGCGCCGCCACGGCGGCCGGGCGGAGCCCTCCGAAGCGCCGCCCGAGCTCGGCATAGGAGGGGGCCAGCGTCTCGCGCAGGACGAAGATCGCCACCGAGCGCGCGCGGAGCAGGCTTCGGGCGCGCGAGCGTCCGTGGAGCTCGGCGACCGGCACCGCCAGCGCGTCCGCCACCAGGTCCTCCGCGAGCGCCGCGCGGTCCGCCGGGGGCTCGCGTGGGGCGACGAACAGGCTCTCGACGAAGGGCGCATCGAACGGCACACGCGCTACGCGCGCCTCGACCTCCGCATCCTCGAGGAGGCGCCGCGCCGCCTCGATCCTGCCGCCCGCGAGCCTCAGCGCGACGCGCGCCGCCTCCTCGGGGACGGCGCGTCTGCAACCGCGCTGCACGGCCCGGAGCAGCGTCGCCGCCCGCGGCGGCCGCAGCTCCACCACCATGCCCTGGAGGAGCAGCGACCGGAGTCTCGGGAGGAAGGCCCGGAGCGTCCCTGGATGGTGGCGGCTCGCGATCACGAACTGCTGTCCGGTCTCGAGGCCGCGGCCGAGGAAGCGCTCGAGCGCGCGTTGCGTCCCCTTCCGTCCGGCCAGGCGGTGGGTCTCGTCCACGACAACGAGCCCGGCCTCCCGGACCGGATCGTAGGCGCGGAGCTCCCCCCGGCGGGCGGCGAGCGAGACCGACCGGACCAGCTCTTCGGCGGTCCAGCCGACGGCTCCCGCGCGACCGGCGGGCCAGGCGGAGCGGAGCGTGTCGAGCAGGAGGCTCTTCCCGGCGCCGGCGGGCCCGTGGAGGACCAGCGGGTTCAGCGGGCCCCCGGGATCGCGCAGCACGCGCTGGACGCTGGCGTGCGCCATGAGGTTCGCGTCATCGACCAGGAACTCGCGCGATTCTCGCGGAACGCGCGTCCCGGCCCCGGCCGGGGGGACCGGAGGCAGCAGCCGGAGGGAGAGCCGCACGCGCACGCCGAGCACCTCGCTCGCGGCCTCCTCGAGGTGCGGCCGCTCGGGCCCCAGGAGGCGCCGGCGGCGGAAGAAGTCCGAGATCGACAGGACCAGCTCGCCCTTCTCCAGGCGCACGACCCGGAGGTCGTGGAACCAGGAGCGGTAGGGAAGCTCCCCCACCCGCCGCTTGAGCGCGGCGTGGAAAGCCCCGTGCAGTTCCTCCCAGTCGTGCACCGCCCGCACCCCGCCCGTTCTCGCCGGCCGCCCGGCCGGTCGATCGTCAACGAATCCGCTCCAGCACCTCGCGGGCCTCCGCGTTGCCCACGTCCTTCTTGAGCGCCGCCTCGGCCTCCCGCCGAGCGCCCTCGCGGTCCCCCGCCTCGAGGAGCACCGCGGCCCGCTCCGCGCGCAGGGCCGCCTCGCGCTCCCCCTTCTTCAGCAGGTCCACCTCCACCGCGACCCGCAGCGCCTCGGCGGCGTCCGCCGGGCGCTTCAACGTGCGCAGCGCGACGGCGCGGTCGTGGTGGAGGTCCACGTCGTAGGGCATGAGCCCCGCGAGACGGTCCAGGAACTCCAGCGCCCGCTCGTGGGCGCCGGCCGTGATGGCCGCCGTCGCGAGGCGCCGGAGGACCGGCGCCTCGAGCCCGCGCCGGCGCGTGTACTGCTCCTCCAGCTTCAGCGCGCCCTCCTCGTCGCCCTTCTTGCGGAGGAGCGCGGCGAGCTCGAGCACCGGGCAACCCTCGCCGCCCGCGCGCGGGAACGCCGCGTCGGCGCGCCGGAACTGCTCCTCGGCCACGTCGGGCTTGTCGTCCTGGGCCGCCAGCGAGGCCAGGCGCATGCGGACGTGGAAGTCCTCGACGCCGCGCGCGAAGGCGTCCGCGAACAGCTTCTCCGCCGCCTCGCGCTTCTGGCGCTGGAGGAGCATCTCGCCGCGCAGGAGCAGCGCGGGCCCGTGCTGGGGCGCCGTCTCGAGCGCGCGCGCGAGCGCCGACTCCGCGTCCACGACGTTGCCGCGCTGGAACCACGCCCGCGCGAGGTTGGTCGCGGCCTCGACGTCCTTCGGGTTCGCGGCCAGCGCGGCCTTGAACCGCTCGATCGACGCGCGGTTCCACGAGGGCTGCGCGCGGATCCCGCCGACGCGCTCCTCCACGGCCTGGAGGAAGCTCGCGTCCACGTCCTCCGGAGCGACGCCCAGGACCCTCCGGAAGGACTCCTCGGTGCCGAGGTCCTCCGCGTAGGCCTTCAGCAGCTCGGGGAGCTTCGCGAAGCCGAACCGTCCGACCAGGTGCTCCACGAGGAGGCCGCTCTGGTAGTAGGCGAATCCGATCCGCGAGTCGCGGAAGGCTCCGTTCAGCTCCCGCACCGGCAGCACGGTCCCGTTCCTCCACGCGGAGAGGAGGTCCAGCTCCATCTCGCGGCCCCAGGCGGGGTCCTTCACGGTCTCCTCGTAGACCGAGATCCCCTCCGTGAGCCAGCGCGGCACGCGCCCGCGGGAGAGCTGGAGCGTGAAGACGTGCGCGATCTCGTGCCAGGCGGTCGAGGGCCAGTGGAAGCCCCCTGCCTTCTGGAAGGCCTTCGGCGAGTTCATGGTCACGAGCTTGCCGAAGCACGCGCCGAGCACGCCGACGATCCCCTCGAAGCCCACGGTGCGGACCGCGAAGTCCTCCTGCGCGGGGAAGACCTCGATCACGATCGGTCCGTCCGGGCGGAAGCCGTACTTCCTCGTGTAGGTGGACCAGGCGTCCTCGAGGAGCTGCTCCAGCGGGCTCCGGAGGATCGGGTTGTCCTCGACGTGGAGCCTGATCCGGAAGCGGCCGTGGTCGCGGCTGATGAACTCCGAGAAGCGCCCGGCGAGCACGAGCATGTTCTCGCGCCACTTGTAGAGGAGCCGCTCGCCGTCGCGCGCGGTCTTGAGCGCCTTCGTGCCCTCCTCGTCCTCGCCCAGGTTGAACAGCGTGCGCCCGAGCGAGTTCCAGGCCTTCCAGTTCCGCCGGTCCAGCTCGACGGCCTTCTTCAGGAGGTTGCGCGCCTCTTCGTAGCGCCGCTGGTCGGCCAGGATGTCCCCGACGATGCGCCACCCCTCGCCCCAGACCGGATCCTCCTTGAGGATCGCCTCCAGCCCGGCCCGGCCCTCGTCGGCCTTCCGGGTGAGGAGCTGGAGCCCTGCGAGCACCGCCCGCGCCGGCTTCGAGGAGGGGTTCGTGCGCAGCGCGGTCTCCAGCATCCCGGCCGCCTTCGCCCAGTCCTGGTCCTCGAGGGCCAGCGTCGCGCGGACGACGAGCGCCTCCTCCAGGTTGGGGTTCGCCTTGAGCGCCTCGCCGAGCGCCTCGAGCGCGTCGCCCGACTGCGAGCGGAAGAGGCGGGCGCGCGCGCGGAGCAGGTTCGCCTCCGGCTGGCTCGCGTTCAGGCGCAGGACCTCGAGGATCGGTCGGTCCATGTGCTCGTCGTCGTAGGCATCCAGGTAGAGCGCGCCCAGGCGGATCAGCGCCTCGTAGTGCTCGGGATCGCGGTCGGCCGTCTCGTTGAGGACCTCGCTGGCGTCGCGATAGCGGCCGAGGCGGTGATAGGCGAGGCCGAGCGCGGTCAGCTCGCCGGGGTCCTTGATCACGCGCTGGGAGGCGGTCCGCTCGATGAACCGGTCGTCGCTCTCCGCGTCAGCGTGCCGCCCCAGGGCATGGAGCGCCTCGGCGCGCAGCGACCGCGCCGGGAGGTCGCCGGCCTGCGCGAGCGCGTCCACCGCGGCGCGGGCCTCCTCCCAGCGGCCGCGGCGCAGGAGCACGCGCGCCAGGAGCCGCCGCGCCGGGACGAAGTCCTCCTTCGCCTTCAGCGCCTCGGTGAGGCGCGCTTCCGCCTCCTCGTACCGGCCGGTCTCCTCGAGGACCCGCGCGAGCCCGAAGCGCGCCTCGGCGCTGTCCGGCGCGGCCTTCATCGCGTCCTGGTAGCTCTTCTCGGCGGCCGCGTAGCTCCCCTGGATCAGCTTCTCCTCGGCGTCGTCCAGGAGCTCCTGCAGGTCGGCCTGGCCGGCCAGCGCGGCGAGGAGGAGCAGGGAGAGGGACACCGTGGGGACCTCAGAGGCGGAGGCGGCGAAGGCGTTTCACCGCCTCGCGGCTCTCCTCGAGCGACGGAACGAGCGCCAGCCGGACGTAGCCTTCGCCGGGGTTGGTCCCGTCCGCGAGCCGCTCGGAGATCCAGGTCCCCGGCGTCGTGACGAGCGCCACGTCCGGCTCGAGCAGCCGCCGCGCGAGCTCCTCGGAGGACATCCCGGGCGGCCCTTTCTGCCAGAGGTAGAGCGTGGCCTCGGGCGTGCAGTCGGGGAGGCCCAGCTCGACGAAGGCCCGCGCGAGCAGATCTCGCTTCGCGCGGTACTCCTCGCGCAGCTCCGCGACATGGCCCTCGTCCGCGAGCGCCGCGACCGCGGCGTCCTGGATGAAGGTCGGCGTCCCGGAGTCGAGGTTGGTCTTCACCCGCCGGAGGAGGTCCACGAGCCGGCGGTCGCCGGCCACGAACCCGACCCGGTAGCAGGTCATCGCGCTCCGCTTGCTGAGCGAGAAGAAGGCGAGCAGCCCCTCGGTCCCCGTCTGGAGCGCGGAGGGCGGAGGGTCGCCGAACCAGATCTCGGAATAGGCCTCGTCCGAGAAGAGCACGATCCCGCGGCGGCGACAGAGATCGGCCACGGCCTGGAGCTCGTCGAGCTGCGCGACCGCGCCGGTCGGGCTGTTCGGGTAGTTGATCCAGAGCGCCCGCGCGCCGCGGAACTGGTCCTCGGGGAGCCGGTCGAGCCGGGGCCGGAACCGCTCCTCGGGCCGGAGGGCGTACGGGACCGGCACGCCCTCGGCGAAGAGCGTCCCGCGGTGGTAGGGCGGATAGCCGGGGGACGGGACCAGCGTCCGGTCGCCCGGGTCGAGGAGCCCCTCGTGGACGTGGAAGATCGCCTCCTTGGAGCCGATGGTCGCGAGCACCTCGCTCTCGGGATCGACGGTGACCCCGAAGCGGCGCTGGAGCCAGCGCGCGGCCGCCTGGCGGAACTCCGGCGCTCCGGCGTAGGCGGGGTAGCCGGCGGCGGCGCGGCGGTGCACGGCTTCGCGGCAGGCCTCGCGGACGGGCGGCGGCGTGGGGCTCGTGGGGTCGCCGACGCCGAAGTCGATCGGCTGGACGCCTTCCCGCTTCAGCCGCGCGACCGAGGCGTCCACCTCCGCGAAGGCATAGGGCGCCAGCGAGCGGAGCCTTTTGGACGGAACGATCTCCATGCGTTGCTCGAACCGAACTCTGTGCCGCCCTGCCGGGTCAGAGGTGGAGGGTCTTGTGCTTCCAGCGGCCGGTATTGAACCACAGGCCGTACACACCGGCAAGGAACACGTTGGTCAGCGCGGCGCCGGCGAAGATCCCCTTCACGCCGAGCGGCGTCTCGCGCGAGAGCAGCCAGGCCGCGGGGAGCAGCACGGCGAGGCCGAGGGCATCGATGGCGAGCGCGGCGCGCGTGCTGCCCGCGCCGTTCAGCGCCTGCGAGAGCGCGACGCCCAGCGTGAGGAAGGCGTAGGACGGGGTGAGGATCCATAGATACCAGGTGCCGGACTCCACCACGGCGGGATGGGCATCGAAGAGCGCGACGGTGTCGCCGGCCTTCCAGAACAGGAGCGCGCCGATCCCGCCCAGCATGACCGCGCCGAGTCCCGCGGCGAGCCAGGAGCCGATCTCGGCGCGCCGGGGCTTCCCCGCTCCGAGGTTCTGCGCGACCACGGTCGAGGCGGCGCCCCCCCATCCGAAAGCCGCGAACAGGACCAGCGTCTCCAGGCGGATGCCGATGCTCAGCGCCGCCAGCGCGTCGCGGCCGTAGGCGTCGCAGAGCCAGGAGAGTCCGAGGACCGCGAGCGCCCGGAAGACGAGCTGGAGCGACGAGGGGATGCCGACGCGGAGGAGCTTCAGGCACGTCCGCGCGCCGAGGGCCACCGGCAGCAGGCGGAAGCGGGTCTCCTCGCGGAGCGAGCGCAAGAGGACGAGTCCCAGGAGCGCGCCGGCCGCGCGCGAGCCGACCGTGGCCCAGGCCGAGCCCGCAGCGCCCAGGGCCGGGATCGGGCCGAGCCCCGGGATCAGGACCACGTTTCCGACGATGTTGGCGAGGTTGCTGAGGACGAGGATCAGGAGCGGTCCGACCGAATTCCCGACGCTCCGCATGCCGGCCACGATCTGCATGAGCAGGAAGACGATCACCAGCCCGCCGTTCGAGATCGCGAGGTTGGGCACGCCGTGGCGGAGGACCTCGGGGTCGTGCGTGAAGAGGCGCATCAGCTCCTCCGCGTAGATCACGCCCGGAACGCCGAGGAGGACGCCGACCAGCGCGGAGAAGTAGAGCGATTCGCGGAAGAAGCGCTCCGCCCGTTCGTCGTCGCCGGCGCCGTAGCCGCGAGCGACGAACGCGAGCGTGGCGGTCGAGAGCCCCTGGCAGAGCACGACGGGGATCATGTTGATCTGGCTGGCGATCTGCACGCCGGCGATCGCGCTGGTCCCGAGCCAGTGCCCCACCATGCCCAGGTCCACGAGGTTGAAGAGTCCGTGGAACACCATCATGGCGACCAGCGGGAGCCCGAAGGCGATGAGGTCCTTCAGCAGGTTCCCGCGGGTGAGATCCCCCTTGCGGAGCGTCCCGACATCCATGGCGGAGCGGGAGTATACGGGGCGGTCGAGGATCGGTCGTGACGCGGACCGTCGGAGGAAAAGAAGAGGAGAGGCTCTAACGGGATGGTCGGGTGCCCTCGTGCGGCGCTCCGGCCGGGTTGGGCCGAACCATCGCGCTGTCCGGCGCGGAAACCGTTCCGGTACGCGCGGCCTGGTCGACCGCCGGTGTCGGAGGCCGGTTCGAACCGGGCCTCCGGGCGGTCAACGGTCCTGGATGGTCACCACCACTCCGTTGGTGGCGCGAAGACACCCGGCCGCCTCGAAGGCGAATCCCTGGATACAGAGGGCCTGCCCGGTGAGCCGCGGATCCATCGGCAGGGGGACGCACGCCGTCGCCGGGTTCCCCGACAGCGGCACTCCGAGGACGGGCGCTGCGACGTGAACGAAGCCTCGGCCGCAGAGAACCGGTGGATCGACGGTCACGGGCGGGATTCCGCAAGGCGCAGGACCGGCGAGCAGGACGGCCCTTCTCTCGAAACTGAGGAACCCGAGACAGAGGAACGCTCCGAGCACGGGACGAGCACTGCACCCCAGCGGCAGGCCGCCGCCCGGATGGCCCGGACCGACCTCCTCGCAATAGCGCAGGTACTCCCAGGCGTCCGTCCCCGCGAACAGGACTGCCCGGCCCCGCCCTGCGTCGAAGGCCAGCGCATGGCCCTCCGCAGGCCCGGGACTCCCCGCCGACGTCCTCGCCGTCCACGTGGAACCGTCCCATTCCCAGGTATCCACCAGGTGCTGAGGACCCGGGAACGTGAACACGACTCCCCCGGTGAGGATGCAGCGCGCCCCCCGCCTCGCGGGAGGAGCTCCTGGACCGGGCGCGCATCGTGGAGGAGATCGCCCGGGCGCTGGATGCCGCTCACGAGGCGGGGCTGATCCATCGCGACGTGAAGCCCGGGAACATCCTGATCGA
>Ga0187892_10008984_pt1 | contig 13385 bp, 2 predicted proteins | sample MA1701073metaG_FD_139345 | JGI IMG/M metagenome (GOLD analysis project Ga0187892, IMG submission 139345) | Bio-ooze microbial communities from a basaltic lava cave in the Kipuka Kanohina Cave System on the Island of Hawaii, USA - MA170107-3 metaG ...
AACGATCACCGCCGCTGAGGTGACGTCAGCCACGTCCGTGTAGTGCAGACCTATTGAGGTCACTATGCGCTATATCAAGCACTTAGGATCTTCATACCCCCCGAATCGGCTAAGTCGGGCTAAGGCTTCCGGTGCACGCTTGCGCTCCGATCGCACCGTGCACCGGTACATCGGGGATGGGCCGGGCGGCTGAGTTTATCCAATAACGCTTTGGTACCCTGCGGCTGACCGCGATTACGTACCAACAGGCACAAGCCTACATTGATGCGCGGGCACAAGAGGGGTCTACGGACCCTGACGGTGCAAGGCTATGCCAAAGCGCTGGAGACACTGCCCAAAATCAACGCACTCATAGTGCCGAGTCGCAGCCAGGAGCCTCAAATAAACCAGCCGCGCCTATACCGAAGACCAAATCACGCTCATTCAATCGCTGCTTTCTTCCACATTTCGGCTGGCGACCTTAGTCATGGTCGAGAGTGGCTGCCGCGTAGAAGATCTCGCGTCGCTGTGTCCAGCGGACGAGCGACCGCTTAGTAACGCCAGACTCGATCGGTTACGGCCCGACGGTTCTTGGGGCGTGAAAATTGGCCGCAGTTTACTTTCATCGGTAAGGCAGGACACGAGTATATGTCCTGTGTCCGTCCGGAACGGCAGAGGCACTGGATTTGGTACGCCTTCCAACGCCGCGTAACTTTCGCCACCGCGATCTCGAACACAGCATCACACAGTATTACGCTCTCTCCCGGCAGGCAACCGCTTATCCCAACAGTGGACTCGCGCAAGCCACCAAGCATTGGGGTATAGCCTCGGGATCCATGGTCTTCGGCACAGCTTCGCGCAAGAGCGCGTCGATGAGCTTATTCGCTCGGGAACGACCTGGTCGATGGCGCTGGAGCGCACCAGCCAACTCATGGGCCATTACCGGCCCGATGAAATCTTAACTTAACTTACGCTAATGCCACCAAAGCCTGCCTTGCACCACCGCAAATATATCCACATCTTGGTTAAGAGCATGCATCGTCCCGATGCAAGACGCTACAACGCTTAAGCGGAGCGATTTGTCCTCGTAATAACCGGGGAAAAGGGGTTACCGTTTTGGTAACTGCTAATGGGCGCAACAGCACAACAAGTTTATATCAGTATACAGTGTTTGTCACGACCATCCTACTTTCCGTCTGCGCGATCCGGGGGGCAAATCAGCTGAACAAATACACAATAACGTCAGCGAATTTTTTGAGACTCTTTTTAGTCCACAATTCACAGTATGGAATCTAGCGAACTCCGCACGGCACCAGCGCCCGCTTGCATAACCTGGCGTGTCGCTATGCTCGTGATGCGTTTCGGCCGTCCTGTCCCCGAAATGCACTAGCATGACGCGACAGGCTATTGGTGCCGCGTGCACGAGGTTTTCCAGATGATGCGATCGGCGCGCGGACGCTCTACCCGTTTGCGAACCGCGAGACGGACATTGCGATTTCCAACTTCCGCTGGGTGTCGGCCAACACCACCGGCCTCATTCTTTCCACCGGCACCATCACCGTGCGACCCGGCGGCAGGTTCACGACCGGCTTTGCCTTCGGCAACCTCGGGACCGAGACGGTGAGCGACTTCGAGGTGATCATCGTCCTTTCGCCCAACGACATAATCTCCACATACGACCGCACCATCGCCACCGGCACTGGCTGGGGCACGGCCGCTTTTTTACGGCGCCTTCACCTTTGCCGTCGCGGTGCCCGGCGATATCCCGCCTGGCGAATGCTTCGTCGGCGCGATCCTCGACCCGAACAATCGCGTCCCGGAGCGACGCGAGGCCAACAACCGGGTGGCATTCCCCAGTAAAATACGCGTCCGATAAAAGGATAGGAAATCCAACGCGATGTCGCAACAACAAGCGTTGTCTGTGGCGAATTGTAAATTCTAGGCGGAAAGTGGCTGCAGTTTCAGTCTTACGAATCGTCGGTGAGCTCGTAACGTTGGGGCATGCGAGAACTCTTTGTCCTTATCGCCCATCTTCTTACAACGGTGGTGAAGCTCGGTAAGCCGGGTGGCCTATATTCAGTGGCTCCTGAATCATTGGTGGTGAGGCATCAACTGCAGGTCATGAACCGCTCTCGCCCGCGATCGCCAAGATTGACGCCGTGGGATCGATTGGTATTCGGTCTGCGCGCTGGCGTGGATCCCACGGAACCGGTTGGCGAAGTGCGCCGTCGCTCTCAAACCCTCTAGCTTAACGCGGTTTCACCGAGCCTTGGTGCGTTGTAAGTATCGACGCCTGTACGCGTCAGGAAAGCGGGCGGTCCTGGTCCCAAGGGGTCTTCGAAGGAAGTCATTGCTGCCGTCTTGGCTATGAAACGACGCAATCCACGCTTTGGTTGTCGGAAGATTGCAGAACAAATTGCACAACCTTTTGGAGGGTTGAAATCAACAAAGATGTTGTCCGTCGCATCTTGGTAAAGCCTTATCATCCTGAATCGGACGCCGACGGCGTGTCCTGGTTGACGGCCATCGGCCATGCCAGGGACAGCCTGTGGAGCATTGACCTCTTTCGGTGTGAATCCATCCTGCTCCAGAGCTTTTGGGTGATTGTCGTCATTGATGTCTTCACTCGACGAACCGTTAACTCCAGCCAACGTTACCTTCGTAAACGAGAATCAATCCCAGGTTCGTGATGCGGGCGTCATCGAGGAAGTAGTGGGGTTGCCCGCCGATTGGCTCGGTTTCGTCGGCGCCCGCCTCGGTTTGTCGGCGCAGCGCCGGCGGGATGGCGGTGCGATCGATTTGTGCGATCCAGGGTCCATTCAGCGCTCGGTCGCCGTTAGTTACGTCGAGCGATTCGATTAAACGATCGGTGAAGACGAACGACGCATTGGGATTGCCCGGAGCCGTCACGCGCGCGCCCGCGGGTTGCAGGGCAATCGTGAGCCCGGGCGCGCCGGGGGATTGGACGCCCGGGGCCGCCTCGAGGAACAGGAACACGCGCGTGATCGCATTGATCGTCATGTTCGCCGGAAATAACTGCGGCGAGATCGGAATCTCGGGCCGCTGCACCGCCGCGCCTTGGGCCGGATGCGTGAATCGCTGCCAGGCCGCGGAAAACTCGTGCCGGACGCTGAGCATCCGGACGCCGCCCAGCGGGGCGGCATCAAGGCGGTTGACGATGGCGGCGCGGAACGCGGCCCCGCCCGAGAGCGCGGTGTAGCGCACGTGCATGACGACATCGGCGATCGTGTCGAAGTTGAGCCGGTTGGTCTGCCGCGGCATGGTCAGCCGCCAGCGGGAAACCGCGCCGGTGCCCTCGAACGGGAGATAACGTTCGTCCCGGAAATTCAGCTCGAACGTGCCGGCATCGTTGTTCGCCGATGAGATCGCGATCTCCTCGCGTGGGCGCCAGTCCACCCGCAGCACACTGTCGTCCGGTTGATCGACCGCATCGCCGAGCAGATACCGTGAGGCGTTGAGGTCCGGGCGCAGCACTGTGCTATTGCCCAATTGTGTCAGGGTCGCCTTCACCGATTCGTAGGGGCCCACGACCGCGGGAATCGAAAGCGCGACGGTCTTGATCTTGCGGCAGTAGTGTCCGGGAAAATCGTGATCGAACAGGATCTCGGGCAGCCCGAATTCGCAGACGCCGGTCGTCTTGAGTTCCAGCAGCCGCACGGGATCGAGCTGCGCCAGCGAGATGTGTTTCTCGATTTCGAGCGTGCGGGCGTTGCCGTCGATATAGGCTTTTTCCAGCTGATTGAGTTCTAGCATCAACCGCTCCCCGGCCAGCAGTCCCTTTTTCAGGCTGTCCCAATGGCCGAACTGGATGTGGGTCTCGTTGGTGTTGCGTTCATACTGAAACGCCCGCTCGGCCGACTTCGCCAGGTCCACGGCCAGTTGATAGCTCTGGAAGTACAAGCCGGCGAGGTGGCCGGACATCCACTGATAGAGATCCTTCCGCGTGAACTTGTCTTCCAGAAACGCCTGCATCTCGTCCGTCTGCTCTTGCGTGCGGGCGAGAATCTTGATCTCCTGCTCCGCGCTCTGCCGCTGGAGATCCGCGCCCGTGATCTGCCGGCCGATCTGTTCGACGTCGTGGCCGGCCAGCCGGTTTTGCAGCGACCAGTCCTGCTCACGCCGGCGATAGCCACCCATGATCGAACTCATGGACCCGATCAGGTTGGTGAACGAGGAGAACATGCGGAACGCCTCGGCGACGCCGCGCAGGCTGGACCCGATCTCCCGTCCGCCGTAGGTTATCGCAAGCGGCGAGCCGGCGTTGGGCACGAGGTGCGCCACCGAAGCGGCCAGGTTCATAAACTGGCTGACCTGGTCCAGGTACCACGCGATCATCATCGACGCGAGGTGCAGCTCCTCGTGGCTGGAGAGCTTCTTGGCCAGCAGATCGCCGTAGTGACGCTGGCGCGTCTCGGCGCCCGCACGACCGGCCAGCAGCGCGGCGTGGGCCTCGACGGCCGCATCGCGTTGCCTTTCCCGGACGATCAGGGTCAGGTTCTGGATCGACTTCTCATGCGTCGTGCGGAGCAGCGCGAGTTCCTCAGCATCCTTCTTTTCCAGGGTCGCAAGCAGCGCGGCGCCGAACTGGCCAATCTGCGCGGCGAACTGGCGCGCTTTTTCGATCAAGTGAACAAATCGGTAGTGCGGCAGCGGCCGGCGCAGATCGGCCAATACGGCGCCGAGGTCCCGTCCGCCGGCCACGGCCCGCACCAGCGCGGCCGGATCGATCGGCGGTTCGTAAAGGGCGAGCTGCCGGCGTTTGCCCGTGATGTCGAGGCAGTGCCGGATCTTATACAGGCCGTCCGTCACCCGGCGCCAGTAGTCCCGCAACTGCTGGTTTTCCGGGAAGCAAAAATACAGCAGCGAGGCGTTGTTGCGCGTGGTGGAGACCAGGTTGTCGAGCAGGTCGGGATTGATCAAAAACTCGCCCGGACGGGCGCCGCCGCCGATGACGGAGAACAGCAGCGCGGGCCGGACCGTGGAGGCGTTTTCGATTTCGATGAGAAACTCGGGGATCGCCGCGGCCGTGCCCCAGGCGTCCAGCAGCTCCCGATACGTCCGGGTCGGCGGATGCTCGCACGGGTCCAACTGCTCGGGCGGCGTGCCGCCGAGGATCCGGTACGCCATCACGTAGAGCATCGTGCCTTCGGTGATCGATTCCCACGTGTCCTGGCGGAACAGGTGCTCGGCCCAGTCGATCAGGTTGTCGATATACTTCATCACCACGTTTTTTGGATACGCGCCGAAGCGCAACCGGGCGATGGCGTGCGGCTGGAACGGATTCTCGTGGTAGACGGCGAGCGCCGCGGGATTGTTGAGGGCGTCCTCGAAGGTGGGCAGCGTCTGGTTGCGGAACGGCAGATGACGCCAGTACCGGTCGTGGGGATGGGCGAGGGCGGGATTCGGCTCCGCGGCCGTGGGGTCAAACACGTAGTGGTACCACCGCTGCGCGTCTTCGAACTGCTGGTTGGCGTTCAGCCGGTTCGCGATCAGGCACGGGATGTGGAAGAACACTTCCTTGTAGTACTGTCCGTACGAACCGTAGAAATCGAGCGCGTCGGACACGGGCGGGATCACGAGATGCGGTTCGGGGGCCAGTCGGTTGAACGGCAATTCGGTGAGCTGCTGTGACTCGATGCTGAGCAGTCGGTCGACGCCGCCAGCGAGCAGCCGGCGACTGAGCGTCCGCACGATGCTGGTCGAGATCCGCCTGAACTGATACTTGAACGGATTCGGCGGAGTGCCGGGATCGAGGTAAGGATACGTCTCCGTCCATTCACGGAACACCTCCACTTCGTCGCTGTTGTCGACCAACCAGACCAGGAACTGCTCGTCGCCGTTGTCGAAAACCGTCCAGAGGAAACGCGACCTGATCCAATCAAACGTGTTGTTCACCACTTGGGCGCGCGCTTCATCGGGGGACACGTTGTCCAGGAGCACGGGTCCGCCAGGCTGCGGCTGGTTCTGCTCTGGCAGGACGAGCGCGTAGACAAAATCCTGGGAATAGGCTCCTAGGTCGAGCAGCGCGCTTTCGAACAGGCGCGCGCCCGTCACGGCTAGGAATTGCGCATAGTAAGGCTGTCCGTAGATGAAATCGATCGAGTCGCGTGTGGCGATCAGATTCTCGCGCAGCTCCGGATAACCCCAATCGTCATCGTAGATGCCGCTGATACGGTCGTCATGGCGGGTGCGCTGATTGAAGTCCAGGTAACGAAATCCCGGATAGAATCGTTCGGCGAATCTAGTGCGATGCGATCCGATGGGAATGTCGCCTTGCAGCGTCTGGGGGGGCGCCCAGCGTCCGTTGAAATTCCGAAACGAGTAGAAGATGCCGGCCGTGTACTCGTCAACGGGATCCTCCGAATTTCCTCCCGTGATCCGGGAGCGCTGCAACCGCGTGATCTCGACCCAGAAGATGAACAGGCGCTGGAACGCAAAGATGGGCGAGATGAACTCGCTCTTGATATTCAGCTCGATGGGCTCCCACGGGGTCCAGCGGATCTCGTCGATGTACTCGCGGTGATAGAGCTGGTGCGGCTCGGTCCGCGTGCGGCCGATCAGGTGGAGCGTGCGCGTGCCGGTGTCCGGATCTTCGTGATAATAGGTTCCCGCGATCGCCAGGTTGGCGATCTCCGCCAGCTTGTCCAAATAGTTGCGGTAGGCCGCCTCGACGGTCGCCGGCGTCACGTCCCCCTGCAGCAACTCGTTCTCCAGTTCGCGGTACAGCGCCGTCTTGTCGTCGCGCAGCTCGGGCTCGATGTAGTTCTCCGGATAGAGGAACACCTTGCGGTTGGCTTCCCAAACGCGGTAGTTCTTCATCCACCGCCACTGCTTCCTCGGTATGAGATCCGGCGATACGTCGGTCTCCAGGTTCATCAGGCAGCGATGCACGTAGAGCTGGAGCGCGTTAAGCGCCTCCTTGATGCGGGAGATCTTCTCGCAGCTCGTCATATTCACGTCGATGAGCAGGAACTGGTACAGGTCCTCCCGGTCGCGAATCCTGTTCGGCCGGTAGCGCCAGGTCAGCCATGCGGCGAGCGCGTCGCGCTTCATCTCGCGCACCTGGTCCTCGACCGGCTCGAACCGCTCCACCCAGGCGTCCTCGCCGTACCGGGCCTTGAAGATTTCTAGCGTCGCCTGCGCGACGGTTTCCTGTTCCGCCCAGTTCTTGTTGCTCCAGTTCGACCAATCGAGCAGGGCCCGCGCATCGATCTTCAGCAACTTGATGAGATCGAAGCAGCGAGCCAGCCGGTCGAGTCCGTCGATCGCGCGATAGATCCCGTCCACGGCGTTCAAGCCGAGGTTGTTCGCCAGGGCGGCGGCCACCGCCTCGATCTGCGCCTGCTCCCATCCCGTCAGGGCGGCGAGCAGCGCCGGATCCGTCGGCTGCCGGGCGATGAACCGCAGCAGGCGACCGTCGCCGTCGCCGAACTTGTCCGTCAACGTGCGATAGCGGTGCAGATTGCGCACCGCCGTGAACGGCAGCGTGTCGAGCACGCCGAGACCGAACGACGCGGCGTTGGCGGCCACGCCGGCGATCTCATCGAAGCGGAGTTCGAGCCGGCCCGCGGCGAAGACGCGCGTGTGCAGCTTGCGCAGGAAACGCACAATGTTCGCGTACTCGGCCTCGGCGCTGTTGACGGTCGTGTTCAGGATGGCAATCCGGGCCGTCGTCAGCGGTTCGTCGGTGAAGTCGATCAACGCCGCGACCAACTCCGGCGCTACGCTGAAAAACGAGGCGAGACCGTCCAGAATCCGCTGTCGCCGGGCGGCTTCCGGCATCGACGGGTTGTGATATTGCCGGAGGAGACTGATGACCCGCGCCTCCTCGACCGGATCATTGTAGGGTGGGTTTAGTCCGAGCGTGAAATTCGCGATGTCGGGCGTGAAAGCGACCGTGAGCCGTCCGAAGGCGTCGTCCGGCTGCGCCCTGGCGACAAAGCCTTGCGTCACGATTTCGGCGAACAGCGCCTGTGATTGCGCCTCGGTGACCCCGGCGAGGGCCATGAATGCCGTCTCCTGCAACAAAGGATTGCTCGAAAGCTCCTCGAGCAGCGTCCGGACGTCGTTCGCATGAAACCCCGGATCGACGAATTCATTGGGCTGGTTTGTGAGCAGGTAGTCGAGCGTATCGATCGACCAATCCGCGTCTTTCGCCCAGGCGAGCAGTTCGAGACTTTCTTCGAACGCATCGAAGTCCTGCAAGTGCGCGTTGATTGCCGCCTGGGTCATCGCCACGCCGCGCCCGGCGAGGAAGAGCAGAAGTTCCCGGACGGTGACGCCGACGATCCTCGGCAGCCGGCCGATCCGAAAAAGGTACGACAGGTTCGCCAGCGTCAGCGGGACCGGATTAGCGGGCATGGTCGCCGCGATCTGATTCAACTCATGGTTGGTGAGCTCGAGCGCGGCCAGCAACCAACCGCGCTGCGGATCCACGGGATCCGTGCGATCGAACCGGCGCAATAACGGGACCGCGATGCCCGTGGGATCGTAGGCGGGCGCTCCCCGCAATACGCGGGGATTGTTGAAGACACGGTGAAAGAGATCCGGCGGCTCCGGTCCGTCCGGATTCCTCCGGCCGATCGTTTTCATGTCGAACCACAGGCTCGCCAGCACGTCGAGCGGCAGCTCGAAACGATCCTGCCAGCGCTTGATCTTGAAGAGGCGGGTGATCGCATCGGCGTCGATGTCCTGATTCGGCCCCGTCTTACCAATGGAGCGCAGTACCCAATCGAGATCTTCAAACGTCCAGCGCAGTCGCCGTGCGAGGCGGGTGAAGCGATGGATGCGTCCGAGTTTTCGCGCGGTCAGATTACGGAGTTCTTCATGAACGTCGTTAGGATCGTTTTCGTTCACCTCGATGGCTAGGGAACCGAGACGGCCGTTGCCCTGCGCGTTGTCGTGCACGTTGTTGATGAAGAATTCCGCCTGGCGGTCGCTGCCGACCCGAAACACGGGGCCCGTGGGAACCGCGCGCTCGTTCGCGTCGAGATTCTGGAACAACAACTGCGATAGTTCGCTCCGGGTCAGGCCGGTGTGCGCGGTAAGGCTGTCCACGCGGACGAGACCCCAGAAATCCGCCGGGACCAGCAGCCCGGGATTGGCCACGCCGTAGGCCGCACCCAACCAGCCGCTGGCGATCGCGGGATTCGTGATAACGTCGAAATCCCGGACGGAGAGTCCGAGGTACTCGGTTGCCAACCAGCGCTCGGGCCGACCGAAGGCCTCGAAGATCTCGAACAGCGGCCGGGGTTTGAAGTGGCCGAGGTAAGCGCGGACTTGCGCCAGCGGCAGATGGAACGGAAGCGAGAACGGATGGACAGCCTGCGCGTACGCGTACTCGTACGGTGGCGTTCCGGCTTCAGCCTGGAGGCGGCGTTCCAGGATCTCATTGACGATGTCGATATACGGAATCGACCGGTTCGCGTTCTCGCAGTCGAGCGGGATATCCCAGATGTCGGAACGACGCGCCTGGAGGCTGCGGGCCGGGGCGATGGTGTTGCGGTCCGTGATCTCGATGGCGATGAAGCGCATCAGATCGACGAGGTAGGCCGCTGGCCCGAAAATCGATTTGCAGTGCGCGCAGTCGTAGAAGCGGGGCAGCTCAAACAACTCGGGATAGCCCGGGATGCGTTTGAGAAACTCGATCACTTCTTCGGTGGTGTTCTCGAAAAATGCACCGGAAAACGATCCAAAGCCGGCCGCGTTCCGGGCGTTCACGTAGGTGAGCGCAGCATTTTCGCTGATCGCGTAGGCGCGATGGCGGATCATTTGCCCCCGCTGCGGATCATCCGCGAAGGAACGTCGGAACGACGTGTCCGATTCGAGCGCGATCTTCCATGCCGAATCGTAACCGGCACCGAGGAGTTTCTCGACGGTTTCGAAGCGCGCATCGATCCGCAGCAAGCGTTGGTAGACCTTGAGTTGGTTTCCGACCCGTGCCCGGTCTTCGCCGACAACGCTCCAGTCGATGCCCAGGAAGACCTGCATCGCATTTCCGGAACGGTAGATGAAGTATGTGTGGCCGCGTGCCGCGTCTTCGATCCGCCAACCGCCGTCGGTCGCGACCAGGCGTGCGGTGTCGCGGAGATCGATCTCCCCTTTTTCGCGCAGCTCCGCGCGTACGGCATCGGGCACCGGGCCGGCCCGCAGCTTGCCCAGTGCCTTCGGGTTCAGGGTTAACAGCGGCCGCTGATCCCGGGCTTCGGTGGAAATGTGGATGTCGCGATGAAAATCCGCGCGCAGCAGGTCGAGGTCCGGATTGGCGCGGCGAAAATCGTCCAGCTTGTGCACGAGTTGCACGATGCGATCGACCTTAGCGTCCACACTCGCCTTGCCGCCGCGCAGGATGTCGTCGAGGCCGAGTCCGGAAAACAGGCTTCGGACCCCGCGGGCGGCGTCGCTGTCCGTGGGTTTCGCATCGGTTTGGGGCTCATTTTTGGCGACATCGGTCGATTGCTCCGGCTTCGCGCGCTTGTCGCGAAACGGTTCGAGGATGCGCTCCAGAACCGAGCCGATCGTGAATTTGTCCTGCTTGGGCGAGGGCGGGGGAGAGCCCGCGCCCGGTTCCGGTCCAGACGGCGTCTGCATCACGCGTGCGGCGCGGCGCAGTTCGTCGCCTTGTTGGTCGATGCGGCCGGGGTTGAGCCGATGACAGAACACGTCGGTCGGGAAGCGTTGCGCGATTCGTTCCTCGAGGCGGACCGCGTAGGCCTGCCGCCGGTCGTCGCTCGTGATTCTTTCCGGCGGATTGATGCCGTGCTGATCCAGGAATTCACGCCACCGCCGCGCATCCCAGCCGATCAATGGCTGGGCGGCAGTGATGTCTTCGCCCGCGAGCGCGCGCAACAGGGGCAGGTCGTGAAACGTCAGCCGCGAAAGCTCGAAGGTCTCCCGTACGCGCTGTAGGACGTCCCCGGGAGCCAGGCCTTCGACGCCGGCCGCCGCCCAGAATTCCGGACTCGGACCATTGAACTCGCGCAGCTTCGCGACGAAGGCGGCGACGTCATCCTCGGACGACGGAAACGGCGTCAACCGCAAGACCTCGGCAACACGCGCCGCCTCGGCGACGTCGCGGAAGAGGGGATGCTCGCCGATGGGTTGATCGAGCTGGAGCAGTTCGCGCACGGGATTTGACTCGGCCAGACGTTTCCGGAGCCGCTCGTATTCGCGCCGCAGAGGCGCTTTCTCCGGCTTGATCCCGCGACCGACGATCTGTTCCAGATTGAATCAGTGTGTGGCGTCCGTGGGCATCGTAGTCGACGTTGGTGACGAACGGCGTCCAGATGAGCTGCTCGTTGTCATTCTCGCCGCGGAGATTGGCGTGCAGCTCCTTGAGGAGATTCGCCTCGTTGTAGCGCGGACGGATGATGCTCGCGGGGGTCCCGACAGCGTGGGGCGCAATCAACCGCACCGGGCGGTTGAGCGCATCGAAGGTCGTCTCGCTCTCGAACGTCTCGGCTTCGAGACGCGGATCGAGCACCGCGGCCAGAGCGGGAAACTGCAGCGCGGCGACGGGGTCCGCCGGCAGGGCCGCGTCCACCGCGCTCCAGTCGATCATCCGCCGGTATTCCCGTGCCAGTCTGCGCGATCCGCCGCGCAAGTTGCCCTTGAAATCCCGCTGCTCATTGGCCAGCACTCCGGCCTGATCCAAGTGCAGATATACGGCGCCGCGCAGATTGCGCAACTCACCCTCGGGATGCTGTTCCCCGTAAACGAGGCGTTCCGTCATCAGCTCCTGGTTGGGTTGATCGGGATTGGCTCCCGTTACGAACAAGCGTACTGGACGCCGCAGGCGATCGTAGGCCGTGCGAAACAGATGACCACGGCTGTTCCAGGCTCGAATGGGTTTTCCGGCGACATCATTGAACAACCAGCGCTCCCCGGCCTCCATGCTGGATTGCCGCAGGCGCACGCCGAGCAGATCGTAGCGATAGCGCATCACGATCCGATCACGAGCATCGATGACTTCGCGCGGATTTGCCGTGATGTCGAAGACGACCCGGCTGGCGTGGAACTCCTCGACGGGCGGATCGGCAGCAGGCGTGTTGCTGTATTTGAAACGGTTGTGTTTCACGGCCAGGAACGCCCGCCCGAGCGCATCGGCGTGAGTCACCGTGGGCGTCGCGGCGTGGATGGCGGCCTTGCGGGCCGCATCCTGCTCGAGCACGCCGAGGGCGCCGCCCTGCCGACGCGCGAACCACGTCGGAAAGAAACCGGCCGCTGGCAGGCGGCGGAAAAAGGTGCCCGCGTCCGGGTCGTCCCGAGGATCCGGCACGAGTACAGTGTCGCCAATGTCCCAGGCAACTTGTTGCCACGGCGTGAATACGATTTTGCTCCAGGTGTGATCGGGGTGCAACGTGGTGGTGGCGCGTCCAACGGGATCGTAGAAAACCACCGGGCTGACGCCGATGCGCACGTCGAACTCGAATCGATACCTGTCGGTGAAGAACGGCTCGAACTGTCGGACGGGTTGGCCTTTGTTGTTGAAGACCGTCCAGCCAGTACCAACCCAGCGCGTCGGCACGGGCTGCGCCGTCATCTGTGGCCGGCCGGCGGCGTCGACGATGATGCGACCGGCGGCGTCGCGAATCGGAACTGGACCGGGTTCCGCCTGCAGCTTTTGCTGAATCTCGCGGCCGAACCCGTCGGAGTAGGAGAGGCTGTGCCGGATGCTGAGGCCCCCGGGCGGCACCGGTTCGCTGTAGTGCGTCTCCCGCGCAAGCGCATAGGCCACCGCGGGCTGCGGCCGGGGCTGATTCCGGGTGCGATGGTAGGCGAAGAAATCATAAACGACCCGCGTGGTGGCGCGCCCAAGAATCGTCTGGGGATTGGCCAGCGGATTGGCGAGATGAGCCAGGATGTCGTTTGCGGGCAGGTCGGCGACGAAACCGTCGAGCGAATCCCCTTCCGCGGCGGTGGGCGGTGGCTTGCCCATCACCGCCGAACCAACCACCAGGCCAAGCGCGTCGAATGCGACCCGCACGCGGTTGCGATTCGGGTCCATGATCAGACTAGGCTGCAGCACGCGATAGTCGTTGCCAGACGCGACCATGTTTCCCGCCATATCCCGTTCCCCGATCGTCACGCGGTTGCCGAGAGCATCGCGCGTGTCGACGAGGAGCAGGTTGTAGGCGTCGTATGTGACTACGCTCTCGGTCGGCTGGGCATTGGTGTGAAACGGATCGCGAAAGCGGCAGGGCAGAAAGAAATTCTGTCGCGCATAGGCCAGCTCCCGAGCGGCGGTGTCGCCCTGGCCGGGAGCTGGTCTTTACCCACAGATTTACGGAGCACAATGGGCCGACGAGCATTTTCGAGCAGGTACATATAGGGCCTCAGTGGTAGAGGTCGTAGGCGAGCTCGATGTCGGCCAAGCGTGCCATTCC
>Ga0187892_10008985_pt1 | contig 13384 bp, 11 predicted proteins | sample MA1701073metaG_FD_139345 | JGI IMG/M metagenome (GOLD analysis project Ga0187892, IMG submission 139345) | Bio-ooze microbial communities from a basaltic lava cave in the Kipuka Kanohina Cave System on the Island of Hawaii, USA - MA170107-3 metaG ...
CGACCGGCGCGATCAACCTCGATGCCGCCACCGGGGTCGGTGGAATTCCGCGGGGCCGGATCACCGAGATCTTCGGCCCGGAGTCGTCCGGCAAAACCACTCTCACGCTGCACCTCGCCGCCAACGTGCAACGGTCCGGCGGGGTCGCCGCCTACGTGGACGCCGAGCATGCCCTCGACGTCGAGTACGCCAAGAAGCTCGGCGTGGACGTGGACAACCTGCTGGTCTCGCAGCCGGATACCGGGGAACAGGCGCTGGAAATCGTCGAGATCCTGGTGCGCTCCGGGGCGGTGGACCTGGTGGCGGTGGATTCGGTCGCTGCGCTCGTGCCCAAAGCGGAAATCGAAGGAGAAATGGGGGACAGCCACATGGGGCTCCAGGCCCGGCTCATGAGTCAGGCGCTCCGCAAGCTCGCCGGTGCGATCAACCGGTCCAATTGCGCGGTGGTGTTCATCAATCAGCTGCGCGAAAAAATCGGCGTGATGTTCGGTAACCCTGAAACCACGACGGGCGGGAAGGCGCTCAAGTTCTACGCCTCGCTCCGGCTCGACATCCGCCGGATCGGCCCGGTCAAGGAGCGGGAACAGGTGATCGGGAACCGGGTGCGGGTGAAGGTGGTGAAGAACAAGGTTGCTCCGCCGTTCAAGCAGGCGGAATTCGATGTGATGTTCGACGAGGGGATCAGCCATACCGGGCTGGTGGTGGATCTCGCCACCGAGGCGAACATCATCCAGAAGTCCGGGGCGTGGTATTCCTACGGCGATCAGCGCATCGGCCAGGGCCGGGAGAACGCCAAGTTGTTCCTTCGGGACAATGCAGCGCTGATGAGCGACGTGGAAGGGCGCGTCAAGGAATTCCTGGGAGTGCGGGGGGTGGGAGGGGGCCCGGTCGCGGCTGCGGATGACGGCAACGGCGACTGAACCGCTCCCCGCGTTCCCGATCATCGGGTCGATCGTTCCCGATCCCCGCCGGCCCGGGAGCGTGCGACTCCTGGTGCAGGGCCGGCCGCTCCTGACCGTGTCCCGGGACGTGGTGGACGGCGAGAAGCTCTCCCCGGGCATGGTCCTGACCAGCGCGCTGTACCAGCGTCTCTGCCAGGCGGCCGACCTCGAGGCGGGGTACCGAACCGCGCTCCGGTTCATCGAGCGCCGGCCCTTCGCCGCGCGCGATCTCACCCGCCGCCTGGTGCTCAAAGGCCATCCTCCCGAAGCGGCGGCCGCCGCTGTCGAGCGGGCCCGCGAGGCCGGCTGGATCAATGACGAGGAATTCACCCGCCACTACATCGCCACGCGGGCCGCCAGAGGGCGTGGGCCCGTGCGGCTGCGTCGAGACCTCGCCGCGCTCGGCGTGGACCGCGCCCTGGTGGATCGGATCATGACCGAGGTGCTCGGTGCCGGGGGAGAAGAAGGTCCCGATGTGGCGGAGTTGGCGCGGAAACGCCTGACCCAGCTCGAGGGGCGCAAGCTCCCCCGACCGGTGCTCCGGCGCCGATTGCTCGCGTTCCTTGCCCGCCGCGGATTCATGGGGGGCGAGGCGTCGGCCGCAGTCACCAGCGTGCTCGGCCCGCGCGCCTAACGCTGCATACCAGCCCGGTTTAGGCCGCGGCTTCGGGGGGATCGGGCACTATATTCCCCCCATGGATTCCGGTCGCATCCGCAGGCTTTTTCTCGACTACTTCATCGCGCGGGGACACCGGGAGGTGCCCTCGTCCTCGCTCGAGCCCAAAGACGATCCCACCCTGTTGTTCACCAATGCCGGAATGGTGCAGTTCAAACGCACCTTCCTCGGCCAGGAGCACCGCGAGTACGACCGGGCGGTCACCTGCCAGAAATGCGTGCGGGCCGGCGGAAAGCACAACGACCTCGAGCAGGTCGGCCTCACCAAGCGGCACCAGACCTTTTTCGAGATGCTGGGGAACTTCTCCTTCGGCGACTACTTCAAGCGGGAGGCGATCGCCTTCGCGTGGGAGTTCGTCACCTCGAAGGAGTTCCTGGGCATCCCCGCCGACTGGCTGCGGGTGAGCGTCCACCACGCGGATACCGAGGCTCGCGGGTTATGGCGGGAGCTCGCCGGACTGCCCGATCACCGGATCTACGGCCTGAGCGACAAGGACAACTTCTGGCAGATGGCCGACACCGGCCCGTGCGGCCCGTGCTCCGAGATCTACGTGGACCTGGAACGTATGAAGGACGGGAGGACGGGAGGTCGGGAGGACATCATCCCCCGGGAATCCTTCGAGGTCCAGGCCGAGGCAGGACGGTTCCTGGAGATCTGGAACCTCGTGTTCATGCAGTACGACCGCGCCTCGGATGGGACGTTGACGCCGCTCCCCAAACCGTCGGTGGATACCGGGGCCGGGCTCGAGCGCATCACTTCGGTGATGCAGGGCACTGATGACGGCTTCCACACCGACCTGTTCCGGCCTCTCCTGGACGAAGTCGGCCGGCTGGTCGGGACGCCATATCCGGGGTCTCCCGCGGGAACGGGCGTGTCGTATCGCGTGTTAGCGGATCACGCTCGGGCCGTCACGTTCCTGCTGGGCGACGGGATCGTCCCCCGTAACGAAGGCCGCGGCTACGTGCTCCGCCGGATCTTGCGGCGCGCGGTGCGGCACGCCTGGCTGCTGGGCCGTCGTGAGCCGACGCTGGCCCCGCTGACCGAACTCGTGATGCGCTCGATGCAAGGGCCGTATCCCGCGCTCCTCCGGCAGAAGGAGCACATCCGGAAGTGGACCGAAGCGGAGGAACGCCGATTCCTCGAGACCATCGAAGGGGGCTTGCGTCGCCTGGACGAGCTGTTCGCCACCGGAGCGTCACGGATTCCCGGCGCCGAGGTCTTCAAGCTCTACGACACCTACGGATTCCCCCCGGATCTGACTCAGTTGATCGCCGCGGAACGGGGCGTTGCAGTGGACACCGAGGGGTTTGACAAGGCGCTGGAGGAGCAACGGGAGCGATCACGCGGACGGCCGAAGAAGGCGATGACCGACGGGCGAAGCACCGCCACCAGGACGTCGAGCCGATCGGCAGGAGCGCCCAAGTGGAATGTGCTCCGGCGCGGCAAGCAACGCTTCGTGGGCTATGACGTGACGCAGGCGGACACCGAGGTTCTCGCATTCCGGCAGGTGGGCGATCAGGTCGAGCTGGTGCTCCGGGAGAACCCGTTCTACCTCGAATCCGGTGGGCAGGTGAGCGATACCGGGCTGGTGCGGGGCCAGGGATGGTCCATTCCGGTCGGGGAGGTGAGAAAGGATGATCGCGGGACCACGCTGGTCGGCACGTTTGCCACCGCCTTCGATCCGACCCCCGTGGTCGCGGAGGTGGACACCCCGCGGCGCAGGGACATCGAGCGGAACCACAGCGCGACCCATCTGGTCCACCAGTGGCTGCGCCGGCATCTGGGCTCCCACGTGCGGCAGCAAGGGTCCCTGGTGAGCGCGGACCGTCTGCGGTTCGATTTTTCTCATCATGGCCCGATCGACCCGGCCGTGCTCGAATCGATCGAGCGCGACGTGAACGCCGAGGTCTGGGCCAATCACGAGGTCAGTACTCGGGAGATGGCCTATCCGGATGCGCTGGCCCTCGGCGCTATGGCATTCTTCGCCGACAAGTACGGCGATCTGGTCCGCGTGGTACAGATGGGGGAGTCCATCGAGCTGTGCGGGGGAACCCACGTCGCCACGACGGGCGCCTTGGGTCTGTTTCGATTCACCAGCCAGGGCGGCGTTGCTGCCGGCGTCCGGCGGATCGAGGCCGTGACCGGACCAGCGGCCTATGGCGCGCTCGAGCAGATGGATCATCGTTTGCGCCAGGCGAGCGCGTTGATGCGGTCGCAACCCGACCAGCTCGGCAAACGCATCGAGCAGCTCCTGGCGGAGCGGGAACGGCTCGAGCGGCGGATCCAGGACATGATGAAGCGGGGGGCGGGTACTGACACTTCCGGCCTGGAGATGACCATAGACGGCATCGCGGTGACGGTCGGCGAAACCGCCGCGGACACTCGCGATGAGATCTCCACGCTGGCGGACCGCTTCCGCGCCGGCAAACGCAGTGCGGCACTCATTCTCTTCGGCGAAAGCAACCAGGGGATTCACGTGGCACTCACCGATGACTTGGTGCAGCGCGGGCTCAAGGCCGGTGACCTGCTCAATCGCATCGCGGCGGTGAGTGGTGGGAAGGGAGGGGGACGGCCGGCCTTCGCATCAGGAAGCGCCGGAGATCCTGCCAGAATTCCAGCGGCACGGGAGGCCGCTCCCAGGCTCGTGAAGGAATGGCTGGCCTCCGCGTGAGCGCCGATCGAACCTGGTTCGACCAGCAGTGCGCCGGGGCGCCGGATCAGCTCCGGGAGCGCACCACCCGCTATTTCATCCAGGCCGGAGACGCCGGAGTCTTGCCGAGGCGCCTTGCCGATTCGGCGCGGGCGGCCCTTGCGGCAGCGCTGGCGCACCCCGGAGACCGCTCCGTGGCCCTCGACCTCCTGGCGGCCGACGCGCTCGTCACCCTCGCACTCAAGGCCCAGGCCAGTAGCGCGCCGGAAGACCTCGACCGATTCGCCGGGGAGCTCCTCCGTGATTGACCTTCACTGCCACCTGCTCCACGGCGTGGACGACGGGTCCCGGACGCTGGAGCAGTCGGTGCAGGTCCTTACCGCGATGCAGGAGAGCGGCGTGACCGCGGTGTGCCTCACGCCCCACTGGAGCGTCGGCAAGATTCCGCGGGGATTGCCCGCCTCGCACGACGCCGCGTTTGCAGCCCTCAAGGGTGAGGCTCCGCCCGGCATCTCGCTCCATCGTGGGGTTGAGCTGATGATGGACCGGCCGGTGCGGCCGGAGCTGGTGGACCATCCCGAGCTCCGATTGGGCGGCACCCGGTACATCCTGGTGGAGTTCACCCGGATGGTTGCGCCGACCGCGATCGCCACCGCGCTCGAGCACGTCACCCAGCTCGGGCTCGTGCCGGTGCTGGCCCATCCCGAACGCTATACCGGGTGCCGGCCGAGCGCGGTGCGGCTCTGGAAGGCGGCCGGCGCGCTGATGCAGGTGGACGCGGTCACGCTTCTGGGAAGTCGGACCCGGGCCCAGCGGGCTCGCGAGCTGCTCGGTCAGGGGCTCGCCGACATCATCGCCGCAGATAACCACGGCGACGACCGCCTGATGAAAGCGGCCTGCGACTACCTGATCGAGGCCGGCGGACAGGAACAAGCCGACCTGCTTGCCTACAAGAATCCGGCCGCCATTCTCGCAGACGGAGAAATCGAGCCCGTACCGCCGCTGGAGCTCAAGACGCCGCTGTTCGACCGGCTCAAACATCTGCTCGGTGGCGACGACGAATGATCTCGCTCACGGGTCAGCGGGTCCTGATCACCGGTGGATCCCGCGGCATCGGCCGGGCAACCGCGCTGCTGTTCGCCCGGGCCGGCGCGGACGTCGGCATCACCTATCACACCCGCCAGGCGGACGCGGAAGCCGTCGCGCGGGAGGTTCGGGGGTTGGGGCGCAAGGCGTTCATCGCCGGAGGTGACCTGGCTGATCCGAAGGTGGTCACGCGGGTGTTCCAGGAGTGGAAGACCGCGTTTGGCGGCGAAAGGGCTGTTCTGGATTGTTTCGTGGCCAATGCCGGGATCTGGCCGTCCGACGAGGTGCCGCTCGCGCAGCTCGGCGAATCCCGATGGCGCACGACGATGGCGCAGAACCTGGATGCGGTGTTCCTGACGACCAAAGCCGCGCTCGGGTTGATGCAGACCGGGGGACGCATGGTCCTGGTGTCGAGCACGGCGGGCCAGCGGGGCGAATCGTTCCATGCCGACTATGCCTCGACCAAGGGCGCGCTCATTTCCCTCACCAAGTCGCTCGCGGGCGAATGCGCTCCGGGGATCACGGTCAATTGCGTCGCACCAGGGTGGGTGGACACCGAGATGAGCGCGGTGCCGTACGCCGGAGGAGGGCGCGACCGGATCGCCGCGACGATTCCGCTGCGGCGCATTCCGCCTCCGGAGGACATCGCCGGACCGATACTCTTTCTCTGCAGTCCGCTCGCCCGCCATATCACGGGTGAAGTGCTCAACGTCAATGGGGGAAGCGTGCTCTGCGGATGATCCACTTCCTCGCGACGGGGGGCACCATCGCGATGCAGCGGAGCGACAGCGCCGGGGGAGGTGGGAACGTTCCCGCGCTCGACGCCAGAGAGTTGCTCACCCTGGCAGGGAATCCGAATCCCGGTGTGGAGGTGGTGATCGAGGACTGGACTCCGCTGCCGGCGGTCCACCGGGGCCCGGCGGAGATGTGGGCATTACGGAGCCGCGTCGCGGACCTGCTGGCGATGTCCCCGACGCCCACCGCGATCGTGGTGACCCACGGGACCGATACGCTCGAGGAAACCGCCTACCTGTTTGCCCGGACCATTCCCTGTGGGGCACCGATCGTGCTCACCGGAGCGATGCGTACCTCCAGCGATGCGGGGTGGGACGGCCCGCGGAATCTGGGCGATGCGTTTCGAGTCGCCGCGGACCCGGAGAGCCGGGGCCGGGGCACCATGGTTGTGTTCGCCGGGCGCGTGTTCCCGGGGGCGAACGTGGTCAAGCTCGACGCGTTCTCCACCGATGCGTTCGGGAGCCCGCACGTCGGCGCGTTAGGCACCGTCTCGGACGGGCGGGTGAGGTTCGACGGACCGGCCTCGTGGCGTCCCACCCCCGTCATCCCCGCGCCACACCTCGACCCGCGGGTCGCGGTGATCCCCCTGGTGCTGGGTGACGACGGCCGACTGCTGGATCTGGCCCGTCCGCTGTTCGACGGCGTGGTCCTGGAGGCATTCGGCCGCGGCAACGTTCCCCCGGGGATTCTGCCGGCAGTCAGGAAGTGGCTGGCCGACGGGAAGCCGGTCGTGCTCGCGAGTCGCTGTCCGTTCGGAGAAGTGGGAGACGAGTACGGGTTCGAGGGGGGGGGGCGCCGGCTGCTCTGCGAAGGAGTCCTTCCCGCGGGGCCTCGCCCGACGTCGTTGGCGCGCCTCGAGCTGGTGCTGTGCCTGGCTGCCGGGCTGCGCTATGGAGATGCGTCATGAGCGTCCGGCTCGAGCCGATCCTGGACTTGCCGCAAGAAGTCCAGGACATCGCCCAGCGGCTCACGAACGCCGGCTTCGAAACGTGGTGCGTCGGCGGGGCGCTGCGGGACTGGCTGCTGGAGCACCCGTCGGGGGATTTCGACCTGGCGACGGCGGCGACCCCCGAGCAGGTCCAGCAGCTCTTTCCTCACACGGTCGCGGTGGGGATCAAGTACGGGACCGTCGGCGTCCTCGACCGGCATCGATCCCTGCACGAGGTCACCACCTTCCGCAAGGACGTGACGACCGATGGCCGTCACGCGGTGGTCGAGTACGGGGCCTCGCTGGAGGAAGATCTTGCCCGGCGCGACTTCACGATCAACGCGCTCGCGTATCATCCGCTCCGGCAGGAGTGGCGCGATCCCTTCGGCGGAGCCCAGGACCTCGATGGGCGGGTCATTCGCGCGGTCGGCGATCCGGCCCGCCGGTTCGCCGAGGATTATCTCCGGATTCTCCGGGCGATCCGGTTTTCGGCGCGCTTCGGGTTCATGATCGATGCCGACACCTGGAAGGCCGCCATCGCAGGCGCGAGCGGCTTGCGCCACCTCTCGGCAGAGCGGGTTAGGGATGAATGGGTCAAGGGTCTGGAATCGGCCAAGTCGGTCCAGCGGCTGGTGGAGCTGTGGCGCGAGGTGGGAGCCGCTGCGATCTGGCTCCCGGAGCTCCTGCCGACGTTTCCGCTGGCGAGCGCCTCGCCTGACCCGCGTGATCCGATCGTCCTCACCGCCGCGCTATGCTCCGACGCCGCGGCCGCCTTGGCCCGGCTCCGGTCGTCCAACGCCGAGCTCGCGCGGGTCAGGGCGATCGCGGCGGCCCCGCCTCCCCCCGAGGGGGAGCCGCCGGGCGCGGTCGCCGTGCGGCGCTGGCTGAGTCGGGTCGGCGACGCGGTGGGGGACCTGCAGAGCCTCGCCCGGGTCCGGACCGGTGAGGCCCCTGCCTGGGCGGCGGTGGTGGCGGGGATTCAGTCGCGCCGGGAGGCCACCTCACGCGGGCAGCTCGCGGTGTCCGGTCATGATCTTTCCGGTGCCGGCGTGCCTTCGGGTCCGGAGCTGGGCCGGCTTCTGAGCCGATTGCTCGACGCCGTGCTCGACGATCCCTCGCTCAACACCAGGGATCGGCTCCTCGAGATGGTGCGGGCGTGGAAGTGACCCCCGTGCTGTACGCGACGCTCGCCGCGGCCGGCAACCTGGTGGGCGCGTGGGCGGTGGTCCGGGCGGAGCGGCGCAGCCTCGCCGCCATTCAACTGTTGCTGGCATTCAGCGCGGGGTTCATGCTGGCCCTGGTGCTGGTCGGGGTGCTCCCGGCGTTGTTTCGGTCCGCCGAAGAGGCCTCGATCGCCGGGGTGCTGGTGCTGATGGGCTATCTGCTCGTGCATGTCACTCAGCACGTGCTTACGCCGCACTTTCATTTCGGGGAAGAGACCCACGAGGTTCCCCGGTCGGCCGGATACGCGGCGCTGGCCGGGCTGGTCCTGCACGCGTTCTTCGACGGCGTGGCGGTGGCGAGCGGCTTCCTGGTTTCGTGGTCCCTGGGGGTCATGTTCTTTCTCGCCATTCTGGTGCACAAGCTCCCCGAGGGCGTCTCGGTGGCCAGCGTGATGCTGGCCAGCGGACTGGGTCGCGCCCGCGCGATGCAGGCGGGCCTGGTGCTGGCCGGGACCACCATCGCGGGAACGCTGCTCACCGGCGCGATCGGTTCGCTGGCCCGCTACGGCCTCGCGCTCGCGGCCGGGGTGACCCTCTACGTGGCCGCCTCCAATCTGGTGCCCGAGGTGCAGGCCCGCCGCGGGGTGCCGGTGACCGCGGCGTTCCTGGGGGGCGCGGTGGCCCTGGTGCTGCTGGCCGGCCTCCGGCCTGCTGCGGGTTAGGAGCGGGTTATGAGCGGGTTGGGAACGGGTTAGGAACGTGGGAGGGCACCTGGCATCACCCGAGCTCTTTGCGACGCCCGACCCGCTGGCGGCACGGATGCGGCCCAGGAGCCTCGACGACTTCGCGGGGCAGGAGCACCTCCTCGCCCGGGGCCGGGCCCTGGGCGACGCGCTGCGGCGGGGTGACCTGGGCAGCACGATTCTCTGGGGACCGCCGGGCTCCGGCAAGACGTCCCTGGCCTATTTGATGGCGGGGCACACCGGCCGGGCCTTCGTCGGCTTCAGCGCGGTCACTGAGGGCGTGCAGCGGGTGCGCGAGGTCATCAAGGAAGCCGAGGAGCGGCGCCGCATGGGGCGCGGCACCATTCTCTTCTGCGATGAGATCCACCGCTTCAATCGCACCCAGCAGGACGCGTTCCTGCCGCACGTCGAGCGGGGGACGGTGACCCTGGTCGGGGCCACGACCGAAAACCCCAGCTTCAGTTTGAATTCCGCCCTGCTCTCGCGGTGCCAGGTCGTCGTCCTGCATCCGTTGCCGCCGGCTGCGATCGAGCGGCTGCTGCGGGCTGCCCTTACGGATCGGGAGCGAGGGCTGGGTGCCATGAACCTGACCGCGGACGCCGATGCCCTGTCCTGGCTCGCCGTTCAGGTGGACGGTGATGCTCGGCGGGGGTTGACGGTCCTCGAGTCCGCCGCGTTGCAGGTGGGGACCGGGGGCCGATTGACTCGCGACGTTGTGGCGGAAGCCATGGCCCGCCGGAATCCGCGGTACGATCCAGCTGGTGAGGAGCACTTCAACCTGCTGTCGGCCTACCACAAATCTCTGCGGGGCAGCGACCCCCAGGCGGCGCTCTACTGGATGGCGCGGATGGTGGAAGGCGGTGAAGACCCACTGGTGCTGTTTCGCCGGGCGATCGCCATGGCGGCCGAGGACATTGGGCTGGCGGACCCGCAGGCGCTCCAGCTCGCGGTCGCCGCGCGCGAGGCGTTTCGCCAGCTCGGACCGCCCGAAGGGTACTTGCCTCTTGCGGAAATGACGATCTACCTCGCGACCGCGCCGAAGTCGAACAGCGTGGTCCGGGCGCTCGGTGCAGCGCTCGACCTCGCGCGTGAAACGCCGGCGGAACCGGTGCCCACCCACCTCCGCAATGCTCCCACGCCGCTGATGAAAGAGCTCGGGTACGGGGCAGGGTACCGGTACGCCCACGATTTCCCCGGACATGTGGTCGAGCAGCAGCACCTGCCCGAGTCGTTGGCGGGACACGAGCTCTATCGGCCCGGAATGCTGGGCTACGAGAAGAGGATCGCCGAGGTCTTATCTTTGAGGTCCCCGGGGGAGGGGGAGACCGATTCGCGATCTGATCCTCGTTGAGCCGCCCGTCGAGCGCGCCATTCTGGTGGCAGCCCCGCGCAAGGGTTCTTCCGACGCCGAGCAATTGCAGGAGCATCTGGACGAGCTGGCCCGCCTGGTCGACACGGCCGGGGCCCAGGTTGTCGGCCGGCTGACTCAGCAGGTGACCGCTCCGAATCCAGCGACGTTGCTCGGGGAGGGGAAAGTGGCCGAGCTCCGGGACCGGGTGGCCGGCGACGGGGCGACCCTCGTCGTCTTTGACGATCAGTTGAGCCCGGTGCAGGGAGTCAACCTGGAGCGCGAGCTGGGTGTCCGGGTTATGGACCGGCCGGAAGTCATCCTCGACATCTTTTCCACCCGAGCCCGGACCGCGGAAGCGAAGTTGCAGGTCGAGCTGGCCCAGCTCGAGTACCTGTTGCCGCGGCTCACCCGGATGTGGAGCCACCTCTCCCGTATCCGGGGCGGCATCGGACTCCGTGGTCCCGGCGAAACCCAGCTCGAAACCGATCGGCGAATGATCCGGCGGAAGATCCAGCATCATCGGGCCAAGTTGCGCGACGTGGCACGGCATCGGGCGACCCTGCGCAGCCGGGCCGACCGGCACCACCTCTTGCACGCTGCGATCGTGGGATACACCAACGCCGGCAAATCGAGTGTGCTCCGGGCCCTGATGGCAGCGAGCGCCGGAGGGGATCGCGGCGGCGATATTCTGGTCGAGGACCGGCTGTTCGCCACGCTCGATACCCTGACCCGTGAAGTCGATCTGGGTGACGGGGTTCGTGCGCGGGCGACCGACACTGTCGGGTTCATCCGCAAACTTCCTCACCATCTGGTCGCCAGTTTCCGGGCCACGCTCGAGGAAGCGCGGGAGGCCGACGTTCTCCTCCACATCATCGATGCGAGCCATCCGGAGTGGGAGGCGCACGTCGAAGTGGTTGATCAGGTCCTTGCCGAGCTCGATCTTGCCGACCGGCCGGAACTGCTGGTGTTCAACCAGATGGATCGCACGCCGGACGTCGAGGCGTTTCAGGAGCGAGTGCGCAAGCTGCATCCGGATGCGGTCTTCACCAGTGCGGTGCAACCGCGCGGGGTCGATGCGCTGCGCGCCGCCTTGAGGTCCAGGGAGCGATCGGGGAGGCCCACCCTCCAGGTCACGATCCCCGCTGCGGACGGCGCCCGGCTCGCGGCAGTCTACCGGGCAGGGGAAGTCCTCCACCGTGAGGAGAGCGCGGACGAGGTTCGGCTCACCGTGCGGATGGAGGCGTGGCGGGCCCGGCAGCTGAGCCTCCCCAACGGGCAACCCGAGAACGGCGCATGACGCACGCCGGTGGTGTGGTTGAGCGCAAGATCGTTCCGGGCAATCGGAAAATCCGCTTCGCGCTGGTGGGCTGCGGCCGGATTGCCGCGAATCACGTTGAGGCGATTGCGGCGAACGCGGACTCCGCCGAGCTCATCGGCGTCGCCGATACCGACCCCGCCGCACTGCAGCGGGCGATCGCCCGGGTGGGGGTGCCCGGGTATCCCTCGCTCCCTGCCTTGCTGCGCGACGCCGATCCGGATGTGGTGGTCCTGGCCACGCCGAGCGGGCTGCACGCCGCGCAGGCGATCCAGATCGCCGAAGCCGGCCGCCACGTGATCAGCGAAAAGCCCATGGCGACTCGGCTGGAGGATGGCCGGGCCATGGTGCGGGCCACCGACGTCGCGGGAGTCCACCTCTTCATCGTCAAGCAGAATCGCAACAACCCGACGATGCAGCTGCTCAAACGTGCGGTGGATGCCGGCCGGTTCGGCCGGATCGCTCTCGTCACGGTGAATGTGTTCTGGAACCGGCCGCAGTCGTATTACGACAGCGCGTCCTGGCGGGGGACCTGGGAGTTCGACGGCGGCGCATTCATGAATCAGGCGAGCCACTACGTGGACATGCTCGACTGGCTGATCGGCCCGGTGGAAAGCGTGCAGGCCTATGCGGCCACACTGGCTCGGCGGATCGAAGTCGAGGACACCGGAGTGCTTGCCCTGCGGTGGCGAGCGGGCACGCTCGGTTCCCTCAATGTCACCATGCTCACCTACCCGAGGAACCTGGAGGGCTCCATCACGGTGCTCGGCGAAACGGGGTCGGTACGGGTCGGAGGTGTTGCGGTCAACCGGATCGATCATTGGCAGTTTGCGACCGCTGATCCGATGGACAGCGAAGTCGAGCGGGCGAGTTACGAGACGACGTCCGTCTACGGGAAGGGGCACCTCCGTTACTACAGCAACGTGATCAAGGCCCTCCGCGGCGAAGCCGCACCCGATACCGATGGGCGGGAAGGGTTGCGCTCGCTCGAGCTGCTCACCGCGACCTATCTCGCGGTGCGGGAAGGACGGCCGGTCGCGTTGCCATTGCCGGGGAACTAGAACGACTGGGGACTGGGGACTGGGGACTAGGGACCGGGGGCTAGGCGCCCCGTCACTTGCCGCCACAATTCGAGAGTCTGCTCCGCGAGGGCCGCGTCCACAAAGTGCTCCAACGTCCGCTGGCGAGCCCGCGCGGCGAGCTTGGGACGTTCCTGGGGAAAGGCGCGCAGCTCCTGGAGGGCCACGCCGAGAGATTCATCATCCGTGGCGATCTTCCCGGCTGGCCCGACGATCGCTTCGGGGATTCCTCCCTGCATCACGACGGGAATTACCCCGCGCGCCATCGCCTCGATCAGGATGACCGCCCATTTCTCCGCACCTTCCGCCCCTGGCCCGGCTGCAAGCACCAAACAGTCGATATCACCCCAGAGCGCATCAACCTCCGGCCGGGCCACACCCCCCAGCCAGCGCACCCGAGAGGCGAGGCCCAGCCGTTGCGCAAGGAGTTCGAGGCTCTCCTGTTCCGGTCCGGTTCCAGCAATCGTGAGGGCCCAGCTTCCCATGATCGTGGCGCAGGCGCGCAGGAGCACGTCTACGCCGCGATCCGCGAGAAGACGTCCCACGTAGGCGATGCGAAGGGTGTCGTGTGGGGTGCGCTCGAGCGGAGGGGGCAGCGATACGCCGGTCTGCGCCATGGCGGTACTGGGTCGCCCCGGGAGCTGCTCCCGGAGACGC
>Ga0187892_10008986_pt1 | contig 13383 bp, 16 predicted proteins | sample MA1701073metaG_FD_139345 | JGI IMG/M metagenome (GOLD analysis project Ga0187892, IMG submission 139345) | Bio-ooze microbial communities from a basaltic lava cave in the Kipuka Kanohina Cave System on the Island of Hawaii, USA - MA170107-3 metaG ...
CCACCACCTTGGGCTCGAGGAGGCGCGAGGTCGATTTCAGGGGGTCGACCGCCGGGTAGATCCCGAGCTCGGCGATCCTCCGCTCCAGCACGATGTTCGCGTCCAGGTGCGAGAAGGTCGTCGCGGGCGCCGGGTCGGTGATGTCGTCCGCCGGGACGTAGACGGCCTGGACCGACGTGATCGACCCCCGCTTGGTCGAGGTGATCCGCTCCTGGAGGGCCGCCATCTCGGAGGCGAGCGTCGGCTGGTAGCCGACCGCGCTCGGCATGCGCCCGAGGAGCGCCGAGACCTCGGAACCGGCCTGGACGAACCGGAAGATATTGTCGATGAACAGCAGGACGTCCTGCCCCTCCTTGTCGCGGAAGTACTCGGCGAAGGTGACGCCCGAGAGGGCGACGCGCAGGCGCGAGCCGGGCGGCTCGTTCATCTGGCCGAACACCATCGCGGTCTTGTCGATGACGCTCATCTCCTTCCCGGAGGCGTCCTTGAACTTCGCGTGCTTCATTTCCAGCCAGAGGTCGTTGCCCTCGCGCGTCCGCTCGCCCACGCCGGCGAAGACCGAGCCGCCGCCCGCCTCGACGGCGATGTTGCGGATCAATTCCTGGACGAGCACGGTCTTCCCGACGCCCGCGCCGCCGAAGAGTCCGATCTTGCCCCCCTTGGGGAAGGGCGCCAGGAGGTCGACGACCTTGAGGCCCGTCTGGAAGACGCGGGGCGTCGGCTCCTGCTCGTTGAGGGGCGGGGCGGGGCGGTGGATGGGCCAGGCGTCCTCGCCCTTCACTTCGGCACCGCCGTCGACCGGGTTCCCCAGGAGGTCCATGACGCGCCCGAGCGTCGGCCGCCCGACCGGGATCTTGATGGGCGCCCCGGTATCCTCCACGGGCATCCCGCGGACCAGTCCCTCGGTGGGGGAGAGCGCCACGGACCGGACCATGTTGTTCCCCAGGTGCGAGGCGACCTCGGCGGTGATGTTGATGTTCCGCGCGGCGTCCCTGATCTTGAGCGCCGTGTAGATCGGCGGAATGGCCGCCTCGAACGAGACATCCACGACCGGCCCGATCACCTGGGCGACTTTGCCGACGTTGGCCATAGTCTAATCCTCTGATGTCCGATGTCTGATGTCCGATGTCCGATCCGACGCATCGACCTGGGGATCGAGCACCGCTTCACCATCCGATTCGGGCAAGTGTGGTCTCAGCAGGGGTCGGGAGGCATCATGCTCTCGTTCGACTCCCTGAATGAATCGAGCGAGCTTCTGCGAGACTTCTTCCGCAGCTCTCAGGAGTGTCTGTCCCAGCTCGACGTCGGAGAGTGAGGCCGTTTTGATGAGGAATCGCAAGTGCTCCTGCGTTTCGTCGGCGGATCCCAAGGCACGGTACAGGTAGACGAGAAAGTGCGCTTTGTACTTGCGAAGCGCGTACCCTTCGACGACGGACGACGAAACGCGCTTGGAGGACCGGCGGGCCTGCGAGCCTTCCTCGTACTTCTCAAAGGCGGAGAGGGTGAAGGTCATCTTGTGTATCCGGACGGCCAGGTCGTGTGCCTGATTGTAGACGTCCAGCTTGTGATACCCGCTACTCGACATCGGACCCTCTATCGGTCATCTGACATCGGACATCTGACATCGGATATCTATCTGACATCTACCCCTTCAGCGCTTCTGCGCCACCGACGATGTCCAAGAGCTCTTTGGTAATGCCCGCCTGCCGGGCGTTGTTGTAGACCAGGGTCAGGGAGCTGATCAGGTCGGTCGCGCTGTCGGTCGCGTTCCGCATCGCGTTCATCCGCGCCGCGTGCTCGCTCGACATCGACTCCAGGAGCAGGCGGTGGAAGGAGACCTCGACGTACCGGGGGATCAGCTTGTCCAGGATCTTCGCGGGCTCGGGCTCGAACTCGTACTCGTGGGAGAGCTTCGCGTCCTTCTTTTCCGGCTCGATGGGAAGAAACTTCACCGAGCCGGGCTTGAACGTGAGCGCGTTCACGTAGCGCGTGAAGAGGAGATGGACCTCGTCGACCTCCCCGGAGAGGAAAAGGTCGACCAACTGTTTCGTCATCGCCTTGATCTGGCTGAAGGGGATTTCCGTGGGCAGCTGCGCGTACTCGCCCTTGAGCGCCACGTCCTGCTTCCGGAACCAGTCGACGGCTTTCTTCCCGATCGCGATCGGTGCGTAGGGCTTCTTCTGCTCGTCCAGGAAGCGCTGGACGAACCGCATCATGTTGGAGTTGTAGCTGCCGCAGAGGCCCTTGTCGGCCATGACGGCGACGACGGCGATCTTCTTCACTTTCTCGCGCGGTTGGAAGAGGGGGTAGTGCAGGTCCCTCACCTGGGCGGCCAGGCCCTGCAGGAACTCGCGGATCTTGTCCGAGTAGGGGCGCAGCTCCAGGAGCCGTACCTGGACTTTCTTCAGCTTCGCCGCGGCCACCATCTGCATGGCGCGCGTGATCTTCTTGATGTTTCCGACCGCGCGGATCTTGCGCTTGATGACCCGGGCGGACTGTACCGCAGGCATCTCCTACCCCTTTTTCACCACAAAGACACAAAGAGCACAAAGGGAACTTCTTTGTGGCCTTCGTGTCTTTGTGGTGGATTCCACGCTTACTTTTTCCCGACGAACTGACCTTTGAACTCCGCGATCGCCCCTTTGAGCTGATTCTCCGTCTCCGGCTCGAACTTCTTGGACTGGCGGATCTTCTCGCCGATCCCGGGGTGGCTCTTTGCGAGGAACTCGATGAACCCTTTCTCGAACGCCTTGACCCGGTCGATCGGGAGGTCGTCGAGCGCGCCCGAGGTGCCGGCGTAGATCGACATCACCTGATGCTCGAAAGGCAGCGGGACGAACTGGTCCTGCTTGAGGAGCTCGACCAGACGCTCGCCCCGGGTCAGCTGATCGCGCGTGTTCTTGTCGAGGTCGCTCGCGAACTGGGCGAAGGCCGCCAGCTCGCGGAATTGCGCCAGGTCCAGGCGCAGCTTGCCGGCCACCTTTTTCATCGCGGGCGTTTGGGCGTTGCCGCCCACGCGCGAGACGCTGATGCCCACGTTGATCGCGGGACGGACGCCCGCGTTGAAGAGGTCGGGCTCCAGGTAGATCTGCCCGTCCGTGATCGAGATTACGTTCGTCGGGATGTAGGCCGAGACGTCGCCCAACTGGGTCTCGATGATCGGGATCGACGTGAGCGAGCCCGCGCCCAGGGCGTCGTTCAGCTTCGAGGCGCGCTCCAGAAGCCGCGAGTGGACGTTGAAGACGTCGCCCGGGTACGCCTCGCGCCCCGGCGGGCGGCGCAGGAGGAGCGACATCTGGCGGTACGCCCACGCGTGCTTGGTCAGGTCGTCGTACACCACGAAGGCGTGGCCCTTGCCGTCGCGCACCTCCTCGCCGATCACGGTGCCGGAGTAGGGCGCCAGGAACTGGAGCGGAGCCGGGTCATCGGCCGTCGCCGAGACGACGCACGTGTAGTCCATCGCCCCGTGCTTGGTCAGCGTGTCGACGACGTTGGCCACCGTCGAGGCCTTCTGCCCGATCGCGACGTAGATGCAGACGACTCCCTGCCCCTTCTGGTTGATGATCGCGTCCAGGCAGAGGGCGGTCTTGCCGGTCTGTCGGTCGCCCAGGATGAGCTCGCGCTGGCCGCGGCCGATCGGGATCATGCCGTCGATCGCCTTCCAGCCCGTCTGGAGGGGCTCCTTGACCGGCTGGCGCTCGACCACGTTCATCGCGCGCCCTTCGACGTTCCGGAACTTCTTGGCGGGGATCGGGCCCTTGGCGTCGAGCGGCTGGCCGAGCGCGTTGACGACGCGCCCGAGCATCTCCGGGCCTACCGGGACCTGGACGATCCGGCCCGTGCACTTGGCGACGTCGCCTTCCTTGATGCCGCGGTCCGACCCCAGGATGACGCAGCCCACGGAGTCCTCTTCCAGGTTGAGCGCCATGCCGTAGACGCCCCCGGGGAACTCGACGAGCTCCGCGGCCATCACGTTCTCGAGGCCGTAGACGCGGGCGATGCCGTCGCCTACCTGGAGGACCACTCCCACCGACTCCATCTTGAGGTCGGTCTGGAAGGACTGGATCTCCTTCTGGAGAACCGAACTGATCTCTTCGGGTCGGATCGCAGCCATGTTCGACTATCTCCTCTGGGACTCCCTGAGTTTTTCTCCGAGCACCTTCAGCCGGTGGGCGACGCTGCCGTCGATGACGGTGTCGCCGATGTGAACGAGCATGCCGCCTTTCAGGGCGGGGTCCGCCTGGGCTTCCACGAGGATTTTCTTCCCGGTCATGCGGCCGAGCTTCTCCGCCAGGCCGGCGCGGTGCGCCTCGGACAGCGGCTTCCAGCTCCGGACGCGCACGCGGACGATGCCTTTCGAGGCGTCGGCCAGGCGGTCGTACATGTCCGCCACGTCGGGAATGATGTTCAGCCGATTCTTGTCGACGAGGAGGCACAGGAACTCGACGAAGGAAGGTTTGGACCGCCCCTCGAACACCCGCCGGAGGAGTTTCTTCTTCGCCGCCCGCGGGACCTGGGGTTGGGCGAGCACCGCCCGGAAGGCCTTGTCGCGGAGGTAAACGTCCTTGAGCGCCAGGAGGAGCGCTTCGGCCTCCTCGGTGGAGCCTTCGGCGTCGGTCACGCGGAGGAGCGCCGCCGCGTAGCGTTTGGCGAGGGTTTTTTCGATCACGCCTTCTTCACCCCGTCGAGCCCCGAGAGGTACCGCTGGACCATGTGCTCCTGGAGAGTGTCGTTCATGGCCGACTGGACGAGCTGATCGGCGGCGTGGAGGGTGAGGGTCGTCGCTTCTTCGCGGAGCTCGAGGATGGCCTTCTCGTGCTCGATCTGGATTTCGCGCTTGGCCTTTTCCAGGGCCGCGGCGACCTGGCCCGAGGCTTCGGCGAGGATGCGGTCCCGCGCCTGCTGGGCTTCCTTGAGCGATTTCACCTGCCGCTCGCGGATTTCGCGTTCCACCTGGGCGAGCTTCTCCTTGGTGCCGGTGAGCTCCCGATAGGTGTCCGCCGTGTCCTTTTCGATCTTCAGGAAGGTTTCTTCGATCTTCTGGGCGCGCTGGTTCAGGAGCTTGGTCAGGATGGGCTTCACGAACCGGTAGAGGATGTACATCAGCACGAGGAACGCGATGAGCTGGACGATGAAGACCCGGAGCGGTCCGCCGGCGGCCATCGCGGTCGCGTTCACGCTACGTCCTCTCGGAAAGGAATCTCTGAACCGCGGCGCCGTGCGCGGCCGGGTCAAGCTTGGTCTCGAGCACCCGTTCGGCCACGTCGACGGTGAGCCGGGCCACCTCCGTCCGGAGGCGGGCCATGGCCTCCCGCTTCTCGCGGGCGAGGTCCGCCTGGGCGCGTTCCACCTGGTGCCGGGCGTCGGCCTGGGCTTTGGCGACGAAAGCCTGGGCTTGCGAGATCGCGTCTTTCAGGATGGCCTGGGTCTGGTCGTACGCCGCCTTCTCGGCCTTCTGGAGGTGGGCCTCGTACTCCTTCGCCATCCTGGCCACTTCGGCGCGGTCGTGCGCGATCGCCTCCTGCGCCGTCCGGATCTCCCCTTCGCGCCGGGTGACGTTCTCCATCACGCGGCCGAAGAGGAGGCGGCTGAGGATGAGGAACGTGATCACGAAGATCACCACCTGGGTCGCCCAGACCTTCAGGTTGATCCCCATGTCCTCGAGGATCCCGCCGGATGCCAGGAAAGTCTCCATGTCCGCTCGTCTAGACGGCCGGGTCTAGTCTCGCGCCGTAGACAAAGCAGATGAGGAGCATATAGATGACCAGCGTCTCGATGAGCGCCAGTCCAATGATCATCATGCCCTGGATGCGGCCGCCGGCTTCCGGCTGGCGCGCCACGGCGTCGACCGCCGCGGAAATGGCGCGGCCCTGGCCGAAGGCACCGCCGAAAGCAGCCAGGCCGAGGCCCAACGCGAGCGCCACGCCCAGATACTTTCTGGGCCCCTGGTCCGCGCTCTGCTTGAGCACGTCTTGGGCGGATCCCTGGGCCAGCGCGGGGGTCGCCAGAATCGCCAGGATCGCGGCCACTGCCAGAACCCTCTTGAGCATCAGAGTCCCTCCGTCCTTATCGTTTTATCCATGATGCGCCGCGGGCGCATGTTCCCCTTTGTGATGGCCGTGCTCCTCCCCGTGTCCGCCCTCGTGCACGACCTTCCCCCCCAGGTAGATCGTGGAGAGGGTCGTGAAGACGAATGCCTGGAGGAAGCTCGTGAAGATGGCGAAGAGCAGCATCGGCAGATGGACCGGGATGTAGTACTTGAGACCCATCGCCATGAGCTGCTCGATGACGTTGTCCTCGCCGTAGATGTTCCCGAAGAGGCGCAGCGAGAGGGACATCGGCCGGGCCAGCTCGCCGATGATCTCGACCGGGAACATGAGCCACGCCAGCGCCAGGACGGGGCCCATGAAGTGCTTGAGATACTCCACGACGCCCGTCGAGCGGATCGCGTAGCCCTGGACCATGATGAAGGTCGTCACCCCCAAGGCGGCCGTCGTCGAGAGCGTCATGGTCGGGGCGCGGAACCCCGGGATGAGCCCGATCAGGTTCATCGTGAAGATGAAGAGGAAAACGGTCCCCAGGTAGGGCACGTACCGATCGCCCTGCTTCCCGGGGATGAACCCGTGGACGAGCTTCCGCAGGAGCCCGACCGCCCATTCGAAGACGTTCGGGACGCCGCGGGGGACCTTGCTGTAGCTCCGCGTCGCCACGAACGCCCCCAGAATGAGGACAGCCGAGGCGAGGAGCGAGAAGCCGATCGCGTCGAACCAGAACTGGCCCAGGAAGTTGTGCTCCTCGTCGAAGCGGTACCACTTCCCGAAGGGAGTGTCCTTCACCGCCTTCCAGAGGCCCGTGAAGATCGTGTGCGGGGGCTCGTGGCCGCCTCCAGTGGCAAGAAAGGGCAGCCCTTCGACGCCGCTCAGGGCAGGCATCTACGCGGCCTCCTTCGGCCGGCCGGGGGCGGCCCCGATGTAGGAGCCCGCGCAGACGATCCCGACCACCGCCGTCAGGCCGATGAGAACGCCGATCGGGTGGACGACGGAGCGCGTTACGAGGAGATAGAGCGCGCCGGCGTAGAAGGCCAGCTTGCCCACGAGGAGCACCACCGCGATCCGGCGGCTGCGAGGGTCGGAGAGGCCGCGGTCGGCGATCCAGGCCCAGGAGGCGAAGGGAGTCGCGCCCAGGACGAGTCCCAGGACCAGGCCGCCGGCGAGGGCGGGGGAGCGCCCTACCGCCAGGACCGCCCCCGCGGAGAGGATCAACAGAATCGCCGATATCGCCAAGAGCCGCCGAAGCAGGCTGCGGTCGATCATCGGGAACACATCATGTTCGGGCCGGGATTGAGCTGCTGCACGTGCAATCCCGCGGACTTTTGAAATCGTTTCGTCGTAAAGGTTCGAACGATTTCAAAAAGAAGCCTGTAGGAATCGTCCGAACCCCGGACGACGAGACGATTCCTAGCGGAGACCTCCGCGCGAGGCTTGAACCCCATGGTACCTAGATCGTGGTGCGTACCCACGGTCATTTAAGACTGCGGTTTACCGTTCGAAAGAGTTCCAGAAACCCCGCCGCCGTTCCCAGGAAGACGCCTATCACGACCATCCAGGGACGGGTCCCCCAGCTGCGGTCCAGCCAGCTGCCCAGGAGGTAGCCGACGACGATGCAGGCGACGAGGACGGTTCCCACCGTCAGCAGTTTCAGGAGAGAACGGTCGCCGCGCCCGTCGACGGCCATGTCGGGGCCCCTCGGGTGCCCGTATTCTAGTGGCGGGCGACCCCCTGTCAAGAAATTGTGCCGGGCGCCGATCCCATGGGTGTAGCGCCGAATCGTGGGTCCGATTGAGCCGAAGTGAAAGGAGATAGGGAGATGTCTGGAGATGGGGGAGATGGGAGTCTTGATCTCCCAATCTCCAGCCATCTCCCGATCCCCTTTCGTTCCAACGCTCGCGTGCCTATGCACGAATTGGAGCTACACCCCGATCCCATCGGCTGTAGGATGAGCAAAGGGCATGCCACCGCCTCGGGAGAGCCGACGGTGCGGCGCGGGTCAAGGTGTCCCAGGTATGACAATATAGCGACGCTATTCTGTCACTTTTCCCGAACCGTGTTATACTGGTCGGCCCAAGGCGTCTTTGAGAAAGGCGGACCGGTTTGGACGATACGACCCTCATCCGCCGTTGTCTCGCGGGCCACACGGAGGCCTACGGGATCCTGGTGGACCGGTACAGCGCCCGCATCATCAACTTGGCGTACGCGATGATCGGCGACAGGCACGATTCGGAAGACATCGCCCAGGACGCCTTCGTCCGGGCGTACAAGGGACTCCCCAAGTTCGAGAAGCGGGCCAAGTTTTCCAGCTGGCTCTATCAGATCGCCCTCAACCTGTGCAAGGACTACCTCAAGGCCAAGTCGCGCCACGCGCGCAGCGCGGACGACGAGCAGCTCGCCGCCATGGACGGGGACCCCAAGGACCAGGCGCCCCGCGTCGTCCTCCAGGTCGAGTTGTCGGATAAAATGAGGGAGGCGATCAACAAGCTGCCTTACCTGTACCGGGAGAGCTTCGTGCTGCGCCACCTGCAGGGATTGGACTACTCGGACGTGGCGACGATCACCAGCGTGCCGGCGGACACGGTGCGGGTGCGGGCCTACCGGGCGCGCGAGATGCTGCGCCAGAGTCTGGCCCCGAACGTCGATACCTTCTGGCGGGAGAAGGCCGCGAAGGAGAAGAGCCGGGCGGATTAGAGGAGACTCACCGTGATGAAGAAGGACGAGAAGAAGCTCATCCACCGGGCCCTCGACGGCGACATCACGAAGTCCGAAACCCGGCGCCTCAAGAGGAAGCTCGAGACCGACGGCCACGCCCGCGCGGAGTTCGAGCAGCTCAAGAAAGTCGTCAAAGACACCGAGAAGCTCCGGATCGACGTGCCCGAGGACTTCACCAAGAAGGTCCTCGAGGAGACCAAGAAGCTGAAGCCCCCTCCGGCGACTTCCTAAGTACACGCGTTTTTTTGCGAAACATCCCACCCCCCGGATCGTCTAACTGTCGGAGTTAGTTGAAAAGCGGAAGACGACGGGAGGGCGGCGAGGCCGCGCGAATAGAAAAATTTCCCAACCCATAAACCCCCAGTTCTCCCCAGACAGATGCCCGGGAAGTCGCACGACCGACCGGGCATTTTTTATTCTCCTACGCCCCTTACCCTGACGGCGGGGCCTGGACCAGGCGGCTCCGGGGTGTGCGCCCCGGGGAAGGCAGGTTTGGGCCCCGCACCTTTTTTTGTAACAAACCTTACCTGGAAGTTTTGTTACATCCGGTCGGGGGCCGATAAGCCCAGCAGCCCGAACCCGTTGCGGAGCACCTGCTGGACGGCGGCGCTCACCGCCAGGCGCGCCCGGCGCACCGCCTCATCGTCCGAGAGAACCCGCTTCGTCGTGTCCCGGTTTCCCAGCTCGTAGTAGTACTGGTAGGCGCCCGAAAGTTCCCGCAAATATTCCGCCAGGAGGGCAGGGTCGAGATCCCGGGCCGCCCCCTCGACGCGGCGGCGGAACTGGCGGGCCACCTTGAGAAGCGCGATTTCGTCAGGCCCCAGCTTCGCCGCATCGAACGCGCCCGCCCACACCCCATCCCGGATCTCCCCCGGGTCGAGCTTCTTCTCCTCCGCGCCCGTCCGGTAGATGGAGGCGATCCGGGCGTGCGCATACTGGGCGTAGTACACCGGGTTGTCCTTGGACTGCTTCTTGGCCACGTCCAGGTCGAAGTCCAGGTGGCTGGACGGCTTGCGCATCGCGAAGAAAAAGCGCGTCGCGTCGACCCCCACTTCCTCCATCAGCTCCCGTAAGGTCACGTAGCTGGCCGCGCGCTTGGACATCTTCACTTCCTGGCCGCCCTCCAGCAGCCTGCAGTGCTGGATGATCAGGACCTCGAAAGCGACGGGCTTCTGCTCCGGCGGGAGGGCGGAGCCGGGTCTCACCTGGTCAATCGGTGAGAGGTTGAAGTTGAGCGCCTTGAGGCCGGCCTTCATGGTCGCGATGTGCGCGTGGTGGTCGGGCCCCCACAGGTCGATCAGGATGTCGAACCCGCGCGCGAACTTGTCCCGGTGATAGGCCATGTCGGGAAGCCGGTAGACGCAGGTCCCGTCGGCTTTGACGATGGGGCGGTCCTCGACGTCGCCGGAGTCGGTGGTCTTGAGGTACGTGGCCCCGTCCTTGGAATACGTCAGGCCCCAGCTGTTGAAGAAGTTCAGGGTTTCGTCGACCTTGCCGCTGCGGTGGAGCGCGGCCTCGCTCGTCCAGGTGTCGTAGTGCACGCGAAACGCGGCCAGGTCCTTGCGGATGTCCTCGACGAGCCGCTCTACGCCCAGCTTCTTGGCGGCCTCCAGATCCGTCCGGCCCGACGCTCGCAGCTCTTCGGCCAGCGCCTTGACGTAGTCCCCGCGGTACATGTTCTCGTCGGGCGGCGCGGCCGCGCCCGAAAGACGCCAGAGGATCGACTTCCCCAGCATCTCGATCTGGTTGCCCGTGTCGTTAATGTAGAACTCGCGGGCGACCTCGAAACCGGCGAACTCCAGGATGTTGGCGAGCGAGTCGCCCACCGCCGCCTGGCGGCCGTGCGCGATGTGGAGCGGTCCCGTCGGGTTCGCCGAGCAGTGTTCGACGAGAACCTTGCGGCCGCCTCCCGCGGTCGACCGGCCGTAGCCGGCCCCTTCCGAAAGGATTCGCCGGAGCTCCTCGTGATGGAATTCCGGGGCGGCCGTCAAGTTGACAAAGCCGGCGCCCGCCACCTCGACGCGGGCCAGGTGGGGGAGTCCGGCCGCCGTCAGTTCCTGCGCCAGCTCCTCGGCGATCGCCCGCGGCGGCTTCCGCAGCTCCCGGGCGAGACGCATCGGCGCGCTGCAGGCCGCGTCGCCGAACTTGGGGTCCGACGGCGGCTCCAGCACCGGGCCCGACAGCTCCACTTTCCAGAGCTTGCGCGCGGCGTCGCGGATTCCGGCGGCCCAGACGTCTTCGGCGGAAGGCATGGGAATACCGTTTTATCGCGTCCGGAACTTCCGCGCAAGGGGGGAGTCTGCTTTCCTCTTGAAATCGTCTCGTCCCTCGGGGCTCGGACGATTTCAAGAACGAGACGAGCCAGCTCCGCCGAAAGCTCGGAGAGCGTCGCGGGAGGTTTCTCGGGAGGTGCGGCGATCGGCGCAACCGGGGAGGGCAAGGGGAGCCGCCCGGCGACGTAGCCTGCCAGCCCGATCAGGACCGCCGCCGCCCAAGCGAGGGCGGGACGGCGCGGGCGCAGGCCGGCGGACAGGCGCGTCCACACGCGGCCCTCCAGGGCATCGGGGGCGCGGGTCGAACCGAGCCGCCGCTGCGCCTCGTCCGCGGCGACGAGGAACGCCAGGCAAGTCGGGCAGCCCGCCAGGTGTTCCGCGAGCGCCTCCGCCCGCTCGGGCGGCAGCGCCCGGTCGAGCGATTCGGAGATCCACTCTTCGAAGGCGGCGCAGTCCGGGGCCGGCGTCATTCGGAGCCTCGCTCCCGCCACGCCTCCTGGAGGGTCTTTCGAAGGCGGTACACCCGGCATCGGAGGGCTTCGAGGGTGAGGCCGAACCGGGCGGCGACCTCTTCATTAAGGTCGTCGCTCCTGGAGGACCGCGTTGAAGATATCCCGGTCGATCTGGGGGAGTTCTCGAACCAGTTCCGAGATCCCGAATCGATCCTCCGCTCCGGGCCCGTCCGCCGGCCGGCCGGCCGGCCGGTCCAGGAGGGGCCGGCGCGCGCGGAAGGACTCCCGGCAGCGGTTGATCAGGATCGCGAAGAGCCATGAGCGGAACGAGGCGTCGTCCTTGAGTCTGCCGATCTTTTGGAAGACCGAGAAAAGGACATCCTGCAGGACGTCCTCGACGGCCTGCTCCTCCGAGAGCATGCCCCGGGCCACGCGCGCGGCGGAGGGGGGGAACATGCGGTAGAGATCCTCGAACGCCCGGGGGTCTCCCCGCCTGGCCCCGGCGATGAGGCCGGAAAGCCGCTCGGCCCCGGGATTCATGATCCTTCTCCAGGGAGATGGGGCGCCCGGGCTGAAGTGTCCAGAAAACGCGCCCTTCCGGCCCTCATGGGGGGTGCGCCCAATCGTCGGTCCTTTCGAGCGGGAACGAGAGGAGATCCCGAGATGCCGGGAAATACGGGAGATGGAATTGTTGACTCCGCCGCGCAGACGCGGCGGTTTTCAGGACCGCTGCGCGGCCCGCTTCCAGCGCACCCGGGGGGCGTCGGCCCACAGGCCTTCGAGGTCGTAGAACTCCCGCTGCGACTCATGGAAGATATGCACGACGATGTCGCCGAAATCCTGCACGATCCAGCGCGCGTCGTTCAGGCCCTCGACGCCCATTTCCTTCACCTCCAGGGCCTTCATTTCCGCGCGGCAGCCTTCGGTGATCGCGCGCGCCTGGCGGTCGTTGGTCGTGGAACAGATGACGAAGTAGTCCGAGATGTACGTGAGCTTGCGGACGTCGAGGACGACGATGTCGGCCGCCTTCTTGTCGTCGCAGGCCTCCGCACAGACGGTCGCCAGCTGACGCGTCGTGACCACGGGCTACGCCTTGGTGGCTTCGTCCGCCTGCTTCATCTCTTCCGTCTCGCGCTTGGACTGCCAGACCGCCCAGGCGATGGCCGCCAGGGCCAGAATCCCGACGATCCAGCCGACCGTGGGGTTGACTTGCTTGACGAACTGGCTCGTCTTGGCGCTCACGTTGTACTGCATGACGAGGGGAAGGACGATGAGGCTGACCATGTTCATGACTTTAATGAGCGGGTTGACGGCGGGGCCGGCCGTGTCCTTGAGAGGGTCGCCCACCGTGTCGCCGGTGACGGCCGCCTTGTGCGCCTCGCTCCCCTTGCCGCCGTAAATGCCGTCCTCGATCGACTTCTTGGCGTTGTCCCAGGCGCCGCCCGCGTTGGCCATGAACACCGCCAGGAGCTGTCCCACCAGGATCGTCCCGGCGAGGAATCCGCCCAGGCCGTAGGGTCCCAGGATGAAGCCGACCAGGAGCGGGCAGACGATGCCCAGGATGCCCGGGCCGATGAGCTCCTTCTGGGCGGCGGCGGTACAGATCGAGACCACGCGGTTGTAGTCGGGGAGCTTCGTGCCGGCCATGATCTCCTTGTCGCGGAAGATCGACGCGACGCCGTAACCGCCTATGATCCCGTCCCCCATCTCGATCACGATCGCGTCGAGGGAGCGCCCGTCCGCGAGCCGGCGGAGCAGCCCCTTCGCCATGGGCGCCAGGTCGTCGAAACCGGCCGTGGACGGGTGCCCGGAGTCGAGGAACGAGAGCGTCGCGACCGCCCCGTGGTCCTCCATGTTCAGCGTGTCCTTCAGGCAGGCGACGCCCGAGACCTTGAG
>Ga0187892_10008987_pt1 | contig 13382 bp, 8 predicted proteins | sample MA1701073metaG_FD_139345 | JGI IMG/M metagenome (GOLD analysis project Ga0187892, IMG submission 139345) | Bio-ooze microbial communities from a basaltic lava cave in the Kipuka Kanohina Cave System on the Island of Hawaii, USA - MA170107-3 metaG ...
GCGGGCGCGGACTACTTCGGCCGGCTCGTGCGCGCGTGGCAGGCGACCGCCTACGCCGCCCGGCTGCCGCAGGTCGCCGACGTCGAGGCGCTCGCGCGCGACTGGCCGGGCGCGTTCGCGGCGAGCGCCGGAGCGGAGGCAGGCGCGACATGAGCAAACAGGCGATCTGGGCGGTAGTGATCGCGATCGCGGTGCTCGGCGGCACGGTGTGGTTTTTCGCGAACTTCGAGCGCGTCCCCGACCGCGAGTGGACCGGCTACTCGGGCGAGGCGCGGCGGAACGGCTTCCTCGCCGCCGAGCGCCTGCTCGACCGGATGGGCCTTGCCGTGCGCCACCTGAAGACCCCGATCGAGCTGCGCGAGCTGCCGCCCAACGGCACGCTCCTCCTGCCGGCGCGCCGCAACGCGCTCGCGCCGGCCGAGCGCGAGCGGCTGCTCGAGTGGGTGCGGGGCGGCGGCCACCTGATCGTCGAGAGCGAAAACCACCGCCTGCCCGATCCCATCCTCGAGGCGCTCGCGGTCGGGCGCCAGCCGGTGAAGGATCCCGGCCAGACCCAGCCGACCGAGGTGCGCCTGCCGCACTCGCCCGACGCGCTCAGGGTCCGCCTCGCGCAGGGCCAGACGCTCGTCGCGCCGGCCGACTCTTTCCGGGTGCAGGGCAAGAGCGCGACGCCGCTCGTCCATTTCCGGCACGGCCGCGGGCAGGTCACGGCGCTCAACGACTTCTGGTTCATGCGGAACCAGTCGATCGGCGACGGCGACCACGCCGAGTTCCTGTGGCAGCTCGTTCGCTTCCAGCCGCAGACCGCGGCGGTCTGGGTGTTCGATGATCCGCAGAAGCTTTCGCTCCTGCGCTGGCTCGCCGACAATGCCTGGACGGTGCTCGCGGCGGGCGCGGCGCTCCTCGCGCTGTGGCTGTGGCGGATCGCGACGCGGTTCGGACCGGTCGCGCCCGACCCGCAGCCGGCGCGGCGGCGCCTGCTCGACCACCTGCGCGCGAGCGGGCGCTTCCAGTGGTCGGCGGGCGGCGCGGCGGCGCTCGCGGAGAGCGCGCGCGAGGCCGCGCTGCGCCGGGTCGCGCGCGCGCAGCCCGATTTTCTGGCGCTCGGCCCGGCCGAGCGCGGCGCGCGGCTCGCCGCGAGCTTCGATCTGCCGGGCGCCGCAGCGGAGCGGGTGCTGCGGCCGGTGCGCGACCCCACCCCGGCCGCATTCGTCGACACGATGCGCGTCTTCCAGCGCATCCACGAGCGGCTCGCGCGCCGCTGATCCAGGGAGCAGGAGAAGGGAGCACGAACGCGATGGCGAAGATCCCCCCCGAGCAGCTCGAGCAGGCGGTCAAGGTGGTCGGCGCGATGCGCGCGCAGATCGCGCGCGCGATGGTCGGCCAGGCCGAGGTGGTGGAGCAGACGCTCGCCGCGCTGCTCGCCGGCGGCCACGTGCTGATCGAGGGCGTCCCCGGGCTCGGCAAGACCCTCCTCGTGCGCGCGGTCGCGAAGACCTTCGACGGCCGCTTCGCGCGCATCCAGTTCACGCCGGATCTCATGCCGGCCGACGTCACCGGCCACACGCTCTACGACCAGTCGACCGGGCAGTTCACCACCCGGCGCGGGCCGGTGTTCACCAACCTGCTGCTCGCCGACGAGATCAACCGGGCGCCGGCGAAGACGCAGGCCGCGCTGCTCGAGGTGATGCAGGAGGGCCAGGTCACGATCGAAGGCACCGCCCACCCGCTCGAGCCGCCGTTCATGGTGCTCGCGACGCAGAACCCGATCGAGCAGGAGGGCACCTACGCGCTGCCCGAGGCACAGCTCGACCGCTTCCTCCTCAAGGTGCGCATCGACTACCCGCCGGCGGCCGAGGAGGTCGACATGGTGAAGCGCGTCACCGCCGGGCAGGTGGGCGACAAGCTGAACGTCGAGGCGGTCGCTACGCTGATCAAGCCGGGCGCGGTGGTCGCCCTGCAGACGATCGCCGCCTCGGTCGGGATCGACGACGCGGTGCTCGACTACGCGGTGCGGATCGCGCGCGCGACGCGCACGTGGAGCGGCGTCGCCGCCGGCGCCGGCCCGCGCGGCGGCATCGCGCTCGCGCGGGTGGCGCGGGCGGCCGCGCTCGTCGCGGGGCGCGACTTCGTCACGCCCGACGACGTGAAGCGGATGGCGCTGCCGGCGCTGCGCCACCGGGTGGTGCCGGCGCCCGAGCTCGAGATCGAAGGGCACTCGAGCGACACCATCCTCAAGGCGCTGCTCGAGAAGGTCGAAGCCCCGCGCACCTGAGGCAGCCGATGCTGATTCCGTCCCGGCGACTGCTGTGGTCGCTCGTCGCGCTCGCGGCGTTCGGCGTCGTCGCGGCCATCCTGCCGGACCTCGCGATCGTCTGGGTGGCCGCGGCGGCGATCCTGGCGGTGTTCGCCGTCGTCGACGCGATCGCCGCGCTGCAGATCCGGGCGCCGGCCGCGCGGCGGGTCGTGCCCGCGTCGCTCCCGCTCGGCGTCGCGCACGACGTCGTGCTCCGGCTCGCGAACCCGGAAGGCGCGGCGATCGCCTGCGAGCTCCACGACCACTATCCGGCCGGCGTCGAGACGCTCGGGCTGCCGCAGCGCGCGACCGTCCCGGCGCGCGGCTGGGCCGAGATCCGCTACAGCCTCAGGCCGGTGCAGCGGGGCGAGCTCGCCTTCGGCGCGGTCGCGGCGCGCCTCGATTCGCGCGCCGGGCTGTGGCAGGTGAAGCGCATGCTCGGCGAGGGCTCGTCGACCCGGGTCTACCCGAACTTCGCCGCGCTGACGAAGTTCGCGCTGCTCGCGACCGACAACCGCCTGTCGCAGATCGGCGTGCTGCAGCGGCGGCGGCGCGGCGAGGGGCTCGACTTCCACCAGCTCCGCGAGTACCGCGAGGGCGACAGCCAGCGGCAGGTCGACTGGAAGGCGACCGCGCGCATGCGCAAGCTCGTCTCGCGCGAGTACCAGGACGAGCGCGACCAGCAGATCGTGCTCCTCATCGACTGCGGCCGGCGGATGAACGCGCAGGACGCCGAGCTCGCGCATTTCGACTACGTGCTGAACGCCGCGCTCCTGCTCGCCTACGTCTCGCTCCGCCAGGGCGACGCGGTCGGGTTCCTCGCGCTCGCCGCCGAGCCGCGCTGGTTCGCGCCGCGGAAGTCGGCGGCGACCGTGAACCTCATCCTCAACCGCGTCTACGACCTGCACCCGACGCTGAAGACGACCGACTACTACAGCGCGGCGCTCGAACTGATGAAGCGGCTGCGCAAGCGCGCCCTGGTGGTGGTGCTCTCCAACCTGCGCGACGAGGACGACGACACGCTCGCGCCGGCGCTGCGCCTCATGCAGTCGCGGCACCTCGTGCTGTTCGCGTCCTTGCGCGAGGGGATCCTGTCGCGCGCGCTCGCCGCACGCGTCGACTCGTTCGACCGCGCGCTCACCCACGCCGCCACCGCCGAGTACCTCCAGCGGCGCGAGCTCGCGTTCCGGCGGCTCGAGCGCGGCGGCGCGGTGTGCCTCGACGTCGAGCCGACGGAGCTGCCGATCGCGCTCGTCAACCGCTACATCGACATCAAGCGGAGCGGGCGGCTGTAGGCCGTCGGCCGCCGGCAGAGCGCGCGCGCCCCGCGAAGCGGATGGAAATGGATAACCAAACGGATCGGCCTGGCGTACCAACGGACCGTCGCTTCCCCGGAGCCCCGGCGTGAACCACGGCATCGACGTCCACACCCACATCATCCCCGAGCGGTTCCCCGCCTACGCCGGCAGGGGCAGGGACGTGCCCTGGCCGAGCATGGCCGACGCCGGGTGCGGCCACGCGCACGTGATCATCTCCGGCAAGAACTACCGCACCGTGCCGCACACCTCCTGGAACGTCGCCGAGCGCACGAAGGAGATGGACGCGATGCGGATCGCGCGGCAGGCGCTCTCGCCGATGCCGGAGCTCCTGTCCTACTGGCTTTCGCCGGAGGACGGAAAGGCGATGTGCCGCCATCTCAACGAGACGATCGCGGGGATGGTCGCAGCCGCGCCCGAGCGGTTCTACGGCCTCGGCGCGGTGCCGCTGCAGGACGTCGACGCCGCGGTCGCCGAGCTCGAGCACGTGCGCGGCGGCTTGCAGCTCGCCGGCGTCGAGATCGCGAGCCACGTGAACGGCGTGTCGATCGGCGACCCGCGGTTCGACGCGTTCTTCGCCGCCGCCGAGTCGCTCGGCGCGGCGATCTTCGTCCATGCGCTGCGTCCGGCCGGCAAGGACCGGCTCGTCGGCCCGCCGCAGCTCGAGCAGGTGGTGGCGTTCCCCGGCGACATCGGTCTCGCCGCCGCCTCGCTCGTCACCGGCGGAACGCTCGAACGCCACCCGCACCTGCGGATCGCGCTCTCGCACGGCGGCGGCGCGTTCGCGATAATGCTGCCGCGCATCCAGCACGGCTGGAACGTCGTGCCGGCGATCAGGGAATCGATGCCGCGGCCGCCGACCGAGACCGCGCGCCGCTTCTACTGCGACAACCTCACCTACGCGGCGCGCACGCTGCAGCTCGTTCTGGAAACGTTCGGCGACGACAAGGTGATGATCGGCACCGACTATCCGTTCGCGGTGCGCGATCCCGACCCGCATGCCTCCGTGGATGCGCTGCGGCCCGACGCCGCGCTCGCGGCGGCGCTGCGCGAAGGCAATGCGCGGCGGTTTCTCGGGGTCGGGTAGCGCGCCGCGTCTGGTGCGCTACAGCGTCTTGAGATACTCCACCAGCGCGTTTTTCTCCGCCTGCGGCAGCGCGGTCCCGAACGCGTGGCCCTGGTTCGACCCGGCGCGCTCGGACACGTCGTGCCTGGTGCCGACCCGCCGCGCCTCCGCGCACGACGGCGTGAGGTCCTCGGCGCGGACGCCCGGGCAGCCCGCCACGAAGCCGACCCGCTCCCGGTCGTAGACGTCGTACCCGCGCCAGAACACCTGCGGCCGCTGGTCGGGCGGCAGCAGGAGGTCGTGCAGCGTCGGCACCGCGCCGTTGTGGAGATACGGCGCCCGCAGCCAGATCCCGTCGAGGAACGGCGGGTTGTAGCCGTCGAGCGGCGCCTCGACCAGGCCCTTGCGCTGGATGCCGAAGCCGCTCACCACCTTGTTGGCGGCAATCGCGTTGTCCTTGTTCCAGGTGCCGATCCGCTCCGCGTCGGTGCCGACGGCGGCGAGCGGCATGCGCCGGCCGGTGCGCTCGCTCGCGTGGCAGCCGGCGCAGTTCGCCTCGAACACGCCCTTCCCCGCCGCGGCGAGCTTGGCGTCGACCGGGAACGGGTACTGCGGCGGCTGCCTGGCCGAGAGGTACTCCTGCAGCCACTTCACCTCGCCGAGGAACTCGTCGTTCGATTTCGGCGCCGCGCCGAGCAGGCCGAGCGCGGAATCGATGATCACCGACTGCGCGTCGTGGCTGTCGCCCGCCCAGTTCATCGTCGTGCCTTCGACCGCGTACTTCTTCAGGTTCCAGATCGAGGGAATGTCGGTCGGGCCGAAGCTCGAGTCCATCGGCGCCTCGATCATGAAGTACTTGGTGAGGTTCATCGCGTCGTCGCGGCCGCGGCCCCAGTCGGGGAAGTCCTTGCGGTAGACCCACGCGAACTGCCGCTCGCGCTCGAGCAGCCGCTTCCTGGTGATCGGGATCAGCAGGAAGCGGTAGATCAGCGCGTCGAGCGTCGACAGGTCGGTGACGAGATTGATCTCGCGCATGACGTTGTCGGCGTTGAACCGCGGGTCCTTCGCGCAGTCGACGAGGAAGCGGAAGAACGCGACGAGGTTGAGCGTGTGGCCCGGCCCGGCGTTGACGAACGCCGGGTTCTCGTGCTCGCTCGTGCGGTAGTTCGTGGTGTGGCAGGCGGCGCAGTTGTTCGCCACGCGCGGGAAGCCGACCGTCTTCTTGGTGAAGCCGATCGGCAGCTCCTGGCCCTGCTCCCACGAGACGCCGAGGGACGCGAGGCCGCCCGGCCCGGGCAGCTTCTCCGGGAACATCCGCGGCAGGACGTAGAAGATCCAGTACGGGATGCCGGCGTCGCGCTCGGCGCCGATCGAGCCGTACCGGAAGCGCATCTCGGGGTCCTTGCGGATCCAGTCTGGCTGCGGCTCCTCGCGGAAGAACTTGTACCAGCCGGCGTACGCGCCCATTGCGACCAGCGCGACGACGACGGCGGGCACGGTCCACAACAGGCGCCGCTTGCGCCGGCTCCGCGCGAGCGCGGCCTGATCGAGGGTGACGTCCATGAGGAGGTTCCTAGAAGGTCTTCAGGTACTCGACCAGCGCGTCCTTGTCCGCCGGCGCGAGCCGGGTGCCGTACTCCCGCCCCTCGTGGCCGGCGTTGCCGTTGCCCGGCTGCGAGGTGTCGTAGGCGAAGAACTTCCGGCCGCCGAGCGCGGGCGCATCGGCGACGAAGCCGACCTTGCGCGGGTCGTAGACGTCGTTGCCGCGGTAGAAGAGCTTCGGCCGGCCGGCCTGCGGCTCGAGCAGGTCCCGGAGCGTCGGCACCGAGCCGTTGTGCAGGTAGGGCGCGCGCAGCCACACGCCGTCGAGCGGCATGTTGGCGTAGCCGAAGGTCTTGCGGTAGTGGCAGTAGCGGTGCGGGTAGCCCGCGTACACCGTACCCATGTGCACCGCGAGGTCGTGCGAGAACGAGTCGAGCCGGCGGCGGTCGGTGCCCACGTGCTCGATGCGCGTGATCCGGCCCACCTGCGGCCCGTAGAGCGCGTCCTCGCTGGCGGCCGCGCCGACGCATTCGCGCTTCTCCGTCCCCGCCGGCGCGCTGAAGCTGCGGCCGCTCGCGCCGTGGCAGCCGGCGCAATACTGGGCGTAGACCTTCTCCCCGCGTGCCGCGCGCGCCGCGTCGACCGGATACGGATACTTCGGCGGCTCCGCGGTGAGCAGCCACGCCTCGAGCCGGCCGATCGCCGCGAGATCGATCGTCGGCGGGGTCGTGCCGGTGCCGAATGCGGCGTTCTTGTTCCGCTCTTCGGCCATGACGTTGTTGCCGTCCCAGTGGAGCTGCATCCCCCGGCGCGGCTGCTGCAGCCAGATCGAGGGAAAATCGACCGCCGCATTGCGCTCCCGCGCCGGCAGCGCGTGCAGCGGGAAGTTGAAGAGGATCTTGTTCGGGTTGAACGTGTCGGTCCGCCCCGGGCCCCACGGCGTGTCCTCGAGCAGCGGCGCGAGCCGCCCGTGCAGCATCGTCAGGCGCTCGCGCATGATCGCGATCGCGACCGGATAGACGACGTAGCGGTCGAGGAGGCCGAGCCGCTCGCCTCGCGCGCGCTTCAGCCGCTCGATCTCCGGCACGACGTGCTCGGCGGCGAACCTCGGGTCCCGCGCGCACCCGAACACGAACCGCTGGAACCCGAAGAGATCGAAGGTGTTCGCCGGCATGCCGACCACGACGCGCGGTGTCGCGTCCGGCGCATCGCGCACCGTGCCGACGTGGCACACCGCGCAATTGAGGAACGTGCGCTCGACGCCCTGGACGCTGCGCTTCGACATGCCGATCGGCAGGTCCTTCCCGTCCTCGAAGAGGAACCCGAGCGACGCGTAGCCCTCCCCCGGCAGGTGTCTCGCGCACACCTGTGGCAGCGCCTGGAAGATCCAGTACGGGAAGCCCGACTCGCGCTCGCCGCCGGTCGAGCCGTACTTGAAGTGCTCGACGATGTCGACGTGCACGACCGGCGAGTCGTCGGCGAGGCGGACCGCGAGGGCGAGCGCGAGGCCGCAGAGGAGGAGCGTCGGCAGGACGAGGAGCACCGTCAGCCAGCGCGCCCAGCGCCTGTGCCACAGCCGGAGGAGCCACGAGTCCGCTGCGCCGATCGATCGCCCGGTCATCTCCGCACCCCCGTTCATCCCGGCAGGCACGGGCGCAGGCCCTCGTACCCGTTCGCGAGCAGCGCCTCGAGGCGCGGCGGCGCCCCGCCCTCGCCGCGCACGAGCTCGAGCGCGGTGCGCTCGAGCCCGGCGATCGCCGGCGGCGGCTCGTAGGTCTCGGCGCGCGCCGACGGAAACGGCGGCGGCATCGGCGTCTTGTCGCGCGCCGCCGGGACCGCGCGCCACAGCGCGAGGCGGGCGTAGATGCGCGGCGCGCAATGCTTCACGCTCGCGGCGACGCGCTCCGGCGGGCCGGCGAGGAAGTTCGGCGGGAAGCGCTCCGCGGTCGCGTGGCAGCTCGCGCAGAGCGGATAGAACGCGGCGAACGGGCCGGCCGGCCCGTCGACCGGCATCGGCGGCTCGGGCGCCTCGACGCGTGCCGGCGGGAGGCGCGAGGCGTCCTCGCAGCACCCCTCGCGCACCGGCACCCCGAGCCGGGCGAAGAGCGGCGCGAGCACCCTCCCCCGGCTGAACGTCCGCGCGGCGAGCGGCGCGTCCTCGCCGGCCTCCGCGGCGAGCGCGGCGAGCGCTGCGCGCACTGGCGCGAAGTCGTCGACCGCCGCGACCGCGACGCGGCCCGAGACCTCGCGCGCGGCGCCGCGGACGCGCGCTTCGGACGGCTTCCAGGAGAGCGCTACACCGGCAATCGCGGCGCCGTCGGCGAGCCGCGCCCGCTCGGTCCGCGTGCCGACCGTAACGGTGGCGCGGCCCGCGGCGGAATCGAAGCTGCCCGCCGCGACCGCGAGCTGCTCGAGCGGCGCCGCACCGTCGACCCGCAGCTCTCGATCTCGCCGGCGGTGACGCGCGGGCCGCTGACGACGAGGCGCCCGGCGACGCGCAGCGGCGCCTCGCCCTCGCCGACGCACTTGAAGCGCGCGCTCGATCCGGTCCAGGCGATCTCGCACGGCGCTTCGCGTCGCCGCTCCTGCGGACGCTCGCGGCCGGCGCGCACCGCGAGCTCGCGCTCGAGCGCCCGGACGTCGGCGGCGGGCACGAACGCGGCGAGGCCGGCGACGAAGCGGCGCGCAGTGTCCGGTCCGGCCGCGGCCCACACCTCGAGCGGCGGCCGCGGCACGAGCGGCTCGAGCGCCGCCGGGACGTGCGCGGCGGCGGCGAGCCCCGGACCCGCGCGCGGCGCCCCTTCCGGCGGCAGCGGGTCGCGGTTCGGGATGTCGGGATTCGGGATCGCGAGCCCCGTGGGCCAGCGCGCGCTCCACGCCTGGCCGAACGCGGGCGCGAAGTCCTCGCGCCAGGCCGCCGAGCGCTCGTCGAACGCGCGCTCGCCGGTGAGCCGGTACTGGAGCGCCGCCGCGAGCGCCGCGCCGCGGCAGCGCGCGCCCGCCGCGCCGTCGCCGCATCCGGTGCGCCACAGGAGCTGCCACACGCCGAAGAGGTTCGCCGAATCGGTCGCGGCGTCGATCGCGTCCGGCACGTCGACGCCGCGGCGGATCGGGACGCCGCGGTAGGCCGCGCGCTCACCGGCCCCCTCGCCGTGGCCCCGCGCGAGCGCCGCCGCGATGCGGGGATTCGCGTTCGTCTCGTCCCAGGACTGGCGCGGGAAGATCGGCGCGAGGTTCTGGTGGCAGGCGGCGCACACCGCGCGGCGCGCGTAGACCACGGCGCGTTCGCCGCCGGCGCGGTAGTCGCGCACCAGCTGGAACTCGAAGCGCCCGGCCGCCTCGTTGTAGCTGATCACCTCGACGAGGTCGTTCTTCTCCTGGTAGCCGAGGTAGATGCGGCCCTTGAGGAGCGGCGCCCCCGGCGCGCCCGGATCGGCGTCGATCGCCGCGATCACCCGCGGGAACTCGAAGTACGCCGGCGCGGCGGCGGTGCGCTGGAGCGAACGGCCGAGCGGGACGAGCACCTGCTTCGCGCACGGCTGGCGGCAGCCGGCGCGCGCCTCGAGGTGCCGCACCAGGCGCTCGAACGGGAACGGGACGTCGAGGACCGCGGCTCCGTCGGCCTCCCGGACCCGGGTCACGGCGAAGTCGAAGAGCGAGCGGCCCGCCGGCGGCAGGTCGCGCCCGGCGCGCGCGGGGTCAACCGCCCACGCCGGGCGCGGCTGCGCCACTGTGGGCGGCTGCACCACTGTGGGCGGCTGCACCACTGTGGGCGGCTGCACCACTGTGGGCGGCTGCGCCACTGTGGGCGGCTGCGCCACTGTGGGCGGCTGCGCCACTGTGGGCGGCTGCGCCGCGGCCGGCAACGGGGCGGCGGCGGAAGCGGCGACGACCCATGCGATCACGATCGTCGCCTCCCGCATCGCCCCGGCGACACGCCGTTGCATCAGTTGGCGGCGGCGACCGCGCGCGCCTGCGTGCCCGGCCAGCAGTCCTCGGGCGCCTTCCCGGTCTGCGCGTAGGCGGGACCGTCGCGCTCGGCGATCGCCTTGTTGTAGAGCACGAAGTTGAGCAGGAACACCTTGCCGACGTAGGCGCGGCCGAGATAGAGGCCGGGCCGGACCATCCGGATCTCGTCGCGCACCGCGAGGCCGTTCCGGCCGGCGAGGAAATCCGGCTTTTCGCGGTAGCCCGGAATGTCGTCGGTAAAGAAGTAATCGATGACGATCGACTCGCGCCGGCTGTCGAGCAGGCTCTGCCCGCAGTAGAGCCTCGCCGGGAAGAGCAGCCACTGGTCCCGGCCGTCGATCGAGATCTTCGGGACGCTGCCGGGATCGTCGACGATCGGCTTGAGGAGCGCGAGGTCCTCGATGCGGTTCCGGAGCACGCGCTCGTTGCGGTAGAACACCTTGCCCTTCCACAGCGTCCGGCCGAGGTCCTCGACCCGGTGGAGCTTCAGCTCGACCGCGAAGCCGGGCAGCCCGCCGACGATCTCGGCGAGCCGCCGGTCGCCGCTCGCGCCCTTCGGGAAGACGAGATCGCCGTCGAACGCGCCGTCGGGAATCGGCCCGGCGGCGAGCCGCGCGTAGATCTGGTCGAGCTCCTCCTGGGTGAAGTTCTTCAGGTTGCCGGGCGTGAGCTGCGCGCGCTCGACCGGTGTCAGCGGCAACTCGTGCTCGACCACGGCGAAGTCCGGCTTCTGCGCGTAGCTCTCGCCCGCCGGCGCGAACCGGATCGCCGGGGTCGGGTGGACGAGCTCGTTGATGGCGTCGCAGCCGGCGACCTGCATCGCCGCAGCGGCGGCGGCAAGGAGCGCGAGACGGATGCGGGAGAACGGCGGCCTGGTGAGCATTCGCGGCGACTCCTAGAGCGTGGCGAGGAAGGCGATCAGCGCCTTCTTGTCGGCGTCGGAGAGGTCCTCGCCGAAGCGGTGGCCCTCGTTCTCGATCTCGGCGGCGCACGCACTGTAGGCCTCGATGAGCTGCGGGTGCCGGCGCAGGGTCGCGACGAGCTGCCCCGGGTCCCGCACGAGCGCGGCCGCGACCGCGCGCAGGTCGGCGGCGACCTTCTTCCCCTCGTCGTCGCCGAACTGCCGCGCGAGCTTCCGGTCGAGCGCATCGGGCCTGAGGCGCAGCTCGACCAGGTCGCCGACGAAGCGCTTGTGCTGGAAGTTCACGAGCGCCGCCGAGCTGGTTCCCTGCGGCACGACGATCGCGAGCCCGAGGAGCTGCTTCTCCTTCCCGTCCTCGACGGTGCGCAGGCCCAGCCCGAGCGGCACGTCGACGTCGAACCGCGTGATCTTCGGCGTGCGCTGCGACGGGTTCAGGAGCTCCTCCATCGAGGCGACGTAGAGCCTGAACCGTCCCTCGACGCCCGGGTCGTAGGCCCAGCACGCCGGCGCCTTGTCGGCGGGGAGGAGGCGCTTCGTGACCGGGTCGACGTAGCTCGAGCGGTAGAAGAAGCTGTCGCGGTGCTTCGGCTGGCCGCAGAGCTCGGGGCCGAGCGCATTGTTGTGCAGGAACGGCGCGTGCGCCCACGCGCTGACGAGCGAAACGTTGCGGTAGGCGCCGCGGCCGCCGTCGGCCGGCTCGCGCACGTTCGGGTCGGGAGCGCGCGCGCGCAGCGTCTCGGAGCCGTACTCCTGCCAGATGCGGCCGGCCATGTGGTTCGAGTGCAGCGCGCGGCAGCGGTTGGTGCCGATCTCGCTCGCGAGCGTGGCCCGGTCGTTGCCGAGGAAGTCGCGGCGCAGGCCCGTCTGCTCGTCGAGCGCGCGGAAATCGCGGTTGCGGAAGCTTCCCCCTTGCGCCTGGGACACGCTCGAGTGGCAGCGGGCGCAGCTCTCGGCGAACACCGTGCGCCCGCGCGCCACCGCGCCGCGGCCGAACTGCCGGTCGAGGTCGCCGGCGAGGTCGTCGTGCGTGTAGCGCGCGCTTGCGCTCTTCGCCTTCAGCGCGTTCTCGCGCGCGACCGCGAGGTCGGTCGCGTTCGTCTCCTTCGAGAACAGGAACGCGGCGATCTCCGGCAGGCGGTCCTCGATCGCGCGGAAGTTCGGGCAGTCGCGCCGGCACTGGCCGATGTCGAACGGCGTCTGGCCGTAGTTGCGCCCCTGCGGGTCGAGCTGGCGCATGTCGGTGAGATGGTTGAGCCAGCAGGCCTCGGCGCACGAACCGATGTTGAAGTACACGCGCTGGATCGCCTCGCGTGCGCCGATCGAGTCCTCGCCGCCCTTGAGGATGTGGTGGACCGTCTCCTTCGCGCGCGAGCGCAGCCAGCATTTGCCGTCGCGTCCGGGCTCGCACCAGCACTTCTCGCCGGCGGCCGGCGCCGCCGGGCACGCCGCGACCTTCCGCCACTTGAGGACGTCCTCGTCGGGGAAGACCGGGCGCTGGCTGAAATTGTGGATCGCGTTGATCGTGCCGGGGTTCGACACCTGGTCGGTCGGGATCGCCGAGGTGTCGGAGGTGCCGGGGCGCGCGTGCGAGTACATCTGGTACTCGAGCGAGTCGTACGGCATCCCCGAGCCGAGCAGCTCGGAGATCCGCAGGTACTGGTTGCCGATCGCGCCCTTGATGTTCTCCCACTTCGGCCGCGACGGGTCGGCGGGCGGGTTCAGCGGGTCGAACGCGATGTGGCAGGAGCCGCAGGAGGTGCCGATCAGGAACGGCGGCTCGATCGAGCCGTCGGCGAGCCGCCGCACGCGCGAGTCGGCCGCCTTCGGATCGGCCGACAGCGGCTGCGCGTAGCCTTCCCAGCTCGCGCGGCCGCCGTTCACCTTCTCCCAGCGCGCGCGGTCGAAACGCGGGTTGGGGAACTTGCGGTAGCCGAGCGCGCCGGTCGAGGTGCCGAACGCGAGGTCGCAGGACGACTGGCGCTGGTCCTTCTTCCCGCTGTGCGGGTCGCTCGCGTCGGCGGTGGCGTCGCGGAAGTCGCACGCCGGATCGCGGTAGCCCTCGCGCCCGACGAACCGGAGCAGCGCCTCGTCGCCGGGGCACCAGTCGAAGCCGTAGGTCTCCTCTAGGCTCTTCGCCGGGCAGCGGTCGGAGCCCGGCGTGCAGCAGCCCGGATCGTTGATCAGGCCGTAGGCAGCGAAGCGGTCGTCGCGCCGGTCGGCGCGGAGCACGCGGAACCAGTCGACCAGGACGCCGACGCGCTGCTGGAAGAC
>Ga0187892_10008988_pt1 | contig 13382 bp, 10 predicted proteins | sample MA1701073metaG_FD_139345 | JGI IMG/M metagenome (GOLD analysis project Ga0187892, IMG submission 139345) | Bio-ooze microbial communities from a basaltic lava cave in the Kipuka Kanohina Cave System on the Island of Hawaii, USA - MA170107-3 metaG ...
GGCACAACCCTCCACCGGGTGGCAGCTCCACCGCCCTTCCGCTGGTCGGGCCTATCTCGCGCCCGGGAGGTTACGCTTTGCCCTTGACACCAGGGGGCCTTCTCATGGAAGCCACGATCACCGTCCGCCGCTTGGGGGGTCGTGGCTTAGTTGTTTACACGCACAAACAGAAACGGGACCGCTGGCTGGCCCGCCACCCAACGTCCATTTCCATTACACTCCAACCCGAGCTAGCTGGCTGAACCAGGTGGAGTGCTGGTTCAGTATTCTCAGCCGCCATGCCCTGCGAGGGGCCAAGCTTCACTTCGGTGCGGCAACTGCGTCAGGCCATTGATCGCTTTGTGAGGCTCACAAACCCAAGGCTGATCCCTTTGAATGGACCAAAACGATCGCGCACGGTCAACCGCTCAGCGACCCGCTCACCTGAATCCCCTCGAGGAATGAGGGTCAAGAGGCGAAACGGGGCTCACGTTCGCCGGTCAATCCACCAGCGCCGCAACCATCCACCTTTTGACTGAGTTGATCAGAAAGAACCGCTCGGCGCTGCGAAGTTCCTCCTTAAGAATCACACGCTCACGAATCTGTCCCGCGGCCAGCAGGTCTTCCCGGAAGGTTCCGGCGAGCAGTCCCGACGACCGCGGTGGTGTCCATTTCTGGCCCTCGATCTCGACAACGATGTTGGCGATACTGGATTCCGTCACCTCTCCCCGCTCGTTCCACAAAATGATGTCATCGCAATCGGGACGCTGCTGCACGGGCCGTTCATAGAACGAACGGTGGGTTGTCTTGTGGCAAAGAAACCGGTTCCTGGCGTCGAAAGGCTCCGTGGCCAAAGCCGTCCGCCAGATTCTCTCGGGTTCGTCGATCATCGGCAAGGTTTCGATACGAAGAGTGCCGGTTTCACTGGCCAGCACTCGAACTCTCCATAAACCGTGCGCGCGTGTCCGCTTTGCCGCCTCCATCTGCGATCGAACGACAGGCTCGTCCCATCGGAAGCCAAAATAGACGGCGGAACGCCGCATGCGTTCCAAGTGCCGCTCCATAAGAAAATAGCGTCCCTCCTCCAGACGCAAAGTTTCTAAGAGCTCAAAGGGAGGTCGTGGCTCAAAGAGGAACCGTGTTTTGGCCACGCATTCTGAGTATTCGTCTTCTGCTGTGGAATCGTAAGTGATCCCCCCGCCAACACCGCAAGTGGCAATGCCCGTTTTCTGATCGAGCAGCAACGTGCGAATGGCAACATTAAAAACGCAGCTGCCACCCGGCCGAATGAAACCTACAGAGCCGCTATACACTCGGCGCGGGTGCGGCTCCAGCCTGCGAATCACTTTCATGGCACTGATCTTCGGCGCCCCGGTCACGGAGCCACACGGGAACAGCGCGCACAAAATGTCCCTGAGCCCACGGTTGGGCTTTACCGTGGACTCGATGGTCGAAGTCATCTGAAAGACCGTTTCGTACCGCTCGACCTCGAACAACCTTGGCACTTCAACCGAGCCGGGCAACGAGACTCTTCCAAGATCGTTGCGCAGCAGGTCGACAATCATGAGGTTTTCGGCTCGATTCTTGGCCGACGCTTGGAGTTCACTTCGCTGCAGGTCGTCCTCTTCCAGCCATCGGCCTCGCGGCAGTGTGCCCTTCATCGGGCGGGTGCGCAGCTTCGAGCCATTTCGTTCAAAGAAGAGCTCCGGCGAGAAAGACAAGACCTGATAGCGCTCCAGGTCGAGCCAGGCGGAGAATCCGGCGCCCTGGGCCCGGCCGAGCTGATGGAAGAGTGCTGACGTATCGCCACGAAATCGGCATTGCAGCGGAAAGGTGTGGTTCACCTGATAGCAGTCGCCGCGAGCGATGGATGTTCGGATCTTGGCGATTGATTTTGTGTACTCGTCGAGCGGGACCAAAGGTTCCCAGTTGGAAACCGGCAGGTCCCAACGAGTGGGCTCAGACGGGCCAGGCAATTGCTCATGAAATATTCCCAACCAGGCCAGCGGGAAGTCGTCGGCCGGATGAACCTCCATGGCTGGGTCAAACGCCGGCGCAGCCTCGTAGCTGAGCATGAGCACGGCCCAGAGCCCCCGGTTTACAGCACGCTCCGCTTCCTCCAATACCGGGATAATCTCGGCGAGGGTCCTTGCAACGTGCACAGCCACTGGACTGACGAAGGCGCCAGACCAGCCCGATGGGACCGGGTCGAATGACTGGAAGACGGCAGCAGGAAGGGGGCACATGGCGGGATTTCAGTTGAGCGATTGCAAGTGGCAGCGCCATAGCTGCTGGGGGGGACCAATACGTGGTCTGTCTACTTAGACACCGCTATTCGACAACATTAGGCTGATCGCATTCACGATCTCCACAAGCCTCGGATGCGATGTCTCGAATCCTTGCGCTGAGGCAGAGAGTCCCTCTAATGACAGTTTCAGCAACTGAGGATTGGGTTCCTGGCGAGTGGCTTCGTGAGTGGAAACACCGGTAAAGCCTGTGATGCTCTGTGCCTCGTCTGAATGTGTCTTGGAAAGCTCAGCAATTTCGGATTTCAGCGTGGAAAGCAAGCCCAAAAGCTCTGCCTGCTGTTCCTTCCTCAAAGAGCCTGACTTCTGAATCCGAGCTTCAATTTCAGAAAGAGTGTTCTTGATCATCTTGCCTTGTGGAACGCACTCCGTTCCACACCCCCACTATTGGCAGGCTGCCTAACTCGCTACACCAGCTGTTACCAGGCTCCTGGCTTGCTCTCGAATCGCGCGGAGATCGAGTTTGCCGGTGCCTAGTACCGGGATCCTGTCCACTCGGAAGAAGGCGTTCATTCGGGGAATCCAGAGGTTCGGCAAGCCGCAATTCGCCAGCCCTGTTTGCAATTCTTTCAGTTTCTCGTCTGGCACTGTGTGCAACACCACCAGGCGTTCTCCTTTCTTCTCGTCCGGAACTCCTGTGACGGCAAAGCTCACTTCTGTTCCGCCCAGCAGATTCTGCAGCGTCTCTTCCACCTTCAGATGGGGGACCATCTCGCCCCCAATCTTGCTGAACCGTGACAGGCGGTCGGTAATGGTGAGGAAGCCATCACTGTCGAGCGTCGCCAGGTCGCCGGTCGTATACCATCCTTCCTTTAAGACTTCACTGGTCTTCTCAGGGCGGTCCAAATAACCCTGCATGATGTTGGGCCCCCGGACGAGCAAGAGTCCAGGACTTCCAAACGGCAACAGTTCGAACGTCTCGGGATCAACGATGCGCACGCTGATGCCGGGCAGCGGATGGCCGATGCGCCCGCGCTTCTGCCCAACTTGATAGAAGCCCGGGGCTCGGAAATCGCGAACGTTCACCGCAACGATCGGTGAACACTCCGTGCAACCATATCCTTCCATCGGCCGGATTCCGAATTTTTCCTCAAAGGCCGCGCCAACACGATCGGTGAGCTTCTCCGCTCCAACCATCACATAACGCAGACTGCCAAAATCCTCCGGGTTGCAGCGCCGCAAATAGCCCTGCAAGAACGTGGGAGTCGCGAGGAGAATCGTCGCCCGGTAACGCGCCGTCAAGCCGCCAATTGCTCGTGCATCCAGCGGATTCGGGTGGTAAATCGCTCCCATGCCTGTCAACAGGGGCATCCAGAGAGTTCCTGTGAACCCGAAGGAATGAAAGAAGGGCAGGATGCCCAGGATGCGATCGTGCCGGCTGACGGTGAAGACTTGACTCATTCCTTCCAGGTTAGAGCTGACGTTGTGATGTGAAAGCATCACTCCTTTGGGATCGCCAGTACTGCCACTTGAGAAGATGACCGTGGCCAGCCGATCTACGCTCCGGTTGCCATCGGCCCCCAGCGTCCACTGCAGCAAGCGCATCGGAAAGAACAATGCCCTCAGCAGTGCCGCGAGCAATCGACCTTTGGTCTTGAAGCGTGCCAGATCCTCAAGGAAGACTGAGGATTCTGGAACCGTGATCTTGACTTTCTCCAGAAACAACCGCGACGTGATGATCGTCTCGATTTCGCACTGCCGGACGCACGACTCCAGCACACTTTGCGAGACCGTGTAGTTCAGGTTCACAGGAATCTTCCCCGCAAGCAGCGCCGCAATATTGGCAGCCACTCCTGCTACCGAAGGTGGTATCAGCAGGCCGATCATTTTCTGGTTGCGCCAGCGAGGCTGCATCAGCCGTGCCAGGAAAATGCTGCGAACGAAAAGCCCCAGGTAACTGACTTTGGGATTCAGCCCGTCAGCAGCGGCCAGTCGCCAGGGATGTCTGCGAACGTGCCGCACGAAAGCCCGCTGGAGTTGAGACTGGTCAGGCTTTCGGTAGACATACGCGTCTGTCGCCAGCTCCTGAACAGCCTGCCGCACCGATTCCGAGGATGACTGGCCCGGCATGGCTTTTCCAAAGGAGACCGTGATCGGCTGAAACGAAAGCCGTGGCATCTTCCAAAGGAATCGCCCTTTCTGATAGCTGAAGATGCTGCCCCAGACACGATCCAGGTTCACCGGAATAATCGCGGCGTTGACGTTCTTCATGATGCGCTCGAAGCCCTTGCGGAATGGCAGCAGCTGACCGATTCGAGTGATCTGTCCCTCGGCAAAGATGCAGACGACGCGGCCTTCCTGGACGCTTCGGGAGGCTTCGCGCAAGGAGTGGATCAACGCTCGCGGTCCTTGTCGCGAGGAGATGGGAATGACGCGCATCATGCGCGCAAAAGGTTTGACAAAGGGCAGCTCGTACAACTCCTCTTCCATCAAAAACCGGATGCGGCGGTCCGTGGAGGCAATCACCAGCAGGGCGTCAACGAAGGACATGTGGTTCGAGACGAACAGCGCTCCGCCACGCTCGGGAATGTTCTCCCGGCCGACCACTTTGATCCGGTAAACGCTATGGGTCAGCAGCCACAACACCAGCCGCATGAGGGAATCGGGCTGGAGGAAGATGACGTACAGGGTAGCGCCGATCGTCAGCAGAGCGGTGATGAGGAAAATCAGGAGCGGCGAAAGATGCAACAAGGCTGTAAGAACCCAATAGAAGCCCGTGGCAACCAACATGCCGACAAACGTCATTAAGTTCGCCATAGCCACCACCGAACCCTTCACGGCAGGATCGGGGCGGTGTTGCAATAGCGCATTGAGTGGCACGATGAAGAATCCTGCCGAAAACCCCAGCAGGGAAAGCAGCCCAAGGGCGCTCCAAAAATTCCAGCCGGGCAGAGCGAGGACCAGCAGGAACGTGGAGATCCCAATGGAACCCAGCGGGATCAACCCATATTCCACCTTCCTGCCCGACACGTTTCCCGCCACGTAGCTTCCCACGCCGATGCCGACCGCGAGCGCGGCCAGCAGGTAGCTGACTTTCGCTTCGGCCAGTCCCAGAGTGTGTTTTCCGTAGAAGAGAATGTTGGTCTGGAGCATCAGCCCAAGGAACCAGAAGTAGATGCTGCCCGCCACGGCGAGCCACAGCACCCGGTCCTGGCGCGCGATCCGAACTGTGCGTAATACCTCGCTAAATGAGTTCCAACGAAATCGGGCTTCTGGCGCAGCCGGGGGCAGCTTCTCAATTCCCAGGCTGGTGCTCACGCCTGTCAGGGCCAGCCCAATCAGCAGCATGCCCGCCACGTAGAGCCGCCCGCGCAGGGCTTCCACCAGCACTCCGCCGGCAATTGTGCCGAGGATGATGGAAAGAAACGTCGTCATCTCCAGGATCCCGTTCCCCCATGACAAGCGTTTCTCAGGAAGCAGCTCAGGTAGGATGCTGTACTTCGTAGGGCCAAAGAAAGCAGCCTGGCAGCCTAGCAGGAAGAGGATACCCATCCCCATTGTCAGATCTGCTTGCCAAGCGGCTATCGTCGCCAGGACCATGATGACGACCTCGGCCAGTTTGGTTCCGGCTGTCACGGCCCGCTTGCTGAAGCGATCCGCCAAAAAACCTCCGTACATGGAAAACAGCAGGAAGGGAACAATGAAGAGTGTGTTGATTGTAGAAACGCGGTCGCTTCCCTCCGCCTCGCTGGTTGCGGTGCCGATCGCCACCAGTGTGAGCAGGGTCTTGTAGGTCATGTCGCTGAAAGCACCCTGAAACTGTGTAGCAATCAGCGCCCAGAAGCTCTTCAAGGAATCGTTCTTCCTCACGCGCTGCTCCATTGCGATCCAAGGTTAGACACCCGATGTCTAGGCTCCAGGGTCAAGAGCAAGGTCCCAAGTCTTCGTCCCTTGAATTCAAGACCTCCAGCATTGGACGTCATTCGACCCCTGCCTTCTTCAACCAGGAGCGAAGCTCTGATTCGTGGCTCAAGCCAAGTCTGTAATGCGAAATCTTTCCATCTCGGTCAATGACTACCATTGTTGGGATGCCGCGTACGCGATAAAGCGTCATCACCTTTTGTTGTGCGTCTACCAGCGTCGGAAACGTGTACCCCCGCTCCTCCACATACTCTTGAATGGTCTCAATATCTTCGTCGTTTACGCCAAAGACCTTTAGATGCCGGTCCTTGTACTCTCGATGCAGTTTCTCAATAACCGGCATTTCCAGACGGCACGGCCCGCACCAACTCGCCCAGAAGTTCAGCAGAACCACATTGCCTCGCAAGCCCTCCAAATGAACCTCGCGCCCGCCCAGGTCCTCCAGCTTGAAGTCGGCGGCTTCTGTACCCGCCTCGGGCGGACCCGACTGGGGCGGGCGAAACTCGGCAACCTCTCTCACACCCTCAGGCGGCTGAAATACAAAATGGGAAGCGGGCAGATCCTCGTTGAGGCTCACCTTCCTGAAAGTAGTGGTCACTTGAGTTTCCACGAAATCGCCGGCGGGTTGCAACGCCTGAGCGGTACGAACTCGCTTCAAAACCAGCAAGCGTTCGGGATCAATCCAATACGTTCGAGAGATGGTTTGCCCAGAATGCTCCCTGGCTGAGCCCGGCTCCACTCGAACCACGAGGCATTCAATGCTTTTCTTTTCCAGGATCAGGGTCTCTTTCCTTAGCAGTGATGCAGAGGATGCTTGCTCTGCCAGTCCTTCATAGTGGCCCCGAAGCTCGGAAGCAAGAGAGTCGAAGTGCAGGCGGCCACGAGCGGTGCCATCACCGGGTTGTTCCAGGGAGCCGGCTCGGCGCGTGTACTGGTTGAGAGGCGGGAGGAAGGACCAAGTCGTGACACCATCAGAGACCAACTGCAGCTCGCCAAGGCCGCCGTTCAGCAGGACGCGTGCTTTGTCAGGACGGCTTAGGGAGATTTCTATTTCTGTCTCAACGTTCTTCTTGCCAGCTCTGGATTTGATTTCGGTAACGACCGTGAATTCAAACCGATAACTCTTGAGGCTTCGGTAGTTCTCGCTGACTCGCCGGACCAGATCAAAGGCGGAGGATGGTTCTGAGCCGGTCTGGGCGTGAGCTGGTACCAGCCAGAAGAGGGACATCAGGAGCACGGGAATGCATGAGCGTCGTTTCATTCTCTGAGGATAGAGAGAAACTGTCATGGCAGCAAGCGGAGTCCCGATGCGAAAAGCATAAGGACACAAAAATGGCTGAGGGCATGAGACCTGTGTGCGAGACACCTGGCTTCTGTCCCAGTGTCCTTGCTTCTCTACCGCAGCTCGAACTCCTTCACCCGACCGTCGAGAAATCGGACGCGTGTCTTGCCGATTTCACCTCCAGGTTTTCGGGTGAATTCGTACAATTGAATGCCGCCGGCTTGTAAAGTCACAAGGCTGCCATACCCCAGCGAGAGCCCGACTTGTGTCACCGTCATGCCTGGTTCGAGCTCGTGGCGCTCTACCTTTTTCCAAACCTCCTCGCCCCAATGCTCATACAACTCATGCGGGTCCTTCACGTAGAAGAGTTCATCCAGAAGCATCTGGTAGCTCTGCATATTCGCGTCGTAACGCCCGACTGAGGTGGCATACTTAATGCCCTCTCGATCAAAGAGCAGCAGGACTTCCTTGTCGCGAGCCGCTGGAATCGGCTTCTCGATGACATCGCTGACCAGCAATTTCTCCACTGGCTTGAACTGCAGGGCGGGGGCTTTCAGTGTGCGCCCACCCGACCTCTGAAGTGCGTAGTACTCGACAGCATACCCCAGCTTGACCCACAGCGTCTTTCCGATCAGTTGACGCGCAGACTGGAAGTCATTCACTTGGAATTTGGGAACTGCGACCAGGTGATCCTTCTCGATGACGCGCTGGGCCACACGCGATTTGGACAAGGGACGACTCCGTTCGTAGATCAGGCAGCCAATGCGCAAAGCAAAGATCACCGCCACCACGCCTGTCCACAGCAGCCAGCGGCGGGCCGTTTCACTGAGTGTCATAAATTCTCCGAAGATCCAGCAAGGGTTTGCGTACAATTAGCACAGGTTGGCGGCCAGGTACAGGATGTGAAAGCGCCGTCTCTCCACCTGACGATGCCCGACCGCAGCCCTTTTTGATTCAAATTCCCGATCTCAGGAGGAGAAGACTCAATTGAAAGCTCTAGTGTTCGACGGACAGTTGGAGCTGCAGGATCGCCCCAAGCCTGAAGTTGCCGGCCGGGAGTGCGTCGTGCGCGTCCTGAAGGCAGGAATCTGCAACACAGATCTGGAGATCACTAAAGGCTATTTTGGATTCACGGGCGTATTGGGGCACGAATTTGTCGGTCGTGTCGAAGCCGCCGAACAGGGCGTCCTCGTGGGAAAGCGAGTGGCGGGTGAGATCAACGCCGCGTGCGGGAGTTGCGAGTACTGCAGAAAGGATCTTCGTCGTCACTGCCCCAACAGAACGGTTCTAGGAATCCTGAGGCGAGACGGGGCATTTCGGGAATATCTGACGCTGCCTGAAGAAAACCTGCACGTGTTGCCGGACTCGGTCTCGGATGAAGATGCTGTCTTTGCGGAGCCTTTGGCGGCTGCCTGTGAGATTCTCGATCAGGTTGCCATCAGCCGCGAACATCGAGTTGCAGTCCTGGGAGACGGAAAGCTTGGCTTGCTGATTGCGCTGGTCCTGGGCCAGACGGGCTGCCGCCTCAGTGTGATCGGAAAGCATACTGCAAAGATGGACCTTATCAAGGATTGCCCGGCCGAGAGGATTCTTCTGGACTCGGTCCCACAACTCGCCAGAGAGTTCGACACAGTCGTCGAGGCAACCGGCTCTCCACAGGGTTGGGCGTTGGCGCTGCGCCTGGTGAAGCCACGCGGGACAATTGTTCTCAAGTCCACTTTCCACGGCCAGATTTCCTTCGATCCGGCACCGATCGTCGTCGATGAGATTACAGTGGTTGGTTCTCGCTGTGGCCGGTTTGAGCCCGCACTGATGATGCTGGAACAAGGAAGGGTCCGGCCTTCCCGGTTTCTGCAGCACACTTTGCGGTTGGATCAGGGGATCGAGGCATTCGCTCTGGCCCGGCAACCCGGCACACTGAAGGTGGTCCTCGAACCTGCTTCGTTGTGATCCCTCAGTAGCTGCTGACTGTGCCACTGAGCGATCGGAGGAACTCCACCAAAGCCAGCTTTTCCTGGATAGTAAGCGGAAGTGGCTGGATCAGCGGGTCGAGGTGAGGATTTGGCATGCAGCCATCACCGTAGAAATCGACGACTGCTTCGAGTGTGGGAAAGCGGCCGTCGTGCATATAGGGACCGGTTTGAGCAATTTGCCGCAGCGTGGGTGTCTTGAAGGCTCCCATGTCTTTTGCAATTCCCGTGACACCAAAGCGTCCTGGATCTGCGAACTTTCCTTCCTTCCATCCCACTCCCAGGTTGTGAAAGAGGCCGTCACTGAAGTTGTAGCCCTGGTGGCAGAGGTGACAGTGCGCCTTCCCGTTGAAAAGCCTCATTCCCTCCAATGTCAATGCACTCATCGATCCCGGTCTTCCTGCTCTGTATTCGTCATAGGGTGAGGCAGCAGAAAAGATGGTACGTTCGAAGCTGGCCAGGGCTTGACCCAGCGTCTCGCGAGTGGCTGGCGAAGAAAAGATCTCCTCAAAAGCAGTTTGATACTCTGGGATCCGGTTCAGCCGCTCCAGCACAATCCCGCTGCCGGATCCCATCTCTCGCGGATTCGCTAGGGGATGTGATGCCTGTTCCTCCAGGGAACTGACGCGACCATCCCAAAATTGATAAGGCTGAAAAGCAACATTGATGAGAGTGGGAGTATTTCTCGCGCCCCTTCGTCCCGCGATGCCTGGGCTGATCGTTTGAGCATCAGCGAACGCCATCTCTGGGGAGTGGCACGTGGCACAGCTTACTGTCCCGTCCTCGGACAAACGGCTGTCGAAAAAGAGTCGTTTACCCAGTTCAATCTTGCTGCGATTGGGTCGATTGTCTTTTGGAAATGGAACTTCAGGAAGACCAAGGGGAGGATGAAGAAAATCCTGCGAGAGTCTGGCTTTCTCCATTGCAAACAAACGGGCAGCTGAGGCAGAGCCTTGTCTGCTCTCTTTCCGCTGCAGCTGGAGAGCAAATGGAGAATCGGCCGAAGAGACTCCTGAGGCAACGCGGCTTACAATCATTCCAAGCAGGTCGCCGACGCTTTGCACACTGGCTTTCCCGACACGAAGAATTGGCTGGAGAAACAGCGCGAGAATGCCAGGGGAATGATTGCCCAATTCAGAGTCTGGCAGACCGCAGAGCCCGCTCACGAGGAGGCTTCCCACACAAAGCAGGCCTGCAGTTCGACGCGTGAAGAAGAAATTTATTATGCGAGTCGGCATCTTCTGACGCACAATGGAAGCGAATCGAAAGACGAAAGGCTGCACGTCTCTCTCCCACAATGATTCACGTTCTCTTCGTTTGCATCGGCAACGCCTGCCGAAGTCCCATGGCCGAGGGATTCGCCAACTACTATGGGAAGCATCTCCTCGAGGCCAGCAGTGCGGGCAGCCATCCAGCCGGTATTATCATGCCGGAAACTATCGAAGTCATGAAGGAAAAGGGCGTTGACATAAGTCGTCAAAGCTCCAAAGGATTGCCTGAGGTGCGGATGGACTGGATGGACTGGGTTGTGGTTTTGGAGGTTTCTCTGGCTCGCTCCATTCGGCTTCCTTCCCGGCACACCCGCCAGCTCAGCTGGTTTGTCCCCGATCCGATCGGAAGGCCACTGGCTCACTACCGGGCCGTGCGGGATGAAATTCAACTGAAGGTTTTGGATTTCATCGACATGCTCCGCAAGGAAGCTTAATCCAAATCAGATCCAAGGTCCGTGCTGAACCAGCTACTCTTCTTCCCTGCTAAGCGATTTGTTTCCGGACAGACCATCGAGGAGGCTGTCTCGGCGGTGCGCCAACTCAACGCCGTGGGAATTCCAACCACGCTGGACGTGCTGGGAGAAAATGTATCGGATCATCGCACGGCAGACGCGGCGGTAGCCAGTTACCTTGAAGCTCTCGACTGGATAAGGAAATGCGGCCTTCAATCCAACGTTTCTCTTAAGCTTACCCAGATGGGACTGGACATCTCGGCAGACTACTGCCTGGCTAATCTGTTGCAGATCTGCGAGCGAGCCGCACTGGGCAACAACTACGTGCGCATCGACATGGAGAGCACAGCCTACACGGACCGCACACTCACGCTTTTCTACAAGCTCTTCCGCACGCATGCAAACGTAGGGGTTGTTATTCAGGCCTGTCTTCATCGCAGCGAGCAAGACATTCGCCAGCTGTTGGAACTGGGAGCGCAAGTCCGGCTGTGCAAGGGTGCCTACAAGGAACCTCCCGAGTTGGCGCTGCAATCCATGCCGGAAATCCGCAAGAACTTTGTGAAGCTTGCCGGGCTGCTTTTGGAAAAGGGCAGTTATCCAGCAATCGCCACGCATGACGATGTCTTGATTCACTGGGTACAGGAGTATGCGCTATCGCGGCAGATCGGCAAAGAGCGGTTTGAGTTTCAGATGCTCTACGGCGTGCGCTCGCAAACCCAGCGCCAGCTGGCGGCCCAGGGATATAATATGCGCGTTTACGTTCCATTCGGCACTCATTGGCTGCCTTACTTCTACCGGCGCCTGCGCGAGAGGAAGGAGAACGTCCTTTTTGTTCTGCGAAACCTGTTTCGGAAATGACCACGCCGGCTGGCGCTGGCGAGTCTCGTTTGGACGGCCCCTAAGATCAGCTCACGGACTGTAGGGCGACCGACCTCTCTCGTCGCGCAGAAGTGTATTCCTAGCGCCGCAACGAGCGCACTGCCTGGCCAATTCGCTCGACTGCTTTGGCAAGGTTTTCCATCGAGTTTGCGTAGGAGATGCGGATGTAGCCTTCGCCGTGCTCGCCGAAGGAAGTCCCCGACAGCACGGCCACTCCGGCGGAGTTTAGCAGGTAGTCGGCAAATGCGCTGCTGGTCATGCCGAACGACTTGATGTTGGGAAACACGTAAAACGCTCCAGGCGGGCAAACACAGCGTATTCCGGGAATTTCGTTCAGGGCCTTCCAAATGAAGTCGCGGCGGCGGCGAAACTCCGCCACCATTTCTGACACTTCTTTCTGCGCATTGGCGAGCGCCTCAAGTCCGGCGCGCTGTGTGAAAGGAGCCGTGCAGGAGACGCTGTTAGTCACCAACCGGGAAATATGGGCCTGCAGCAGCGGCATCATGACACCGTAACCCAGCCGCCATCCGGTCATGGCGTAAGTCTTGGAGAACCCGTCGAGAATCACAGTTCTTTCAATCATTCCCGGCAGCGAGGCGATGCTGTGATGCCGGCCGTCATAGATGATCTTGCCGTAGATTTCATCTGAAAGCACCACGATGTCCCGTTTGACTGCGATCTCGGCTATGGCAGCCAGATCGTCTTCTGTCAACAGCCCACCCGTGGGATTCTGAGGGGAGTTGACAATGATGAGTTTCGTCCGGTTGGTGACACGCTCGCGCAGCTGGTTCACGTCAAAGCGAAAATCAAACTTTTCTAGTAGTGGCAACGGCACGGGCTCTCCGCCAGCGAAGTTAATCATCGACTCGTAAATTGGAAAGCCCGGGTTGGGATAGATAACTTCGTCCCCTTCTTCGACAAGCGCCAGAATGAGGTAGAACATGATGGGCTTGGCGCCTGGCGTGACCACGACCCAATCGGCATCGACAGAGATGTTCCGGGTCGCGCTGACTTCGCGTGCAATCGCCTCGCGCAGTTCGGTCAACCCCGCAGAGGCACAGTAGTGGGTGTAGCCTTGTTCAATAGCCGCGTTTGCGGCGGACACAACGCCGCTGGGTGTCGGAAAGTCGGGCTCGCCGATTTCGAGGTGCACCACGTCTCGGCCCTGCGCCTCCAGTGCTTTGGCTTTGACCAGCACCTCGAAAGCAGTCTCGGTTCCCAGCCGGCTTAATCGTTTTGCAAGTTTCAATGGAGTGCCTCCTAGCAGGATGCTGAAAAACCCGGCACAAATTGGTCGCGCAGTCGAAACCGGTCGTCTGGCAAAAGCGTCTTAATGGCATCAGGAAATATATTGCGAGGAGCGACCGAATGCGCGGAGACGA
>Ga0187892_10008989_pt1 | contig 13382 bp, 6 predicted proteins | sample MA1701073metaG_FD_139345 | JGI IMG/M metagenome (GOLD analysis project Ga0187892, IMG submission 139345) | Bio-ooze microbial communities from a basaltic lava cave in the Kipuka Kanohina Cave System on the Island of Hawaii, USA - MA170107-3 metaG ...
CGTCACGGCCGCCGCGGCCGCCGCCGCCGCTTTCAGTTTCGCGTAGAGCATCGCTCTCAACCCTCCTTCCACCCAGGCGCTGACGTGCGTCGAGACCACGGAGCCGACCGCCGCCGCCTTCCCCCCCGCCATCAGCACCGCGGCTTTGACCGTCGAGGCCAGCGCCGCCGACGAAACCGCCGCCGCGGCCGCGTTTTCGGCCAGGAACGCCCCGAGCGCGGCGCTCGTTACCACCACCCCCCGGCTCGCCAGCCGGCCCCGCAACATCTCCCTCCCCCGGTGCAACCACATGGAAATCGTCCCGGCCTTGCGCCCCAGCTCGCGCGCAATGTCCCCTTCCGTTCTCCGCTGCAAATAATGGAGCACCAGGGGCAGCCGGTACTTCGCCGGCAGCGCGTCGAGCTCCCGGTCCACGAGCGGCGAGAGGTCGTCCCATCGCGCGTCCGCGCGCCCGCCCGCCTCCTTCCTCATTCCGGCCTCCCGCACCCGCACTTTCTCCCGCGAGAGCTTTCGCGTCGCGTGCAAGGACACGTTATAGGCCACGTGCCGGAGCCAGTCCGCGATCGACGGGCGGCCCCGGAGCGACCCGGCTTTGTGCACGAGCGTGAGGAAGACCGCCTGGGTCGCATCCTCCGCGTCGTGCGTCCGGCGCAAAACCCTGAGGCAGACGCCGAAGACCAGGGCACTGTAGCGCCGGACGATCTCCTCGAACGGCGCCCCTTGGCCCGTCTCGACGAACGCTCCGAGCAGCTCCGCGTCGCTTTTGCTGTGAAGGCTCACGGCGTCTTCCTGTCTAATCCTTTCCCGCCCGGCGGCCAATCCATACCAGAAACGCGAATTCGGCTGAGGATGTTCTCAACAAGATCACAGCGCGTAGCGCGCACGCCCCCCGCCCGCGTCATATCTCACGCCGTTGCCACGGCGGGCCCGTTCGACCCTCCATGGCACCGCAACTGTTTAGCGATGCCACGGGAAGCGCAGCGTGGGCGCGTTCGCGTGGCGCTTCATCCGGATCGTCAGCTTCCCGCCGGCGCCCGGGGCCAGGCGGACCGTGAAGGTCGACCCGTCCACGGCCGTCGTCCGGTCGCCCGCGCGCACGTCCACGAACCGGTGCTCCGCGTAGCCGCCCGCCTGGACGACGACGGTGCGAGGCCGGAGCTGGTTCGTATTCACCAGCGAGATCGTTACTTCGTCCGCCGTCATGCGCTCGATGAGCGCCGCCACGTCCGCCGGCATCCCCGCGCGGCGCGCCGACGGGTCGAAATACCGCACACGGCAGGGCAGGATCGTCCCCAGGCTGCGAATGTCGAGCCCCCCGAGCGCCAGGTGGATGAGCGATCCCACGCTCGCGGGGTTGTACCTCATGGGGTCGTCCGCGAGGCGCGTGTCGGGCGTCGTCGGATCGCGGCGCATCGCTTCGATCCGGTGGCGGACGCGTTCGACATCGCGCCGCAGGGCCTGTTCCGGGTAGTCCGGAGCTTTCCCCTCGAGGTACGCCAGCCACTCGTTGGGCGGAACGCGCTCACGGTCGCTCGGCTTCATGGACAGGTAATAGGTCTCGAACGCGTTGGCGTCGTAAGGCTTCGGGTCCCACGCGTACCAGCCCTTGTCTCCGTGCATGCGCGGGTACATTTTCCTGCCGTCGATGACCTTGGCGTGGGCGTTGACGGCGTCGATCTGGCGGCGCCAGGCCTCGAGGTAACGATCGTCGCCGGTGAGAACGTAGGCGTTCATGAGGCCGAAGAAGGCCCACGCCACGCGGTTACGGTGCTCGACGGCCCCGGTCTGGGGCACGGTGGGGCTGAATCCCCAGCCGTAGGTGCCGCCGTACCACTTGCCGCCGCACTCGCCGCCGATCGTGCCGTCGAGGCCGATGTTCGACGGGATGATCCCGCCATTCGCGGCCATCCGTTCGCGCCAGGCGTCCACGTATTCGAGGAGCCACTTCCGGTACTTTTCCTCGTGCGCGAGCATGTAGGCGTTGAGCGCGAGCGTCGTCGCGAGGAGGTTGAGGGGGTGGTCGCCCACGATGTCGGTGTAGTCCTGGAAGTGGGCGAGCATCTCTTTGTAGTTCCGCTCGCCGTGCAGCGGCTTGAAGCGGTTCTCGATCTCGATGGGGTCGCCAGCCCAGTCGAGCGCCGTCGCCTTCCGGAGGAGCGGCCCGCGGCTCCCGTTGAAGAGGCTCCGGATGATCCGGTGTTTGGGGTCGTAGTTCGGCGCCCCGGGGTCCTCGTCCATGTAGAAGCCCGCGTAGCGCCGCACCCGCTTCTGGAACTCGGGACCGTCCGGGTCCGAAAGGCCCATCAGGTTGAAGACCGTCATGCCCTCGCCGTTGTGCTGCCAGTCGAACATGACGGGGAATTCCTTGTAGTACATCCCGTCGCGGGCGAAGGGCACGTCGGTGGTGCGGGCTTCCGTGTACTGGCGTAGGTGGCCTTCCCACGCTTTCCGGACGAGCTGGAGGATGCGGTCGGAGGCGCCGAGCGCGTGGAGCACGGGCCAGCCGTTAACGTTTTCGATCGCGTCGTCGGGCCCGTCGTCGCCGCCCCACCGCAGCACGCACCGGAGGTATCCCCGCTCGTCGAAGTACTTGGCGAAGAACTCCTCGCAGGCGTCGGCGTTGGCGCGGAGGAGCTCCCGCTGAAGGAGCGCCCAGGCGGGAGGCGACAGGGGGCTGTCGATCGCGACGGTCGGGTCGCTCCCAGCGGCGGGAACCAGCAGAAGCACGCCCAGGGCCAGAAGCCTCACACTACTAGAACTAACAAAACAAACCGTTTGTTTTGTTAGGTTTACCGGCGCACGATGCGCACCGCGATGCCCGGCTGCCAGTGCTTCTCCTCGTCCGTGTAGTAGAGGTAGGCTCGCGAGGCCGGGCCGGTGTACTCGCCCGGCACCGCCGCAACCGCGCTCAGCGTGAGCGCGTGCTTCGCCGCCGGAGCCATGGACCGCCAGTAGAGGATCACCTCGCGGCCGCGCGTCTCGAAGGCGTCCACCTTGCCCTCGCGCACGAGTTCCTTGAGCTGTTCGGCCCGCGCTTCCAGACCGCCCGGGAGGCCGACGATCGCCGTCACCATCGGGAGGCCTTCGGGCGTCCGATTGGCCACCTCGACCGTCACGTCGACCGGCTCGCCCTCGGCGACCTGCTGCCGCGAAAGCTCCGTCCGGATCCCGACCTTGCACTTCTCCGCCGAGGCCGGGGTCTTCGCGTGGTACTTCACCTGGAGCGAGTAGGGCATGTCCGCCCCGTCCTCCATTTTCATCTCGAGGACGTGCTTCCCCGGCGTGAGCGCCTCGCCGAAGTCGCCGATCACGATCGGCCCCTGCTGCGCGGCCGGGAAGGCGACCTCGCGGACCGGGCGGCCGTCGACGACGAGCGTCACCTTGCCCGCGCGCTTCGGGCGGGCGTGGGCGGCGTCGCAGGCGATGATCGCCTTGAGCGCCAGGATCGTCGACTGCGTGGCGCCGAACCGGCCGGACTTGCACCGCTCGGTGAGCCACCGCATGGCCTTCTCACTGTTCGCGGTGTGCCTGGGCGACTTGAGCCAGCCAAGGATCGCGAGCGACGCGGTCTCGATCTCGAGGCTCTCGCCTCCTGAGCGGGTGATCGAGGTCTTCGCGCCGGGGATCGAGCCCGACTTGTCCTGCTTGGTCGCCAGCCGGTCGAGCAGCCGCTCCGCCGCGGCGCGGTCACGCATGTTGAAGAGGACGTTCGCGGCAAGAGCGAGAAGATACGGGTCCTCGCTCTTCCCGGCTTTCTCCTTGAGCGCGTCGATCTCCTTCTCCAGGCCCTGGGTCTGGCCCGACTCGGTCATGGCCCAGATCACGTAAGCGTCGGTGATGTCCTGCGGCGCGCCGCCGAAGGAATCGAGCGCCTTGGGGTCGCGCAGGAAACCGCCCTTCCCGTCCCGGCGCGAGAGCACCCACGCGCGCGTCCGGTCGATCATCCCGGCGTCGACCTGCATCACGCGGGACATGTCCACGAACTCCATGAGGCCGTAGGCCGTCAAGGCCTCGTGGCCGGGGTCGCGCCCGAACCACTCGTAGCCCTTCTTCGGGCACTCGAAGGAGACAAGGCGCTTGTAGCCTTTCTCGACGAGGTCGAGCGCGCGTCGGACGAGCCCCGGATCGACCCCGCTGTGGCCCTGCATGTACTGGAGGGCCATCACGTTCGGGTAGTTGGTCGAACTGGTCTGCTCGAAGCAGCCATAGGGCTCCCGGAGGAGCGCGGCCAGGGCCTGCGTGAGCGAGGCGAGCGGCGACGGGTAGACCGAGGCGTGCGTCGCGAGGCTCGTGGCGTCGATGCCCTCGGGAATCGTGAGCTCGTGCCGGACCACCACCTCAAGGAGGCCGCCGAAGTTCGCCTCGATGGGGAACCCGGCCGGCACGACCTGGATTCGGCGCGTGACGTCGTCCTGATGTGGACCGGCCTGGGCGCGGACCCGGAGCTCGACCTCGCCCTGATGAGGCTGCACGCGAATCGGGAGGAGCGTCCGGATCGACTTCTGCGCGGGGAGGTCGGAACTCCAAGACGCGCCTTCGAGGATCGCCAGCCCCTTTCCGGCCGACGTTTCCAGCTTGACACCGAACGCCTGGTCCGTGCCGTTCACGAGCGAGAGGGGCAGGTCGATCCGATCGCCTGCCGTCACTTCGAGCGGGAACTTGGGCTCCGCATAGAACGGCCGGCGGACCTCGACGGTGCCGTCCGCCTCGCCGAGCGCTCCGTCCTTCGTAAACCCGTCGGCGCGGAGCCGGAAGGTCGTGATCGAATCGCTGACGTGGAAGGATGCGGACGCTTCACCCTTTTCGTCCGTGGCAAGACCGGCGTGCCAGAAGACCGTTTCCGTGAAGTCCGTGCGCTGGCCTTCAGGCCGGGCAGACGCCTGGTGCGCATACACGCGCGCCCAGACGGGTGCAATCCTCTCCAACTCCTCCCCCCGGGCCTGGAGCCGCCGCCGGGCATCCACGGGGCGGGGGGGTTCGAGTGCGGGCCTAGCCGGAGGAGGAGGAGCCGCGGGTTCAGGCTTCGCCGCCGGCTTGGGCTCGGGCCTGGGGTCCGCCGGCTGCAACGGCGGGGCGACCGGCGGGGGAGGTGCCGCAGGCTTTTCCGGAACCGGCGCGGCCCGCGGCGGGGCTGGGGGCGGGACAGCGTTACGATCCCCAAAAAAAACTCCCGCAAGCTCTTGAGTCGGCTGCCGTAGCGCAAGCGCCCGGCGCCCAGAGTCCGCCTGATCGGCGACGAACTTCGACGGGTCTACGAACGCGAACCGCCGCCACCCCTGGGTTCCCAGGAGGAGATCGGTCCGCAACGCGGCCTGGGCGTCCTTCCCGAGATAGACCTGCGGGTCCTTCAGCTCATGAACTTCAGCCCCGAGAAGCGCCTGGACCGGAAGTCGCGCGGCCCGCTCGCGCTTGTCGATCGTCTCGAGCACCGCGTCGTCCACGGCGGAAAGCCCCACGACGGCCGCCACCGGCTTTCCCGATTCGTCCGTCGTCCGGATGGCCACGGTCACTTTGCCCGCCGGGACGGTCTTCGCGGGATCAACCTTGACCTCGATGCGCACCGCCTTCGCCGGGGCGCGGAAGACGAGCCTCTCCGCGCGCGGCTTCCCCTCGCGGTCGAAGAGCGTGACCCGAAGGACCCCGTCGGCGGCCTCCTTGGGCGCGAGCGACACGTCCACGGGCTTCCCGGCCCACAGCCTCACTTCCTCCCGGGCGAGTTCTTTCTCGCGCACGAAGAGGCCGACCGTCGCGCCCGTCTCGACCGCGGAGGCCACGCGGACCCGGACCGGTTTGTCGGCGGCGACGGCCTCCTCCAGCGCGTTCAGAACGAACCCCGAAGCCTGGACTTCGGGAAGGTCGAACGGATCTTTGATCCCCGACGGACGATCGACCACGGCCCGGTAGCGGCGCTTCTCCGAGGGCGTGAAGCTGAACCGTCCGCGGCCCTCGTGGATGGACTCGAAGCGCGCGACCTCGCGGCCCACGTCGTCCAGGATCCGTCCCGCCACGTCGGCGGGATCCTTCTTCGGAGTGCGCGCCTCGAAGTAGACACGGGACTCGACGCCGGCCACCAGGTCGCCGCCTTCGGGAAAGAGCGCCAGGGCCACGCGGTTCACGACGATCGGGATCGTCTTCGCGGCCGTCTCGTGGACGCCGCCGTCCTCGACGATCATGGAGAGCGTCCCGTCGCCCGTGACGATGTGCCCCGGCAGACGGAAGGTCGCGCTTGCCGTCCCTTTCGCGTCCAGGACGGTGGTGGCGCGATGGACCTCGTCGCCGTCCACGGTCGCGACGGCAGTGACGCGCGCCCCGGCGGGGATCCCTCCCTCCGCGCGGGTGGCGGAGAGCGCGGCGGTCACATCGTCGCCGGGGCCGAAGGCCTTCTTCAGGAACTGCAGGTCGGTCCGCAGCCTCGGCACGCGGTAGGCGCGAACGTCGAACGCCATCTCCGAAGGGGGCGTGCCCTCGCTCGGGAACTTCGCGATGAGCGTGTACGTCCCGCCCGCCTGCCCGGCCGGGATCTCCCAGCCCAGGGGGGCGAGCCCGTTCTCGCAGGCCGACTGCCCTTCCATGACTTTTTCGCCGCGGGCGGACTTGATCTCGAAGGTGGCCCACGACACCCGTGGGAGCGGCTTCCGGCTGAAGGCCTCGAGGACGACGGCGCGCGCGTAGAGACGCTCGCCGGGCCGGTAGACCGGCTTGTCGGTGGAAAGGTGCGCGAGGTAGCGCTCCGGCCCCCCGAGGTCCCCCGGGACCTTCGCGGGCTCCTGGGGCGGCCCCTGCGTCCAGGGTCTTGGCGGCTCGTCAGGGTAGCCCACGAGCCAGAGGCCGACGCCGATCAAAATCGCCGCCGCCGCCGCCACCGTCCATCGAAGCGTCATCCGCTTACCCTCCATCCGACGCCGAGCGCCCAGGTTGCGCCGGATCCGTTCCGGCAGCCCCGCGGGCACTCCCGGTTCCCCGGCCTTCGGCTCCAGCGCCGCGAGAATGCCGCGCACCTCCGCGCGGCAGCGCTCGCAGCGGACCAGATGAGCCTCGACGGCCTCGGACTTGGAGCCGTCCGCGTAGGCCGCGAGGTCTTCTTCGCCAGGACAAGCCGGGGTTCTCACCATCAGCGTCCGCCCTTTGGAGGGTCGACGGGTTCGGGACCGTACACCTTTTCTCGGAGGAACGCCCGGAGCCGCTCCTTGGCCCGCCCGAGCCAGGGCGAAACCGAATTGACTGGAACGGCCAGGAACCGCGCGGCCTCTTCGTACGAGGCGCCGTCCACGTACACGAGCTGCACGAGAAGGCCGTCGCGGGCGGGAAGGCGATCCATCGCGGCCTGGAGACGGCGGGTCGCCTGTTCTCCGTCCAGATGCGAACCCGGGTCGTCCTTGAGCTCGGTGACGAGCGTCTCGAGTGCGCGCGCGGCGGGTGGGGCGGGCTTCTTCTTTCGTTCGAGGTGTTCGAGCGCCACGCGTCGCGCGACGGCCACGAGCCACGTGGAGAACTTGCTGCGTCCCTGGAACGACCGGAGCCGGCGGCAGTCCCTCTCCAGGAGTTTGACGAAGAGGGTCTGGATCACGTCCTCCACGTCGGCCTCGTCCCCCAGGACGCGCCGCACGGCGCGGCAGATCATCTCCAGGTGGTGCCGCACCAGCTCGTCCCAGGCGGAGGGATCCCCGCCGACGCAGCGCCGCGCGAGCTCCGTCTCGTTCATGGGAAACACGATCCCCGCTTGTTAGAGGGGCCGTCGCGGTAAAAAGTACACGTGAAGAATACTCCCCCGACCTTGGACGCGGGGGCCGATCCGGCGGTTCGTGTGCAAGTCCGCGCGTTGACCTCAGGGGTCAAGCAGCGAGGTAGCTGTCGAGGATCAGGTGCTTCGCTTCGGTCGCGGTCTTCTTGGGAGGAAATGCGCGGGGTTCATTTGCCACAACCCTCTCTCCATGCAAACACAGGACGGACTAGACCCGGGTGCACTCGTTCGCCTCGTACGTGGTTTCCGGAAACTCGTCCCAGGTGCGTCCATCAAGGTTGCGTCCGGCAGCTTTCTTGCCTACTCGCTTTCCCCTCGAATCAAAGGCGCCCCACTGCTTGAAAAAGAAGGCGACGTCGTTCGCATTGCAGGCCTTTCTGATTGACCTTACCCAGGCGACATCGAGTTAACGAAGACCATCCGCGGCTGCTTCCAGGTCTGAGGGAGATCTAGGCGGTTTGGCCAGAGCTTGAGATCGAATCCCTGCTCATACGGATGTCCTGGAACGCCCCGGAATCGCTCTGCGAACTTCTCGGCGTAACAGTGCTTGCACCCCGGGCTGATCTTGGTGCAGCCAGTCACAGGGTTCCAGGTCGCATCGGTCCATTCGATCGTCGAGCGATCGGCCAAGGTCGTGCCTCCGTCCAAGGGCTAGAAGCCCATTTATGGGTTCGTACTGGAAAGTATATCGTCGTTCCCGGGACCAAATAGGTCACGGTATCGCATTTTCTTTGTACCCGAACGGGGGTTGCCCGGCCGGCCGTCGGAGGCGGCCCGGGCCGGGCCTCGAGGGGGACATCGCAACGAAACCGGATCTGGAAAGGTTCGAATCCGCTACTCGACGGTGATCTCGAGGGTGTTCGAGAGAGGCCCCTTGATGGGCCAGATGTTGCCGCCGTCGGCCTGGATCTTCTGAACGCCCTTGGTCCCCCCCCGCAGCCAGAATCTCGCCACGGCCCGCTCGGCCTGCCCGGGCTTGAGCTTTACCTTGACGGCGCCTCGTTCATAGGTGCCGCACGTGCAACCTCCTTCGAGGGACCTCAGATCGGACGTCCCCTGCCGGACAAAGAGCGAGCTCGCCAGACCGTGATGGAACGTGAATTCTTTATCCTCCGAGGACCGGTTGACCAGCCGAATTTTCAATTCCAGAGTATCCTTGGCGGCCGAATAGACCGCCTTTCCCGACTTGATGGAGAGCTCCAGACCGTCCTTCTGGCCGCCGTCCGGCCAGTCGACTTCGTCCAGGATCTTGAGGCCCAGATCTTTGGCCTCCGGTTTCGTCGTCTTGCCGACAAACTCCTTCAGCGCCGGGACGGCGGGTTTGCCGGCGGTGACCAGTTGCTTCCTTGCCTTCTCCCGGACCTCGGGGGACTCAGATTCCAGCGACTGGACCAGCGCCATCGGATCGGGAGTGTCCTGCATGGCGGGGCAGGAGAGGGCAAGCCCGAACCATACCACGGTCGTCCAGCCGTTCATCAATCCCCCCCAGTTTGACGTCCGCCGTCAAATGCCGAGTGCATCCGTTATCAAAATCCCCGTTCAATACGGCCGGTTTCCATGAAGTAGTATTGAATGCGGGTGCTGGAGATGGACAAGCAGGAGAAGTTCATTTCGCTGATGATGAGGGAGCAGGCGGACCTGCGCGCCTTCCTCTCCTCGGTGATCTGGGACCGCCACCGGTGCGAAGACCTGACGCAGGAGGTGGCCCTGGTCCTGTGGAGAAAGTTCGACTCCTACGACGAGTCGCGCTCCTTCGGCGGCTGGGCGCGGGGCGTCGCCCTGAACCTGGTCCGGCAGACCCTGGACGAAGGCCGCAGGCGAGGCACGGCGCTCTCGGAGGCGGCCCTGCACGCGCTCGACCGCGCTTACGAAGAGGCGCCCCGGTTCGCGCCCGAGCGCCAGGATGCCTTGCGCGCCTGCCTGGGCACCCTTCCCCCTCAATCGCGGAGCCTTCTCACAATGCGCTACGAGCAGGCCATGACGCTCGGGAGCATGGCCGGAACGCTCCAAAAGAGCCTGGAGGCCGTGCACATGCTGCTCTCGCGGATCCGCGTCGCGCTCCTCCGGTGCATTCAGCAGCGACTGTCTTCGGTGGCGAGGTCCTGAACATGACTCGCGAACGGCACGAGCAGCTCATTCAGGGGTACCTGGACCGCGTCTTGACGCCTTCGGAAGTGGAGGAGCTCGACCGGCTCCTCGTCAGCGACGCCGAGTTCCGCGCGGCCTTCGTGGAAGCCTCGCGGCATGAGAGCTTCCTCCAAGGTTCATTGAAGGAGCTGGCGACTCCCGGTACCGGCGAACAGACTCCGAGGGCAACCCCCCGTCCGTTCCCGCGGCCCCGGCTGGATCGCCGATTCCCCTCCCCCAGGCCGACGCTCTGGATGCCCGTCCTGGTCGCGGCCGGCATCCTCTTCGCGATCGTTCTCGTGGTCAGCACCGCGGGTCCCGGCCCCGCGTCGCCGAAGCCGAATCGTTCCGAGACCGCGCGCGCACCGGCCCCGGTGAAAGCGGACCCTGTGGAGGACCCTGTGACGCCGGCACGCGCGGAGGCGGAGCGCAAGTTGGCGGAGGCCGAGCGCCGGCGGAAAGAGCTTGAGGCCGCGCCGCCCGCGCCGCAGACGGACGCCTCGGGCGAAGAGAAGCGGCGCGAGGACCTGGAGCGGGCGCGAAAGATCGAAGAGGAGATGCGCCGGCAGCTGGAGCTGACGCGGCCCAAGCCGCCGGCCGTGACTCCCGAAGCGCCTGCGAAACCGGCGGCTCCGCCGCCTCCCAAGCAGGAAGTCGAGAAAACTGAACCCACCCAAGTGGCTGTCGCGAAAGCCGAATGTGTCGAGGGAGGAGTGTCCCTCCTCACTTCATCGGGCAAGCGGGCCTTCAAGGGGATCGAGGATCTCCTTCCCGGCCAGGGCCTGGAGACTGCCGCCGTGCAAGGACGGGCGGCCGTCAGATTCCCCGACGGAACGCGGCTCGAGATCGGACCCGCGACCGAGATCCAGGAGATTCGAGTCGACGGCGGAAAGCGCGTCGTCGTCATCCGGGGGACCGTGACGGCGGCGGTGGCCAAGCAGCCCAAGGACGAGGCCATGCTCTTCCCCACGCCGCACGGGGAAGCGAAGGTCCTGGGGACGACGTTGAGGCTGTCGGTCGATCCTGACGCCAAGAAGGGGACGCGCCTTGAAGTGCTGGAGGGGTCGGTCCAGCTCACCCGGAAGTCCGACGGCAAGGCGGTCGAAGTCGCGAGCGGCCACTTCGCCGTGGCCGCCACCGGCGTGACCCTGGAGTCGCGTCCTTCGCCGATCGACGAGATCGTCCTGCTCCCGCGCCACGCGAAGACGGTCAAAGGCGCGGAGTGGAAGATCATCAACGATCCCCGCGCGCTCACCACGGCGGCCCTCCACGCGTCCCGGCAGTGGACGGCCGACCTGGCCACTGCCGCCATGAAGCAGGGATCGTTGGGGTACGTAGACTTTGAATTCAATGCGGACGCCAACCGCGAATACTCCGTGTGGGTCCGGGCGGCCTGCGGCGAGGTGCGGAACATCGAGCACGACGCCGTAGGAGTCGCCTTTCCCGACGGCCTCTTCGTCAAGCCCTGCGGGTTCTACACGAAGCACGGCCTGGACGCGCATCTCTTCACCGCCTATTTCCAGCAGCAGGGCTATTGGTTCGGCTCCGACGTAGAGACTCCCAGGGGGGGAACTACGCCGAATCCCTACGTGCCGGTCCGGGTCCAATTCAGCCGGCCGGGAAAGCAGACGCTCCGACTCTACCCCTGCGAGGGGCCGATCCGGGTCGACGCGATCTGGCTCTCCACGACCGCCAAGCAAAGACCGGCCGCCGACCATCCGATTCCGGCGGCGGCGGGCCTGAAGTTCAGGGGCAAGTAGTCCGGGCGCCGGCCCGAACGGCGTCCGAAGGGGCGAGCCAACCAAAACAGGGTGATTCTCCAAGACCGCCCGATCTTGGAGTCTGCCCTGGGTGAGGAGAAAACCGTCATGAGGCATGCGGTCTTCGCCCTGACGCTCGCCGCCGCCGTCGTCGCCGCCGCCGCGTCGGCCGCCGCGCAGGACCCGTCCGATCCGATCTACTCGGAGAGCACGTTCGGGACGTTCACCCTGACGCTGGATGGGGCGGACTGGAACGCGATCTGCTACGACGGGACCGGGTCGGGGGACCAGTGGAAGCGCGGCACGATGACCTGGACGAACGGCACGATCACGGAAACCGTGTCGGGCGTGGGCATCAAGCGGGCCGGCAAGTACTCGGCGGGCATCGACACTCCGAAGCCCGGGGTCCGGATCAGCTTCAACGAGTTCGAGTTCGCCGCGCAGAGGCGCAAGTGGCGGGGCGTCAACCGGATCAAGCTCGACAGCATGATCGGGAACACCGACTTGACGATGATGCGGGACCGCCTGGCCTACTGGACGTTCGGCCAGTTCGGCGCCCCGGCCTCCCGCGCGTGTCACGCCGAGCTGGTCGTGAACGGGGACTCCAAAGGCGTGTACACGGTCGAGGAGCCGGTCAAAGAACCGTTCGCGATGTACCGCTGGGGGGAACACGACGGCAACCTGTACGAGCTGGGCTACGGGGCGGATCGCCCTTACCACTGGGTCGGGTCCAACCCGGCTTCGTACGTCCCGTCCAAGTTCGTCCCCGAAAACAATTTCCCGGGGGGCGATTACACGGACATCGTGCGGCTGGTCGACATCGTCAACAACAACGCTCCGAGTCAGATCCCGGGGCTCCTGAACGGGCACATCAACCTGGACGCGTTCTACAACCACGTGGCCTGCCAGGTCATGATCGCGGACACCGACGGCCTGGCCCATTGGTCCGGCGGCGGGCACGTCAACAATCATTCCTGGTACCACCGTTCGGGGACGAACAAGCTGGAGCTCATCAAGTGGGACCCGGGCGCCTCCCAGGGCCTCTACGACTCCGTCGCCTTCGGCAACTTCCCCAAGGGCCAGTCGCCCATGTTCTACCAGTTCGACGGCGTGCCCCTGGTCCGCTGGATCGAGACGGACCCGACCGCCAACGCCGCGGTGAAGGCAAAGATCCGTTCGCTCGTCAACGGACCCTACGCGTCGGGCGTCCTGGCGAAGATCGATTCCATCTACAACCAGATCCGGACGGCCGTCTACGCCGACCGCTACAAGGGAATCTCTCCCAACCAAGGCTCGCCCGCCCCCCTCCCGAACGGGTTCACCGATGCCGAATTCGACGCCGCCCGGGACTGGCTCAAGGATTGGTACGTCCGGAGGATCGCCTACCTGCGCTCGCAAGTCGGAGGAGGGCCTCCCCCCACGCTCCCGACGGTGACGATTACCGCGTCGGACCCGAATGCGGCGGAGCCTTCGAGCGTGGGCGCCTTCACGGTGACCCGAACGGGACCGACCACGTCGGACCTCTCCGTCGACCGTCCCCGGACCGGGACCGCCACGAGCGGGGTCGACTTCAACGCTTTGCCCGCGCCCATCGTGATCCCGGCGGGCCAGGCCTCCGTCGTCGTGCCCGTGACACCGATCGACGACACGCTGGTCGAAGGGCCCGAGACGGTGATCCTGACGCTTTCGTCCACCGCGACCTACACCGTAGGCGCGGCTTCGAGTGCCACCGTCACCATCGCCGACGACGATAC
>Ga0187892_10008990_pt1 | contig 13381 bp, 10 predicted proteins | sample MA1701073metaG_FD_139345 | JGI IMG/M metagenome (GOLD analysis project Ga0187892, IMG submission 139345) | Bio-ooze microbial communities from a basaltic lava cave in the Kipuka Kanohina Cave System on the Island of Hawaii, USA - MA170107-3 metaG ...
GTCGTTGACGATTAAGATCGAATCGTCTTCGCGGCTATTCAGGGAAAACTTTACCTGTTGAGCAGAAACCATCTTTGTTTTGGTTCGATTTATTGGAGTCAGGACCGGAACCGGGACTACCAGCTTGTTCAGGATAGTTCTCAACCCCATTCGGGGGGAACCTCGACCGGCGTTTTTAAGGATTTTCGACCTGCGGAGTATATCACACAGCTAGTAAATCTCTCTCAAAAAAGAGAGCTAGCAATCGATGAACCCCCCAGCCAGCGGTGTCCGCCCCAAAAACTTTAGCTAGTCACATTTAGAAGACGCTTATTAACTATCCTTTTCCTGATTGAGATTAAACTATTTGTAACAATTTCCTGACGTATTTATTTTGGGGCCAATCCTGAGCTTGCAGAATTACGAGCATTTTCGGATGATAAATAGTTTCCATTTATTCCGAGAGTAGAGCCATGAAATCAAACCACACAGTCAAAACGCGTGTACTTGTCAGTCTGACTTTAGTCGTACTGTATTTCTCTGCTTGCAGGGGTCAGTCTGGGGTCATGAATTTTTCTTCCAATGAGCCATCGCCGCCCCCCCCTGCCGCTATAAACCCGATCGTCGCACAGAGTTCCTACGCAGAGGTTGTCACCAGGGTTTCTCCAGCTGTGGTTACCGTCAGGTCTACAGAGCGAGCGCGTGAAGCCAGGCAGTTTCCGTTTTTTAATGATCCTTTCTTTCGCGAATTCTTCGGCGATCGGAATCCTTTTCAACAACAACCGCCGCAGCGCGTTCAAGGCCTGGGTTCAGGCGTGCTGGTGAGTTCGGAGGGCCACATCCTGACGAACCATCATGTGGTTGACGGGGCGGTCGAGATACGGATTGAAACCACCGACAGGCGCACTTTCACTGCTAAACTCGTTGGCTCGGACCCCCCAAGTGACCTGGCGGTCTTGAAGATCGACGCCCGAGATTTGCCTGTCCTAGCCCTGGGAGATTCGGACAAGGTCCGCGTTGGTGATGTGGTTTTGGCGGTTGGAAATCCCCTGGGGATCGGCCAGACTGTGACTTCGGGAATTATTAGCGCAAAAGGTCGAGCAACTGGTCTAAGTGATGGAAGTTTCGAGGATTTTCTACAGACAGATGCAGCCATTAATCGCGGAAACTCCGGAGGTGCGCTGGTCAACACGGTTGGCGAGTTAATCGGCATCAACTCTCAGATCCTGTCCCCGTCTGGTGGCAATATTGGCATTGGTTTCGCTATTCCCTCGAATATGGCTCGCGCCGTGATGGACCAGTTGTTAAAAAACGGCAGAGTCAGGCGGGGAATGGTTGGTGTCACCATACAGGGTGTGGACTCGGATCTGGCGGCGAGTCTCAATCTACCTGCTGCCCGAGGCGCGATCGTAACGTCAGTTCAGTCGGGCGGGCCTGCGGAGAAAGCCGGTGTTAAGAGGGGAGATGTCATCATCGCCTTCAATGACCAGGCAGTTGTCGATAGCAACAGCCTCAGAAATTCGATCGCGAGTTCGGGTCCCGGTACTCAGGCTACGCTAACAGTGTTTCGTGATGGCCGAGAACAAAAACTGAACGTGACTTTGGGAGAGTTGCCGGCGCCTGAAAGGCAGGATAGCGATGGCTCGGGTGGCCAGTCGCAGGGCTCTGGCAGATTTGGCTTGACTTTGCAGCCGTTGACGCCCGAACTGGCCGGACGGTTGGGTCTCGACCCGAACGAACAGGGATTGATTGTAACTCGCGTAGAACCGAATGGCGCGGCGGCCGAAGCTGGCATCACTCAGGGAGATGTTATTCAGGAAGTCAACCGGCAACCTGTGCGCACCCTCGCAGAATTCAATGCGGCCATCTCGCGCTCTGGGTCGAGGCCAGCTCTAATCCTGGTTAATCGTCGCGGGGCGACGCTCTACCTGACTCTGCGACCACGTCCCTAACGTCTTTAACGCTTCAAGTCATTTCCATTACTGGGAGGTCTCGCGCATGGATGAGATTACTTCTTCAGTGTCTTCGGTCGTTGAGCGGAGACCCTGGGGAAGTTTCACGGTGCTTGACGAAGGCAAAGACTACAAGGTGAAACGGATCGAGGTCTTGCCTGGCAAGAGGTTGAGCTACCAAAGACACTCACAACGGGCTGAACATTGGGTTGTGGTTCAGGGAACGGCAAAAGTAACCCTTGATGGTCGCGAGACCTTGGTCAGGCTCGGTGAGAACATCGACATCGGAATCGGGTCGGCCCACCGTGTGGAGAACCCCGGGGAAGATCCTCTGATCTTCATCGAGGTCCAACGAGGCAATTACCTGGGAGAAGACGACATTGTGCGGCTCGAGGATGATTTTGGTAGGGCCCGCTAAGCCGCACTCCTGGTTGGTCTAGAACCAAGAAAAATTGATCTCTTCATAGTTAATTCTTTCTCAGCTTAGCCGGGTTGGCCTGATACCTCTCGGGGGCCTTTCCCACCAAACTTTCCCTTCGGGTTTTGCGTAGAACGAACCATGTCCGATTCGCCGGAAATTCGGCAGCCCACAGGCCCGACGGGCGATAGTACGCTCACCACTCCTGCTGTGACTGAGAGCCTGTGGGGCTCTGTTCGTGAGTCAATCCGCGGTTCCCATCACGACTACACGCAAGGGTCGATTGGACGCTCGGTCCTCTTGTTGGCCATACCGATGGTGCTCGAGATGCTTATGGAAAGCGTCTTCGCGGTGGTGGATATCTACTGGGTCAGTCATCTGGGCACAGATGCAGCCGCAACCGTGGGCTTAACCGAGTCATTGCTCACCTTAATCTATGCGCTAGCCATCGGACTGAGCATCGGCGTGACGGCCACGATTGCCCGTCGCATTGGGGAGCAAAACCCGGACGGAGCTGCCCGTGCCGCCGTTCAGGCAATTCTTCTGGCATTCATTGTCTCGACCGTGATCGCTGTGGTGGCTACGCCCTTCGCTTCAACCTTACTGGCAATGATGGGTGGATCGCAGTGGGTAGTGGAAAAGGGCTCGAGCTTTACGAGAGTGATGCTGGCGGGAAATGTCACTGTTGTAATGCTCTTCATGGTGAATGCGATCTTTCGTGGGGCCGGCGATGCAGCAATCGCCATGCGTGTGCTGTGGCTGGCCAATTGGATCAACATCCTGCTTGGCCCATGTTTGATTTTCGGCCTGGGCCCGTTCCCGGAACTGGGAATAGTCGGTGCTGCGGTTGCCACGAACATCGGGCGCGGAGCGGGTGCAGCTTTCGCAATCAGCAGATTGGTTCGCTCGGGCGGCCGTTTCAAAATTCGGCGGCACCACCTGCGACTCGAGCCCGCCATAATGCTTCGCCTGATCCGCCTCTCAGCGACCGCAACTTTTCAGGTGTTCATCGGCATGGCCAGTTGGATTGGACTGGTGCGGACCATTTCAACTTTTGGCAGTGATGCGGTAGCGGGCTATACCTTTGGTATTCGAGTGATCCTGTTTGCGCTATTGCCCTCCTGGGGTATGGCCAATGCCGCGGCTACCATGGTCGGCCAGGCGCTGGGCGCCAAGAACCCTCAGCGTGCTGAACGAGCAGTTTGGCAAGCGGGTTTTTACAACATGATCTTTCTCGGTCTTGTGGGTGTTATATTTATCGTTTTTGCACCGCAGATTATTGGTCTGTACACGACCGATCCGAATGTGGCCCGTTACGGGATCGATTGCCTGCGAATAGTTTCTTATGGCTTTCTCTTTTATGCCTATGGCATGGTTTTGGGACAGTCGTTTAACGGCGCTGGCGACACCTGGACTCCGACTATCATCAATCTGTTTGTCTTCTGGCTCTGGGAGTTACCGCTGGCGTACTTACTGGCAATAGTTTTCGGCATTGGCCCCCAGGGTGTATTCATTGCTATTACAATTGCGTTTTCCACGCTAGCTGTTGTCAGCGCACTAATCTTCCGTCGCGGTAAGTGGAAGCATCGAGTAGTTTGAGCTTTATCTAACCTTGTAGCAACCAGATGTTGCCCGTCAGATCGCTGAGCACGAAGATTATCCGATCGGCCGCGACGGAAATTTCCAGCGAACCCAGGTCAACATTCAGCATCGAGAGCCGCGTGTTGTGAAAATGTTTGATCGAATACGGGGAACCTCGGGGCCGTTTGGTGGCCGGATCCAGCCGCTGCGCCCAGAGACAGAAGAAGCCATCCCGATTTGAGGTGAAGTAGAGCAGGTTACTGTCAGGAGAGAAACGCGGCTTATCGTCAGAAAACTCGCCGTCGGTCACAGGCACCCACTCACTATCCTGCGGCGGTATCTCATTCCGGAACGGCACTATGAATAAGCGCCTGCGTTCGGCAGTGAGGTGCGCCAGGAAAGTGATCCAGCGTCCATCCGGTGAAAAATGAGGCTGAAACAAGCTGTACTCAGCGTGGTGAAACAGGTTGGTCCTCTCTCCAGAGGCAACGTTGAGCAGCAGTACGCGCCACGGCGGGCCCAAATGGTACAGCAAATATTTTTGGTCGGGCGACCAGTCGTCGAGTCTCTGGCAGTCATCGCAGACCTTCACTGGCGTCCCGCCTCTGGCAGGGACGGTGTAAACAAGTCTCTGGTCCACTCCCGTGCGATAAGCCACCTGCGAGCCATCGGCGGTTATGACCGGCCAAAGCTCGTTTGCGGGACTGGGCGTCAAGTTGGTCTCCCTGCCGCTTTCCAGGTCTTTTATCCAGATGTCTGCGTTCCCTGATCTGCTTGAGCGAAAGACCAGGCTTTTCCCATTCGCAGAGACATATGGATGAATGTCAGGCGAAGCATCCTGGGTCAGCCGCTGCATCGGACCAGTGACCTTACCTTGATTTGCCTCAATCGGCAGGCTCCAAATGTCGGTGTTCTCAGTCAGTCCGGTAAAGATTATGGAGCCATCCAGTCCAGTATGAGGTTGGCTTTCGAGCCCCGTCCCCGAAGTCAGGCGTTGCGCAGCTGCATTAACCTGCCAGCTGTCGGGCGAAATGGGGACCCGCCATAAATTTACGCTGTCCCCTACCTTCGCAGAAAAGAGAATGTTGTTTTCTCCAGCAACCCAGGCGCTGGGAATCATGTAGGCAGAAAGTCCTTGGCGCCGAAAAGCACTGAAGGCGCCCGTTTTGACGGCCGCCCCTCCCTCCAGGGGTGCTATCCACCAATCCGATCTTTCTCCCACCAGAGCCGAAGATTTTTCTCCCATCAAAGCCGAAGTCATTTGGATTCCCGCGAACAAGATATGTTTTCCGTCGGGGGACCAAACTGGGTACCGGGCCGAGGCAAAATCGCGTTGCAACTGTCGCGGCGGACCACCGGCAGCGGCAACCACGTAGATATTGCCGATTGCTGGTAAGGCTGGCGGCGGAACCTCTCCACTGGTTCCACCCGCCCAATAGGCGATCAGCTCGCCGCTAGGAGAGAATCGCGGACGGCGCCCATGCCTGGCAACCAGCTTCATTTCGCCCCCCAGGGCTGGAATCAAGTAGATGCCCCCGCCATCCCGCTCCGAACGAAAAGCGATCTTACTTCCGTCGGGCGAAAACGACGGCTCGCGATCATCAGCCTCATGCTCGGTCAGACGGGTAGTTTGACCGTTACTCACTTGCATTACCCAAATGTCAAGATCGCCTTTTCCCCCACGATCCGAGGCATAAGCGAGTAATTTCCCGTCGGGTGAAAGAGCTGGATCGGTGGTTAAGCCGGAATCCGACGTCAGCCGGATAAGCTTCCCCACCGCAACCTGGTCACTCGATCCGGAGTTTTTGCGAGCGATAAAATAAAACCCGAAACTGGAGGCAGCAATTACGGTCACCAGCGCGATCAGCGCATAAAACGCAGTCTTGCTCCTGGATTTAGGCCAGCGGTGAAGAACTGCTGTTACCGCGAAAGGCTGCGATGAATTGTTATTTCTCGTGGCTTTCTCTTCCAGCGTCCGCACGGCTGCAACAAAGCGATAGCCGCGCCTTGGCACCGTCTCCACGAATTGCTGCTCATTACTCCCTTCACCCAACGCCTTCCGCAGCAGTGAAATATTGTTTGCCAGATTGACTTCTTCGACGATCGTATTAGGCCAGACAGTCTTCAGTAATTCCTCTTTCTCCAGCAGATGCCCGGGGTTTTGCACCAGGGCCAGCAGTATGTCGAAGGTTTTGGGCTGAAGTGGAATCGGCTGCCCGTGGCGGAGCAGCAGGCGTTCGCCAGCGTCGAGGCGGAAAGCACCGAACTCGTAGATATGGTTTGGTTGGTGGCTCATACCGGACCAACAATGCTCTTCAAAAGCCGCCCCTGAGAATCAACTGAGAATTCCCTGAAGTCTTCAAAAGACTTCACGGAGGCGGCGGGACTATCTTCCGAGCCGAATGAGCCGTGATCTGATGCTGGCTCATTTTAAGGCAGGCGCGCGGCTGAGACAATCCCGTCCGCCGCGCGCTCCTTCCTGATTCTGGTGCTTAAGCATGAAGGAGAAACAGCATGTTCGGCTCAATCTTTCGCGGTTTAGGTTCCCTCTTCTGTTTTGTGTTGATACTGAGTGGTGTCCAGGCACAGCCTCCAGCCCCCGTTTCGGCGTCTGCTTATCTTGATCGCGGTAATGCCTGGTACGACCGGGGTGAACTTGATAAAGCTATTGCCGATTACACCCGAGCCCTTGTCTCCGCGCCCGAGTTGGCCGAGGCCTACATCAATCGGGGTAATGCACGGCAGGATAAAGGTGATCTAGGGGGAGCAATCACGGACTATGATCGAGCGCTTAAACTAAACCCTGTAGATGTTGGTGCTTACACGAATCGTGGCAATGCGCGACGGCTCCAGGGAAACCTGGACGGGGCGCTGGCAGACTACAATCAAGCACTTAAACTCAACCCGGGCGAAGTTAAGGCTCTTTACAATCGGGGCAACCTTTGGTTTGCCCTGACTGAGTTAGATAAAGCTATTGCCGACTTCAACCTGGCAATCGAAGGCAATCCTCGCTACGCAATGGCCTATAACAACCGTGCGGTGGCCCGGCAGGCGCAAGGTGATTTGAGTGGTGCCATCGAGGACTTTGGCCGGGCTATTGAGTTCAATCCAAACCATGCCCGAGCATATGTGAACCGGGGAATGGCTCTGCTGTTGCAAAGCAAAAAGGCCGAGGCGGAGCAGGACTTCGCCCGCGCCGTCAACCTCGATGCCAGCATGAAGCCCTTTATCAAGCGACACCGCCCCGACGCGCCTACTTACAAATAGCTCTCTGGCTGTCAAAGCGAGTCATAGAAACCGACGTTTTACGTTAAACGCATGCAGCTAGTCGTCAGTAGCGTCTTAGAACAGCGCTGTTGGGCATCACTACGCTCAAGCTAAGCCGCAGGATGAATTCCTAGGCTGAGTGGCAACTTTTGGGACGGCACCGCGCTTGCCTAATATTCTGGGTGTAGACGTATTTTTTGGCGTGGATGTGCTTAAACGTAATCTTCAGAGTGGACGTGAGGTGTTGACATGAGTGAGCAGCAGTCGCAAAAAACGTGGAATGAGTCAGATAATCAAAAGCGAGCAATTTCTCACAGGCAATTTCAACCGGTTCCCGCCCGCAATCGTGCTGGCGGCGCTCATGGCGAGCATGCCCCGACAAGAGACTCAGATGTGGACCTTTCGCTGCAACAGAGTACTCGCCGGTCCAGTAAGAGCCAGGAGAAGGAAACATAAGACGGTTAATGGCTCGCAACTGGAGGTACAACTATGGGGAAGTCATTAGATGGAGTCAAGGTAGCAATCCTGGTTGCGGATGGATTTGAACAAGTCGAACTGACCGAGCCGAAAAAGGCTCTGGAGCAGGCTGGAGCGATCGCGACGATCGTCTCGCCGGCGGAAGGCCAGGTTCAGGGTTGGAATCATGATGAGAAGGCGGATCGGTTTACTGTAAACGAGCCGCTGAATCATGCTCGCTCGGATGATTATGATGCGCTGGTTTTGCCGGGAGGGGTAAGGAATCCAGATCAGTTGCGAGTAATAACGAGGGCCATTGAATTTGTTCGTGGCTTCTTCGCTGCCGGAAAACCTGTCGCGGCAATTTGTCATGCGCCCTGGACTCTGATTGAAGCAGAAACGTTGCGAGGGAGAAAAGTTACCTCCTGGCCTTCGTTAAAGACCGATCTCGAGAATGCTGGCGCAGAGTGGGTGGATCGGGAAGTGGTTGTGGACGATGGCTTGGTTACCAGTCGAAAACCGGCAGACCTTGAAGCATTCAATCGGAAGATGATCGAGGAGTTTAGCGCGGGCCGTCATCAGACGCGCTGGGCCGCTTAACGTAGCCGCAGATTACTGAGCCGCAGATTAACGCAGAAAGACGCAGATAAAGAACTGAAGAGAAAAGCACCCGAGCATTGTACGAAACGTTAGTCTACGGTTAGTCGAATCCCTTTTTGTGTTCTTACCCCTTTTGCGTTCTTACCTATTCGTGTTTCTGCGTTAATCTGCGGCCGTATTTCTTTGCCGCTGACTTTGTTCTAAATGAGCCGATCCCCTTCCAGATAGACGGAATCATGCCGGTAGTGACAGCCACGGCTCTGGCGGTTGTGTTGCGCAGCTTGAGCCACTATCAGTGCCACTTCAATTGCATTCCGCAAGCCGATCAGGCCATCCGACAATTTTGTGGTGCGATAAAAGGTCTCAATCTCGTTCCAAAGATGACGTAGCTCTCGAATAGCTCGCGACAGCCGGTCCGCGCTCCGGACCAACCCAACGTAGTGCCACATGATGTTCTGAATCGTCTGCATGTCTCCCTGAATCAGCGCTGGATCTGGATCAGCAGTCAACCCGCTTTCATCCCAGCGGGGCACAACATTCAGGTCCACCACCGGCTCGGGGCCAGAGTTTTCCAGTTGTTGTTCGATATCCTGGGCGCTGCGGCTGCCCCAGACCAACCCTTCCAGTAGTGAAGTTGAGGCCAGCCGGTTAGCGCCGTGAACTCCCGTGCAACTGATCTCACCGACAGCGTACAAATTCTCAATGTTTGAGCGGCCCCACTCATCCACCAGAACTCCACCACAAAAGTAATGGGCTGCCGGGACTACCGGAATTGGCTCGCGCGAAATATCTACACCAACTTTCAGGCACTCGGAATAAATGTAAGGGAAGCGCTTGCGAATGGCAGTGGCCGGCATCCGCGTCGCGATATCCAGCAGCACATACGAGTAACCATGGGCTTCCATTTCATGGTGAATAGCTCGAGCCACAACATCGCGGGGCGCCAGATCCTTCCACTCGGGTGAATAATCAGCCATAAACGGTTGTCCTGGGGGAGTGAGCAAAACTCCTCCTTCACCCCGCACTGCTTCGCTGATAAGCAGCCCTTCGGCGCCGGGGACGGCCAGCGCGGTCGGATGAAACTGAACATATTCGGCGTTGGCGATCCTGGCCCCGGCACGATGGGCCATCGCCAGACCATCTCCACGTGCGCCTGGAGGATTCGTCGTGTTCCGGTAGATCCTTCCCAGCCCACCGGTGGCCAGGATGGTTACGTCGGCCAGGTAGCGATGAACAGTCTTCTCTTGGCGATTAAATACATAGCTGCCATGGCAGCTAATCGATCGATAACTAGCGAGCGGGTCTCGGGAGTGGTGGGGGAAGGTGATTAGGTCAACGGCAGTAGCGTTTGATTCAATTCGAATGTTTGACGTGCGGCGCAGCGCGCTCATCAGACCGCTCATGATTGCCTGGCCGGTCTCGTCGCCGACGTGAAGAATCCGCCGGCGAGAGTGTGCTGCCTCCTGTCCCCATAAACGTTCACCCTGCTGGTCGCGATCGAAAACCACGCCAGCAGAATCTTCAAGGATTTCCCTCAGCAGTTGTGGTCCCTCTTCGGCGAGAATACGCGCGGCTGCCGGTGAACTGGCGCCGGCGCCGGCTCCCAGAATGTCCGCCAGTAACAGTTCGGAACTGTCATCGAGGCTGCGACCTACAATTCCTCCCTGAGCATACTTGGTGTTGGACTCCTCGGGATCGCTCGCGCGGGTGATGATGGTGACCTGGCGTTCCGGGTTGCGTGCCAGGCGGAGGGCTGCGGTCGCGCCGGCGATGCCGCAACCGATGATTAAGACTTGAGTATCGGCCAATTATCTTTATCCGCGTTCCAGAGTATGCGCGAGCTGCTCAGCCTATCGTCAACATCCGCTCAACCGAGCGCAACGCCCGTTTGCGAATCTCTTCATCAATTTCGATCACGTACTGCTCCTTCTCCAACGAAGCTAGAGTGTCTTCAAGTGTGATCTCATTCATGTGCGGGCAGCGGACGCTGCACAAGCGCAGCATCTCTTTTTCGGGATTTGCAGCGGCTACGTTGTCGCCCATCGCGCACTCAGTCAAGAGCAGATAACGCGGAGCTTTTGTTCGCTCCACGTATCTAATCATCGCCGTGGTGCTTCCTGAGAAATCCGCGGCCTCTACTACTTCGGGGCTGCACTCGGGGTGGGCGAGAATCACTACGTCGGGAAACTGCTTTCGCACATTGCTAATATCTTCAACTGTAAACTTCTCATGGACCTCACAGCGACCCGGCCAACCAATCATCTGATAATCGAGTTCAGTATCTTCAATCTTGGTTGGATCGAGGGTGGGAAATATTATGTGTCGCCCTGTCTCGCGCGCGACATTCCGGGCCAGATACTCGTCGGGAATGAAAATCACAGATTCGCTGTCAAGAGACTCAACGACGGCCACGGCGTTGGAAGAGGTACAGCAGATGTCCGACTCGGCCTTAACATCAGCGTAAGTATTAATGTAGGTGACGACTGGAACTCCCGGAAATTTTTGTTTCAACTCGCGCACATCGGCGGCGCTAATGCTGGCAGCCAGCGAGCAGCCGGCCTTTTCTGAAGGCAGCAATACCTTCTTCTGCGGGCTAAGTATCTTGGCTGTCTCGGCCATAAACTTCACACCACAGAAAACAATTATGTCCTTATCCGTTTGCGCGGCTTTGCGGCTCAGCTCAAGCGAGTCGCCGATGTAGTCTGGGATCGAGTGAAAAAGGGCCGGTTCCATATAGTTATGGCCCAGAATCACCGCGTTCTTCTCGCGCTTTAATCGGTTGATCCGGGCCGCCAGATCCGCTTTCAGACGCAGTTCGAAATCGGGCACAACGTTGGCTAAGAGCCCTTTCATCTTCTCGTACATTCGTGATGAGTTGGTTTCTGCTATCAAAGCTAAGTTTCTTAACCCCCAACTATTAGTTGATTCTCGCGGCTCAGAGGTTTTCTGAAGGGCGCCAAATTAAGCTGGCATCGAAGACCGGAGGAGAATGAGTCAGGGCACCGACCGAGATGTAATCGACACCAGACTCAGCAATGCGCCGGACGTTTTCCAGAGAAACATTCCCTGAGGCCTCGAGCTTGGCTCGGCCGGCAGTCAACTCAACTGCTTCTCGAATCGTTTCCAGAGTCATGTTGTCTAACAAGATCCGGTTAATCCCCAGTTCGAGGGCTTTACTGACATCGTCCAACGTTCTGGCCTCAACCTCAATTTCCAGCAGCGTATGCGAAGCACGCACGCGCCTAACTGCTTCGCCGAGGGAGCCCGCAAAATCGATATGGTTGTCCTTGATCAGAATCATGTCGAATAAACCCAGGCGATGATTCTGGCCTCCCCCAAGGCGAACCGCGAGCTTGTCGATGGCCCTCAGCCCGGGAGCCGTTTTTCGTGTGTCCATCACCACCGCTTTTGTACCGGAAACGGCATCCACATATTGGCGGGTCAAAGTTGCAATACCAGACATTCGACCCAGGAAGTTCAAGGCGGTGCGTTCGCCTGTAAGCAAAGCCCGAGCTGAACCCGACAGATTTGCCAGCACTGAGCCACGGCTGACAAATGTTCCTTCATCCGTTATCGGTTCGAACCGAATCCGGTCGTGGAGGATCAGGAATACCTGCCGAGCCACATCCAGTCCGGCTACCACCCCATCCTGCTTGGCAATTATCTGTCCTTTAAGGGTGGCGTCGGCAGCGACGATAACGTTAGTCGTCGCATCGCCAGAACCGATATCCTCATCAAGCGCCCGCTTAAGGCACTCGCGAATTTCACCATCCAAATGGGAAACTCCTCTGCGATCGAGAAATATGCCGATAGTTTATGGCTGAGGCGCTCCAAATCAAAGTAGCTGTGGCCCAACCGGAAAGATGCAGGCCAACGGGCCCAATCCTCAACTCACTTAGCCTTAATCCGTAAGTACCTGCAAGATTTGAGGCTAGTCCGCTTTTTCGACACTATTTCGGATAAACTGAATAAATAACGCCCGCCCGATCGTCGGTCAAAAGAAAAGTGTCAGGGGCGATCCTGAGGATGTCCACAGGCCGCCCGTGTACTTTCCCTTCATCGAGAAAGCCCATCATAAAGTCCTCGCCAGCGGCCGACTTCGCGTTGCGAGGAATTCGCACTACGCGATAACCTCGTTTTAGGCTTCGCTTGGTTGAACCATGTAGTGCCACAAGAAAGTGTCCCCCCAACGAGTTATTCTGAGAGGAATCGAAATACTCCAATCCCAAAGGTGAACTATGTGCCGCAAAGGCCGCGTTGGCCAAGGGTACTGAGCGGCAGTTCATTTTCTGACCTCGGGAATTGAACCCCATGTCGCGAAAAACTTTGGCACCGCTTTGATAGCAATAAGGCCAGCCGTAGTTGGCCCCTTCAATGATTCGATACATAGTGTCCGCAGGTCTTGCATCGCCCAGGTGATCGGCTCCCATATTAGTTGCGTACAGTCGATCCTCAACCCAGCGCAATCCCACCGCGTTTCGCAGGCCACGAGCAAAATGTCTCTGGTTCCGGCCATCCAGATCCATCTCGATAATAGTGGCCCGGACCTCCTCCTTCTCTTCACAGGCGTTACAACTACTACCCACTGAGATATAGAGTTTGTTGTTGGTGCCAATAGCGATGGTGCGAGTCAGGTGCCAACCACCGTACTTGTAACCGAGACCATAGTCTGGAAAGGTGGCAAGCACCTGGGCTTCTGCGTTAGGCTTGGTTTCTCCTCGCGTAAACTTGTAACGAAGCAGGCGATCAGTCAGCGCCAGATAAAACCAATCTGCTCCGTTTTCGTCCGTGTGGAAGGCGATGCTGTTCGGGTTCCGCAAACCAGTGAGGTAGGGAATGACTTTGTTAAAGCGCCGGTTGCGGGCATCAAACTCGTCGAGAATATAGACAGTACCTTTAGTATTGTCTGCAAGGTTGTACATATCTGTGACGAATATTCGACCATCAGGACTCCTGGCCATAAAGCGCACCCGCTTCAAACCTTCCGCGGCAACGCTAACGGTAAGGTATTCCGGCAGGTAAAGCTCAAACGAGTTTCCGCCGGCCAAAGTGACGCGGTTGGGCTTTAGTTTGGGCGGAACAGACTGAGCGTTAACAATATTGCTCAGAAACGACGAAGCCGCCAGGA
>Ga0187892_10008991_pt1 | contig 13378 bp, 8 predicted proteins | sample MA1701073metaG_FD_139345 | JGI IMG/M metagenome (GOLD analysis project Ga0187892, IMG submission 139345) | Bio-ooze microbial communities from a basaltic lava cave in the Kipuka Kanohina Cave System on the Island of Hawaii, USA - MA170107-3 metaG ...
CTCGTGAGAGGCGGGGAGCGTTCGATTCCCCGCCTCTCACGAGGCGGGGTGCCGGCGCTGCCGGCGGGGCGGTGTGGTGTGCAGCCGTGCGCAGCACTTATTGATTCGAGTACCCGTGGCTCTTCGGCCACGGCAGCACCGGATCGATGGTGCGCAGCCGCGTGGGCCAGGCGATCTCGGTGTTGCCGTTGACGTACTGCATCACCACCGGCGAGGAGCGCTCGTTCTGGCCGGCCATCTCGTGACCGGGCGGGTAGAACTTGACGCCGTAGCCCTGGATCGTGCCGCCGTCGGGAATGTCGGCGTCGAGCGCGGCCTTGCGCAGCGCCTCAGCATCGATGCCGCCGTACTTCTTGATGGCGCGCGGCAACACGTCGGTGAGGAAGATCCAGGTCTGATTGAAGCCCATCGAGACGTGCGGCGGGATTTCGTCCACTTTGGTCTCCGCCTTGTAGCGCCTGATCATTTCCTGCGTCAGCTTGCCGACACCGGGAGCGAGCTTGGCCGGATCGAGCAGCTGCGCGGCCACCGGATCGACGTCGTAGATGTACTCGGCGTCCTTGCCGAACGCCTCGCGCAGCTTGTCGTACTGGCCGTAGCCGGCCCCGTGGCCGATCAGGGCCGCCCACTTCAGGCCCTGCTCGCGCGCCTGGCGCCAGAACAGGGTGATGTCGGGGTTGTAACCGGTGTGCAGGATGACGTCGGCGCGCGCGCGGCGCAGCTTCGTCACCAGGCTGGACAGATCGGGGGCGATGGCCGAATAGCCCTCCTTGAGCACCACCTGCATGCCGAACTTGCGGCACACCGCATCGTTGCCCGCGGCCACGCCCGCGCCGTAGGGGCCGTCCTCGTAGATGATCGCGACTTTGATGTCCTTCGGGTCCTTCTTGAGCTTTGCCTGAGCGTGCTCGTTCAGGAAGGAGCAAGAGGCCTCGCCGAACTGATCGGTGTGCACCTGCGGGCGGAACACGTAGCGCAGGTTCTTGCCCTTGAACACGGTGGACGCGGTGCATACGTTGGCCCACATGAACTTCTTGGACGCGTCCACCTTCTGCGCCATCGGCACGCAGTGCGCGCTCGAGTACACGCCCATGATCAGATGCACCTTCTCCTGCTCGAGCAGGCGGATCGCCTCGTTGATGGCGACCTCGGCCTTGGACTGCGCGTCGGCATAGACGGCGTTGATCCTGTAACCCTCGACCCCGCCGCGCTCGTTGATCATGTCGATCGCGATCTTGGTGCCGACGCCCGCGGCCTGCGAGCCACCGGCGGCGAACGGACCGGTGTAGTCGAAGATGACGCCGATCTTCACTTCCTTGCGCTGGGCGAGCCCCGTGCCCGCGCAAACCAGCGCAGCGACGGCGAATGCGGCGGTCAGGCCGAATGCGGCCTTAGCATGTCCCGGCATGATCTCCTCCGTTATGGGGTGGGGCGAGCGCCCCACCCTGCTGTGGTCACAAGCGTAACAGACTGTGGCGTAAACCGGCGTTCGGCTCGCGCCAGCCAGGGCTGAAATTGCTCGCGAGTAATTTCAGGGGCGGGTGAAATGACCCGATTCCGCCCCCGGCCGCCGCGACGAGCCCCTGTGGCAGAATGCTTCGGGAAAGGGGGAGATCCATGCGGCTGGGCATCATCGGCGGCGGCACCATCGCCAGGTTGCTCCTCGAGCACGTGGCGGCGGGTGACCTCGGCGCGGTGGACGTGGTGGCCGTGGTCGGGCGCAGCGACGGGGGGCGCGGCAAGGCGCTCGCCGGCGAGTTCGGCGTGCCCTTCGTCGTCGGTGTCGAGGCCCTGCTCGCGTGCAAGCCGCAGGCCGTGGTAGAGGCCGCGTCGCACGAAGCGGTGCGCACCTTCGGTCCGCCTGTGCTGAAAGCCGGCGTCGCGCTCATCGTGCTGTCGGCCGGGGCTCTAGCCGACGACGCTGTGCGCGAAGCGCTCGAACGCGCGGCGGCTGAGCACAACGCCTTGCTGTACCTGCCCTCGGGCGGGGTCGGTGCTCTCGACGCCCTGAAGGCAGCTTGCATCGCGGGCGTAAGTGAAGTCACCATCGCCGTCACCAAGCCGCCGGCAGCCTGGAAGGGCATCCCCTACGTAGAGCGGCTCGGCGTCGATCTCGATCGCCTGACCGCGCCGGTGACGTTGTTCGAGGGCACGGCGCGCGCCGGCGTGCCGCACTTTCCCGCGAACGTGAACATCGCCGCCGTCCTGTCCCTGGCGGGCATCGGCTTCGACCGTACGCGGCTCAAAGTCGTCGCCGATCCCGCGCTCATCCACAACACCCATTACATCGACATCCGCGGCAAGACCGGCAACATCCGCATCCGGCTCGAGAACGTCCCCTCGCCCGACAATCCGAAGACGGCGTGGCTCGCGTGCTACAGCGCGCTCGCCGCGCTCAAGTCGCTGCAGGCCACGGCACGCTACGGGACTTGATTCCCGCGAAGCCTGGCAGAGGACTCCCTCTCCCCTTGCGGGAGAGGGCGGGGGTGAGGGGTTCCCGTGAACAGAGCGCCTGGGATGTATACCATGGACGCCTTTTTGCACAACCGACAACCATGACCAGCGCCCTGTTCACCCCGATCGCCCTGCGCGGTCTCGAGCTCCCGAATCGCATCGTGGTCTCACCCATGTGCCAATACAACTCCGAGAACGGCAACGCCAACGACTGGCACCTCATGCACCTAGGGCAGTTCGCCATGGGCGCCGCGGGCCTGGTATTTACCGAGGCCACGCACGTCTCGGCCGTAGGGCGCATCAGCCATCATTGCCTGGGCCTGTACAGCGACGAGAACGAATTTACGCTGAAGCGCGCAATCGATTTCTGCCGGCGCTACGGCGTGACCAAGCTGGGAATCCAGCTCGCGCACTCCGGCCGCAAGGGTTCGGTGCACCGGCCGGCCGACGGCAGCAAGCCGCTAGCGGCGAACGAGCGCCCCTGGACAACGCTGGCGCCCTCCGCGCTGCCCTTCGGCCCCGGTTGGCACGTGCCGGCGGCGCTCACGCAGGCCGGTCTTGCTGAGGTCAAAGGACAGTTCGTCGCTGCCACGCAGCGCGCGGCCCGCATCGGTTTCGACCTCGTCGAGCTGCACGCGGGCCACGGCTACCTGCTGCACGAGTTCCTGTCGCCCATCTCCAATCAGCGCGGCGACGAGTACGGCGGTAACAGCGAGAAGCGCATGCGCTTTCCGCTCGAGGTGTTCGAGGCGGTGCGCGCCGCATGGCCGAAGGACAGGCCGCTGGGCGTGCGCGTATCGGCTACCGATTGGCTCGACGGCGGCTGGACGGAGGAGGAAACCGTGATCTTTGCCAAGGCGCTCAAGGCGCTGGGCTGCGATTTCCTGGACGTCACCTCCGGCCAGCTCGACCCGCGCCAGAAGATTCCGTTCGCGCCCGGCTAGAACGTGCCCTTCGCGGAAAAGGTAAGGAAGGAAGCCGGCGTCACCGTGATGTCGGTAGGCATGATCACGCGCCCCCGCCAGGCCGAGGAGATCGTGGCCGGCGGCCGCGCCGACCTGGTCGCGATCGCGCGCGCCATGATGGACGATCCGCGCTGGGCCTGGCATGCCGCGCGCGAGCTGGGTGCGGAGACCGCCTACGCGCCCAACTATCAGCGCTGCCATCCGTCGCAGTGGCGGCCGTAGCCCTGGGCAGGATGGCCCACGGCCTGCCGGCGGCTCGGGGACGCGCGCGGGGATGGGCTTGTTTCCAGATCAGACTAGTCTAGACTAGTCTTTTTATTGGACAGAGGCCGGCCGTGGCCGAGATCGGAGCCTACGAAGCCAAGACGCATCTGCCGAGACTGTTGGAACGGGTTCAGCAGGGAGAACGTTTCGTGATCACCAAGCACGGACGTCCGATTGCGGAGTTGGTCCCGTTCAGTCGGCACAGTGCCGAGCGGATCAGAGAGGCGCTTGCCGAGATCCGGACCGTGCGCAAGGGGCTCGCGCGCCGCAGGGTACGCCTCAAGGACATATTGCGCGGGGCGGCGAGCCTGCGCGATCTCGCCCATCAGAATCATCGCTATTGAGTTGGTCGCCGGTGGCATTCGTGTTGGACAGCTCGGTCGCACTGGCGTGGCTGCTACCGGATGAAGGCGGGGAGGCAACGGATGCCCTGGCGGACCGCACGGAGCAGGAGCCGGTCCACGTGCCCGCGATCCGGGCCCCGGAGGTCGGCGATGCGCTGCTGATGGCGCAACGGCGGCGCGGATCAAAGACGAGGAACTCGCACGCGTCGTCTCCGCGCTGTCCGCCTTGCCGATAGACGTCGATCCGGCTGCGAGTACCTCGGCGTTACCAACGGTGCTCGCCATCGCCCGCGAGCTTGGGCTGACCGCATACGACGCGGCCTATATCGAGCTGGCCAAACGCCTGTCGCTGCCGCTTGCGTCGCTCGACGCGAAGTTGCGTGAGGCGTGCGCCCGAGCGGACGTCGCGGTCGTTCCTTGATCGGCGTCCGGTTCAAGGCGAAACCGAATCAACGCAGCGACGAGTACGGCGGCAACAGCGAGAAGCGCATGCGCTTTCCGAGCACGCGGGCTGGGCGCTGAAACGGCTTACGCGCCCAACTACCAGCGCTGCCATCCGTCGCAGTGGCCGCCATAGGGCCGATGCAAGGAACGGCGCCGTCGTTCTACCGATCTTGTCTCAGGCAGGCGGCTTAAGGCTAATGCCGAACTGACTATCCGGCCTTTCGCCGTCCACAGAAAAGTAACGGACGCGACCGTCGAGCTCGACCCACACCACCTCTCGGACGCCGTGCGCCAGATGCGCCTGCGTCTTGGCGGCGATACCTTGAGCGGTATTGCCCCGGGACAGCACTTCGACTACGAGCGGAGGGCCAACTGCGGCCGCCGGCGTCTCGCCGCGCAGTTGCTCGGCAGGCATCCAAGCTATGTCGGCCGGGTAGGTCTTGCCGGCGTAGACCGGGCATTCGACGATTGCCCTTCCCCCGAGTTGGTCGCGCAATTGTTCGGCCAGTGCGTCCGAGATCATCTGATGACGCAGGGAAGGGGGCGGGGTCATGTACGGCTCGCCGAACTCGTCCATCTCGAACGGCGCCTCGAGATTGGCGAGCTCCGGGTCATCGCAAAGCTCTGCCCAGCGCGCGAGAGCTTGCTCTTGAGATAGCCGCTGGACTGCGACACGCATGGCATCCTCAGTGGTCACAAGACCCATCGTTTGGAGGCTCGAGTATAGGCGAAAGGGCGGGACCTGTGACATGACCCCGGCGTGCAGGACGCGTAGTATGGAGTTGTAGGGACCAGCTTGGCGCCCCAGGGCACGCGCGTTTCACCTGCGCCGCCCCGCCGAAGGAAGCTGCCATGCAGCAGGTTGTGAAGTGGTCAGATGCCATGCACGCCGCGCTCTCGCTCGACGAGCATATCGCGCACGTGCTCGAAGCCGCGCGCGAGGCGGTCGGCGTCGATCGGCTGCACCTGTGGGCGGTTGCGCCGGAAGGCGACCGGCTGCTGTATGTCGCGAGCTCGGGCCTGTCGGAGGCGGATCGGCGGTCGCTGAATAAGACCCGACCCGAGCTTCCCTTGGCCGACGCCGGCGCGATTGCCAGGGCGATCCAGGAGAGCGTGGCGCTCCTAGTGAACGATGCCGGGCGGCGGCGGTCAGCAGCACGCGCAGGATTCGAGGCGCTGCGCGCCGAGTGCTTCCTGGTCGCTCCCCTACCTGGTCGCGGGGACCGGCTCGGCGTCCTGGTCGCGGACAACCGCCACAGCGATGCGCCGCTGCATGCGGATCGCCTCGGTCTGCTGAACACCTTCGCTCTTCACCTCGCAACGGCGGTCGACAACGCTCGGCTCCTCGCCGAACTGGACACGCGCGGAAGGGTGCTCACCGAGGCGATGGAGCAGCAGGAGGCGACGAGCGGAATCCTGAACATCATCAGCAGCTCGCCGACGGATCTGCAGACGGTGCTGGAGGCCGTCGCGCGAAGCGCCGCTCGCTTCTGCGATGCGGCTGACGCCCTCATCGTGCGCGTCGACGGAGAATTCCTGCGCCTGATGGCACATCACGGAAGCATCGCCACCAGCCCGCTTGGCACCGGTTTCGAGCTTACGCGTGACTACATAGCCGGGCGAGCCGTGCTGGAGCGGCGAGCCATCCACGTGCCCGACATCCAAGCCGAAGCCGATTTCCCCGCGTCCAGGCAGTTGCAGCAGCAACACGGTGTTCGCACGCTCCTGACCGCTCCGTTGGTGCGAGATGGTGCCGCCGTCGGTGCGATCACGTTACGCCGGACCGAGGTCCGACCGTTCTCGAAGAAGCAAATCGCATTGCTCAAGACCTTCGCCGATCAGGCGGTGATCGCGATCGAGAACACGCGCTTGTTCAACGAGCTGCAGACGCGCAACCGCGATCTGACCGAGGCGCTGGAACAGCAGACCGCCACCAGCGAGATCCTGCGCGTTATCAGCCAGTCGCAGCGCGATGTGCAGCCGGTGTTCGAAGCGATCGCGGCAAACGCGCGGAAGCTGTGCGAGGGCACTTTCGGCGGAGTTTGGGGGTTTGACGGCAAGCTGATCCATCTCGCCGCGCTCGATGGATTCGATGCGCTGGGGATCTCGACAATGCACGGCCGGTTCCCGAGGGCGCCGGGAGGTGGCAGCGCGAACGACCGGGCGATCTTGACCCGGGAGGTTGTTTACATTCCGGATGTCTACAACGACCCGGAATACGAACTGCAAGACCTCGCGGGCACGGTTGGATTCCGGAGCGTGCTCGCGGTACCGATGCTTCGCGAGGGCGAGCCGATTGGAACCATTGGTGTTTCCGGTAGAGAGGCCGGAATGTTTTCAGACCGGCAGATCAGCATGCTCCAGACGTTCGCCGACCAAGCGCTGATTGCGATCGAAAACACACGGCTGTTCAACGAGCTGGAGGCGCGCAACCGCGACCTGACCGAGTTACTGGAGCAACAGACGGCAACCGCAGAGATCCTGCGAGTGATCAGTCAGTCGCAGCGCGATGTGCAGCCGGTGTTCGACACCATAGCGGCAAACGCGCGCAAGCTGTGCCGTGGCACGTCTGGCTGGGTGCTGACGTTCGATGGCGAGCTCCTCAGCGAGCACGCGTGCGACACCCTCAGCCCCGAATATCTGGACCCCAAGTACCTGGAAGCAGCCCGCCGTACCTACCCGCTGGCGCCGGGCAACGCGGGGGCAAGCGGCCACGCCGTTCTCAGCGGCGACGTCGTGTACATCCCTGATGTCGGCAAGGACGCGCAATACAGCTTGCGCCACCTCTCTGACCTTGGCGGATTTCGCAGCGTGCTCTCCGTTCCCATGCTGCGCGATGGAGCCCCCATCGGAACCATCACCGTGGTGGGCCAAGAACCCGAGATGTTCTCCGAGACGCAGATCGCCATGCTCCGGACCTTCGCCGATCAGGCGGTGATCGCGATCGAGAACACACGGCTCTTCAACGAGCTGGAAGCGCGCAATCGCGATCTGAGTGAGTCGCTGGAGCAGCAGACGGCGACCAGCGAAATCCTGCGTGTGATCAGCCAGTCGCAACGCGACGTGCAGCCTGTGTTCGAGACGATCGTCGCGAACGCAATGAAGCTCTGCCAGGCTTACAGTGGTTCGCTCTTCACCTTCGACGGTAAGCTTGTTCACTTGGCGGCCAACCGCAGCGGCAGCCCGGGATCCATGGAGATAGAGGCGCTGCGCAAGACGTTCCCGTTGCCAGCAAGCAGGAGTGGTGCGACCGGCCGGGCTATCCTGAGCGGAGCCGTCGCCTACATCCCGGACGTCCGCGAGGATTCCGAGTATCGGCTCAATGCGCTTGCTGACGCGATAGGCTATCGCGCCATACTGTCCGTCCCAATGCTTCGCGATAGCACACCAATCGGAGCGGTGACTGTCAGCGGCGCAAGACCAGCGATGTTCACCGATCGTCAGATCGCGATGCTTCAAACGTTTGCCGATCAAGCCGTAATCGCGATCGAGAACACGCGACTGTTCAACGAGCTGGAGTCGCGCAACCGAGATCTATCGGAATCCCTGGAACAGCAGACGGCCACCAGCGAGATCCTCCGTGTCATCAGCCAGTCGCAGCGCGATGTGCAGCCGGTTTTCGAGGCGATCGCAGCGAACGCTCGGGACCTGTGCGGAGCTACCACCGGGACGGTGCTGACGTTTGACGGAGAGCTGATCAGGATCGTGGCCAACGAGAGCGTCAGTCCGAAAATGCTCGAGGCCTTGCAGCAGGTCTTTCCGATGCCCAAGGACGGGCCTGGCGCGACTTCGTGTGCGATCCGGACCCGCGCGGTGGTCCACGTAGCCGACGTACTGGAAGATGACACGTACGGTCTGCGCAGCACGGCCGAGCGGGCGGCGTATCGCAGCATCGCGTCGGTGCCCATGCTGCGCTACGACAATCCGATCGGAGCGATCACGATCACCGGGGCAGAAGCGGGCATGTTCTCCGAGCGGCAGATCGAAATGCTCCAAACCTTCGCCGACCAGGCGGTGATCGCGATCGAGAACACGCGGTTGTTCAATGAACTGCAGACGCGCAACCGGGACCTGAGCGAGGCCTTGGAGCAACAGACCGCCACGAGCGAAATCTTGCGCGTGATCAGCAGCTCGCCGACAGATCTGGAGAGGGTACTTGGTACGGTCGCCCAAAGCGCCGCAAAGCTCTGCGGTGGCAACGACGCTGGGATCTATCGTCGAGATAGCGACTTTCTTCAGCCGGTCGCGACGACCGGAGCTTTGTCTGTCCATCCTTTGCCGTTAACCCGTAGAACGGTGACCGGACGGGCGGTGATCGATCGGAGTACTGTTCATGTAGCTGACATTCTCGAAGTCATTGACACGGAATTTCCGGACGCGCGGCCGTTTCAAGCGGCGGTCGGCTTCCGGACTATACTTGCAACGCCGCTGCTTCGTGAAGGCGCTGCCATTGGCGCAATCGTCATTCGCCGAAGTGTCGTACAGCCTTTCGCCGAGGGTCAGATCGCGCTTCTCAAGACCTTTGCGGATCAAGCGGTAATCGCGATTGAGAACACGCGACTGTTCACAGAACTGCAAGAGCGCCTCGAGCAACAAACAGCAACGAGCGAAATTCTGCGCGTGATCAGCCAGTCGCAGCGCGACGTGCAACCGGTGGTCGAGGCGATCGCTGTAAGTGCACGGGAGCTGTGCGATGCGCGAGACGCCGGTGTGTACCTGTTCGATGGCGAACTTCTTCACCTAGCGGCTCTTGAAAGTGTGAGCCCAGAGGCCGCTGTGGCGGTTCGGCGATTCTTCCCGAAGCCGCCCGGTGAGCGCAGTACACAGGCCGAGGCGCTGCGGACCCAAGCACCCGTTTACAACCCAGATGTCTCGGCTGATGCTCAGTATGAGTTGGCGAACCAGGCTCAGGCAATGGGGTATCGAAGTGCCTGTACGGTACCTATGCTTCGAGAAGGCAAGCCATTCGGACTGATCACTGTCACGGGCCGCGAACCAGGAATGTTCTCGGATCGCCAGATCGCGATGCTCCAAACGTTCGCCGACCAGGCGGTGATCGCGATCGAGAACACGCGGCTGTTCAACGAGCTGCAGTCGCGCACCACCGAGCTGGGCCGATCGGTGGAGCAGCTCAAGGCGCTCAGCGAGGTCGGCAATGCGGTCAGCTCGACGCTCGATCTCGAAAGTGTCCTTACGACCATCGTGACCCGCGCCAACCAGCTCGGGGGCACGCAGGCGGGTCTCATCTACGACTACGACGACGCGACCGAGGAGCTGCGCCCTCTGGCGACGAGCGGTTACGCGGACGAGGTGGTCGATGCGTTGCGGCGCAATCCTCTGCGCAGAGGAGAAGGGGTCGCCGGCCAGGCGGTGGCGAGGCGACAACCCGTTCAAGTCCCGGACATTGCGGTCGGCGGCGCCTACGACAGTCGAGTGCGCGACCTGATGACCCAGTGGGGATTGCGGGCCGTGCTCGCGGTGCCGCTCATCCGCGAGGACCAGGTGTTGGGGGCGCTCACCGTCACCCGCGTGCAGCCGGGAGAGTTCTCACCGGAAATGGTAGAACTTGTCGCCACCTTTGCCAGCCAATCCGCGCTCGCGATCCAGAACGCGCGGCTGTTCCACCAGCTCGAGATCGCCAGCCAGCACAAGTCTGCGTTCCTGGCCAACATGTCGCACGAGCTGCGCACGCCGCTCAACGCCATCATCGGCTACAGCGAGATGCTGCAGGAGGATGCGGCGGACGAGGGGGCGGACAGCCTGGTGCCCGACCTGAAGAAGGTCAACGCGGCCGGCAAGCATCTGCTGGAGCTGATCAACTCGATCCTGGATCTGTCCAAGATCGAGGCCGGCCGGATGGAGCTGCAGTTGGAAGAGTTCAGCGTGTCCGGCATGGTCGACGACATCCGCGGCGTCATCCAACCGCTGGCCGAGCAGAACGGCAACCGGCTCGAAATGAATTGCGATGCCTCAATCGGCACGATGCGCGGCGATCTGACGAAGGTCCGGCAGGTGCTGTTCAACCTGCTGAGCAACGCCTGCAAGTTCACCGAGAAGGGAACCGTGCGCCTGGCGGTGGCGCGCGAGGGGACCGAACGGGACGCATGGCTGAGCTTCGTCGTCAGCGACACGGGCATCGGCCTGACGCCCGAGCAGCTCGGGCGGCTGTTCCAGGAGTTCTCGCAGGCCGATGCCGCCACCACGCGCAAGTACGGCGGCACGGGCCTGGGGTTGGCATTGAGCCGCAGACTGTGCCGTCTGATGGGCGGCGACGTTACCGTCACGAGCGAAGCCGGCCGCGGCAGCAGCTTCACCGTGCGCCTGCCGGCCGATGTCGCCCGCATCGCGGAGCGGACGGAAACCGCCGCGCCGGGCCGCATGGGGACGGTGCTGGTCATAGACGACGAAGCGCCGGTGCGCGATTTGATGCGCCGCTTTCTGGGCAAGGAAGGTTTCCGGGTGCTGACCGCCGCAGGCGGTGAGGACGGGCTGCGGCTCGCGCGCGAGCAGCGCCCCGACGCCATCACGCTGGACGTCATGATGCCGGGAATGGACGGTTGGGCCGTGCTCTCCGCGCTGGCGGACGATCCCGAGTTGGGTCACATCCCGGTGATCATGCTGACCATCGTGGACGACAAGCGCACCGGCTATGCGCTGGGCGCGTCGGAGTATCTGACCAAGCCGATCGACCGGGCCAGACTGCTCGCGGTGCTGGCGCGCTATCGCAAGGACATGCCGATCCTGGTGGTGGACGACGATGCGGGCGTGCGGCAGGCACTGCGCCGCACGCTCGAAGCCGAGGGATACACCGTGGCCGAAGCGGAGAACGGCCGGGCCGCGCTCGAGCTGCTGGACGCGAGGCTGCCCGGCGTCATCCTCCTCGACCTGATGATGCCGGAGCTGGATGGATTCGGCGTGGTGAATGCGCTGCGCGAGCGGGAGGCGTGGCGCGGCATCCCGGTGGTGATCATCACCGCCAAGCAACTGACCGCCGAGGAGCGCGTCTGGCTGAGCGATTCGGTGGTTCGCATCCTGGAGAAGGGCACGCTGGGCCGCGAGGCGCTGCTGTCCGACGTTCGGCGCCTGGTGGCCGCTGCGATCGGCGATCGGAGGAGAAACCCCGCATGACGAAGATCCTGCTGGTCGAAGACAACGAGATGAACCGGGACATGCTGTCGCGGCGCCTGCAGAAGAAGGGTTACGAAGTGGCGATGGCCGTCGACGGCGAAGAGGGCGTGGCCAAGGCGCAGTCCGAAACGCCGGCGTTGATCCTGATGGACATGAGTCTGCCCGGAATGGACGGCTGGGAGGCGACGCGGCGAATCAAGGCAGCGCCGGATACCAGGAGCATTCCGGTGATCGCATTGACCGCGCACGCATTGACCAGCGACCGCGACCAGGCGCTGGCGGCAGGCTGCGACGACTTCGACACCAAGCCGGTGGAGTTCACCCGCCTGCTGGCCAAGATCGAGACCCTGCTCAGGAAGGCGCCGCAACAGTGACCACCGACCGGGCCACGCTGAGCCATCTGCGCCACGAGCTGCACACCCCGCTGAACCACATCATCGGCTATAGCGAGATGCTGCTGGAAGATGCCGCCGCAGACGGCAACGCAGCGCTCGAACCCGGGCTGCGCCGCGTGCGCGAGGACGCGCGCCGGCTGCTGGGCCTGATCGACGACTTTCTCGGACAGGCGCGCGTCGAAGCCGGTGAAGTCGATCTGGGCCGCCTTGCGGACGAGGCGGCGGCTCCCCTGGACAGCGTGATCGCCACCGTCGACGCGCTCAAGCACCAGGCTGCGCAGGCGGGCGCTGCGGCCCCGAGCGACGACCTGGACCGGATCGGCGCCGCTGCAGCGGCCCTGCGCAGCATGATCACCGGTGGCGTGATCGACGACGTTGCGTCGAGCCCGCACTCTGGGTCTGAAACGTCCGCCGCGCCCACGGCATCAACCTCGGCGGAAACGGGCGTCATCCTGATCGTGGACGACAACGCCGAGAACCGCGAGATGCTGCGACGCCGCCTGGCGCGCGAAGGGCACGAGGTCGTGTTGGCCGACGGCGGCCGCGCCGCGCTCGCCCTGCTGCGCGAGCGACCCACCGACCTGGTGCTGCTCGACGTGATGATGCCGGACATCGACGGCTACCAGGTGCTGCAGCAGCTCAAGGCCGACCCGGCGCTGCACGATCTCCCCGTGCTGATGATCTCGGCGTTGGACGAGCTGGAAAGCGTGGTGCGCTGCATCGGGCTGGGCGCCGAGGACTACCTGCCGAAGCCCTTCGACCCGGTGCTGCTGCGCGCGCGCATCGGCGCCTGCCTCGAGAAAAAGCGGCTGCGCGACCGCGAGGTCGAGCACCTGCGGCAGCTCGCCGAGTGGAACGAGAAGCTGGAGCAACGGGTCGCCGAGCAGGTGGCGCTGGTGGAGCGGCTCGGCCGGCTGAAGCGCTTCTTCTCGCCGCAGCTCGCCGAGCTGATCGTGGCGGGCGGCGCCGACGACCCGCTCAAGACGCACCGCCGCGAGGTGACGGTGTGCTTCCTCGACCTGCGCGGGTTCACCGCCTTCGCCGAGGCCGCCTCGCCCGAGGAGGTGATGAGCGTGCTGCGCGAGTATCACGCCGAGATGGGCCGGCTGATCCTCGAGCACGAGGGCACGCTGGAGCGCTTCACCGGCGACGGCATGATGATCTTCTTCAACGATCCGGTGCCGGTGCCCAACGCCACCGAGCGCACGGTGCGCATGGCGCTTGCCATGCGCGAGCGCGTCGCCGCCCTGCGCGACAAGTGGCACAAACTCGGCTACGAGCTGGACCTCGGCATCGGTATCGCGCAGGGCTATGCCACGATCGGTGCGATCGGCTTCGAGGGGCGCTGGGACTACGGCGCGATCGGCTCGGTCACCAACCTCGC
>Ga0187892_10008992_pt1 | contig 13373 bp, 9 predicted proteins | sample MA1701073metaG_FD_139345 | JGI IMG/M metagenome (GOLD analysis project Ga0187892, IMG submission 139345) | Bio-ooze microbial communities from a basaltic lava cave in the Kipuka Kanohina Cave System on the Island of Hawaii, USA - MA170107-3 metaG ...
AAAGCTCCCGGCGCAAGTCGCGGCTGAGATGCTCGACCAGCAATCGCCTCGCATTGCATCCGGGCAATCACTCAACCAGTACCGCATCATTTCTCCACTCGGCGCGGGCGGAATGGGCGAAGTCTTTCTGGCCGAAGACTCGCGGTTGAAACGCAAGGTGGCGATCAAACTCCTGCCCGCCCAATTCACCCGCGATCCCGACCGCGTGCGCCGCTTCGAGCAGGAGGCGCTGGCGATTTCCGCACTCAACCATCACAACATCATCACAATTCACGAAATCGGCGAAGCCGCTCGCTCTGCGCCCGGGGCGGCCAGATCGCCAAAGCTCTGGGCGTGGCGCACGCGGCGGGCATCACGCATCGCGACATCAAGCCGGAATTTACGACTGGTTTACTGAAGGCTTCGACACGCCTGATCTGAAAGAGGCGAAAACATTACTGAGCGCCTTCGCCGTGGCTTAACCAAGTTGAATTGCCAATGGGAAATCCGAGTTCATCAACGACGCGCCGCCGTCCGCTGCAATCGCCTGTCCCGTGACCCAACTGGCTTCCGGCAAACAAAGCATGGCAACGGCATTGCCGATGTCTTCGGTTGTGCCCATACGTCCCATCGGCGTCCAACCGCTGGCGCACCAATCACGAATCATTTCCTGCGCGGCAGGCGGCAGGGCGTTGATGATGCTGTCTTCGGTCAAACCTGGGCTGACGGAATTCACCGTGATGCCTCGTTTGGCCAGCGCCACGGCAAAGTAACGCACCAGAGATTCAAGCGCGGCTTTCGCCGGGCCTTGCGCCGCATAAGCCTGCCAACTGCCGGTGCCGCCGCCCGGCGTGTAAGTAATCGCCACAATACGACCGCCATCCGGCATCAATCGAACAGCGGCCTGTACGCCTTCCAAAAAGGCTCGACCTTGCGAGGCCTGCGCCTTATCCCATTGCTCTATCTTCAGTTCCGTCGGCGGCGCCAGAACGGCAAACAAATCGCCTAGCGCGTTGGCAACGAAAATATCCAATCGGCCGAACTCGCTCTTCACTTGCTCAAACAGCCGGGCATTGTCTTCCGGGCGCGAAACATCGGCCCGGATGATGAAACCATCTGAGCCGCGTTCGCGCACCTTGTCCAAAGTTTCCTGCGCTGCGGCTTCGTTCAGTCGGTAGTTGATCGCCACCTTTACGCCTTTTTCCGCCAGCTTTAGAGCAATCCCGCGTCCGATGCCGCGAGAACTGCCCGTAACCAGAGCGTATTTTCCAGAGAGTGTCATGTTTCGCTCCTTGTGAATGAAGTAGAACAACCTGCCGAGGTTGTTCGGTGGTTTTGAGATACGGGTTGAAGCGGGCAAGGCAACTTCGGAAAGTCGTATGCCCCGCCCTTTCACGCCGCCGGTTTGATGTTCTGATTGAAGCTGAACAGGTTCATCGGATCGTACTTGTTCTTCAGCGCCACAAGCCGTTCATAGTTGGTTCCGTAGGCGGACTTGATTCGTTCTTCCCCTTCGTTGCTCAGGTAGTTGACGTACACCCCACCTGATGAAAACGGCTGCATCGCCTGCCACAACTCGTCTGCCCACCGGATGTGTTGATCGGACTCCGCCGGATCAGCCCACATCGGCATAATCACGAGGTCGTAGGGCGCGTCGCGATGGCTGAAGGCGGTCTCCTGCTTGCCCACGCGGCTGACGGCGCCGCCGAGATGTTCGATCAGCACGCTGGAATACGGCGAAGCAACGTTGCTGAACCCCTCGACCAATGTGTCAATCGCGTCGTCGTTGAGTTCTCTAAGCAAGTTCGATTTCCAGTAGTTGTATCGCCCGCGTGGAAAGGCCTCATCCATCAAGGACTGAGCCTTGACGTAGGGCATCGGCTGAATCATGTCCATCACCGGCGGGCCGAACTCTTTGAGTGGCCGCGCCACCTGTTCTCCCGCCTCGATGGGGCCGATATAGCACACAACAATGGCGACCATCGGGTGTCCGTCGGGCGAAGTCAGCAACGCCGCCCAGGCGCTCATCTCCTCAGGCGCCTGGCTGGTGTATTCGCGGTAGAACCTGAGAACTTCTCCGGCTTTCTCCAGCGGGTGTAGGACCAGGCCGGAGATGACCATCGGGCCGACAGGATGGAGCCGGTACTCCAAAGAGGTGACGACGCCGAAGTTCGAGTGCGTCCCCCGCACGCCAAAGAAGAGGTCCGCGTTCTCGGTCGCGCTGGCCGTGCGGAGTTGGCCGTCCGCGCTGACGATGTCCAGCGATATGAGATTGTCGAGGGCAAGCCCGTATTTGCGCATCAGCCAGCCGTAACCTCCGCCCAGCGTGACGCCGGCGATGCCCGTTTCAGAGCAGATGCCTCCGGTCGTAGCCAATCCAAACGCCTGGGTCTCGCGGTCGAACTCACCCCAGGTGAGGCCGGGTTCGGCGCGGGCTGTGCGGCTCACAGGATCCACATGCACGCTCTTCAACCGCGACATGTCAAGCATGAGGCCGCCGTCACACGCCCCATTGCCCGCGACGTTGTGACCGCCGCCTCGCACAGCCACGGGGATGCTATGTGTCCGGGCGAAATTGACGGCGCTGATGATGTCGGAAACTTCGGCGCAGCGCACGATCAGAGCAGGCCGCTTGTCGAACATGGCGTTCCATAGCGAACGGGCTTCGTTGTATCCAGTATCGCTGGGACAAACCAGTTCGCCTCGCAAGCTCCCTCTCAACTCTTCAACGACTGTTCCCTTGAGTATCGTATCCGCGCCTGTGGTCGTGATAGCTTTCAGGTCTGCCATTATTCGGCTCCTCCCGGTTTGTTGGCGATTGGCGGTTTTGGCGAATTCCTTGATCTGATTGAATCGCTGTCAAGATCAACTTATGATTGCCCGCGCTGCTCGGTCACTGGGCGCATAGCTTCGCTTGTATTGATTGTGTTCGAGGTTTTGTCTTGCTTCTTCGCGCCCTATTCGCTTATGCGACAAATGCGGAGCAAAGCTATCAGCTTTAGAAAAAAAATGCCAAATGGGAGCCTGTTTTTCCGCTAGCGAAGAAAAATTATGAATCCGGAGAGATGGCGACAGATTGACGGTCTATTTCACGCGGCTTCGTCGCGCGCGCCGCACGAGCGCGCAGCTTTCCTCGACGAAGCCTGTGGCTCAGATAAAGAATTACGCCGCGAAGTCGAATCTCTGCTGGCTGCCGACTCCGGCGCCGAAGAAATGACTACCGCCAAGCTGCCGGCTCAGGTTGCTGTTGCAATGCTCGATAATCCATCGCCTCACACCGTTGCCGGGCAGATGCTCAACCAATACCGAATCATTTCTCCACTTGGCGCAGGCGGAATGGGCGAAGTCTTCCTGGCCGAAGACACGCGGCTGCGCCGCAAAGTCGCGCTCAAGCTTCTGCCCGCGCAATTCACCAGCGATTCCGACCGGGTGCGCCGTTTCGAGCAGGAAGCGCGCGCCGCCTCGGCGCTCAATCATCCCAACATCATCACCCTCTTTGATCTCGGTCGCGCGGGCGAGATTTACTTCATGGCGGTCGAATTCATTGACGGCCAGACGCTGCGCGAGCGGTTGCGCGCAAAGGAGCGTGTGCCGCTTGGCGAAGCCCTTGAGATCGCCTTGCAAATCTGCCAGGCGCTTGTCGCCGCGCACGAGGCCGGGATCGTGCATCGCGACATCAAGCCGGAAAACGTGATGCTACGGCGCGACGGCTATGTGAAGGTGCTCGATTTTGGTCTGGCCAAAGTCAGCGAAGAGCAGCCGCTCGACGCCGGCGCCGCGCCATCGAGCCTGACCGATCCGGGGACAGTGATGGGGACAGCGAGTTATATGTCGCCGGAGCAGGCGCGTGGGCAGAAAGTTGATGCGCGGTCGGACATCTTCAGCCTCGGCGTGACGCTCTACGAGATGATCGCAGGCCACGCGCCCTTCACCGGCGTCAATGCGCTCGAAGTCATCAGCGAAATCTTGAAGAGCGAACCCCCTCCGCTCAATCTCCAATTGCCAGACCTGCCCGCCGAGTTGCAGCGCATCGTGGAGCAGGCGCTGCGCAAAGACCGCGAGCATCGCTATCAGCAGGTCAACGACTTGCTGCTGGATCTCAAAAAACTGAAGCAGGAGTGGGAATTTGAGGAGAAGCTGAAAGGCCGGCCTAAAGTTGTGGACGCCGGGGAGCGGCAGACTGCGGCAGGCTCGGCTTCGGAGAATGGCTCTGTCTTCGACGCAATCGCAGCCTCGGCATCAGCAGATGAAGCAGAGGCTTTTGTGGGCCGCGAGCCGGAGCTTAGGCGGCTCGGAGAATTGCTGCGCCAGGCTCTCGCCGGTTCAGGCCGGATGGTCTTCATTACGGGCGAGCCTGGGATCGGCAAGACGGCGCTCAGCGATCAATTTCTGCGCCTCGCCCGACAGCAATCCGCCTCACTCATCTGGTGTCGCGGCCGCTGCGTTGAGCAGTACGGCACGGGCGAAGCTTATCTGCCTTTTCTCGACGCGGTCGGCGCGCTGCTCTCCGGCCCTGGCCGCGAGCGTGTGATGACGAGACTGCAAACCCATGCGCCGACCTGGTGTTTGCAATTCCCAGCCGCCTTCTCCAGCGGGGCGCACGCGCTGTTGCAGCGCGAGACGATTGGGGCGACCAAAGAACGGATGCTGCGCGAGATGGGCGACGCGCTTGAAGCTCTGGCTGAGAGTTCGCCAGCGCTGCTCTTGCTCGAAGACCTGCACTGGGCCGATCCGTCGAGCGTGGACCTGCTGCGCCATATCTGCCAGCGCATCAGCGGGCAGCGTGTGCTCATCGTCGGAACCTTTCGGCCAGCGGATCTGGAACGCGGCAATCACCCGCTCAAAAACTACAAGCGGGAGATGCAGGCGCATAAACTGTGTGAGGAGATTGCGCTGGGGCTGCTCACGCCGGAACACATCGCCGGCTATCTCGACGCGCGCTTCGCCCCGAACGACTTCTCGCGCGAGCTGGCCACGCTGATCGAGCGCAAGACCGAAGGCCACCCGCTGTTTGCCACGAGCCTCGTGCAGTTCCTCGCCGAGCGCGGCGATATAGCCAAGACCAATGCGCACTGGACGCTGGGGCGAGAGCTTTCGGAGATGGACCTGGAAGCGCCCGAAAGCGTGCGGGGAATGATCCGCAAGAAGATCGAGGCGCTGGAAGAGGAGGACCGCCGCGCGCTGCAGTATGCGAGCATTGAGGGCGAGGAGTTCACTTCAACTGTTCTGGCCAAACTGCTCGGCGTGGATGATCTGGCTCTGGAGGAGCGACTGGATCGGCTCGACCGGGTTCACCGTCTGATCGAGACGCTCGGCGAGGAGGAATTGCCGGATGGCGCGCTGGGGATGCGCTATCGCTTCGCCCACGCCCTTTACCAAAACGTCCTGTATGGAGATTTAGTCAGCAAGCGGCGGATTTTGCTGCACCGCCAGGCTGGAGAGCAATTGGTCGCGCATTATGGCGCTGAGGCTCCGCGCATCGCGACGCAGTTGGCCATGCACTTCGAGCGCGGGCGGGATTACGGCCGCGCCATCGAGTACCTGACCCATGCGGGTGACAACGCGACCAGAGTTTATGCCAACGCCGAAGCCGAGAATCGCTACAGCCACGCCCTCGGTTTAGTCGAGAAGCTCCCTCGTGAAGAGCAGGCTGAAAGGGAGATTCCCCTCTACCGGAAGCGTGGCGCAATCAACCACCTTATGAGCCGGTTCGATCAGGCCGTAGCAGACTTCACACAGATGCTTGAGCGCGCGCGCGCTGCAAGCTCACCTGCGCAGGAGCACGCGGCGCTCAATGCGCTCGCCCGCACGCTCTTCTTCGCTCATCGCCTGGATGAGACGGCGGCGCGACTCAGCGAGGCGTTGCTTGTGGCTGAAGCATCAGGGAATGAGGCGCTCAGGGTCGAGACATTAATGCTTACGGGGCAAAGGCATTACTGTTTGGGAAATATGGCCGAGGCCAAAGCGATACTCGATGAGAACGTCCGCCTCGCGCGGGCCCTCAACCACCGGCCAACCTTGCTCGGCGGGCTGGTCTGGCGCGGTTTTGTTCACTTCTTCCAGTCCGAATACGAACGCGCCGAAGAGCTGTTGACTGAGGCGGTGAGCCTCGCCTCAGAGCTACGCGAGGGGTTTCTGCTACTCATGGGTCTCTTCTGCCTCGGTATGACCAGAGGGAACCTTGGGCGGATGTCAGAGGCGTTGCGGACGCTGAGCGAAGCGATTGAGATGGCCCGGCGTAACGGCGATCACTTCATATTGCCGCGTCTGCCTAACTGTATCGGGTGGATTCACCGCGAGCTTGGGGATCTCGACCAGGCCCGCGAACACGATCAGGCGGGTGTTGAGATCGCGCGCCAATGTGGTCTGCTTGAGGCTGAGATCAACTCCGTGATCAATCTGGGCCAGGACTACACGTCCCAGGGCGATGGCGAAAGGGCGCGCCCTCTTTTCGGCGAGATCGAATTCATGCTGGCGCGTGACGAGTGGTTGCGCTGGCGCTTCAACCTGCGCCACCAGGCCGGCCAGGCAGAGTACTGGCTGGCGCAAGGAAATCCGGAGCGGGCCGAGGAATATGCCCGGCGGCTGCTTGAGCTTGCGACTCATCACGTGGCGCGCAAGTATGTCGCCGTCGCTCATAAGCTGCTCGCTGAAGTGGCCGTCGCGCGTGGTGATTTGGCCGCAGCGGAGACTGGACTGGGCGCTGCGCTCGCCGAATTAGCCAGCTATCCCACACCCATCGTCGCCTGGAAAATTTACGCCGCGCTCGGCGGTTTGCGATTGCGGTTGGGCCAGGGCCAGGCCGCGCGCGACGCCTATGCTCAAGCTACCGAGATCGTGAAGGAGATTGCGGCCAGTGTGGATGACGAGAAACTGCGAGCTACATTCTTGAACTCGGCGGCAGTGCGCGAAGTCGTGGCTGGAGCGAACGGGAGTTAGCCGGCAGTTGAGAGGCGCTGAACGGATGGGGAAAGCTTCAAATAAACGGCGCTCAACCCTACCACGCACAACAGCATCATCAAAGCTTCGGAATCGCCGAGGTTGTAATTCGTGAGTGAGCTGATCGAAAACCCGATCAGCGCGCCGAAGGTTCCGAGCGTCAAGCCCTCGTAGAAATTATCATTGCCTTCTCTGGCGCGTTTGTACCCTCGCCAGGTCATGATCATCATCGCGGCAATCAGCCAGATGTAACAGGCGAGCGCGGGCAGCCCGCGATCCATCGCAATCTGGATTGGCGTCGAATGCGTGTGGGTGACGTAATCGCCGGGGAAGCCCCATTCGCGCCAATGGCGTTTGTGCGAATCCATTCCGACTCCGAGCAGCGGATATTTCGGGATCACACGCAAACCGGATTGCATGTAAGCGATCCGGCGAGATGCGCTGTCGTCGTTGAAACTCAAAGTAAGGGGCTGGCGCGCCTGGGTGATGACGTAATACCCCAAACCGCCCAGCACCAAAGCCGCGACCAGAGCGATTACTGGCGCGAGCCGGCCTCCGACGCTGATCGAGACGAACAGAAGCGCCACGATGAACGCCGCGATCACGGCGCGCGAAGCCGTCAGCACCAGCGCCAGAGCGAACAGAACAAATAGCAGAGAAAAGATTTTCAATCGCCGGCGCGCCGATTGATTCCGTCGCAACCTGATTCCGGCGAGCGCGCCTCCAAAAGCCAGCATCCCCAGAATCTGCATCTGCTCCGCGTAAGTCAGAAACTGCCGCGAAAAGCCAGAGACGCGAAATTGCCGGCTGCGCCCGCCAGCCTCGATTCCGAGCGGATTCTGCTTCGCTTTCAATTCTTCGGTCACAGTCAGCCTGATCGGAACCGGATCGCCCGCATGCAGAGCTTCGACCTCGAGCGATTCGCCGGCTTGGCGGCTGCGAATCACGCGGGCGGCTTCTTCCGGCGAGTAGACCCTGCGACGCTCGATCATCCAGATGACATCGCCCGGTTGCAGATTGCTCAACGCCAGAGGGCTGCCAGCTTCGATTGCGGTGATGATCATTCCCCGGCCGTAGAGCTTCTCCCCCAGACTGAATCCGACTCCGGCCAAACCGGAGACGATCAGCAAACCGGCGGCTATCGCAACTCCGCGCCGATGCAGATTGGTCGCCAGCAGATAAACCACCCCGAACAGAGTCAGGGCTTTCAGCTTCGGCAAACTTAAATTCGGTTCGACAGAAAATATCGAGGAGAGAACGGTCAAAACCGCAAAGCTCAGCAATGGCCAGTCAATCGCCAAGCGCGTGAAGTGAAATTTTCGCAGCGCAAGGTCACGAATGATCCAGGCAATGCAGGCCAGAGTGAAGCTGATTTGCGAGGCGGCGATCGAATGAGGGGTTGAGAGCGCGAAAAGCAGGACGAAAAAGATCAGCGCGCGATTGGCCCAGCGCGAAACGGCGTTGCGGCATTCGACTGCGGCCAGGGAATCAAAACGGCCAAGCCAGGATTTTGAGATTTGCGTTGAAGGAATGAACACTTCCCCACCCTGTTCGATCTGCTCGCGCGGGCTGAGTGATGGGTGTGGGGTCATTGACGTTCGGGTGATTAGGGTTTGCGATGAAGGTGTATGCTGCCTTCCTGAGTCCACAGATGTACAGAGGCCCTCCCCGCGCCATACCAGGCTTCGACCAACTGATCGGTCTGTTTCTCGAATTTCATCTGGAATCCGCCCAGGTTCATCCCGCCGCGATAGGAGAGGGCGGAGAGCTTGAAATCGGCGTTGGTCGGTAAGGTCGCGTCAACCCGGCCCGAAAGTGATTTCAGCGTGTAACTGCCGCTCGGCAAAATCTCTCCGCTGAAACTGACGTTGCCTTTGGTGGAATGGGCTTCGACTCTGGGACTGCGCAAGCCGGTGAATTGGATGCTGCCGTCGGTGATGCGAGCGCGAACCGGACCGCCGAGGTTAGTGACCGTGATCGCGCCTTTGTAACAGAGCAGGTCGAGGTTGCTCGACGATGGAACGGTGATCTCGAAGTCCACCGTGCCGCGTCCCGCCACTTCAACTTTGACTTTCCCCTGAGCGTTCTGGGTGGCGTCAATCTTCGTGTCGCCATCAAGCTGTCTGGCAATGATGACAATCTTGCCGGCGGCGGCGGCGGGCGTCACCTTGATCGTTCCCACCTGGTTGACGACTTCGAGTTCGCTGGTTTCTGGCGTGACTGAGAATGTCCGGTTAAAAGTTTGAGCGCCGGCTGAGTGAGTAAAAATGGCGCCGACCACCAGGCTCGTCGCCAGTGATGAAATCAATTTCGCAACCGGATTAGGGGATGACGAGGCGCGTTTCAGCAACATCTGCGGTCACCATTTCAGTCTTTCGACGTCTTCCAGAAGCTGGCGCTTTTCATTGTACAAAGCGCGCACCATTTGCTGATGAACTGCATCTTGCGGATTGGATTCGAGCGTCTGCCGGCACTTTTTCAGCGACTCTTCGATCTTCGCCATGTGCTGCTCGAATTCGGCGCGCGTTTGCGGATCCCACTTCGCCTTCCGCGCGTTGATCACGGCCATGCGGCGTTCCAGATCGGCTTTGATCTCGCCCTCTTCAGGCAACAGCGCCGACTGAGCGCCGGTCAGATTCAACGTCGCGGGATTCGTGCCAAACATACCGGAAATCCCCGCCACGATCAAAGCCACAGTGACCGCTCCGGCGCCGGCCAGTTGCGGCAAACTGAAAGTGAACCGGCGCGACTTCAGCGAATCCCACCAGCCGGACGATTCGCGGGCCGGGCGCGCGGGCGAGTTTTCCGCCGCGACTTCGGCCTCGATCGCATTCGCGATCCGCGTCCACATCGCGCGGGGCGGCGTGTGCAGAGGCAGTTCGCGGGCGGCGGTCTTGATTTCGACCAATTCGAGTTTAAGGTTACGGCAAGTGGGGCAGTTTACCAAATGTGTTTCAATTGAACGAGCCTCGTTATCCGGCATCCGGATGTCATCATCGTCGAGGTAATCGGATAACGAGTTGATTACGGCCCGGCATTCCATACTGCGTTCCTCTCTTACCTTTTGGCCAGCGGTCAATCGCTGATTGTCGGGGGCGCCGGATGAACATCTGTGAGGATGGCTTCCGACCTAATGACCACTGACCGGTTTATTTTTATGTTTTTTTGTTCAACAGCTCTCTCAGCCGCATTCGCGCTTTATGCAACTGCGATTTCGAGGTGCCGACGCTGACTCCCAGCAGTTTGGCGACCTCTTCGTGTTCGAAGCCTTCGACATCGTGAAGCACAAAGACCGTCCGGTACCCCCGTGGCAGTTCCGAGATGGCTTTGTCCAGCGCGATTCGATCAACGAAGCGTGGACGTTCGCTGGCGGCTTGCAGGAAATCCTGAATCTCGCCAATCTCGCCCTCTTCGGTCGTCTTTTCGAGCCGAACTCCGCGTTTACGGAAATGCATCAGGACGTGATTGACCGTGAGACGATGCAACCACGTGGTGAAAGCGGACTCACCTCGAAAACTGCCGATCTTGCGAAAGAGCTGAATGAACACTTCCTGCGCCAAGTCTTCCGCTTCGGTGGCGTTGGCCACCATCCGCAGACATAAGCTGTAGACGCGACGATGATGGCGTTCGTAAATCGTCTCGAACGCCTTCATGTCTCCGCGCGCTGACGCCTGCGCCAGTTCAAAATCCGACGCGGCGTTGTTCATCCCGTTATTGGTCACGCTGTTCGCCTGCTCCTGAAGCAGGCATCACGGACTACAGTTTCGAGGAGTGACAGCGGCGCGGCGTTTACAGCATTTTCAACAACTCCAGCGCTGCTTTCGGTGTCTGTGATGCCTCTTGATATAAATGCGGTTGCTCTCTTCCGAAGAATTTAATCCCGGCAATCCCTCAATCCCGCCTGGTCTGTCTTTCGATAAATTTTCGCAACGGACGGCCATCTTATCTCAACGCGCCGAAATGCCGCAACCAAATGACCGAGTTAAACTTGCTTTCGCCGCGGGCCTACAAACCCCTTAGCGTTTCACCCGCCCGCGAGGTAGAATGCCCGCTCTGCCCCCACCGTATGATCGCCGATCTCCGTAACACATCGCCCTATCGTCTAAATCCTGGATAAGGGGGTTCTATGCCACGCATCGGAATCGAGCTTAATAATGTCTGTAACCTGGATTGCGCTCACTGCTTCCGCAGCATTTACCGCGGCGGCGCCGAAAACAACCAGGACCTCTTCCTGCCGCTCGACGTGTTGGAAAAAATCCTGGTCGAAGCCAAACCGCTCGGTTACAACCACGTGGCGATCACTGGCGGCGAGCCGCCGATGCACCCGCGCTTCGGCGAGGCTTTGGACATGATCGCCAAACACGGCTTCAGCTATCACTTTCTGACCAACGCCCGCAATTTCCAGAAGACACTCAAAGCCATCAGCGCGCCGTCGCGCCGCCCGAAACTGGCTGGCGTCTCGTTCAGCCTCGACGGCGCGACCGAAGCGACTCACGACCGAATTCGCGGCCAAGGCTCTTACCGCGAAGTCGTCACGGCCATCGCAATGTGCCAAGCCGCCGGCATCGAGCCTTCGATCATCACCACGATCAACAAAGCCAATCGTCACGAGATTGACCAATTGGCTCTGCTCGGCGCCCACCTCAAGGTCAGACGCCAGATTTTCGGCCATCAAAACCCGACCGAGCACAATATGGGCAATGACCTGATCCTGCCTTTGACCGAATGGCGAGCGGTCGAGCGCGATGTCGCGCGAGTGATGACTGAGTTCCGTCACGACATCTCAATGGCCGTCGGCTTTTACACGGACTATTACCTGCCACGCTGCGCGCCGCTGATGCTCGAGGATTTGAACATTGATTATCGCGGACGCTTGACGCTCTGCTGCCAGTTGTCGAATTACCGCGATGGAGACAAAGACGGTGAAGATGTGGTGGGCGATTTGAAGCGGGAGAGTTTGGCTGACGCGCTGGGCAAACTGATGGATTTAATCAATCGAGTTCACCGCGAACGACTGGCAATGGCCGTTGATCCGAAACAGAAGGACAAGCTGCATTATCCGTGCCTAGTTTGCATTGATCGCTTCAAGAAAACCAGCGAGCAGCCAATGCTGGTACAGATGAAGAGGATGAAAGGGTGAAGGGGGGATTTGCTCACCCTTTCCCCCCTTTACCACTTCACAATTATCACTGCGCATTGATCGTGATCGGCACTTCCAAAACCTTCGCATCCGCGTTGTTCGTTTCGATTTTGATCTTGCCGGTGTGAACTCCCTTCGGCGGTTTCTCGCTGAACCCGACGCGCAGGGTGATCGAACTGCCATTGGGGTCTCCTATCTCGCTCTTCACTTTGATAAACGGCAGATCGGAAGTGACTGACGTGATTTCCAGCCCCGCTCCGCGCCCCGCTCTCACCCACAGGAATTTGCTCACCAGCGAAATCTCCATTTCCGGATTGGAGACCGGCACGTTATCAAACACCACGCTGGCCGGATTGACAGTGATTGGCGAAATCACCGTGACCTCAAGCTGCAATTCAAGCCCGGGAGTTTCCTGACTGTCGGTCACGAGCTTGACGGTCTGCGCGTGGCTACCGATGGAAAGTGTCGCCGAACTGGCGAAGCTCACCGAATAGCGTTTGCCTTCCTCCAGGGTTTGGAGCTTGGCGTCGAAGGCTGAGCCGTTCGGATCGAGCTTGGTGATTTTGATGGGCTGCTGGGTGGTGTTTGTGATGGTGATCAAACCGTTGGCGCTCGCTCCGCGCGGCGCGCGGCTGCTCCATTGGTTCGCCGGCCCGACGATGAATGGTCCGACCCGCGTCCCTTGCGGAGTATCGTCGCTTGCCACAACCGCGTTCATCATCAGCGTGAACTGCGGGTGTTCGGGATCATTCGTGTAAACTTCGGCCGATTTCGAGACCGCGCCGTTAAAACCCACGCTGTTGAACGTCAGCGTGACCTTGCCCTCCTGCCCAGGGGGAACGACTTTCGTGAACTCGCTGGCTGTGCAGCCGCAGCTCGGAGCGACACGCGTGATCTCCAGGTCGGCTTTGCCTTCGTTTTTGAAAGTGAAGCTGTGCGTGGCCACACTGCCCTGCTTGATCTCGCCGAAGTTGTGTTCAAGTGTCGGGATCACCAGTTTTGGTTTGGCCTGGGAATTCCCATTGCTTTGTCCGAATACCGCCGCTGTCAAAGCAAACGAGACTGCCCCGAACAGAACAAGGATGCGCAAAAAAGATTTGGTTTTCATGCTGATTTAACTCCTGGATGCGAATTTGCGAGGGGCAACTCTTTGGCGGCCAGATTCTAGCAAAGCCGGTTCGCTATGTCAGCAAACTTACTGGACATTGGCGAAAATTATGATCAAAGAGCCTAAAAAAGGCCGAAAATCTGCCTCCTCTTGGCCGAATTTGGCAACACAACCCCTACCCAGGCCACCATTCTTTTTTTTCGGCCT
>Ga0187892_10008993_pt1 | contig 13373 bp, 9 predicted proteins | sample MA1701073metaG_FD_139345 | JGI IMG/M metagenome (GOLD analysis project Ga0187892, IMG submission 139345) | Bio-ooze microbial communities from a basaltic lava cave in the Kipuka Kanohina Cave System on the Island of Hawaii, USA - MA170107-3 metaG ...
CGTTCACAACGCCCGGGGACTGGGACGGCGCGGCCTACGACCGCGGCAGCTCTGCCACCTCGGTGCTGCTGCCCCTGCTGCCGCCGGCCTACGAGCCGCGGCTGCTCCTCACCAACGGGGCCTTGGCGTTCACGTGCGACGTCGGTGCCAAGACTTTCTCGGCCACGCCCGCCCGCCAGGGATCGGCCGCCGGAAAGGTGCGCAACCACGCCTGCGCCGTCATCCTCCCGACGGGCCGGGTCCTCGTGACCGGCGGCGTCTCCTACCACCCGCACCCGACCGTGGCGGACGCCAGCTTCGCCAGGGGCGTCTACGAGACCGAGATCTACGATCCCGGCGACTTCGGGAGCGCCGAGGGGTGGTCCACGCTCCCCGCCGCGGAGGAGAGCTCCGTCCTGCGCGGCTACCACTCGGTGGCGCTAGTGCTGCCCGACGGCCGGATCTGGGCCGCAGGATCGACCGAGGGGATCTCGGAGGTGAAGGGGTCGTCGAACCTGACGGAGGCAGGAGGTGCCGAGCATCGGGCGGAGATCTACTCGCCAGCGTACGTCGCCCAGGGCAACCGCCCATCCATCACGCAGTGCCCCGCGAACATCGGCTACGGGATGGCGTTCGAGGTCACGACCGCCCAGGCGGCAAGCATCAGCCGCGTCGCGCTCACCCGGTGCGGGTCGGTCACCCACGCCTTCGACTCCGACCAGCGCTACGTCGGACTCCAGTTCTCGAAGGGCGCCGGCGTGCTGTCGGTCACCGCGCCTCCCGACGGCAAGGTCGCACCGCCCGGGTACTACCTGCTCTGGGTCATCGACAGCCAGGGTCGCGTGTGCCAGTTGGCGAAGTTCATCCGCGTCTGCGACCAGAAGTGCGACATCCATCTCGACATCTCGACCTTCTCCAAGCACGAAGCACAGGCCGCGGGCACGCCCGCGCGGTTCACCCAAGCCGTCTACGTCGTGTACGACGGCTTCCTGCCCGGCGAGGTGGTACAGCCGACCATCACGCTGCGGCGTCCAGACAACACGACACCCCCCGGGATGAGCCTCGACCTGGTGCGGACGGAGTACGAGGCCGGGTCGGGCGAAGTCGACACCGCCCAGCGGATCGTCTACGTCCACGACGTCGTCTTCGACCACAACCAGTCCTTCGACCAGATCCCCCAGGCGGACGCGTTCCAGACGGTGACGCTCCGCGCCAACATGCGGCACTACTCCTGCTCCGTGCCCCTCACATTGAGCAGGAACCCGAACCCGTTCATGCGCGACGGCGACCCGCCCTGGTTGAGCATCGACCTGCGCGTCTTCCGCACACGGGCGCACGCAACCGAGGACTGGAGCGACGGGATCCAGCACGGGGGAGGCGGGAACGCACCCTTCGAGTACCTCAGCGCACTGCTCACGGCGTACAACGACCTGTCAGGGCAGGCGAACCACCCGTTCGACAAGATCGACCCCACGCAGGAGGGCTCGCGGCTCGCGCTCTACAGCACCGACGCCGACGGCCACCGCGTCTACAACTACGCGGTCGCACGCGTGCGGTACCGCGCTCCGGCCGGCGTCGACGCCGAGGACGTGAGGATGTTCTTCCGGCTGTGCACCACGGGGTGGACCGGCCTGGAGTACGACACGACGCGCAGCTACCGCCGCCATGGCGACGGCCCGAGCGCGGTGCCGCTGCTGGGGCTGATCGGCGGCGAGGTCAACACCGTGCCGTGCTTCGCCGCGCCCCGCGTCGTCAACGCCGCGATGACGACGCAGGCGGACCCCCTCAACCGGAGGACGATCGCCGGTGTGGGGAACACCGAGGTCCATGCGTACTTCGGCTGCTGGCTGGACATCAACGACCCGGTGATGCGGTACCCGTTGGAACCGGCGGACGACGGGCCGTTCCAGGAGCTATGGCCGGGCTATCTGCGCTCGGTCCAACTCTTGATGCGGGGCCTGCACCAGTGCCTGGTGGCCGAGCTGCACCACCCCCTCGACCCCATCCTGGCCAACGCTACGCCCGGCACGAGCGACAACCTGGCACAGCGCAACATCCTCCTCGACGAGAGCGACAACCCGGGCGGCTTCGGCACCCACCTGGTGCACCACACGTTCGAGCTGAAGCCCACCGCGTTCACCGGCGGCCCGGCCCTGCCGACGATCACCCTCCCGCAGCTGCCAGGGGCCGTGCCGCACGAGCACGGGCACCATCCGCACCCCGTGCCGCACGAGCACGGGCGCCATCCGCACGCGTTTCGGGTGGCAGCCGAGGGTCCGGCTGTGGAGGCGCTGGCCGCGGCCGCGGGCGTGGCGGTGCGGGCGGCGTCGGCCACGCCGAGCAGCGCACCTCGGGTCCCCGGACCCGACTACCTGATGATCCACTGGGGCAACCTGCCGCGCGCTGCGCACGCGTCGTTCTACTTCCCGAGCGTCTCGACCGACACTCTGCTCCGGTACGAGTCGGAGCGGCACGGGCCGGGCAACCTGAGCCGCGGCGAGGCGCACACGGTGAACATGAAGGTGACCGACGTCGGCTTCCTCACCATCCCCTCCTCGCCCCGGGCCATCCCCGCCCTCGTGACGATCCAGTTGCCCCCGGGCGTGGCGACGGGGCAGCGGTTCCGGGTCGTGATGCAGCAGGTGCGGCGGCGGACGCACAGGATCATCGGCACGTTCGAGCTGTCGGTGCGGGTCCTATCGTCCGACGTCATCGTCCCCGAACTGCGACGTAACTTCTCGGTGCTGAAGCACATCGGCGAGACGATCCCGCCGGCCAACCGCTGGTACCCGGTCTGGCAGCGGTACCTGGACCAGATGGGCACTCGGCTGCGCGCCTTCGGGGAGGACCCCGACAAGATCCGAGGCTCGGCCGCCGGCACGGGTACCGACGAGGAGCGGCCCGGGAAGCCTCCCGACCACGGTCGGCCCGACCCCTGCCATCCCGAGCCCGGCACCGGCCAGCGAGAATGCCGCGGGGTGGTCGAGTCGCTCGAGTACGACTGCCACGGGCACTGGACCGGCTTTGGCGTGCGGTGCTGCGACGCCACCTGGTCCATCGACACCTGCGACCCGGCTCTCGAGGGGCTCGTCAACCGGTGCTGTGCCAACGGTTGGACCGTGACCGTCACGGTCGCCGGCGAGCGCTGCAGCCTGGTGTCGCTGCGCATCCACTGCCGGAGCTGCGGCGAGCCGGTTGAGGGTGGGCATGAACACCGGCACCACGCGTAGCCGGAGGGGAGCTCGAGGTGAGCAGGCCGCGAATGCCGATCTGCGCGATCGCCCGTAGCCGGTGCCAAGCTGGCGGGCGGATGTCGCGCGTGAGGTGGCGTCGTGGTATGCGCGTGGCCGTGCAGCGGTCCGACTCGGGGTGTGGGATCGGGACGGCGAAGCGCAGGCGCTCACCCGACATCCGCCGGCGCTGCTCGCGGCGACCAGACCGACGGATGTCTCGCCCGTCAATCGCCGTGCTGCGCCACCGATTGCTGCGTATCACGAAGCACCCGGCTACGGTTTCGCTCGTTCGGGACCGCCCATCCGGCCTCCAAGGAACTGAACGGTCTGGAATCGTTCGGTAGCGAAGCGGCTGTCCCGTTACCCCCAGCTCTACTCCCGGGTCGGGTTCGTGCATCACTACCGCGCCTTCGGAGACCAGGAACTGCTCTTCGTCCTCCAGCGCCAGTGGGAGTCATTCGGGCTTGGGCTGTCGCCTGAGGACTTCACGGACTCCGAGACCATCGCCCCCATCACGCGCATCACCGGCGGCAACTTCCGCCTGGTCCGGCGGCTCCTTGCTCAGGTCGAGCGCATCCTCGGACTTGCCGGTGGACGACAGCGTCCGGCGGTTCGACATCAACGAGCTGACGGTGGTCACCGCCGAGGTGGTCGAGACGGCGCGCGAGTCGCTTGTCATCGGGTCAGGGTGACGGATTGCGATCACGTCCGACCGCCACCAAGCGATCAAATTCACATGCTTGATGGCGCGCCGCTGACGCGGGTAAGTGGCGTCGTGCTGGCCGCCGGTCGCCGCGACCGCCGAGTGGTTACACTGGCGGCGACGTGGTCCAGTGAAGTGAGCGCAGCGCTTTCCCGAATTTGGTGGGTCGCGCTCGTCGCCCTCCTCGCGTGTTCGCAGTCGAGCGACGGTCCTGCTCTCCACGCCTCGACAACACAGCCGAGCGTGCCCGAAGGCACCGAAGTGCGGCTCCACGACGGGACGATCGGTCGCCAGACTTGGATGCTGGTGGCGTTGACCACCGTCGAGGTGACCGCCCCCGTCGATCACTTGGCGACCGTGATACAGCCCGGGCAGCTGTGCGTATCCATACGGCTGGGGGATGGCGCTGGCGGGTATTGCACGCCCCAGCCACGCCCGGACGAGTTCGGCGTCAGCGGAGGCGGGTCCACTGGGAGCGGCACGGACGAGCTGTTCTACGTCCACGGCGGAACGGGCTCAAGGGTCGCCAGCGTCCGGATCGAGTGGGCCGATGGGACGTCGCAGTCCGCACCGACATACGGTGCGCCGGGGTTTCCCTACCGAGCCTTCGTGATCTTGTTGCCTCGCGGCGCCGAGGTGAGCGTTTCCAGCAGGGTTCGGCGCGCCGTCGCCCTCGACTCGTCGGGCGGGGAGATCGGAGTGCTCCCTCGCGTCCCAGGATGCTCGACGGGTTGCGAGACACCACGGTGACCCGTCCTCATGACGTTGATGGAGATGGCCGTCGACCTATCCTCGGGCCGCTCGTCGAGTCCATCAGCACGTCGCGAACGCCCGCACCACACGCGGCGAAGCTGCGGTCCGCCGGAACTCGTCGATGTGTCCTATGGGCCATCCGAGTCGCCGTTCGGGTTCATCCTCCGCCATCGACGGGTTAGTCGCAAGGGCGTTCTGAGCCTGTAGCGGTCGGTCACCGAGCCCGCATCCGGCCCCTGCAACTCGCCCGCCGGCAGTCGAACCTCCTTGGCAAGCGCAACCCGTCGCCAAGGACTACACCCCCCGCACATCACCTCGATCGTCGGATTCCCGAGCCGCAAGGTCGTGGTCGCTATCCGCGAGGGGGGCAAGGTCCACACGGCTTCGTTGGCGAGCGCGGGACGATCGTCTGTTCGATAGCGACTTCCGCCGTGTCGGATCGATAGTCCGGACGGGTCGGATCTCTACCTTGCAACTGGTGACACCGACCCGAGCTCTCGGCCACACAGCCGCAATCTCGACGCCGGGTGCCGAGGGCACCCGTACCTCACGCTCGTGCACGACGTCAGACCGCGGTCAGGTGAAAGTACGGCCCGAAGTCCTCCTCGGTGCAGAGCCGGCCCAGCTTCCGGTACTCCTGGGCGGTGGCCCGCACCAGGTCGGCCATGGTCACCGCCCGGTCGTGGCCGGCGGCCTCGTAGGCGGCGCCCAGGCAGATGTTGCGGATGTCGCCACCCGCCACCCGGAAGGCGTTGGCGAGGAACGTGACGTCGAGGTCACCTTCGACCGGCAGCGACGGGGGCAGGTGCCGCCGCCACAACCTGAAGCGCTCGGGCGGCTCGGGCAGGGGGAACACGATGCGCAGGTCGATCCGGCGGGCGAAGGCGTCGTCGAGGTTGGCGCTGAGGTTGGTGGCCAGCAGGGACACCCCGTCGAACTGCTCCATGCGCTGGAGCAGGTACGCCACCTCGATGTTGGCGTAGCGGTCGTGCCCGTCGTTCACCGCCGACCGCTTGCCGAACAGGGCGTCGGCCTCGTCGAAGAAGAGCACGCCGTTCAGGCCCTGGGCGCCGTTGAAGATCCGCTCGAGGTTCTTCTCGGTCTCCCCCACGTACTTGTCGACGACGCTGGCCAGGTCGACGACATAGAGGTCGAGGCCCAGCGAGCCGGCGATGACCTCGGCGGCCAGGGTCTTGCCGGTGCCCGACGGGCCCGCGAACAAGGCGGTGATCCCTGCCCCCCGGGCGCCCACGCCCAGCATGTGCCACTCCCCGACCACCCGGTGGCGGAGGCGGGCCCGGCGGGCCACCTCCACGACCTGGCCGGCCGCCGGTTCGGCAAGGATGAGGTCGTCGGGCGTGGCCTGGGGCCGCACCCGGCGGGCCAGCGTCTCCAGCCCGCCCCCGTTCTGCGCCCGGGCCCCCGCCCGCACCGCCTCGGCGTCGAGGTCGCCACCCCGGGCGGCGGCGTACACCTGGGCCGCCCACGCCGCCCGCAGCACCTGGTGGGGGCCGAGGCGGAACGCCGACGTGGCCTCGGTGAGGTCGGCGGGCAGTCCCCCGCCCCGGTCGAGGGCGATCTCCCACACCGCCTCGCGGCCCGATTCCTCGGTCTGGCCCACGTCGAGGATCACGGGCACCGACGGCGTCCACCCCGGCTCCCACGCCCGCGCCCCGAGTAGCACAAGGGGGCCGGGCGCGGCGACGAGGGCCTCCACCGCCCGCCGGTCCCGTTCGGCGAGGTCGTCGATCGGCCCGGCCACCAGAGCGCACTCCAGCAGGCCCGCCTCCCTTGCCACCGCCGCGCCCAGTTCCTGGGGGTCGGCCTGGGGTTCGACCCGGCCGAGATCGACCGACAGGCAGGGCAGGCCCAGCCCGACCAGGGCCCCGGCCGCCTCGGCGTGATCGGCGGCGCCGCGTTGCCCACGCAGGTAGAACAGATGGATGCCCGAGGCGAGGGCCGAGTCGACCATGGCGGCGTGGGGCGAGGGGATGGCCAGGGGCGGCAGGAGCAGCGGCGCCACCGCCGGGTCGGGCGTGTCGCTGCCCAGCAGGTGGTCGACCACGCGGTCGGGCACGCGCAGGGCCCGGCTCGGGTAGGGGACGGCGGCGTCCTCGACCGTGGCCAGGCGGTGGCGGGCCAGGGGGGCGTCAGGCCGGAAGCGGGCCCGGGCCTCGGTGGACGCCACGGGGACGCCGCAAAGGTCCAGGCACAGGCCGACCGTCGGCCGCCGCCGGCTGACGTCGTCGTGGAGGTAGGCGTACAGCTGCTCGAACCGGCTGTCGACGTCGGGCGCCAGCGCCACGAGCAGGACGGCCAGGTCGAGCGGCTCGAGACCGAACGAGACGCCCAGGCGGGCCAGGCGGTCGTCAGCGGCGGGCTCCTCGGACCCGCCCGTCGCCGCCAGTAGCGGGTTCATCCCCGAGCCGTCGGGCGACGACGCGGGGCGGACGAGCAGCCGCGAGACGTCGGCCTCGGAGATGAACATGCCCTGGCCGCCGCCCTCGCCGTGGTCGCGACCCCGGTCGACGGCCGCTGCGACCTGCTCCTCGAGCACCTCGAGGCGCGCCAGGAGCCAGCCGGCGGCGTCGAGCTTGTCGCCGTCGCCGTTCAGATGAGGTGCTCGCGGAGGGCGGTGGCGACGGCATGGGCCCGGCTGCGGGCACCCAGGCCGATGTTGATGTCCCGGATGATGCCCTTGATCGTGCGCTCCGAATAGCCCATGCGGTCGGAGATCTCCTTGGTGGCGGCGCCGTCGGCAAGCAGCTGGAGAACCTCGATGCTGCGGCTGTCGAGCGAGCCCGAGGACCGGGGCTTGGCCTGGATGCGCAGGCCCACGGCGGCGGCCCTCACGGCGCTGACCAGCTGGTCGGCGGTCACCCGGTTGCGGGTGAGGACGGCGAGCACCCGGGCCTCGTCGGTGAGCGACTTGGCCGCGGCCTCGCCGGAGTCGCAGACGACCAACGGGAAGCCGAACCGGTGGCTGGTCGCGACCCGGCCCGAAACCACGGCGACATCGGCATCAACCGCAACGGGATCAGACCCCTCGGCCACCACCGACATCAGTGGGTCGGCCTGAAGGCAGCCGACGGTCCCCCTGCGGAAGATCTCGTGTTCGTCGAAAACGGCAACGTCGATTTGATTCACGGCTGACCCTGTTTGCTGGAAACCGGTGTGTGACTGCGCCCGGTATGGACCTCTACGCGCCCAGCCAAACTGCTGTTCGCTCTGCTGTCGTGGTCCCAGCCCACCCCTGTCGGGAATGTCTAACGCGGAGCGCGACGTTCGGCAACCTTTCCACAGGCTTTCACTGGGTGTTCCACAACAACGCACAGCAACGGGGCCCCGTCCGGCCCGGCGCGAACCGGTTGCCCCTAGGTCTGCACCTTTCGTCCTTGGCCGCGGCTGCGGTCCTCCGTAGGGTCCGACCTGGTCGGCTCGACCGGGGAGGGGAACCGTTGAAGCGTGTCCTTCTGGGACACTTCGGCAACATCGTGAAGCTCGGGCTCGACGACCTTCTCCGCGGCGAGGGCTGCGAACTGGTCGCCGAGGAGGCGTCCGGTGAAGCCCTGGTCGACCGGTTGGTCGAGGCCCTGCCCGACGTGGTCGTCCTCGACCTCGACGACGAGCAGGGCACGACGACCGCCAAGGCCATCAGCGCCGCCTTCCCGTCCGTCAAGGTGGTCGCCTTCTCGGCCGACGGCCAGACGATGCGCGTTTTCCCGCCGTTTCACCGCGGCGAGTCCTACGCCATGGCGTTGAGCACCGAAGGCCTCTTGGAGACCGTCAGCAGTACCTGATGCCACGCCCGCAACCCACGGAGGGATGATGCCCACCTACCTGACCCCAGGCGTCTACGTCGAGGAGATCGACAGCGGCTCCAAGCCGCTGAGCTCGGGCGCCACCGCCGTGGCGGCGTTCGTCGGCTTCACGGCCAAGGCGCCCAACGACGACCCCAACGACCCCGAAGGCCGCCGGCCCCGCCTGGTCACGAACTGGACCCAGTTCGAGAACCTCTACGGCGGGTTCACGCCGGGGGCCATGCTCCCCCACTCCGTCTACGGGTACTTCAACAACGGCGGGGCGATGGCCTACATCGTCCGCATCCCCCACCAGCGGGCGTCGGGCGACCGTCCCGCCCTGGCGCTGGCGGCGGGCGACGGCAAGCCCGCCCTCGAAGTGACCCCCAAGGTCGACGACCCCGACCTCCGGGTGACGGTCACGCCCTCCCCGGCGCCCACCGATGCCGACGGCGACCCCCGGTTCACGATCACCGTCGAATCGGGCGACCGGTCCCTCGAGACGTTCACCGACCTGAGCCTGGCCAAGGGCGACCGCAACGCCGAGACGGTGACGGCGACCTCCAACTACGTGTCGGTCAAGGTCAAGACCTCGACCAGAGGCGCCCAGCTGGTCGGGGGAACGTTCACGGCCGAGCCCGCCACGATGACGCCGGTCACCGTGCGGGACAGCGACTTCGCGGGCAGTGAGTCCGACCGCAACGGCATCGGCGGGCTGGCCATCGCCGACGACGTGACCATGGTCATCGTCCCCGACCTCGTCACCGCCGCCACCAACAACGACGGCTCGGCCGACCTCGACATGTGGAAGGCGGTGCAGATCGCCCTGATCAACCACTGCGAGGGCCAGGCCAACCGCATGGCCATCCTCGACCCGCCTCCGGGCCTGAACCCTCAGCGTATGCGGGACTGGCGGTCGGACGTGGCCGGCTACGACTCGATGTTCGCCGCCATGTACTACCCGTGGATCCGGGTCGCGAACCCGGCCGCCACCAACGGCGACCGCATCATCTCGGTCCCCCCGTCGGGCCACATGGCGGGCGTGTGGGCCCGCACCGACGAGACCCGGGGCGTGTGGAAGGCCCCGGCCAACGAGGTCGTCCGCGGCGCCCTCGACGTCGACACCCCGATGACCAAGGCCGAGCAGGGCATCCTCAACCCCATCGGCGTGAACTGCATCCGCGGGTTCGGCGTCCGTGGCATCAGGGTGTGGGGCGCCCGCACCATGTCCTCCAACCCGAACTGGAACTACCTCAACGTGCGGCGGCTGTTCAACATGGTCGAGACGACGATCATGGACGGCACCCAGTGGGTCGTGTTCGAGCCCAACGACCTGGCCCTGTGGCAGAAGGTCAAGCGCACGCTCAACGCCTATCTGCGGACGCTGTGGCGGGAGGGCGCCCTCTTCGGGGCCTCTCCGGCGGAGGCCTACTTCGTCAAGTGCGACGCCGAGAACAACCCGCCCGAGTCCATCGACCTGGGCCGCCTCATCGTCGAGGTCGGTATCGCGCCGGTCAAGCCGGCCGAGTTCGTCATCTTCCGCATCAGCCAGTGGCAGGGCGGCTCCGCCGCCGCCGAATAACGAAAGGACGCCGACGTGGCAACCAAGAGTGGTAGGGATTCGGACCCGCTGGTCGGGTTCACCTTCGGGCTGGACATCGACGGGCTGACGCTGGGGTACTTCACCGAGTGCAGCGGGATCGGGTCGGAGCACGAGATCATCGAGCACAAGGTCGTCGATGACTCGGGCCACGAGGTCGTACAGAAGATCCCGGGCCGGCTCAAGTGGGAGGACATCTCCTTGAAGCGCGGCATCACCGCCGACATGGACATCTGGAAGTGGAGGGACAACGTCGAGTTGGGCAAGATGGCCGACGCCCGCAAGAACGGCTCGGTGATCATGTACGACCGCAACTACGAGGAAGTCGCCCGGTGGGACTTCCTCAACGGGTGGCCCTCGAAGGTGTCGGGGCCGTCGCTGGACGCCTCCTCCACCGACATCGGCGTGGAGGAGATCACCATCGTCCACGAGGGCATCGACCGGGTCAGTTGAGCAGGTGAGCCTGCAGACCGAGTACGAGTTCACGCTCCCGAAGGGCTACGTCGACGGCGAGGGGAACCTGCACCGGACAGGGGTCATGCGCCTGGCCACGGCCCGGGACGAGATCGAGCCGCTGCGCGACCCTCGGGTGGCGCAGAACGAGGCGTACCTGACCATCGCCATCCTGGCGCGGGTCGTCATCGAACTGGGCAACCTGCCCGAGGTGACGACCCGCACCATCGAGGGCCTGTTCGCGACCGACCTGGCCTACCTTCAGGACCTCTACGGGATCATCAACTTCGGCGACCCCGAACTGCTGGCGTCGCTGGAACTGGAGGCCGATCAGCCCCCGGAACCAGCGACCCCGGCGAGCGAACCAGAGGCGCCGGCGGCGCCGGCGGCGCCGGTGGTGGCGGCCACGGCGGCCAGAGCGGCCAGGGCGGCGGCCAAGGCCAACGGGCGGGCGCCGGCCAAGCGGGCCGCAGCGGCGTCAAACCGCTCCGCCCGCTCGCCGGGGACCTCGCGCCCGAGGGCGCAGAAGCCACGTTGATCCACCTGGACGAGGACGAGATGTGGGACGAGATCGCCTACCTCGCCTACCACCTGCATTGGGACTTCGACGCGTTGCTCGACCTGACCCACGGTGACCGGGCGCGGATGGTCGACTCGGTCGCCGACCTGAACGAACGAGCCTGGGAGGCCGTCCGGGAGCATGCCTGACCAGAGCTACCAGGAGTTCCCGGTCCCGACCTGGCACTTCATCTTCGAGGTCGACGGCACCGAGATCGGTACGTTCCAGGAGTGTTCGGGCCTGTCGGTGGACGTCGAGATCGAGGAGGTCCAGGAAGGGGGCGAGAACGGGTTCGTCCACAAGCTCCCGGGCCGGATGACGTGGCCCAACATCGTGATGAAACGGGGGGTCGTCAAGGCCGACAACCTGTTCGCCTGGCTGGCCGAGTCGTCGGGCACCGGGTTCGCAGGGAAAGGGAACAAGCTCACCCGCCGGACCGCGTCGGTGTCGTTGCTGACACCCCAGGCGGCGCGGTTCCGCCAGTGGGACTTCGTCGAGGCCTTCGCCGTCAAATGGACGGGGCCATCGTTGGACGCGACGTCCGAGGACTACGCCACCGAGGAGTTGGAGATCGCACACCATGGCTTCACCGCAACCAGCCCCGGCTGACGCCGGCGGCGTGGGTGTGGGTGTGCGCCTCGGCCGGCGCGTGCGGGCCGGGGCGGCGGCCATGCGCGCCACGCTGCCCACCCTGGCGTGGATGGGGCGGGGCGGCGCGGGCTACGGGCCCGGGTGGGTCGGGCGCAAGGCCTTGGGCCTCCCCCGCGTGAGCGCGCTGCCCGGCGCCGGGAGCGGCGTGCTGCTGCGGGCCACCGCGGCCCGCCACGAGTGGGCGCACTCCCTGCGACCGCCGTTCCATTCCTGGTGGTCGGGCGGACAGGCGGGCGGGGAGAGTGAGGCGGGCGGGGAGAGTGAGGCGCCCGGTGCTGCGCCGGGTGCCGCGCCGGCACGCCCGACGGCTGTGCCGGCACCGGTGCAGCGGGCAGTGGCGTTGCGCCACTGGCCCTCGGGGGGCGCGGTGGCGAAGGGCCGGACGGCGGCGGATGCCAGCGTGCAGGCCCTGAGAAGGACGGCGGCGGAGGCGCGGCCGCGCCCGGTGAAGGGGGACATCGGCCGGTCGGTGGCGGCGGCCCCCGCCGGCCCCGCGATCGCTGCTCCGCCGCCCGCCGCCCCGCCGGCAACGCCCTCGCCGGGGAGGGTCCGTTACCGAGGCCGCCTGCCGGCGGACGCCGTCCAACCGCTGCCCCCGGTGGCGGGGCGGCCCGCCGAGGGGACGGCGACGCGGCCGGCTGCCGCTGCCCAGCGGAGCCCGGAGCCTACCCACAGCGACCGTCCCTCGACGGCACCGGACGCCGACCTGGCCCGGCGACTGGCGACGTTCTGGGGCAGCAAGGACCGCGCCGGACGGCGCAGCCGTGGGGTGGCCGGGCGCCGCGACGCGGTGGCCCGCACCCCGGCCGAGGTGGGACCGCCGGTCGTTCCTGGCGCGCCACCCCCGCCCCAGCAGCCCGGTCCTGCATCGACGCCGGCCGCCGGGTCCAAGCCCTCGAGCTTCGCCGACATCGCCCGCGCCGTCAGCGAACGGGCCGCCCAGCGCGTGAACCCGGCGCGCCGCTCCACCGCCGAAGCGGGCGCGCCCGCGCCGGCCGCCGCCCCACCTGTGGCTGGTTCTCCAGCGACGCGCCAGGTGCAGCGGATGCGCCTGCCCCCCGGCCAGTTGTCCCCCGCGCCCGGCGAGCGTCAGGCCCAGGCTGAGGCGCCCGGCCCCGACGTGCCCGCACGCCAGGGCGCGGGCGAGGCACGGCGCGTCGTCGTTCGCGCCGGTGCGGTCGAGGCCGCCCGGAGGGTGGCCGCTACGGCCACGCCGACGCCCGCCGAGGCGGGCCGCGAGCCGGCAGCGGGGCGGGCCGTCGGCAGTCCCCGTGGCCAGCAGGCAGCGGCTCCCAGCGAAGCCGGGCCCGGACCGGAGGCGCGCCGTGCGGTCGTGCGTCCCGGTGCGGTCGAGGTGGCCCGACGGACGGTGGCGGGCGACGCCGGTGCGGGAACCGAGGCGAGTCGCGGTGCGGTCGAGGTGGCCCGCCGGGCGGTGGCCGGCGACGCCGGTGCGGGGACGGAGGTGCGTCCCGGTGCGGTCGGGGTGGCCCGCCGGACGGTGGCGGGCGACGCCGGTGCGGGGACGGAGGCGAGTCGCGGTGCGGTCGGGGTGGCCCGCCGGGCGGTGGCCGGCGACGCCGGGACGGGAACCGAGGCGAGTCGCGGTGCGGTCGGGGTGGCCCGCCGGGCGGTGGCCGGC
>Ga0187892_10008994_pt1 | contig 13370 bp, 11 predicted proteins | sample MA1701073metaG_FD_139345 | JGI IMG/M metagenome (GOLD analysis project Ga0187892, IMG submission 139345) | Bio-ooze microbial communities from a basaltic lava cave in the Kipuka Kanohina Cave System on the Island of Hawaii, USA - MA170107-3 metaG ...
AACTGCGGCAGGTCGAGGCGGTCGATCGAGGACTCGGGCGCCAGACCCGGGTTCTGGCGCTCGAACTCGGAGTCGATCTGCGTCTTGAGGCACCCCATCGCCCGGTCGGTACGCAAGGCTGCGAAGTCGTCCTTGGCGATCTCCTCGGCGCGGACGAGCTGCACGCTCGAGCTGACGCGGCGGGTGTCCTGCGCGTTGAAGTCGTCGGAGCGGGCCGAGGCCGTGCGGACCTCCGACGGCGGTGGCCGGCCCTCGCACAGCGCACGGATACGGTCGCCCTCCTCGGCGGCGGCGTCGAGGGCGTTCGACTGCGGCGTCGCCCGCCACTCGTCGGGGAAGTCGGAAATGCGCAGGTTGGCATCCCGGGCGAGGGCCTGGTCGTCCCGGGGGCCCCCGCCGTCCAGGATCGGGTCGTCGTCCGCCGACCCCCTTCCCCCACCGCCGCACGCCGCCGCGACCAGTGCGAGCGTTGCCACCGCGACCGCCGCCCACCGCCGCCTCATCCCTTCGCGCCGCCCGAGAAGTGCCACGACTTCAGGTGCAGCGTGGGCGCGAAGAACTGCGATTCGCCCGCCAACCGCCCGTCCGTCCCCACGGCCACCACGTTGCCAGGTGCGAGGGCCTCGATGTAGGACTGGGTGAACCGAAGATTGCGAACCGCCCTGGTGATCTGGCCGTTCTCGATCAGGAACGTGCCGTTGCGGGTCAACCCCGTGACCACCGTCGTCTTGGGGTCGAGGATCCGGGTGTACCAGAAGTCGGTGATCAACAGGCCCCGCTCGACGCCGGCGACGATGTCCTCGGGGCTGCGGTCCCCGGGTTGGAGGAACACGTGGTGGGGGATCGGCCCCGCGGCCTCGCCGCCCGCCACGGCGTGGCCCGTGCTCCCGGTGCCCGCCTCGCGGGCCGTGCGCCGGTCGTGGCACAGCGCCGTGGAAACGCCCGCCTTGACCAGGTCGAGGCGGCCCCGCGGCGTCCCCTCGGCGTCGAACGGCATCCCGATGATCCGGGGGTCGAGGGCATCGTCGAAGATCGTCAGGCTCTCGTCCATCTGCTGCTCGCCGAGGCGGACGAACGACCGTCCCTCGGCGTGGTGCTTGGCGTTGAACCCGTGGCCGGTGAGGAGATCCAGCACGTCGACCACGCTGTTGGGTTCGAGGACGACTTCCCAGTCGCCGGGGTCGGCGTCGATCATGTCGACGCTGCGCCTTGCCTTGCCGGCCGCCCGCCTGCCGGCGGCGGCCCCGTCGAGGTCGGCGATGCGGGCGGCGACCTGCTGGCCGCCGCCGTCACCCTCGGCCGAGCGGTGGATCCCCTCGATCACGGCCCGGGTGGTGTGGCCCCACAACTGCTGGCCGGCGGAGTTGGCGAAGGCGACCTCGTGGCCCCCCGTCTGGCAGTACCCCGCCGCCGTCAGGCCGTCGGCGAGGGCATCGGCGAGGGCATCGGCGAGGGCGGCGCCGTGGGCGTCGCCGCCACCGGGCGCCACGAAGTCGCGCACGACCTGGGCCCGAGCCTCCGGGGCCGCGACGTGGGTATCGGGGTCGTAGGCGCCCTCCGGTGGCGGCGGCGCGTGGACCGGCGGGGCCAGGCCCGGCCAGTCGGGGTCGACGGGGCGGAACCGGGCGGCGTCGAGGGCCCGTTCGACCATGGCGTCGAGGCCGGTGGCGAGCAGGCTCGTGCCGGCGGAGGCGATGCGGCCGTCGACCACGACCCGCACCCGGGCCCACTGGCCCGTCTCGGCCACGTTCTGGTGGATGAACGAGTTGGCGAAGCGGGTGAGCGCCGACCGCCCCGACGAGACCGTGACCTCGGCCTCGGCCCGCCCGCCCACCAGGTCGAGGATTCGCGAGCACAGGTCGAGCAGGAGGGTGGGGTCGTGCTGGCCGCTCTTCATGCTCCCGCCCGTCCCCGCACGCCCACCCGCACGTTCCGGAACCGGGCCGGCACCGCCGGGTGGCCGGTGTGCCCGTACTGCATGGGCTGGCCCTTGCCGCAGTTGGGCGTCCCCCAGAAGATCCACTCCGACTGGTTGCCGAGCATGTCGAGGCCGGCCCAGAACTGGGGCGTGATGCCCGTGTAGGTGGGGTTGCGCAGGAGCCGGCCCCGCCGGCCGTGCTTGACCTCGTAGCCCACCTCGCAGCCGAACTGGAAGTTCAGCCGCTTGTCGTCGATCGACCAGGAACGGTTGGTCTCCATGTAGATCCCGTCGTCAGTCGAGGCGATGATCTCGTCGAGGGACGAGGTGCCGGGCAGGATGCCGACGTTGGTCATGCGCACCATCGGCAGCCGGTTCCAGCCCTCGCCCCGCACCATGCCGCCCGGGGGCAGGCCCGTGACGGCCGCCGAGTCGCGCCCCGAGAGGACGCCGACCCAGGTCCCGTCCTTGACGATGTCCACCCGCTTGGCGGGCGTGCCCTCGTCGTCGTAGCCGAACGTGCCCAGGGCGCCGGGCAGGGTGGCGTCGGCGGTGATGTTCATCAGCTCGGACCCGTAGCGGAGCGTGCCCAGCTGGGAGAGGTCGAGGAATGACGTGCCTGCGAACGCCGCCTCCCAGCCCAGGATCCGGTCGAGCTCGATGGCGTGGCCGACCGACTCGTGGATCTGGAGGGCGAGCTGCTCGGAGCCCAGGATGAGGTCGGTCGTGCCCGGCTGGCACTCGGGGGCGACGAGCAGCTCGACGGCCTCCTCGCCGACGCGGCCGGCGTTGCCGGCCATGTCGATCTGGCGGATCAGCTCGTACCCCCGGGTGGCATAGGACCCGCCGATGCCGCCGTAGGAACGCCGCTGGGTCTCGTGCTCGCCCACCGCGGTGGCGCCCATGCTGGCGCCCGTCTCCACGATGTGCTGGAAGATCCGCGAACCCTGGCTCGACACGAACCACTTCTGGGTGTCCCAGGCGCTGAGGTGGGCCTCGGCCACGGTGACGCCGGCGATCTTGTGCATCGTCTCGGTCACGCCCACGAGGAGGTCGCCCCGTTCGGAGATGGAGACGTCGAACGGGTGCTCCTGCCAGCCCGAGGTCCACTCCGCCTGCACCGGCTCGACGTCGGCCAGTTCGAGCGGCGGGCCGGGGACCAGGGCGGACGCCTTGGCGATGGCGGCGGCGTCGAACCCCGCCGTGCGGGCCGTGGTCTCCGACGGCTCGGCCACTGCCATGAAGCCCCATGAGGAGCCGATGAGGGCCCGCACGCCGACGCCGCCCGACTCCCCGTGGCGGAGCGTCTCGATCCTGCCGTTGCGGGCGAACATGGACTCCGAGCGGTTCAGCCCGAACCGGGCATCGGCGTAGGTCGCTCCGGCGGCGAGGGCCCCCTCGACCGCAGCCTGCGCGAATTCGAACACGCTCCTAGGTGACTCCCGATCTTTGCTTCAGCCGCTTCGCGGCTGGGCGGCCGACTACCCGTGACCTGGACGTTTGCGTCGGCGGCCGAGCCGTCGGCCGCCGAAGGGTTCGATCAGGAGTCACCCTAGGCCGTCGAGTAGGCGTCCGACCCGAGGATGGCCTGGGCCGCCGCCAGCCGGGCGATGGGCACCCGGAACGGGGAACACGAGACGTAGTCGAGGCCGGCCTCGTGGAACAGGGCGATGGACTCGGGGTCGCCGCCGTGCTCACCGCACACGCCGACCTTGAGGTCGGGTCTGGTGGCGCGACCCTTGCGCACCGCGTCCCTGACCAGTTCGCCCACGCCGCCCTGGTCGATGGTCTCGAACGGGTTGCGCTTGAGGAGGCCCTGCTGTAGGTAGGTGGTCATCAGGCGTCCCTCGACGTCATCGCGGCTGAACCCGAACACCATCTGGGTCAGGTCGTTGGTGCCGAACGAGAAGAAGTCGGCCTCTTCGGCGATCTCATCGGCCCGGATGGCGGCGCGGGGCGTCTCGATCATCGTGCCGATGGTCACGTCGATGTTGGCGCCGTGCTCGCCGACCGCCTGCTCGACCCACCTGCGGGCCAGGGCCAGCTCTTCGCGGGTGACGGTCAACGGGATCATGATCTCGATGACGGGCCGTCCACCGGCGGCGGCCCGCTCGGCGGCCGCCTCCATGAGGGCCCGGACCTGCATGGCGTAGAGGCCGGGCTTGATCACGCCCAGGCGCACGCCCCGCGTGCCGAGCATGGGGTTGAACTCGTGCCACAGCTGGGCGGCGGCGTACACCGCCTTCTCGTCCTGGTCGAGGCCGGTGGTGGCCTCCTTGACCGCCAGTTCGTCGACCCTCGGGAGGAACTCGTGGAGGGGCGGGTCGAGCAGGCGGACGGTGACGGGCAGGCCGTCCATGGCTTCGAGGATGCCGAGGAAATCCTCCTTCTGGGCCTGGCGGAGCTCCTCGAGGGCGGCCGTCTCCCCATCGGGCGTGTCGGCCAGGATCATGCGGCGCACGATCGGCAGCCGATCGCCGAGGAACATGTGCTCGGTGCGGCACAGCCCGATCCCCTCGGCCCCGTAGCCGCGGGCGACGTCGGCGTCGGGACCGGTGTCGGCGTTGGCCCGCACGGCCAGCTTCCCGGCCCGGACCTCGTCGGCCCAGCCCAGCACGACGTTGAACTCCTCGGGCGGGTCGGCCTGGCTGAGCTTGACCTCCCGGCCCACGACCCGGCCCGTGGTGCCGTCGATGGAGATGATGTCGCCCTCGTTGATGCTCGTGCCGCCGGCCGTGAACGACTTGCCGCTGATCCGCACCGACTCGGCGCCCACGACCGCAGGCTTGCCCCAGCCCCGGGCGACGAGAGCGGCGTGGGACACGAGCCCGCCCCGCGCCGTGAGGATGCCCTGGGCGGCGGCCATGCCGTGCACGTCTTCGGGGCTGGTCTCGTTGCGGACCAGGATGACCTTCTCGCCCCGGTCGGCGGCCGCCTTGGCCTCGTCGGCGGTGAAGTAGGCCCGGCCCACGGCCGCGCCCGGCGAGGCAGCCAGCCCCGTGGCGATCACCGGCAGGTCCGTCTCGCCGAACTGGGGGTGCAGCACGTTGTCGAGGTGGTCGGGAGAGACCCGCTGCACCGCTTCCTGGCGGGACAGGTGGGTGCGCTCGTCGCCGGTCATCTCCACGGCCATGCGCAGGGCTGCCACCGCCCCCCGCTTGCCGACGCGGGTCTGCAGCATCCAGAGTTTGCCCTGCTCGATGGTGAACTCGGTGTCGCACATGTCCCGGTAGTGCCGTTCGAGCCGGTCGAAGATGCCGAGCAGCTCCTCGTAGGCGTCGGGGAACCGCCGGCGCATGTCCTCCAGGTTGAGGGTCTGGTGGGTGCCGGCCACAACGTCCTCTCCCTGGGCGTTGATCAGGAAGTCGGCGAGGGGTGTGGCCTCGCCCGTCGACGGGTCGCGGGTGAACCCGACGCCGGTGGCCGACGTGTCGTCCCGGTTGCCGAACACCATGGACTGCACGTTGACGGCGGTGCCGAGGTCGTGGGGAATGCGCTCGTGGTCGCGGTAGACGACGGCCCGGGGACCGTTCCACGATCGGAACACAGCCTCGATGGCACCGCGCAACTGGTCGGCCGGGGCCTGGGGGAACGTAGAGCCGGTCTGGTGGAGCACCACGTCCTTGTAGGAGTCGATCAGCTCGCCGAGGACATCGGGCGGCACCTCGGCGTCGCTCGTCGCCCAGCACGCCTCCTTGGCCTTGGTGAAGATCTGCTCGAACTCGTGGCCGGGGATGTCGAGGACGATCCGGCCGTACATGGAGATGAACCGGCGGTAGCTGTCGTAGGCGAACCGCTCGTCGTCGGTCTGGCGGGCCAGGCCCTTGACCGAGTCGTCGTTGAGACCGAGGTTGAGGACGGTGTCCATCATCCCGGGCATCGAGAACTTCGCCCCGGACCGCACCGAGACCAGGAGCGGGTCTTCGGCGTCGCCCAGGCGCTTGCCCATGCGCTCCTCGAGAGCGGCCAGGTGGTCGGCCACCTCGTCGGAGAGGCCGTCGGGCCAGCCACCTGCCATGTAGGCGCGGCAGGCGTCGGTCGAGATGGTGAACCCGTGGGGCACCGGCAACCCGAGCACCGACGTCATCTCCGCCAGGTTGGCGCCCTTGCCCCCAAGCAGGTGCTTGAGGTTCATGGGCGGCTCGGGGTGCAGGTGGTCGAACGCGAAGACGTACGTCAAGGCCGGAGGTCTCCTTGGGGAAATGGCTCGACGGACGAGCCTACTTCGCCCTTCGACCTGCCCCGGGAGGTGAAGGTGACGGGCAGCAGCGGGGGCGCCGCCGGGCGTGCTACTTCTTCTTGGGCTGCTTGGGCGGGCGCCCGCCCCGGATGGGCTGGTGGGCGCCGGACCGGGCGTCTTCACCCCGCGCCGTCTGCTGCTTCACGTATTCGCCGTTGGGGCCCCAGCGGACCCAGACCGAGGCGTCAACGTCCTGGTTGTGGGTGGTCGCGCCCCCGACCTCGTCGGGACGGCCGGAACCGCCGACCGGGAAGCGGGCCCAGCGGCTGGGCTTGCCACCCGTGCTCCACGGGCGGATCCAGTCGCCGCAGGACGGGCAACGCCGCATGTTCATGGCCACCGGCTTGCCGCACGACTGGCAACTGTTCCCGGCCGGACTACGCGCACCGAAGGTGGGCTCACTCACAGTTCACTCCTGAAGGTCTCGATTACCCGCTCTTCGCTTGGCAACTGTAGCGATTGGGCACGCACTTGTCAGCTAAGTCGTGCACGAAGCTCGCCGAGGAGATTGTCGATCGGCACCCGCTCCTGGGCGAGGGTGTCGCGCTCGCGAATGGTCACGGCGTGGTCGTCGAGGGACTCGAAGTCGACGGTCACGGCGTAGGGCGTGCCGATCTCGTCCTGGCGGCGGTAGCGGCGGCCGATGGCCTGGGTCTCGTCGTAGTCGGTCGAGAAGTGGGGCCGGAGCGTCTTGGCAATGTCCTTCGCCAGGGGCGTCAGCCGCTCGTTCTTGGACAGGGGCAGGACGGCGACCTTGTACGGCGCCAGGCGGGGGTGGAGCTTGAGGACGGTGCGCGTCTCGTTGTTCACCTCGTCTTCGGCGTAGGCGGCGAGGAGGAACGCCATCATGCTGCGGCCCACGCCCGCCGCCGGCTCGACCACGTGGGGCACGTAGCGCTCGTTGGCCGCCTGGTCGAAGTATTCGAGCTTCTGACCGGAGTACTCGGCGTGCCTGGTGAGGTCGTAGTCGGTGCGGTTGGCGATGCCCTCCAGCTCGCCCCACCCCCACGGGTAGAGGAACTCCACGTCGGCCGTGCCCGCCGAGTAGTGGGACAGCTCCTCGGCGTCGTGGTGTCTCAGCCGGAGCCTGTCCTCGGGGATGCCCAGGTCGGTGTACCACCGCAGCCGCTCGTCGCACCAGTACTCGAACCATTGCTTGGCCTGGTCGGGCGGCACGAAAAACTCCATCTCCATCTGCTCGAACTCGCGCGTGCGGAAGATGAAGTTGCCGGGCGTGATCTCGTTGCGGAACGACTTGCCCTGCTGGGCGATCCCGAAGGGCGGCTTCTTGCGACTTGTCTGCAGGACGTTGGCGAAGTTGACGAAGATGCCCTGCGCGGTCTCGGGCCGCAGGTAGGCGATCGACGCCTCGTCCTCCACCGGGCCCACGTGGGTCTTGAACATGAGGTGGAAGGGCCGGGCCTCGGTCAGGTCTCCGGACCCGCACTTCGGGCATCTGTCGCCGATCTGGTCGGCGCGCCACCGCTCCTTGCAGTTGCGGCAGTCGACGAGCGGGTCGGTGAACGTGGCCAGGTGGCCGGACGCATCCCACACCCGGGGCGCCATGAGGATGGCGGCGTCGAGGCCCACGATGTCGTCGCGCTCTTGGACCATGGCCCGCCACCACTCGTTCATCACGTTGCGCTTGAGCAGCACCCCGAGCGGGCCGTAGTCGTAGGTGGAACGGAACCCGCCGTAGATCTCGCTCGACGGGAACACGAAGCCGCGCCGCTTGGCCAGGTTGACGACCTGCTCGGTGAGATCCATGGCGGCTCAGGCTACGCGGCGGGTGAGGGTGGCGGCCGCCGATATGAGGGGTGTGAGATCGCCCGGGGCGGCGCGCAACAGGTGCCACCCGGCGGCCACGATGCGGTTGCCCCGGGCCCGGTCGCTGGCGAACGGCCTCCTACCCGCATGCCACCGGAACGAGTCGAGCTCGATGGCGATGCGGTCGTCGGGGTAAGCGAGGTCGACGCGGGCGTCGGCCTCACCGATGACGTGCTGGCGTACGGGGTCGCCGAGCCCGGCCGCGAGCAGCGCCCGCACCACCTCCATCTCCGCCGCGCTGCCCGGCAGCGCCCCGGGAGTCCACGCCTCGAGGACGAGCCGGAGCGGCAACGGGTTGGCGGCGTCGACGAGCCGGTCGAGGCTGGCCAGCCGGCGCACCAGCACGTCGTCGACCGCCTCCTCGAGCAGGTCGCCGCTCACCGTGCGGGCCAGGTCACGCAGCATCCCGCCGGGGCGCGTCACCGGGATGCGGTCGACCGTCGCCCGCGCCCGCAGCTCGCACCGGTGGACCGTCGCCAGCGAGTTGCGTGCGCTCCGGCCCGGCGGCACGGTGATGTCGATCGGCCCGGCCCGGAACCCGGACACGCCGTACAGCACGGCCGCCGCCCGGTGCGAAAGCACCGCGCCGGGCCCGGCGACCAGCACCGCCGCCAACGCCCGCTGCCGCCACGTCACCGCCACGCCCGCCAGCCGGTAGACGCCCCGGGCCACCCGGATCCACGTTCCCGTGGCCATCCGGTTCTGGATGATGCGATTCGTGCCCCCGGCTGCGAAGGCCTGGGCCCTCGTTACGAGTCCGTATTGGCGGGCGAAGACCGCACGCAGCCTCTTGTCCATGTGTGAAGTATGTCGAAGGTGTGTGACGGTGTGCAGAAACTAACCTGTGCGGTTAGTTTTTGCACACTCAGGCCCGGTCGAGGACGGTCACCGACCGCAGGCGGCGTTCGAGGTGGTGTTCGAGGGACTTGGTGGCCAGGCGATCGACCTCGGCGGTGGCCCGGCCGGGCTGCTCGCGCAGCGCGGCAGCCAGGTCGCCGCCGAGGATGCGGCGCACCAGGGCCAGGCCGTCCGCCGACAGTCCCACGGCAGACAGGCGGCCGGCGCACACCCGGCACAGGGCGCCGCCCTCGGCCACGTCGAAGGCGACCAGCTCCGGGGCGGACGAGCCACACCCGGCGCACTCGTCCAGCACGGGGTGGAACCCCTCCAGCGACAGGACCTTCAGGAAGAAGGCGGGCACCAAGAGGGGGCCGTCGGAGGCGGACAGCGCACGGAGCGCGCCCAGCAGCATCGTGTACAGCCGGGGCGCGGCCTGGCGTTCCTGCGCCACCTGGTCGGCGACCTCCAGCAGGGAGGTGGCCTTGGCCAGGCGGTCGAGGTCCTCCCGGACCACCCGGAACTGCTCCAGGGTGTCGGCCTGGGTCACGATGTCCAGCTCCCGGCCTTCGTACAGGAGCAGGGCCAGGTGGTTCAGCGGCTCCAGGCGCCCGCCGAAGCGGGACTTGGTCTTGCGCACCCCCTTGGCCACGGCCCGGACCTTGCCCCGGCCGGCGGTCAGCAACGTGACGATGCGGTCGGCCTCGCCCAGGCGCATCGTCCGCAGGACCACGCCCGTCTCCCGGTAGAGGCTCATCAGCCGATGGCCCCGAACCGGCGCTCGCGCTGGCGGAACTCCTCGACGGCGGCGAACAGGTGCTCACGGCGGAAGTCGGGCCACAACACGTCGACGAAAACCAACTCCGAGTAGGCAAGTTCCCACAGCAGGAAGTTGGAGATGCGGTACTCCCCCGACGTGCGGATGACCAGGTCGGGGTCGGGCATGTCGGGGTCGTACAGGTGGGAGCGCAGCAGCTTCTCGTCGACCTTCGACGCAGGCACACCCGACGCGACCAGCGACCGCACGGCGTCAACTATCTCAGCCCGGCCCCCGTAGTTGAAGGCAATGTTGAGCGTCATCGTGCGGTTGCGGGCCGTCAGGGCCAGCGCCTCGTCCATGCGCCGCAGGATGCGGCGGGGCACCCGCCAGTCCCGCCGGCCCAGGAACCGGATCCTGACGTCGCGCTCGTGCAACTCGTCGCGGCGCCCCACCAGGATGTGCTCGTTGAAGTTCATGAGGTAGCGGACCTCGTCGGGCGGGCGCCGCCAGTTCTCGGTCGAGAAGGCGTAGACGGTCAGCCACCGTACGCCCAGCTCCAGCGCCCCCTCGACGGCGTCGAACAGCGAATCCTCGCCGGCGGCGTGCCCCTCGATCCGCGGCAGCCCCCGGGCCTGGGCCCACCGGCCGTTGCCGTCCATGACGATGCCGACGTGGACGGGTGGGGACGGGTTCACGCCGCGGAGCCTATGGGTACAGCGTCGCCATGAAGGCGAAGTTGGACCGGCTGTGCAAACGGTGGCGTTGGTTCGGCTGGGTCATGCGCGTGCAGCACCGCTACGGGGAACTGAACGGCAACTACCTGGCGGCGGCAGTGACCCTGGCCGGGTTCCTCTCCCTCTTCCCCTTGCTCCTCGTCGCCTTCGCCGTGCTCGGGTTCTTCGCCGTGGGCCGGGTCGATCTGGCGGGCGACATCATCGGCCGGCTGGGCCTGACCGGCGAGGCGGCCACGTTCGTCGAGGACCTCATCCACCAGACGGAACGGAGCCGCCAGGTCGCGTCGGTGGTCGGCATCGCCGGCCTGCTGTGGACGGGCCTGGGCCTGGTGGCCGCCGTCCAGTACGGGATGAACACCGTCTGGCAGGTCAAGGGCAAGGGCTGGAAGGACAAGCTGTCGGGCATCGCCTGGCTCGCGGGGGCGGGGCTGCTGTTCGTGGCGTCGTTCGGGGCGACGGCGGCGGCCGGGCTGCTCCCGGCGTTCCTGGCGCCCGTCGGGCTCATCGTCGGCCTGGGCATCGACACCGTGCTGTGGCTGTGGACCTGCAAGATCCTCACCAACCGCAACCTTGGCTGGCGCGCCTACGTGCCGGGCGCCATCGTCGGGGCCGTGGGATTCGGGCTGCTCAAGGCGTTGGGCGGGATCTTCGTGCCCCGCCTGGTGGGCTCGGCGTCGGCCCTCTACGGGTCGTTCGCGGTGATATTCGCCGTCCTCGCCTGGCTGCTCGTCTTCGGGCGGCTGGTGGTCTACGCGGCGGTCACCAACGTGGTGGTGTGGGAGGAGCAGCACGGCACCGTGACCGTCGACCTGCCCGTACCCAAGGTGCCGGGCGACGTGCCCGTCGAGGCGACCAGGGCGGGCGAGGCGGTGCCGGCTACGGCGTGAGGGCGGCCCAGGCGTCGACGACGTCCCTGCCCATCTGCTCGACGAGGGCGGCGATGGAGTCGAACCGTTCCTCGTCGCGCAGGCGCCGCACCAGTCGCAGCTTGGCCGCTTCGCCGTAGAGGTTGCCGTCGAAGTCGAGGAGGAACGCCTCCACGACGGGCAGGGGCGTCGTGTCGCCGAACGTGGGGCGCAGGCCCACGGACACCGCCGCCGGCTGGACGGAGCCGTCGGGCCGTTCGTACCAGGCGGCGTAGATGCCGACAGCGGGCAGGAGGAGGTCAGGGGTCAGGTCGAAGTTGGCCGTGGGGTAGCCGAGGGTGCGACCCCGGCGGTTGCCGGTCACGATCGTGCCCCGTAGCTCGAAGGGGCGGCCGAGCAGCCGCGCTGCCTCCTCGACCTCCCCGGCGGCAACGAGCCGGCGGATCGCGGTCGACGAGATCGGGCCTTCCGCGACGGCCAGCAGCCCGAGCCCCACCGTGTCGAACCCGGAGAACTGGCGCAGCAAGGCCACGTTGCCCCGCCGGCCGCGGCCGAAGTGGAAGTCCTCCCCCACCACGACCAGGCTGGCGTCGAGCCCGTCGATCAGCACTTCCCGGACGAAGTCCTCCGGCTCCTTCTGGGACCGTTGGTAGTCGAACGGGATCACGACCGTGCGGTCGACGCAGCCGGTGGCGTCGAGGGCTTCGAGCTTCTGGTCGAGGCTGGTCAGCAGCTTCGGGGCCGACTCCGGGCGCACGACCGTGGCCGGATGGCGGTCGAAGGTGACGACGACCGTCTCACGGCCCTCGGCCAGACGCCGCAACTCCCGTAGCACCGCCTGATGGCCGAGGTGGACACCGTCGTAGGCCCCGATGCTGACGGCGGTCCCCGGCGGCGACGGCGATGTCCCCGACGGCGGCGGCGACGGCGATGGCGACGGCGGCGGTGACGGCGACGGCATCGGCCCGAAACTAGGCGACCGGCAGGACGACGGCGGGCTTCACCCGGCCGGCATCGTCGTACCGCTCGTACACGGCCAGGAGCCGGCCCGCACCGTCCAGGACCGCCCAGGGGCCGTCGCCCTCGGCCCCGAGCACCGACCGGTCGAGCACTTTGCCGTGGCCGATGGCGGCGACCGTGTCGGCATCGGCGGCCACCACGCGCGGCCGGCCGCGCAGGGCGTCGGCGGGCGGCTTGACGTGCTCGACGCCCGCCGAGTCGAGGGACACGGCCTCGTCGACGGTGAACAGGCCGATGGCCGTCCGCCGCAGCGCCCGCAGGTGGGCGCCGCCGCCCAGGGCCGTGCCGAGGTCGGCGGCGAGGCTGCGGACGTAGGTGCCCGATGAGCAGTCCACCTCGGCCCGGTGGACGAGCGGCTCGCCAGTGGGCTCGACCACGAACCGGTGGACGGTCACCCGCCGGGCCTCCCGTTCCACCTCCACGCCGGCCCGGGCCAGTTCGTGCAGGCGACGGCCCCCCACCTTCACGGCCGACACCATGGGCGGCACCTGGTCGATCTCGCCCGTCAGCCCGGCGGCGGCGGCGGCCACGTCGGTGGGCCGCACCGCCGACATGTCCCACGTGCCCATGACCTCGCCGGCGGCATCGAGGGTGGACGTGGCCACGCCCAGCACGATCTCGCCCGTGTAGGACTTGGGCAGTTCGGAGAGGAAGCGGAGCAGCCGGGTGGCCTGGCCCAGTCCGACAAGCAGGACGCCGGTGGCGTCGGGGTCGAGCGTCCCCCCGTGGCCGACACGGCGCTGGCCGAAGATGCGGCGACAGCGCGCCACCACGTCGTGGGACGTGATGCCCGCCGGCTTGTCGATGAGGACGAGCCCGTCGATCAGGGGATCAGCAGCCGCCTGCCGCCACCACGGGCAGCCGACCTCGGATCTCCTCGAGGACCTCGCGCACGGGCTTGACCGAGGTGAAGCCGGCCGCCGCCCGGTGGCCGCCGCCGCCCATGGCCACGGCGACCGAGGAGACGTCGAAGTCGGACACGGCCCGCAGCGACACCCGGGTGCCCTCGGGGGTCTCCTTCAGGACGCACGACACGTCGGCCTCCGACGTGCGCCGCACCAGGTCGATGAGGCCCTCGGTCTCCCCCAGGTCGACGCCGTGCTCCTCCAGGTCGTCGGCGGTCACCCAGGTGGCAACGAATCGCCGGTCGGGGTCGTACTCGGCCCGG
>Ga0187892_10008995_pt1 | contig 13369 bp, 11 predicted proteins | sample MA1701073metaG_FD_139345 | JGI IMG/M metagenome (GOLD analysis project Ga0187892, IMG submission 139345) | Bio-ooze microbial communities from a basaltic lava cave in the Kipuka Kanohina Cave System on the Island of Hawaii, USA - MA170107-3 metaG ...
ACGGTGCCGCGCAGGTCGAGCACGGCGGCGACGCCGGCGCAGCCGATGGCGACGTCGGTGAGGCCGCGCCGCCACGGCCGCCCGAAGGTGTCCGAGACGATGACGCCGACGTCCACGCCGGTCCGCGCCCGGAGCCCGGCCCGGATGCGCCGGGCCGAGCGGTCGGGGTCGACCGGCAGCAGGGCGGCCCAGCCGTCCTCGATGTTGGAGCGGTCGACCCCGGCGCTGGCGCACACGAACCCGTGCCGGGTCTCGCTCACCACCAGGCTGCCCCGGCGCCGCAGCACCCGCACCGACTCCGACTCCACCAGAGCCCGGTGGGCGCCGTCGCCGTCCAGCGGGACCAGGCGGCCCTCGGCCTTGGACACCACCTTCTGGGTCACCACGAGGACGTCCCCCTGGAGGAGTGGGACGGCGGCGGCCAGCAGGTCGGCCAGCACGTCTCCCGGCCGCACCTCCGGCAGGCCCTCGACCGGGAAGACCGACAGGGCGCTCACGTCGAGAGCACGACGCGGGCCAGGGCGGCCGCCTCGACCGGGCCGTGCATGACGGTCGGCGCCACCACGCAGCGGACCCCCTCGGCCTCCACGGCGTCGGCGAGGTGGGCGTCGGCGACGTCGACGATCAGCGCGGCGACCAGCGGCGCGTAGAGGCGGGCCACGCCGACGACCGACACCTCGTGGCCCAGGTCGGCCAGCAGGCGGTCCGCCGGCCCCTTCAGGGCGGCACCGGCGACGATGGGCGAGACGGCGACCGCGTCGTCCCGGCGGGCGGCCACCGCATGGCCCAGGCCGGGCACGGCCAGCAGCGGGCCGATCGAGACGATCGGGTTCGACGGGCACAGCAGCACCCGGTCGGCTTCGGCGAGGGCGGCCAGCACGCCGGGCGCCGGCTCGGCCTCGTCGGCGCCTTCGAAGCGCACCCCGTGGACCGCCACCGCATGGCGCCGGGCCACGAACCAGTCCTGGAACCCGATCTCCTCGGAGGTGTCGGGCGTGGGGCCGGCGACGGTGATCCGGGTCTCGACCCGATGGTCGCTCATGGGCAGGACCCGGCTGCGTAGGGCCCACGCCCCGGCGATCTCGGCGGTGACCTGGCTGAGGGTGGCCTGCTCGGCCAGCCGTTGAGCCCGGTACAGGTGCGTGGCCAGGTCCCGGTCGCCCAGACGGAACCAGGTCTGGCCGCCGTAGCGAGCCAGTGCGTCCATGGCGGTCCAGGTCTCGCCGGCCAGGCCCCAACCCCGGCCGGGGTCCACTGCGCCGGCAAGGGTGTAGACGACGGTGTCCACGTCGGGACTGATGTGCAGGCCGTGGAGGACGACGTCGTCGCCGGTGTTGACGACCGCGCAGATGTCCTCGGGCGCCATCACCGCGGTGAGCCCGGCCAGCATTCGAGCCGCACCGACGCCACCGGCCAGCGCCACGAGCGTGGGCACGGCCCGACCATAGGCTGCGTCACCAGTGGTCGCCCGACGAGCGCTGCGGGTGGCGGTGGACGCCACGCCCCTGCTGGGGCACCGGACCGGCGTGGGCGCCTTCGTGGCCGGCGTCCTGCCGGTGCTGGCGGCCGACGCCGGCCTGGCGGTGTCCGCCTACGCGCTGTCGGGGCGAGGCGGCAGGCGGCTCGCCGCGCATCTCCCGGCGGGTGTGCGAGCGGCCGGCTCGGGCCGGGCGCTGCCGGCCGGCCCCCTGCTGGCCGCCTGGTCCCGGTTCGACCGGCCGGCCGGCCGGTGGTGGACCGGCAGTGCGGTCGACGTCGTGCACGGGACCAACTTCGTCACCCCGCCATCGAGCCCGGCGGCCGAGGTGGTGACCGTGCACGACCTCACGCCCTTCCATCACCCCGAGTGGGCGTCGCCCGCCACTCGGTGCTTCCCGGCCGTGCTGCGCCGGGCCGTGGCTCGCGGCGCGCACGTCCACACGCCGTCGGCGTTCGTGGCCGCCGAGGTGGTCGACCTGCTGGGCGTCGAGCCGGGCCGGGTCCATGCCGTCGCCCACGGCGTCCCGTCGACGCCGTCGGCGAGCGGTCCCTCGCCGGTGCGCGGCCGGTACGTGCTGGCGCTCGGGACGGTCGAGCCCCGCAAGGACCTCCCGACGCTGGTGCGCGCCTTCGACGGCCTGGCCGCCGGCCAGCCCGACCTGCGGCTCGTGCTGGCCGGGCCGCCGGGTTGGGGTGAGGGCGCCCTCGCCGCCGCCGTGGGGCGGGCCGCCCACGCCGACCGGATCGTCCGGCCGGGCTGGGTCGACCCGGTCGACGCGGCGGCGCTCCTGGCCGGTGCCGCGGTGCTGGCGTTCCCGTCGCTGTACGAGGGGTTCGGGTTCCCGCCGCTGCAGGCCATGGCCGTGGGCGTCCCGGTGGTGGCCACGCGGGTGGGCGCCCTTCCCGAGGTCCTGGGCGACGGCGCCCACCTGGTACCGCCGTCCGACGCCGACGCCCTGGCCGAGGCCATGGCCCTGGTCCTGTCCGACGACGATGTCCGGGCCGCCCTGGTCGCCCGCGGCACCCTCCAAGCCTCCACCTACTCCTGGTCCGCCTGCGCCACCGGCCTCGCCTCCGTCTACGCCGCTGCCTCCGCCTCCGCCTCCGCCTCCACCTCCCGAACCGCGTAGGGAACTGGGGCGGAATACGGGTACGGACGCCGCCAGTTCGGCAGGATGACGGCCGGTCCGGCAGGATGCCCGGGTGCGGGTCCTCGTCGTCGCCGAGCAGCTGGCGCGAGCCGCGCCCGGCGGGATCGGGACCTATGTGCGCGGCCTGGTCGCCGGTCTCGACGGTGCCGCCGAGGTGACGTTGTTCGGCGGGCGGGGCCTGGCCCGGGTTCCCGACGCCGCCGTCATCGCCTCGCCGCTGCCCGGCGCCGTGCTGACCCGGGCATGGGACCGCGGCGCGGCGGTCGCCCCACGCGGCTTCGACGTGGTGCACGGCGCCGCCCTGGCCGCGCCGCCGCCGCAGAACGCCCCACTGGTCGTGGCCGTCCACGACCTGGCCTGGCGAGTGTTGCCCGAGGCGTATCCATCACGGGGCCGGCGCTGGCACGAGGCGGCGCTCCGGCGGGCCGCGGCGCGGGCGGCCGCGCTCGTCACGGCCACGCCGGCCACGGCCGACGCCCTGCGGCGGGGCGGCGCCCGCCGGGTCGAGGTCCTGGACCCCATGTACGGGTGCGACCACCTCCCGCCGCCCGATGGGGCGGCGGCCGAGGCGCTGCTGGGGCGCCTCGGTGTGGCCGGCCCGTACCTGCTGACCGTCGGAACCCGCGAGCCGCGCAAGAACCTGCCCCGCCTCTTCGAGGCCTACGGGCGGGCCCGGCCGTCGCTGCCCGAACCGTGGCCGCTCGTCGTCGTGGGCCCGGCCGGCTGGGGCCGCGTGCTGGTCGGCACCGGGGGGCCGCCGTTGCCGCCGGGCGTGATCCTGGCCGGCGAGGTACCGGGGGCGACGCTCGCCGCGCTGTACGCAGGGGCGCGCTGCCTGGTGTTCGTGCCGCTCCTGGAAGGCTTCGGCCTGCCCGCCGTCGAGGCCATGGCGGCCGGCGCCCCCGTGGTGGCCAGCCCCATGCCCAGCACGGCCGACGCGGCGTGGGCGGTCGACCCCCTCGACATCGGCGCCATCGCGGCGGCGCTGGTCGGGGCGGCGACGGACGAGGCGCGCCGGGCCGAGTTGTCGGCCGCCGGCCGGGAACGGGCGCGCCGCCTCACCTGGGCCGCGGCGGCCGAGGCCCACCTCGATCTCTGGAAGTCCCTGTGAATCGCCGGGACGACGACCGGCCGCTCGAGGTGTCGCTCGACGTCAGCGCCGTCCCGGCCGACCCGGCGGGCGCCGGCCGCTACACCCTCGACCTGACCGCCGCCCTGGCGCAGCGGGACGACCTCGCCCTCCACCTGGTGTCGCGGACCGACGACGAGGACCGCTGGGCGAGCCTGGGGGCATCGGTCACGGTGCATGCCGAGGTGCCGAAGGCTCGGCCCCTGCGCCTGGCGTGGGAGCAGGCCCGCCTGCCGCAGCTGCTCACCAGGCTGGCCCCCGACGTCCATCACTCGCCGCACTACACGATGCCCGAGTCGGCCGAGGTGGCCAGGGTCGTGACGGTGCACGACCTCACCTTCTTCGACCATCCCGAGTGGCACCAGCGGTCCAAGGTGGCGGTGTTCCGCCGGGCCATCCGGGTGGCGGCCCGGCACGCCGAGGGCCTGGTCTGCGTCAGCGAGTCGACGGCGCGGCGCCTCGGCCGGATCTGCGGCTACCGGGGCGACATGCGGGTCATCCCCCACGGCGTCGACCTCGACCGCTTCCGGCCCGAGCCGGGTGGCGGGGCCGGCGAGGACGACGCCGTGCTGGCCCAGTTGGGCGTGCGGCGCCCCTACGTGGGGTTCGTCGGTACGCTCGAACCCCGCAAGGACGTGCCGACCCTGGTGCGGGCGTTCGACCGCGTCGCGGCCGCCCACCCCGACCTGCTCCTGGTGCTGGCCGGCATCGGAGGCTGGGGGATCGACGACGTGGACGCCGCCGTCGCGGCGGCCGTCCACCGCGACCGCATCCTGCGCCCCGGCTACATCGCCGACGGTGCCGTCCCGGCCCTGCTGCGCCAGGCGGCCGCCGTGGCCTACCCCTCGTTGGAGGAAGGTTTCGGGATACCTGCCCTCGAGGCGCTGGCGTGCGGGGCGCCGTTGGTCACGACCAAGGGCTCGGCCATGGAGGAGGTGACGGGCGGCGCCGCGCTGCTGTTCCCGCCCGGTGACGCCGCCGCCCTGGCCGGCGCCCTCGACATGCTCGTCCGGGGCGACGCCAACCTCGACGTCCGACGCCGGCGCGGCGTGGTCATCGCCGCGCGCTACACCTGGCCGGCCAGCGCGTCGGCCCACGTCGAGCTGTACCGGGCCGTGGCCAGGCGCCGTCCGGCGTGAGGGCGTTCGTCACCGGCGGGCACGGGTTCGTCGGCACGTGGCTGCGTCGCCACCTCGCCGAGCAGGGCGACGAGGTGGTGGCGCCGGGGTCCGAGGTCGACGTCACCGACCCGGGGGCGCTCCGCCCCGCGCTGGAGCGGGCCGGCGCCGAGGTCGTGTACCACCTGGCCGGCCTGGCGCACGTGGGCCGGTCCTGGGAGGAGCCCGAGGAGTTCCTGCGCGTGAACGCGGGCGGCACGCTGAACGTGCTGGAGGCGGCCCGGCGCGCCGCCCCCCCGCCCCGGGTGCTGGTGATCAGCTCGGCCGAGGTCTACGGGCAGGTGACGCCCGAGCAGCTGCCGATCACCGAGGACGCGCCCGCCCGTCCCGTCTCGCCGTACGCAGCCAGCAAGGCGGCCGCCGAAGTCGTTGCCCGACAGGCGTTTCTCGGCCACGGCACTGCGGTGGTGGTGGCCCGGCCCTTCAACCACATAGGCCCTGGCCAGGACCCGGGCTTCCTGGTGGCGGGGCTGGCGGCCCGCATCCTGGCCGCCCGGCGCGACGGGAGCCGGGTCATCGGCGTCGGGAACCTGACACCCCGGCGCGATCTCACCGATGTCCGGGACATCGTCCGCGCCTACCGGCTGCTGGCGGTCGGCGGCGAGGCCGGTCGGACCTACAACGTTTGTTCGGGGCGGGACCACTCGGTGCAGGAGGTGGTCGACCGGCTGCTGGCGCTGGCGGGCGACGGCCTGACCGCCGCGGTGGACCCGGCGCTGGTGCGGGCCGTCGAGGTACCCGTGCTGCGGGGCGACCCGTCGAGGGTGCGGGCCGCCACCGGCTGGGCGCCCGTCCTGCGCCTGGACGACACCCTCAGCGCGGTGCTGGCCTCACTGGGGGGCTGAGCGGCCGCCGTGGGCGACGTCCCTGCGCAGGCCGGCCAGCCATCGCTCGATCTCCCGCCGCTGCACCTGGGCCCGCTGGAGCCCGATGACGGCGAACCCGACCGCGGTGTAGGCGGCGTCCTTCAGCGGGGCGAACGGGTCGGCCATGACGGGTGCCCAGGTTACGCAGGGGTGCGGCTGTAGTGTGCCCCATCTGATGGATCCGGCCGAGCAGGTGCCCCCCGTGGTCGCCGTGGTGGTCACCAGCGATCCCGGGCCCTGGTTGGAGGAAGCGCTCGAGGCGCTGGCCGGCCAGACCTACGGCAACCTCTCGGTCCTGGTGGTCGACGCGGGCAGCGCGCTGGACCCCACGCCGCGGGTCGCCGCAGTGATGCCCAGCGCGTACGTGCGGCGGCTCGACGGCAACGTCGGTTTCGCTAGTGCCGCCAACGAGGTGCTCGGCCTGGTCGAGGGCGCGTCGCACTACCTCTTCTGCCACGACGACGTGGCGCCGGACCCCGACGCGGTCCGCCAGCTGGTGGAGGAGGCGTTCCGCTCGAACGCCGGCGTGGTCGCCCCCAAGCTGGTGGACTGGAACGACCCCCGCCGCCTCCTCCAGGTCGGCATGGGTGCCGACAAGAGCGGCGCGCCGGCGCCGCTGGTCGACCGCGGCGACTTCGACCAGGGCCAGCACGACGGGGTGCGCGACGTCTTCGTGGCGCCGGGCGGGTGCACCCTGGTGCGGGCGGACCTCTTCGCCGATCTCGGCGGGTTCGACCGCGGCATGCACCTGTTCGGCGAGGACCTCGACCTGTCATGGCGGGCGCAGATCTCGGGCGCGCGCGTGGTGGTCGCGCCCCAGGCGCGCGTGCGCCACCTGGAGGCGATGTCCAACGGGCACCGGTTCCTGGCCAGCGGGGAGCCGCCGCCCGGCTCGCCGGACTCGCCCGAGCTGCGGGCCGAGGTCCGCCCGCTGCAGCTGCGCCACCGCCTCCGGGCCGTGCTGAGCTGCTACGGGCCGTGGCACCTGGTCCGGGTGCTGCCGCAGGTGCTGCTGCTGGCCACGGCCGAGGTGCTGTTCGGCGTGCTGTCCGGCCACACCCGAACGGCGCGGGACACGATGCAGGCGTGGTCGTGGAACATGCGGCGGCTCGGCGAGGTCCGCGCCGCCCGCCGCCGCCTGCGGTCGGCCCGCCGCGTGGGCGACTCGGAGGTGCGGCGCCTGCAGGCCCCGGGCAGCGCCCGCTTCAGTGGCTTCGTCCGCGGCCAGCTGGCCAGTCAGAGGATCCGGCGGCGGACCGAGGAGGTCCTGTGGCGCCCGCCAGCTCCGGCCGACGAGGGCACCCGGCCCGGGAGCCGCCTCACCATCGCCGCCGTGGTGGCGGTCGTCGTCGTGCTGCTGGCCGGCAGCCGGCACCTCCTGACCGGCCGCATTCCGGCCGTCCACGAGCTGCCCACCTTCCCCGGTGGCCCGATGGCCTTCTTCTCCTCGCTGATCACCGGCTGGCGACCGACCGGGCTGGGCGCGTCCGGACCGGCGCCCCCGGGCCTGGCCCTCCTCGGCATCGGGAGCCTGCTCACGGGCGGGGCCACCGCGCTGCTGCGGACGGTGATCGTGCTGGGCACCATCCCGCTCGGCGCCGCCGGCGCCTGGCGGTTGGCCCGCCCGCTGGCGTCGGCGCGGGCCAGCGTGGCGGCGCTGCTGGTGTACGTCGCCGTCCCGCTGCCCTACAACGCCTTGGCCAACGGCCAGCTCGGCGGGCTCGTCGCCTACGCGCTGGCCCCGTGGGTGCTGTTGCGGGTCCTGCGGGCCGGTGGCGCGGCGCCCTTCGGGGGCGACGGAGCCGGTGACCGACCGTTCCTTCGGGAGGCCGTCGGGCTCGGCGCCATGGTGGCGGTGGCCGCCGCCCTCGCGCCACCGATCGTGGTCATGGTCGGCCTCGGCGGGGTCGCGCTGGCGCTCGGCGGGGTGCTGTCGGGCGGGGCCGCGGCCGCCGGCCGCGGTCTGGCGCTGGTCGGTGCCGCGGTCGCCGCCGGTGTCGCCATGCTGCTGCCCTGGTCGGCCGAGTTCGTGACCTCCGGGGCCGGCCTGGACGCGCTCGCCGGCGCCGGCGTTCCCGAGTCGCACGCCTTCGGCCTCGGCGCGCTGCTCCGCTTCCAGACCGGCCCGATGGGCGCGCCGCCCCTCGGGTGGGCGCCGCTGGCGGTGGGCGCGCTGGCGCTGCTCGTCGGGCGGAGCTGGCGGCTGGCGTGGGCGGTGCGGTTGTGGGCGGTCGTGGTGGTCTGCGCCGGCGTGGCCTGGGCCGGCGGCCGGGGCTGGCTGCTGGTGCCCGTGCCGAGCCCCGAGGTGCTGCTGGCCCCAGTGGCCGCCGCGCTGGCGCTGGCCGCCGCCCTCGGCGTCATCGCCGTGGAGGCCGACCTGCCCGGCTACCGGTTCGGGTGGCGTCAGCTCGTGCCGGGCGCGACCGTCCTGGCCGTGGTGGCCGGCTTCGCCCCCGTGGCCGGCGCCGCGCTCGGAGGACGGTGGCACATGCCCGGGGCCGACTTCGCCGGCCGCCTGTCGTGGATGCCGGCCATGCAGTCCGCCGGCCCGTTCCGGGTGCTGTGGGTCGGCGACCCCGCAGCGCTGCCGCTCGGCAGCTACCGGCTCGCCGAGGGCATCTCCTACGCCACCTCACGGGGCGGTCCACCCGACGTGCGCGAGCTGTGGACCGGTGGGTCCACCGGCGGCACCGACCTCGTCGCCGACGCGCTGCGCGTGGCGACGGGCAACGGCACGACCCACCTCGGCCACCTGCTCGGCCCGACCGCCATCCGCTACGTCGTGGTACCCCTGCGCGCCGCGCCGGGCGAATCGCGCCTGCGCTCCCGGCCTCCGCCGCCGGCGGTGCGGTCGGCCCTCGACGACCAGGTCGATTTGCGCAAGCTCCCGAGCGAGAGCGGCGTCATGGTGTGGGAGAACGCGGCCTGGGCCCCCGGCCGCGCCCGCCTGGAAGGAGAGGACATCGAGGCCAGCCGGGGATCGGGGCTGGCCAACGCCCGCACGACCGACTTGGCCGGCTCGGTGCCCGTGCTGCCCGGGCCGCGGGGGCTCACCCGCTTCGCCGGCCCCCTCCGGCAGGGCGACGAGGTGCTGCTGGCCGAGGCGTCGTCCTCCCGCTGGCAGCTGTCGGTCGACGGCCGGTCCGCGCCGCGTTCGACGGCCTTCGGGTGGGCCAACGGGTTCTCGGCGACGACCTCCGGGCCGGCCACGCTCCGCTACCGCACCTCGCCGCTCCACTACGCCGCGCTCGCCGGCCAGCTGGCCCTGTGGGCCCTGGTGGCCCGCTGGCTGGTCGTCACCCGCCCCCGGCGCCGCGGCCGCTACGAGCCGGGCCGGTGATCGACCGGCGCGCTCCGGCGCTCGCCCTCATCGCGGCCCTCCTGGTGGGTGGTGGGCTGGTGGACCGGGCGGCCCGGTCCGGATCGTCGCCGGCGTCGGTGACCGCCGGCCGCCCGCAGATGCCGACGGCGGCGCCCGTGGATGCGCTGTCGTCGTCGTGGTACTGCGCCGGCGCGTCGGGGGCACCCGCCACGCTCGTGCTGGCCAACGCCGGCCCCCGCACCGTGGCGGGGCGGGTGCTGGTCGTCAGCACCGGCGCGCCGCCGGCCGGCGCCTCCGTCGCCGTCCCGCCGATGTCGTCCAGCGTCCTGCAGCTCACCGATCTCGCCCCCGGCCCGCTGGCCGCGGTGGTCGATCTCGACGCGGGCCAGGTCGCGGCCGAGCTCGTCATCGGCGGCGCCGGCGACTACGAGGTCACGCCGTGCGCCTCGTCGGCCTCGTCGCGCTGGTATCTCGCCGAGGGGGCCACCGCCAAGGACGCCACCTTGTCGCTCAGCCTCTTCAACCCGTTCCCCGAGGACGCCATCGCCGACCTCTCCTTCAGCACCGACCAGGGCCGGGCGGTGCCGGCCGACTTCCAGGGGATCGTCGTCCCCGGCCAGAGCCTGCTCGTCGTGGCGGTGGGTGAGCACGTCCGCCGGCGGGAATCGGTGGCCACCGAGGTGCGCGCCCGCAGCGGCCGCCTGGTGGTGGCGCAGCACCAGACTCGCGACGTCGGCGGCCGCGCCGGAGTGTCGGTGACCCTGGCGGCGCCGTCGCTCGGCTCGGCGTGGTACTTCGCCGACGGCAGCAACGGCCCCGGGCTGGCGGAGCGATTCACGATCTTCAATCCGGGCGACCGCGAGGCCGGCGTCCTGGTCGAGGTCGACCCCGACGAAGGCGTGGTGGAGCCGTTCGAGCGGGCGGTCCCCGCCCGAGGGCAGTTGCAGCTGGTGCTGGACGAGTCGACCGGCGTGCCTGCCGGGATGCCGCACGCCACCACGATCCGGTCGCTGAGCGGCCCCCGCGTCGTGGTGTCGCAGGCCACCGAGGGAGCGGCGCCCTCACCCAAGGTCGGCCGGTCCGACACCCTCGGCGCGCGGCAGCCGTCGACCACGTGGGTCTTCCCTGCCGGCGGTTCGGCGGTGGTGGACGAGTGGATCATGGTCACCAACCCGGGCGAGACGGCGGCCGAGGTGTCGTTGTCCACGCTGGGCGGGCGCGAGACGCCCGTCCCCGGCTTCGTCCCGCTGGTGCTGGAGCCGGGCCGCCGCGCCTCCGTACCGCTCGACCGGGCCATCGTCGGACCCGCCGTCCCGGTCGTGGTGCGGTCGTCGGCACCGGTGGTGGCGGCGCGGTCGCTCTACGGCCAGCCGGGGCTGTCGTCCACCTTCGGCATCCCGCTCGGCTAGGGCGCGGCACCGGTGGAGCGTCTCGCGCTGGCCGCCGTCCTGGTCGCCGTCGCCGCCGCGGCGGCCGGGGTGCTGCGCCGCCGCCGCCCCTCGCCGCCCACCCAGTCCCGGTACCGTGTTCCCGCCCAGCTCGACCGCACCGACTTCGCCGGACCCGGGCGACCGTGGCTCGTCGTGGTGTTCACCTCGGCCACCTGCGACTCGTGCCGCGACGCGGTGGCCAAGGCGCAGGTGCTCGAGAGCGCGGCCGTCGCCTACCAGGAGGTGGCGTGGCAGGACGGCAAGGCGCTCCACGACCGTTACGCCGTCGACGTGGTGCCGCTCACGCTGATGGTCGACGACGAGGGTGTGGTGCGCAACTCGTTCATCGGGTCGACGACCGCCACGGACCTGTGGGCCGCGCTGGCCGCCGTCCGCGAGGGCTCGCCCCCGCCCTGCTGAGCCGCTACCGCCCCGTTCCGGCCTGCGGATCGCGCGCCAGGGCAGCCGTTTCGGCACCAAGTTCGTGGATGGCGGGCTCGCCGGTGAAGCGGGGGACGTCGTCGCCTTCGGGGTAGTCGTGCACCGAGCGGCCGCTGGCCTCGTCGACGAGGCGCTTCACCTCGGCGCCGTCGATGGTCTCGTGCTCGAGCAGCGCGGCGGCCACTGCGTCGAGGCCGGTCCGGTGGGTCCCCAGCTCCACGGTGGCCCGCTCCTCCTGCTCCCGCAGGATGCGCTCGACCTCCTCGTCGATCACCCGGGAGGTGACGTCGGAGTAGTCACGGGTGTGCATGAGATCCTCGCCCAGGAACACCGCGCCCTGGGAGCCCCACGCCATGGGGCCGATCCGTGAGCTCATGCCCCACTCCCGCACCATCTTGCGGGCCAGCTCGGTGTTGCCGACCAGGTCGTTGTTGGCGCCGGTGGACAGGTCGCCGTACACCAGCATCTCGGCCACCCGGCCGCCCATGCGCACGGCCAGCATGTCCTCGACGTAGTCGCGCGGGTAGATGTGGCGCTCCTCCATCGGCAGTTGCTGGGTGACGCCCAGGGCCATGCCGGTCGGCAGGATGGTGACCTTGTGGACCGGGTCGGCGTTCGGCAGCACGTAGCCGAGGACGGCGTGGCCGCCCTCGTGGTAGGCGACCCGCTCCTTCTCGGCGTCCGACAGCGCCATGGACTCGCGGCGCTGGCCCATGATCACCCGGTCCCGGGCCGCCTCGAAGTCGGCCATGTGGATGGCCTCGGCGTGGCGGCGGACGGCGTGGAGCGCGGCCTCGTTGACCAGGTTGGCCAGGTCGGCGCCGCTCATGCCCGGCGTGCCCCGGGCCACCACGGCCAGGTCCACGTCGGCCGCCACGCGCTTGTCCTTGCAGTGGACCTGCAGGATGGGAAGGCGCTCCTCCAGGTCGGGGAGGGGGACCACGATCTGGCGGTCGAAGCGCCCCGGCCGGAGCAGCGCCGGGTCGAGGATGTCGGGGCGGTTGGTGGCCGCCATCATCACGATGCCCTCGGTGGTCTCGAAGCCGTCCATCTCCGAGAGCATCTGGTTCAGGGTCTGCTCCCGCTCGTCGTGACCTCCGCCCAGCCCGGCGCCCCGCTTGCGGCCGATGGAGTCGATCTCGTCGACGAAGATGATGGCCGGGGCCTGCTTGCGGGCCGTCTGGAACAGGTCCCGGACCCGCGACGCCCCGACGCCCACGAACATCTCCATGAAGTCCGAGCCGGTCACCGACATGAACGGCACGCCGGCCTCGCCGGCCACCGCCCGGGCGAGCAGGGTCTTGCCGGTACCGGGCGGGCCGACCAGGAGCACGCCCTTGGGTATGCGGGCGCCGATCTCCTTGAAGCGGTCCTTCGACTTCAGGAAGTCGACGACCTCGTTGATCTCCTGCTTGACGCCCTGGTAGCCGGCCACGTCGTTGAAGGTGGTCTTCGGGCGCTCGGTCGTGTAGAGCTTGGCCTTGGACCGCCCGATCGACATGATCCCGCTCATCTGGCCCTGGGCCTTGCGGTTCATGTACACGAAGAAGCCGATGAGCAGGAGCACCGGCAGCAGGAACGGGATCAGCGCGGCGAAGAAGTTCTGCTGCACGTTGTCGAAGCTGAGGTTGTCGACCTGCGTGCGCAGGGAGGCAAGGTCCGCCTCGGGTATGGGGCGCGGCCCCGACACGGTGAAGCGGTCGCCGTTGGTCAGCTCACCGGTGATGTGGCCGGTGTCGTTGTTGACGACGGCCTCGGCGACGCGTCCCTCGCCCGCCCTTCGCAACAGGTCGCCGTAGCCGATCTCGGTGCGGGGCCCGCCGCCGAACAGCTGCGGCAGCACGAGCACGGCGACGACGAGCCCGAACAGTGCGATCATGGCCCACCGGAAGGTCGGCTCCTGGGCCGGCCCCGCCGGGGTGCCCGGCGGGCGGTCGGGGCGGCGGCTGCGGCCGGGCCGCGGCTCCCGGGGTTGCGGGCTCATGGCGGCCATGGTAGGTGACCCCTGCCGCGACGCCGACCCATCCGCGACCGGCGGCGGGGTGGCCGGTACGGTCGGGGAATGGACGCATCCCGCTGTGCCCGGCCCGCGTGCAGCCATCCCAGCAGCGCCGACATGACCTACGACTACGCCAATCGCGTGGTGTGGTTGGACCTTCCGGGCCACCTCCCCGGCGCCGGTGCCACCTGGGGCCTGTGCGCCGCCCACGCCCAGAACCTGCGGGTGCCCCGGGGCTGGGCCATGGAGGACCGCCGCCGCCCGGCGGCGGTCCTGCACCCGCGCATCGCCGTCTGACCTCCGGGCGGCGGGGCGGGCGAGTTCCGAAGGAACCGGGTGCCCGCCGCCGAGCGCGTCGCGACGACGGGTGGCGC
>Ga0187892_10008996_pt1 | contig 13368 bp, 9 predicted proteins | sample MA1701073metaG_FD_139345 | JGI IMG/M metagenome (GOLD analysis project Ga0187892, IMG submission 139345) | Bio-ooze microbial communities from a basaltic lava cave in the Kipuka Kanohina Cave System on the Island of Hawaii, USA - MA170107-3 metaG ...
TATTCTTGGATTTCGCTATGACACCAGACGAGTTACTTTCACGAACACCTTTGCCTCCCTCTGAAATTGTTCTTCCTCCCCTTCCACCCGCAGACCTTGACGAAGAGACCGACCCCCGTCTCAATCTGCGCGCAGTCAGTAAAGCCTATCATGTCTGCGTTCTCGATGAACTGGCGAAACAACACACCGCAGGTGCCTCTGGGGCAGTGGTAGTCGCGCTTTGCACTCATCATATTGACCGCTTGATTCAATATCTTTTTGCTGCCGCCACGCAGTTGTATACACGGCGCAATCCGCGCCTCCATCAACGTTGCACCGTACTTGCCCAAGGTGGGTATGGCCGTGGTGAACTGAATCCCCATTCTGATATCGACTTGTTGTTTCTTTACCATTGGAAAATTTCGCCTTATGTCGAAACGGTGTGTGATACTCTTTATCACAGCTTGCTCGATGCCGGGTTTGTCGTTGGACATGCCGTTCGGAATATCCGCGAATGCGTGCGCCTTGCCAATCAAGACTTGCAAGTGAAAACGGCCTTACTCGACTACCGCTACCTGTGTGGTGACGACCCCCTCATGCACGAGTTCACCACGGCGCTGGAGCGAGAGATTGTCAATAAACATGCCGACCGTTTCTTTCAAGAAAAGGCGCATGAAAGCCAGGAGCGTCATCGCCGCTATGGAGACTCGGTCTACATTCTTGAGCCGCATCTCAAAGAGGGGAAAGGTGGACTCCGCGACCTTCATACGGCTGGCTGGCTAGCGAAAGTCAAATTCAAGATCCGCGACCTGCGCGAATTGATTGCCAAAGGGGTCATCGCTGCTGCGACTCTCCAAGAAGTGGAAACTGCACGTGACTTTCTCTGGCGCGTTCGTACTGGTCTTCATCTGCTTGAGCATGCGGAGCAGGATTTGTTGACCTTTGAGCGACAGGATGCCCTCGCTCCGACCTTCGGTTTTGCGAACGTTCCCAGTTTCATGCGGGAATACTATCGGCATGCCACGACCATCTCTGCCTTTTCCCAGATGATGCTTGAACGCTGCCAGCCTATCTCGCGGTTGTCAAGCTTTCTGGGTCGTTCACGGGGACGTGACATCCGTGAGGGCGTGCGTATTCTTGACGGCATTCTCATGGTTGCCGATGCGGCAATCCTCAGGGCCGATCCACTGAACGTCATTACGGTCTTCCACGACGCGCAGCGACATGGCGTACGTCTCGCCAGCGAAACCCGACGGTTGCTCGCCGACTTCGCCTCGCAGCTGGCTCCAGCCCTAGCTGATACTGCGGATATGCGGGCAGCACTCTTCGCTATTCTCTCCTGGAAACAGCGCGTTGCTCCAACGCTGACAGAAATGCACAATCTTGGCGTCCTGAATTGGTTGCTGCCGGAATTTGGCCGTCTGCGCTGGCAAACCCAACGTGACATGTACCATGTCTATACCGTGGACGAGCACTCACTCCGTGGTATCGTTGAATTAGAACGGTTACGGGACGGCGAATATAAAGCCGATCATCCGTTGCTCACCCAGGTCATTCGAGAAATCGACAAGATCGAGTTCTTGTTTCTCTCCATGCTGTATCACGATGTTGGCAAAGGCTACGGTCACGACCATGACGAACGGGGTGCGGCCATGACCCTGACGACGGCCACCCGGTGGCACTTACCACACGACGATGCCCACGAGTGGCACTTCCTCGTTCAACATCACTTACGGATGTCCTCGATCGCGCAACGACGAGATCTCTCTGACGATGCAGTGATTGCTGAGTTTGCGCATCTGGTCGGGACGCCTGCTCTGCTCAAGAAGCTCTATCTCCTCACCTTTGCCGATATGAAAGCCGTCGGGCCCAAAGTATGGAACCCGTGGAAAGGCGGGTTGCTGGACGAACTCTATCTCCACACGCTGGAGTGGCTCGAAACCGGCGAGCCGATTGAGGAAAATCGTGAAGCACGGCTCCTGCGTCGCAAAGATCGACTCGCGCAGGCATTGCGAGCAACGGCACCCGCGGAAGCGGTCGCCACGTTTCTCGCGGCCATGCCGGATAGTTATTTATTATCCACCCCGGAAGAAGCAATCCCACGCCACTTTCAATTGCTCACGCGCTTCACCCACAACCCAAACGGCAACGCCGAACCGTATCGTGCCTCCCTGCTCCATTTTCCCGAACGGGAGTATAGCGAACTGACGGTTGTGACTCACGACCGTCCCGGTTTGTTCGCCATGCTGACCGGGGTGTTGGCAACTGCCGGACTGAGTATCGGTGGGGCACGGATCACTACCAGCAGTGACGGCCTTGCGCTCGATGTCTTCCAGATTTCTCATGCCGGCCGTCAAGATATGGTCATGGATGCTGATACCTGGACGCGCATCTACGGACGGCTTGAAGAGGTGCTGCGCGGAAAACGGACCCTCGATGATCTCCTGCGTGCGGCCCGTGCTCCCTCGTTCCTCAATAACCGTCATTTTCGTTATGGCACAGAGGTCACGGTTGATAACACCGGCTCTTCTCATTACACGGTAATCGACATTACGGCGCCGGATCGCATGGGGTTCCTCTTCACCGTTACCTACACGCTGTTTATGCTTGGCCTGGAGATTCATCTGGCGAAGATTAACACCAATGTCGACCACGTGTTGGATGTCTTTTATGTCACAGAGCGCAATGGGGCGAAAGTCGCCAACCCAGAGCAACTTACCGAACAATTGCGACAACAGTTACAGAGCCCCCGTGGTGGAGGAGTGTCATGAGCGAACATCAACCGGCCGCCTCTCTTCCGGCTCCCCCCACTGCGCAGGACGCACAGGTCGATGCCTTTCTCGCTTATTTGACAGTTGAACGAGGACTGGCCGCCAACACGATTGAAGCCTATGGTCGTGACCTGGGAGAATTTTGTCGTTATATCGCCACACAAGATGTGCAGAATATCAGTAGTGCTGGATCGCGGCACCTGATCGGCTTTTTAACCACGTTGCGGGACCGAGGATTGTCCGCCCGAAGCCAGGCACGGGTGTTGACGACTCTCCGACGCTTCTACCGTTTTCTCGAACGCGAAGAGGCACTCCCCGGCAGCAATCCCACCGCACACTTGCTGTTACCAAAGATTGGACGGAAGTTGCCGCAGGTCCCCTCCCGTCAGCAAGTCGATGCCGTTCTGGAACGTCCAGATCCGGCGACGCTGCTTGGTACGCGTAATCAAGCCATGTTGGAGTTACTGTATGCCACCGGCCTGCGGGTCTCCGAGTTAGTGCGATTGGAAAGCAAACAACTCAACCTTGAAGCCGGGTTTGTCCGTGTCCGAGGCAAAGGCGGACGGGAACGGGTGGTCCCACTGGGCTCCAGTGCGAAAGACAAGCTCCAGCATTATCTCGCTACAGCCAGACCACGGTTATTGAAGAACCGTACGAGCCCGTATCTGTTTCTCACCACGTCGGCCAAACCACCGACGCGCCAGACGTTTTGGCGCTTGCTCAAACAGTATGCACTTCAGAGTCCGGAAGGGGGAAAGTTCTACCCCCATGCCTTGCGTCATGCCTTTGCCACCCATCTGCTTGACGGTGGCGCAGATTTGCGTGCCGTCCAAGCCATGCTTGGGCATGTCGATATTGCCACGACGCAGATTTATACGCACCTCACGAGCGAGCGACTCCGTGAAGTGCACCGCAAGTTTCATCCACGCGGATAAGGGGAGGGAAAGATGATCACTAACAGCTATTACTCACAAGAAGTTCATGGGTCCTAGGAACTGTATGATTTGGGTAACTTTGTTCTGGAAGAAGGTGGCACGATCCGGGGGTGTAAGCTCGCGGACGCAACCTTTGGTCAATTGTCTTCAGTGACTCAATGAATAGAGGAATCATGCCGCAAAAAGAAGACAAACACGCGATTTATCAACGTGCCCAGCTTGGACACACGCTTGGGTATGGCAAACGTCCCGCCATTGTGGTGGTGGACTTTCAGATTGGCTTTACCGTCCCAGAACGCTCGCCGCTGGCTGGCAATCTTGATGCCGAAGTCGCCGCCACCAATCAATTGATTACTGCGGCGCGTAAAAAGAACATCCCCGTTATTTTTACGGTTGTCGGGTACGATCCGCATCGACAAGATGACGCTGGTCTGTGGCCTGAGAAAGCACCATCGTTGCGGTTACTCAAACTTGGCAGTGAATTGGTCGAACTTGACCCGCGCCTCAACCGATCGCCTGAAGATTTGGTGATCGTCAAGAAATATGCGTCGGGCTTTTTCGGCACCTATCTCGCCTCGACCCTCACGATGAGAGCAGTTGATACTGTGATCGTCACCGGTTGTACGACGAGCGGCTGCGTCCGTGCGACGGTGATGGATGCCCTGGCGCATGGGTTCCGACCGATTATCCCAGTCGAAGCTGTGGGTGACCGCGCCCAAGAGCCCCACGAAGCGAACCTGTTCGACATCGGCTCGAAGTATGGCGATGTTGTCTCCACCCAGGAAGTCATCGATTATCTCGAACGTCTTCCTTCTTCGGCATAAGGCTATCAAAAAGGATGTCTTCAGGCCCTTCCCTAGACCGATCGTGTGGGTTACAACAACTCCCGACATTCTTCGTGGAGAGAGGAGCATGATGCGGAGCGTAGTGAAAGTTCTTTTCTTGAGCGCAGTTGTCTGTTTAACGTTACCGAGTTGTTCGGGAGCAACCAACCCTGAACCGAAAGGAGGCCCTGTGGTTCTCGTGTCGACCTCAATGGGGGATATTAAAATTGCCCTCTATGAAAAAGAAGCCCCGGAGACGGTGAAAAATTTTCTGTCGTATGTCAACGATAAATTTTACGATGGCACGATCTTTCATCGTGTTATTGGCGGATTCATGATTCAAGGGGGAGGTTTTACCCCTGAAATGCAGCAAAAGTCCACCAAAGGGCCCGTGAAGAATGAAGCCGCGAATGGCCTCAAAAATGAGGTCGGGACCATCGCTATGGCGCGCACGCAAGATCCCCATAGCGCGACTGCCCAGTTTTTTATTAACGCCAAAAACAACGACTTCTTGGATTATCAGAATGACTCAGTCCAAGGGGCGGGCTATTGTGTTTTCGGCAAAGTTATCGAAGGAATCGATGTCGTTCAGAAGATTGAGCGCGTCCAAACTGGTCGCAAAGGGATGCATTCTGATGTCCCGACCGAACCCGTGGTGATCAAATCGATCACGGTCGTTGCTCCAGCGGCAAAGTAATAACCGGCATTTTTGCAGATCATTATTTCGCACTCCGCGAAGAGTCTCTCCGAGAGATTCTTCGCGGCGCTTAGAATGGCAAGACCGATTGGTGGCATCGTAGAGTGTACCAATGTCAGGTGTTTCGATTGAGAAAGGATACTTATGCAACGCTATAGTTGGGTACTGTTTTTCGCCGCCTTGCTTATTGCTCTCAGTGGTATAAAGACCCCAGCCCACAGCGCTCCGCTTTCTGCTGAACTACAAAAGGCGTTGGACAGTAGCAAGTACGTCTACATCCAAAGCGCGCGCAAAGATGGGAGCATGGGAAAATCCGCCGAAATTTGGTTCTTCCCTTACCAGGGTGCGGTGTGGGTGTGCTCTCCGGTCACAACTCATCGTGTCAAACGGATTCAGGCGGGACAGACGAAAGCCAAGGTTGCGGTCGGCAAATCCGATGGTCCGTCCTTCACAGCCAAAGGCTCTTTAGTGAAAGATCCTGAAGCCAACAAAGTGATGTTCGAGACTTTTGCCAAGAAATATGCTGACGGATGGTCGTCCTACGAGAAGAATTTCCACGACGGCCTTGCTGACGGCTCGCGCACGTTGATTAAGTACGAACCCGAGTAAGGCGGGACAGTCTCAGGCAAGCCCAGGCAAGTCTAAAACAAGTCCCAAGCCAGTCGCAGGCAAGTCACTGCAAGTCACGAACACGTCGCAGGCAAGTTACAAGCAAGTCCTAAACAGGTCGAAAACAGGTCTCAGACAAGTCTTGACTGGCTTGAGACTCGCCTGAGACTTGTCTTAGACTTGACCGAGACCTGTCTGAGTCTTGGCCATTACGCTATGATGTCGGCTGTAGGCAAAATAAATCACGAACCCAAGTGCTAACCAAACAATGAGCCGCAGCCAGTTCTCTGCCGGCAGGGAAAACATTAGTAAGAGACAAAAGAAGATTCCTAACATTGGCACGATGGGCACGAGTGGACAACGGAACGGACGTGGAAAGTGAGGGTCGAGGCGCCGCATGACCAGAACTGCAGCACACACAATCACAAACGCCAACAGGGTTCCGATATTGACCAACTCGGCCAACACGCGCAGCGGGATCAGTGCCCCCATCAGTCCGACAAAAATGCCGGTCATGATCGTTGACTTCCACGGGGTCTTGAAGCGTTCATGCACTGCGCCAAAGAAACTATGTGGAAGAAGCCCGTCGCGCGCCATCGCTAAAAACACTCGGGGTTGACTTAACATCAGGACCAACAACACAGAAGTAATGCCGGTCAATGCGCCAATCGAGATCAAGAACTGCGCCCACGGCAGACCCACCTGCCGAAAGGCGTCGGATACCGGCGCATCCACACTGATTTTGTCGTAGGGTACCATCCCAGTGAGGACTGCTGCCACCGCGATATAAAGAATAGTGCAGAGGAAGAGGGATACAAGCAGGCCGATTGGGACATCTCGTTGTGGGTTCCGCGCTTCTTCGGCTTGGGTCGAGACGGCATCAAAGCCAATATAGGCAAAGAAAATCATTGCTGCGCCAGCAAGCACTCCAAGGGGTTCACCCGCAGGACCGGTCTGTCCCATCAATGTGTGTCCGAAAATACTCACCCCAGTGTAGCCGTAGGGGGCAAACGGTGTCCAATTCTCTGGGTTCACATACAGCGCTCCGACCATTATGACAAAGAGCACGACTGCCACTTTCACGATTACCATCGCCGCGTTCACTCGTGCGCTTTCCTGAATGCCGATAACCAGGACAGTTGTCACCAGGACTGAAATGACTAACGCTGGGAGATCAAGCAGCGTTCCAGTTGAGGCGAGCAGGCCAGTGGTCGGATCAAAGTCAAACGGCGCATTGGTAAAGATATGCGGAAGCTTAAAGCCAAAGATACCGATAAAGTCTTGAAAGTAGTGCGACCAACCATGTGCAACCGTTGCACTCGCCACGCCGTACTCCAGCACTAAATCCCAACCGATGATCCAGGCAAAGAGTTCGCCCAGTGTTGCGTAGGCGTAGGTGTAGGCGGAGCCTGCTACTGGCACCATCGACGCAAATTCCGCGTAACAGAGCGCCGCGAAAATACAGGCCGCGCCAGCCACAACAAATGACAAGGTCAGGGCCGGGCCCACTTTATCGTGAGCAGCAACCCCAGTGAGCACAAAAATGCCTGTCCCGATAATCGCGCCGATCCCAAGCGCGGTGAGTTGGGCAGGACCAAGAACACGGCGCAGGCGGTGCTCTCCGGCCATCTCTTCGAGCAAGAGTTTAACTGGCTTTCTGGCAAACAGTTGGTTCCCCATACGGCACCCCCCCACATCGTAAAGTCACACTAGACTACGTGAGGTTGTCACGGAGCGCAAATGTTCTGCAACGAAAGCGTTCAGCTATCAGCTTTCAGCAGTCAGCCAAACAGGAAATTGCCCAACTTCTAACACGAATCAGCGTCCTCGAGGGGTGCATCTCCTTGTTTTTGCTGAAAGCCCACGACTGACGGCTCGCTTACTCTGCAGCAGTATGTTCCCTCGTAATTTCTTTCATGGTCGCCGCATGGTAAGAACGAACGGTACAGAAGAAGCTGGGGGCAAAGCTTTTGAGGGCTAAGAGCCTATCAGTCAGAATGACAGCACCGTGTGGCTGTGGTTATTCGGATAGGCTCTTCATAACAGCGAGGCGATTTTTTCTCTCGGTTTGCTTTCTTCTGGCTGAGGGCTGACCGCTGACATCTGATCGCACTGAGGAACAATGGACTTACGTGCAGTACTCACAACAACGATCCAACTCTATCAACAAACAGTGAACGAGACGTGGAAGAAGCTCCAACCGAACTGGTGGGTCGCCTTTTTGCCCTTTGTGTACGGTGTCGTATTTATTGTCGCCGGCATCATCGCCGCTCCACTCGGCATTCTGGGCGGATTCCTGCTGGGCTTTGTGCTTGCCCTGTGTACGAGTTCCTATCTGTATTTCATTGCCGGCGTGGTCGATGGAAACCGCATGACACCTGCCGACCTGAGCGAGAGTTGGCGTTCTTATCTGAACCCAGTCATGACGATTCTCTTCTTCTTTTTCGTCGTGCAGTATACCCTCGCAGTATTACTGCCCAAGACCTCGGGTGGCGTTCTGGTGAATTTGCTGATCAATCTGGCGCTGCTGATCGCCCTCAATCCTATTCCTGAGATCATTTACCAAGGGCGCAGTGATGGATTCGATATGCTGCAAGAGAGCGTTGATTTTATCCGGGAGAACAGCGTCGAATGGTTTACACCGTTGCTCGTCCTGGTGCTGGTATCTTTCCTCGTGCCGCTTCCGTTCGCGTCGTTGGTGCTGCAAAGTGGGACATTAATGTTTCCCAGCTTTACGCTCTTTGGTTCACTGACCGGATTCCTGTGGGCTGCTCTCAGCGCACTGCTCTTTTATGTGCTCATGGTCTTTCGTGGGCTCTTGTTCCGCGCACTTTCTGGCAGCACGCGACGGCAACGGCTGTATCGGGCGCGGTTCTCGTAAAGGAAAGCCTTTAGCTCTCAGCCGTCAGCTCTCAGCTTTTGAGGAAATCTTTCGTTCCTTCCCTTTTGGCTGAGTGCTGATTGCTGACCGCTGAATGCTGATCGCTGAACGCTTTTCTAGTACCTAATGCGCCCCCGCAGCCAGGAGTTTCCCGACCTCCTTTTCGACCACTGTGCCCGTGAAGAAGTGTGGGTTCGTACCTGTCCACAAGGTTGTCGGATTGGTGAACACGAAATCGCGGAAATCTTCTTCGCTGATGATCCCATGTTCAACCAACTCATAGGCCTCTTCAGTGACTTCCGTCATGTCCGGCACATCCCAGTGACCAATATCTGAACTGTAGACCGCGCGAATCTTGGTGCCAAACGGATTGGCTTTGGTATTGAACGCCGTGGCATTCATAGGATCATCTGCTTCACAGCCAAAATAGAAATGCGGTACGAACAAGTCACGAATGTCCTCGCGTCGCTTGATGTCACAGCGCCAAAAATCGTTCTTCTGCTCTGGCGCAGCCTTCGTGTTGATCGTAGCACCACTTGCGTCCGCCAGCGCGCTGAGCTTGCCTTCGGTGACACGTCCACCGTACTGCTTGCAGAGATCCAGCAGCAGTTCAACATTCAAGTTCGCCGGATTGTAGTTTTCTAAGGCTTCACTGTTGCGCTTGTTCCACCGCGCAATGAGGTCCGCATAGATGCGCACCCCGGTACTCACACCACCTTCGAGGAAAGCAAACTGCAGGGTCGGGAAGCGACGGGTCACACCACCAAAGAACAAGGCCTTGCACAACGCTTCGCCAGCTTCGGCAAAATGACCGATGTGATTGTACATGTAGGTGGAAATCGAGGTGCGGCTCCCCCAACCCATGCCGGCAGAGTGAAAGGTTGGAGTCACTTTTAACTCCACACACTTTGCCCACACCGGATCATAATCATACGGACTATCGAGGCAGAAGTTATCTAGCCAATAGGCGTAACGGGAGACTTCCGGGGCAGTCTGAACAACACTTGGCACCGGCCGCAATACATGCCCAGCCAACATCACTGTTTTCATGCCCAAGGTTTTTACTGCGTAGTCCAGTTCTTCCACTGCTTCCTGTGGCGTGTGCATCGGAATTACTGCGACTGGAATCAGGCGGTCGCTATACTCCCGGAAAATGTCAGCATGATAAGTGTTGAACGCGCGACAGGCAGCACGGCGAATCTCCTCATCATCAAGATGCGGAGCCAATAGGCCAAAGGTGGGATAGAGCACTGAGACATCAATGCCCATCTCATCGAGACGTTCATACAAGAGGCGTGGCAACATGGATGTCGCCCGGTCAAGCGTGTTCTTGGCTGGTAACGCCCACCAGGGAGGGACAGTGATCCGTTGCTGGCGGCGTTCTTCGGACGACAAACGATGCCAATTGAGCATCCCGCCAAGGCCGGACACCATCCCGTTCAGACGTTTGGTTTTATAACGTTCGACGATGCCAGGGCCTCCGACCTGGGCCAGACGCTCCATAACCGCAGGCTCAAACTCGACCGTATGGCCATCGGAGTCGATCACTGGATGGCTTAACTGCTTGCGCACGACGGCTGATTTGGAAAGTGGTGAACTTGCCATAAACATCCCTCCTTATGACGTGAAACGAAAAAATTGCTTCGTGACTGACCCTCCTCGCACTGACTGAAGATTCTCTAACGCTGAAGCGGTACGCTCACGGCAGCCCGCGGGTCGCGTCGGCCCCAACGTCCGCGTTCGACCGTGCTCAAAAACTCCTGCACCTCGCGATTAAATACTGCAGGCTCTTCAAGATTGATAGCATGTCCGGTCCGCGGCTGGATAAACAACCCCGCCGTCGGAATGGTACGTTTCAGAAAGATGTTGGCCTCAAGGCAAGGGTCGTCTTCATCGCCAACAATAATCAGGGTCGGAATCGTCAAAGCGGAAAACTGTTGAGTAAAATCGTAGAGGGATGGGCGTTTCCCCTGATAGTTCTTCATCGTCAGCGCCGATCCCTTGGCAGAATGTTGACTGAGATGGTCAGAGAACTCCTGCCACCCACGTGGGTCTTTAACCAGCAGTTGCACTCGGGTTGGGCTGATGCCCATTTCCTTCGCCATCGCCGCCGAGCCTGCCGCCACAAACTTCTGGGCATTGATCTCGCATTGTTTGAGGAATTCCTCGCGCTGATTCTGTACCGCTCCGCTGCCACAGCCCGCAGCCACAAGTGCACTGGCCATCTGCGGATGCCGAAGGCCAAACATCAATGTGGCATACGCTCCCTGGCTCAACCCCACGACATGGGCTTTGGGCACGCCAGCGTGTCGGATAACGGCAGCGATGTCATCAGCAAAGTGGGTGTAGTGGTACGCCGCGTCATCTTCGGGAACATCTGAGGGTGGGTAGCCACGGGCAGCGAAGGTAATGCAGCGATAGTTGCGTGAGAAATATCGTACCTGGGTTTCCCACTCCCGATGGTCCGCAGCGAACTCATGCACGAAAACGATCGGGTAGCCGCTTCCGGTTTCTTCAACGTAGAGCTTTACTCCATTCGCGTTAGCGTACGACATGCGTGCCTCCTGGTGATCTCAAATTTCTATGATTCCGCAGGGTACGTGAACAGCTATTTTCGTGCGCATGGCGCACGCCACTGTAAGCGTATAGCGAAGCGCGTGACAAAAGGCAAAGAATATTTACGGTTAAGAGTTGCGGGACAAAACTCTCATGGCTTGTCGTAAGGTCGAGGTGTCATTGCGAGGAGTTTATAGGGCGTGCAAAGCGCGCCAAATCAATGGCGCGTGGTACGCGCCCTACGACTGTCTCTTGCAGAAAACAAAGATTGCTTCGCTACGCTCGCAATGACACTGTTGCTTATCTTGAGCCATGACCCTACTGACTCGTCATGCGTGACTCGTGACTCCGCCACACGACTGCGCTACAACTCCCACTATGGTCACCCTCGCTGACGTCCAGGCTGCCCGCGCCCGCATAGATTCGACAATCTACTGTTCGCCCTGTGCATATTCCGAGACGGTCAGCCGTATGACAGGGGCGCGCGTGTTCTTCAAGCTCGACAACCTGCAAATGACTGGCTCGTTCAAGGAACGTGGGGCGCTGAACAAACTCCTGTCGCTCACCCCAGCCGAACGTCAACAAGGTGTCATTGCCGCTAGTGCTGGCAATCATGGCCTCGCCGTCGCTTTTCATGCGCAGCGATTAGGAATTCGGGCAACGATCGTCATGCCCCGGTTCGCGCCACTCATTAAGGTCACCTCTGCCCGACGCTATGGGGCCGACGTGATCTTAGCCGGAATGGATTTTGACGAGGCCTTGGCCGAAGCGCGACGTATACAAAATGAACAAGGAAGTCTCTTCATTCCCGCTTTCAACGATCCGGTGATTATTGCTGGGCAAGGAACACTCGGTCTGGAATTGCTGGAGCAAGTTCAGAGTTTTGATGCTGTGCTGGTTCCCATCGGCGGCGGTGGCTTGATCGGTGGTATCGCGGTTGCGTTAAAAGAAAGTGGCTTCGGTGGTCGCGTGATCGGGGTCCAAGCGGAACGCACCCCAGGGATGAAAGCAGCGCTCGCCGCGGGTGAACCGACACCTATTCCTCGTGCGAGTACGATTGCTGACGGGATCGCAGTTCGTCGCGTTGGTGAGCATACTCTCCCGCTTGCGCAGCGTTATGTCGATCACGTTGTCACGGTTAGTGAACTAGAGATTGCTCAAGCGATTTTGCTGCTCCTCGAAAGCGAAAAAACCGTTGTCGAAGGGGCAGCGGCTACAACGCTTGCCGCACTCTTACATCGACCGCTTGAGCTGACAGGAAAGACGGTTGTGCTAGTGCTTTCCGGTGGCAACATCGACATGAATGTTGTTGCCCGCGTCATCGAAAAGGGTCTGGTCCAGGAAGGACGTTTGGTCCGCATCAGCCTGATCGTTCCAGATCGTCCAGGAGCGTTGGCCCGCGTGAGTACGCTTGTGGCTGACCAACGGGCAAACATTTTGGAAATCATACACTCGCGTGGGTTCAGTCGAGCAGAGATTGGCGAGTCGGAGATTACGTTGACGCTGGAAACATCTGGTCCACAACATATTGCTGAGGTGCTGACCGCGCTCCGGACCGCTGGATATCAAGTGTTTGAAGAGCAACTCGGGCCAGCATAGACAATAATCTGAAGCGTGCGCATAATTCCGCATCAGTCTTTTCGCGCAAAAATTCCCTCTCCCGGATGGGAGAGGGCCAGGGTGAGGGGGAGCAAGAAAGATCGTCGGGAGCGTTCCACACCCTAAGTGCCTATTCGAATAACCACAACCGCATGGTACTGTCATTCAGAGCGAAGCGAAGAATCTCGCATTTACCGCTGAAGAGAGATGTTTCGCTGCGCTCAACCTGACAGGTGCAACCGTTATTCGGATAGGTTCTAAAGAGCTGGTGCGCTACACACTCTTCTGTGGATTCCTGTTTGGCTGACGGCTGAACGCTGAACCCTGAACCCTTCCCCTCGTCGTTTGACATGCGAAGCGGTAAGTGAATATAGTACGCTCGCCCGGGAATGACCCTTAGAAGCTGTTGATAAATCCCCCCTAGCCCCCCTTTTTCCAAGGGGGGAATTCGGAAAAGCCCCCTTTGGTAAAGGGGGCCGCGCAAAGCGCGGGGGGATTTTGACGCAGGAACGCTCAA
>Ga0187892_10008997_pt1 | contig 13366 bp, 9 predicted proteins | sample MA1701073metaG_FD_139345 | JGI IMG/M metagenome (GOLD analysis project Ga0187892, IMG submission 139345) | Bio-ooze microbial communities from a basaltic lava cave in the Kipuka Kanohina Cave System on the Island of Hawaii, USA - MA170107-3 metaG ...
GGATGCGAGTTCGCCGGTAGTCCGCGTACGACTGGGCCGTTAGGCGGGTCCGCGCTTCCGCGATACACGCGCATTGACCTCGGGCTTCAAAAACACTGGCACGTAACCGTTGCCGGCCGCGATGCACAAGTCGCGCTCTTCGGCGCTGTTACAAACATCGCCGGCCGCCGCAATTTGCTCACCTACTCGCGCGACCCGGTCAGCGGCGCGCGATCAGATATCGAGATGCGCCCGCAGGCGCCGCTCGTTGTCGGTCTGGAGTGGCGATTCTGACAGGTTAGCAGCGGTTCTTGTCACAAACCGCCGTGTCTGTCTGCTCTACATGGCGGAGGTGAGCGTGGATAGCTCCCGATCGATACCGCTGCGGCAGTTCTCGAGACGACCCCGCATAGAGCTACAGCCGCTGGACGCATCAACGTCGTCCGGGGCAGGCGCCTTTGAGTCGGTATTCGAGGGACTCTTCAGCACTCACTTCGACCGCGTCTACCGCATCGTACACCGGATGTCGGGAGACCCCGACCTCGCGTGCGATCTCGTGCAGGACGCGTTTGTTCGCCTCTACCGGCGCGGATCGATGCCTGACGTGCCGAGCGCATGGCTTGTCACCGTCGCGTTGAACCTGTATCGCAACGCCAGCTCGACTCGGCGCCGGCGGCAGCGGCTGCTCACGGTGGAGCGAGCGGAGCGTGCGCACTCGGATGCGGTGGCGCCGCCGGATCGAACGCTGCTGGCTGAAGCGACGCAACAGGATGTGCGAACGGCATTGAACGAACTGCCCAAGCGCGAACGGCAAATGCTTCTCATGCGAGTCGAAGGCTACAGCTATCGCGAGATCGCCGTAGCGCTCGATGTGCACGAGGCGAGCGTCGGCACGTTGCTGGCGCGCGCAGTACGACTCTTTCGCGAACACTACCATGACGATGCTCACGCACCCTAACGAGGAAGTGCTGCAACGATTCCGCCACGGGGAGCTGGTGGCGCATCAGATGCACGATTGCGACGAACACGTCGCGCTGTGCCTGCTGTGCCGGGAGCGCACTGCGAGCCTGGCGCGAGACGAGGATCAGGTCCTCGCGCTGTTGCGCTCACTGGATGAGCCGGTCGCGCCAGTACACGTCGCGACAGTCGTGGCACGCGCGAAGACGCAGACGCACAATGGGTGGTACCGCCTCGCCGCGAGCCTTTTGTTGACGGGCACCGCGCTGGGGGCAGCCTACGCGATGCCCGGCTCGCCGCTCAAAAAGTGGATCGGTTTCCTGGCGGCGCGCGTCACGCGAGAAGCGCCGGCTGCTCGTCAATCGGAAGAGTCACCGGCGGGAACGCCGCAGGCGACGTCAGGCATCGCGGTAGTGCCCGGTGCGCGGTTTGTGATTCGCTTCGATGCACCTGCGCCTAACGGTGAGGCCTTTGTTTCATTCACTGACGACTCCACGCTCTCGGTGCGCGCCGCGCAGGGAAGCGCTACGTTCACATCGGAGGCTGGGCGACTTCTCGTCGAGCCGCGTGGCTCGGATGTCGCTGTTGAGATCGAGATTCCGCGCCTGGCGCCTCGCATAGAGATACAAGTCGCCGGCGAGCGCGTGTTCCTCAAGGAGGGAACGCGCGTAATCACCACGCAGGCAAGCTCGGGTGAACACTATCGCATTCCGCTGACAAACAACCCACGTTAGGCAGCCGCTATCCAGCTACCGGTTCGCGTTTCCACAGACGCGGGATGAGAACCATGAGCGAGATGCCGGTGAGGATGAAGACGCCGAGCCATAGGAAACCGGCAGTTTTGTGCCCGTAGACGAAGCTCCCGGTGCCGAACAGGCCAGCGTAAACGAAGAAGCATCCTGCGATCCAGCCCAACAACGCTGTCGTGAGTGAATCGGGCGAGGGTTCGAGGTTGGTCTGCTGGCGAATCGCTTTCCAGCCTGGCCCGGCTGGTCGCACGAGGGCGTAAAACGAGTGCAGCGTCGCGGCGTCTGTTGGGCGCGCGACGAACGTCGCGATCAGCCAGATGGCTGTTGTAGCCGCAACGGTCACCATGAGCGATACGTGCGACGGAACGACATAGCCCATCTTGGTCGCGATGAAAAAACCCAGGGCGATGAGGAAGGAGCCGATCATGGCTGCGACCTCGCTCCAGGCGTTGATGCGCCACCAGAACCAACGCAGGATGTAGATCAGTCCCGTTCCAGCCCCGATGGACAGAATCAGGTTGAAGGACTCGCTGGCCGTCGTCAGTACGAACGTCAAGGCCGCGGCGCTGACCATCAACAGCGCTGTCGTTAGGCGTGCGACAAACACGTAATGCCGCTCCGTGGCGTCGCGTTTCACGAATCGACGGTAGAAGTCATGCACGAGGTACGACGTTCCCCAGTTGAGGTGCGTCTCGATCGTCGACCGGTATGAGGCGAGAATGCCCGCCACCATCGCGCCGAGGAATCCGGCGGGGAGGAACTTGAGCATCGCCGGATAGGCCATGTCGTGTCCGATCAACGCGGGGTCGACCTGCGGATACGTCCTGGCGATGTCGCTCAACTGCGGAAAAATGAGCGTCGATGCGAGTGCGACGATGATCCAGGGCCACGGGCGCAGCGCGTAATGCATAACGTTGAAGAGCAGCGTGCCGTACACCGCATCCTTTTCGCTCTTCGCCGCCAGCATGCGCTGCGCGATGTAGCTCCCGCCTCCCGGTTCGGCGCCAGGGTACCATACCGACCACCATTGCAGCGTGATCGGGATGAGGAACGCCGCGAATGCGAGGTTCCAGTTGTTGGAGAAGTCAGGAAGGAAATTGATCTGGTTAGGCTGAACCTTCGCTATGAGGCCAGAGAGTCCGCCGACTTCGGGTTGTTGCAGCGCGAAGTAGGCGACAGCAAAGGTGCTCCCCATCGTGATGACGAATTGGAGCGAGTCCGTGACCAAAACGCCCCAGAGACCGGACACCGATGCGAAGAAGATCGTCATGATCGACGCAAACAAGAGCGTTTGCCACATCGGAAGACCGAACAGAATATTGCCGAACTTGACCGCAGCGAGGTTCACCGTCGCCATGATGACACAATTGAAAAACAGACCGAGGTAGATGGCGCGGAATCCGCGCACGAACGTGGCGGCTTTGCCGGAGTAGCGCAGCTCGTAGAACTCGAGGTCTGTGATGACACGCGAGCGACGCCACATCTTCGCGAAGAAGAAGACCGTCATCATTCCGGTGAGCAGGAATGCCCACCACGCCCAGTTCGCAGAAACGCCGCCTTCGCGGACCATGTTGGTCACGAGATTTGGCGTGTCCGTGCTGAAGGTCGTCGCGACCATCGAGACGCCGATGAGCCACCACGGGGCCGCGCGTCCGGACGTGAAGAACTCGGTGGTGCTGCTGCTGGCACGCCGGTAGAAGAAAATCGCGGGCAGAAAAGAGATGACGACCGATGCGGCGACGATCCACCAATCGAGGGCGACGAGGTTCACGTTAGGGCCCGGGCTCAGGGTGAACGAGCAGAGTGTCGGTCGCGCGGATTGCCGCCAAAGCTAAAGCGTGTGTGCGTCAACAGCCAACGTCTCTGCGCCTTGCGTGGGCTTGCTGAAACGTACATACTCGTACATATGAAAACGACGCTCAACATCGATGATCGGCTGCTGGCCGAAGCACGGCGGCTCGCGGGAATCGAGGAGAAGACGGCCCTCGTGCACGCCGGGCTCGAAGCGCTCATCGCACGCGAAAGCGCGCGACGATTGGCCGCGCTTGGCGGAAGCGAGCCTGGGCTAAAACGTCTGCGCCGACGTCGCTCGCCGCGCCGTCGTGCCGCGTGATTCTCGCTGACACGTCGGTATGGGTCGAACATCTCAGGCGCGGCGATCCAAAACTCGCCGAGCTTCTTAGCGACGGCCTCGTGCTGTGTCACCAATTCGTGATCGGTGAGGTCGCATGCGGCCATCTGCGCCGACGTGGGGAAGTCTTGTCGCTGCTGGGTCGCCTGCCGCAGGCCACGGTCGCGACGCACGACGAGGCACTGCGATTCTTGGACGCGCGTCGGTTGGTGGGGCTGGGACTAGGCTGGATCGACGTCCACCTGCTCGCATCCTCGATCCTCGACGGTGTTGCTCTGTGGACGCATGATCGCCGGCTTGCGAGCGCAGCGGCGGCGCTCGGTATCGGCCCGTCGTGATCTCCGAGTCGCAGCCATGGCGCGCCTGCCTAACGAGGAACTGTTCCATGTACGTCACAGGCAGACCATCGGATACTTGGCGCAGCTGTACCGCAGTGGTTCAAGCAAATTCACGTTAGGTAGGCTGATGTACGCTGCCGCCTAACTGATGCACCAGCTCGAGATATCGCGAATCGCCGCGCAACGGGTCGAATAGTGGGTCGAATAAGTTCTCGGCCAACAGCTCGTCGCGCTGCGCGACGCCGCGATCGAGCCACGTGAACGCCGAATCAAAGTCGCCGAGTCCTGTATACGCGATCGCGAAAGCGAATGGTGGGATGTGCTCTGTTTGGGCGCGAGTTTTCAGCTCTTCGACCTCCTGTTCGGCTGCACGGCGTTGACCGCCGCGCGCGAGTGCGTAGACGAGCACACCATGCGCGAAGGCGTAGAAGCCGCCAAGCTCCAGTGCCTTTCGCAACGCGGTAACGGCGATGCGATGCTCGGCGCGCCTTGTCAGCACGATTCCACGGATGAAATGCGCGTGCGCATAGTTTGGATCCAACTGCAGTAGCTGGTCGAGCTGCGTCAACGCGTCGTCGCTTCGCCCGACGAGATGCAGCATCCAGGCGAGCTCCGCGCCGGTGATCCGCGAAACCGGATCTAGCCCGTGAGCGATTTGCATCTCCTTGAGCCCTTCGTCGAGACGACCGCGTCCGACGAGAAAGTCGGCGTACCAGTGGTGCGCGGTGGAATACGTAGGATCGAGAGCGATGGCCTTTTGGAAACTGTATTCGGCCTGCGACCAGTCCCACTCGTATAACATTGTCCCGTAGGCAAGCGCCGTATGGGCCTCGGCCAGCGTTGCGTCGAGCGAGAGCGCCTTGAGAGCTGCCGATTTCGCGTTAGGCCAAGCTTCGCCGGGCGCCGTGCGTGAGTACATCGGCAACGCGAGGTAGGCATCGGCGAGGCCGGCAAAGGCGCGCGCGAACTGCGGGTCGCGCGCCACCGCGGACTCGAAGTAGCGTACCGCTTCGGCGCTGGTCGCTTCGGTTCGCTGATTCCAGGCAAAGCGTCCCTTGAGGTAATGCTCGAGTGCTAACAGGTCGCGAGTGTGAGGGGCGGCGCTACTAGGGCTCCCAGCAAGCTGCAGTTCGAGAGTGTCTGCGATCGCTCGTGCGATCTCGTCCTGTAAGGCGAATACATCGTTCACTTCGCGATCGAAGCGCTCGGCCCATCGCTCGTAGCCGTCCTTCGCGTCGACCAGGCGGGCGGATATTCGCAGTCGATTCCCACCCCGACGCACACTCCCCTCGAGTACGACACTGACGCCCAATCGTGCAGCGATTTCCCGCGCGTCGACGGCCGAGCCCTTGAACGCAAAACTGGACGTACGAGCCGTGACGCGAAGCCCCTTCACCTTACCAAGGGCGTAGATCAACTCCTCGGTCATTCCGTCAGAGAAATACTCGTCGTTAGGATCAGCGCTCAAGTTGGTGAAGGGGAGCACCGCGATCGCGGCCGGCGCGGGAGCCATCGGCGACGATTGCTGCTGGCTGCCCTGCGCTCCCTCCAACGTTTCAACCAGCTCCGTGCCCGACGCTGGTCGCTCGTTAGGATCCTTCGCGAGACAGCGCCTGACGAGACCTGCGATCGCTGGTGCGATGGCCGGTAACCTGGTCTCGAGCGGGACCGGCAGTTCCGACAAATGCGCTCCGATGAGCTCGTGCGCGTTACGTCGGTGCGCAAACGGGTGTCGCCCCGCGAGCGCTTCATATGCGACGACGCCCCAAGAGTACAAGTCGGCGCGGTGGTCGACTGCCGGATCAGCGGCGGCTTGCTCCGGCGCCATGTACGCCGGAGTGCCGATCGTAGCGCCCATGCTCGTCAGCGACTCATTTGCAGCGGCCGTGCCGGCGTCTCTCAATGCCTTCGCGATCCCGAAGTCGGTAACAACCGCAGACCCGTCGGTGAGAAGGATGTTCTCCGGTTTAATGTCGCGGTGGACAACGCCTTGCTTGTGCGCGTATGCGAGCGCCTTCGCGACGTCGCGCAGCACCGGAATAACCGCTCTGCGCGGGATCGGTCCTGCGGACAGACTTGAGCGGAGCGACTCACCGGCGACAAAAGGCATCGTGTAATAGGGAAGCCCGTCGCTCGAGCCGGCTGTGAGGACTGGCACGATATTCGGGTGCTGCAGCTGCGCAACGAGTCGCACCTCGCGCGCGAACCTCTCGGCGGAGAGTCCTTCCGCCAGTTCAGGCGCGAGCACCTTTACAACGACCTTGCGGCCGAGGGCTGTCTCCTGCGCGAGGAATACGCGCGACATGCCGCCGCCTCCGAGCTCACGCTCCACGATATAAGCGTCGCCTAACGATGCCTGCAGACGAGCGCCGAGGTCAGCGGTCAGCCAGTTGCTCCTTGAAGGCTTAGCTCGATGCGGGACAAAGCTAAGTCTAAGAAATTAACCGCTGAGGACGTAGAGGACTGCTGGTTCCCCACGTCCCACAGCGCGCAGATGAAGTTCTGCGGCGGCGGTCTTGTTAACAGTTCTCTCGGCGTCCTCGGGCGTTGGGCTGGGGCTGGGGGTCTCCGCGTCCTCCGCCTTAAAGCTGTTGATCTTGCCATTCGTAGACGATTCACGGAGTCCGGCGCATATTCGGAGCTGATCGGTCTACGGGCCCAAATCGAGGCGGAATTATGTGGCGTCAAGTCATTCTCGCGCTCAGCTGCGCAGCTGTTCTTCCCGCGCAAGAAGTCGTACTGAAAGCCAATAACGGTCCCACAGCGCTGCCGTTAGGCACGACGCAAGGCGTGCGCGCGAACCGCCTCGTCATCCGCGGGGCGACTATTCTAAGTGGACGTGGCACACCCGGATCGAACCGCGCCATGCCGCCCGAAGGACCGGTCGACATCATTATCGAGAACGGCGTCATCACCGACATCGTCCTCATGGATGCCGTCAACACCGCCGGCTACGGCCGCAACTTCCAACGCGCCACCGGCGATCGCGTGATCGACGCGACCGGAATGTTTGTGACGCCAGGCCTCGTCGAGATGCACGCGCACTTACCGAACAACACCGGCGACTACGGCACCCGCGGCCTCGACTATGCGTACCGCCTCTACCTCGGCCATGGCATCACAACGGTACGAGACGCAGGGACGGCGACTGGACTCAAGATCATGACAGAACAGCGCGCGCAGAGTGCGGCGAACTCGTTGATCGCGCCGCGACTCGTTCTCTGTCAGCGTTGGCCATTGCCGCTGCGGCGCTGGGACGTCGGCAACACACCTGAAAAAGCTCGTGTCATGGTTAGGCAGTTCAAGGAGCTTGGTGCGGACTGCGTCAAGGTCAGCAAGAGCCCTGGGCATTACCCCGACGTCCTCGCGGCCATCGCCGACGAATCGAAGAAGTTAGGCATGTGGGTAATGACCGATCTCAAGGTCTCCGAGAGCGACGCGCTCGTGGCGTCCAACGCCGGCGTGCGCTCGATCGAGCACTGGTACGGCATCCCGGACGCCGCGCTCAAAGGGTCGCAGAACTTCCCGACGGACTACAACTACTGGGATGAGCTGGATCGCTTTCGTTATGCGGGCCTGCTCTGGTCCGAAGCAGACAAGGACAGCGCGGCGCTGCGTGCCGTCATCACTACTATGATAAAGAACGGCACGAATTGGGACCCGACGATGTCGGTGTACGAGGACAACCGTGACGTCTGGCGTAACGTCACGATGCCAGTGCGCGAAACACTCATGCATCCCAGTGAGATCGCCGCGGGTCCGGACACAACCGTGCACGGCGCCTTCAAACGCGAGTGGAAGACCTCGGATGAGATCAACTGGAAGCGCAACTTCCAGATCTGGATGAAATGGGTGCGCGAATTCCATCAGCGCGGCGGCATCCTTACAACGGGGAGCGACGAAGGCGGCATCGGCGGCATCGGGATGATTCGCGAGCTCGAGCTCATGCAGGAAGCCGGTATTCATCCCATCGACGTTATCAAAGTCGCGACGACAAACGCCTATCAAACGTTAGGCTGGGAGAAGCACTGCGGCGTTCGCGTCGGCTGCGCCGCCGATGTGCTCGTCATCAATGGAAATCCAATCGACAACTTCAAGGTGATGTACGGCCGCGGATACGGTGTGTACGGGCTCGTCCCGCGCAACGAACAGTGGAAGTCCGGCGGCGTTGCCTGGACGATCAAAGACGGCGTCGTCTATGATGCCCAGGCGCTGCTGCGTGAGGCGGAGTGGTACGTCCAGCAGGAGAAGCAGCGGTTGTCGACCAAAGCGACGACCTCGCCGCCTTAACGCCGGCGCGCGTTCGTGCGTCTAAAGGGGGCCTAGGCCCGACCAAACGCACGACAACGAGCTCGCATTCACACATGTCGTTGACGCCTCTTGCTCGCCTCACGCGAGCGCTCTCGTTCATGATCACGCTCGCCTTGAGCGCCGTGATGACCGCAGCCGACGCGCAGATCGGTTCATCGACGGACATCGTCACCGGCATCGTCAGACGCGAAGGGAACACGCCGGTGGAAGGCGCGCAGGTCGAAGTCACATCGCTGGAAACCAACATCACGCGCCGAGCGCGCACGAACGCGCAGGGTCGCTTCACGGTGTTGTTTCCGGATGGGGGCGGTCAGTATCGCGTCCGGGTGCGCGCGTTAGGCTTGGCGCCGCAAGAAGTCCTCGTCACGCGACAATCGGACGAGGATCGTCTCGTCGCCGAAGTCCAGATGACTTCCACGCCGACCCAGATCGCCGGCGTGACGATCCGCGGACGGCAGGAAGCCCCGCGTGACCTCGAGCGCCCAACACCCGGCTCGACAGAGCGCATGATGACGACGGATCAGGCGGCGCGCCTTCCGATCGATCCCGGTGATCTCTTGTCGCTTGCGCTGACGTCGCCCGGCGTTGTGAGTATCGCGGGGAGCGACACGACGCCTAACGCCATCTCGATCGCGGGGCTCGGGCCCGGCGCCAATAACATCACGCTGGATGGTCTGTCGTTCGGCGCGCAGGTTCCGCAAGAAGCGGTGCGCAGCACGCGCGTCATCACGTCGAGCTATGACGCTGGCCGCGGCCAATTCTCCGGCGGGCTCATTTCGTCGACGACGCGCAGCGGCACGAATACGATGCAGGGTAATTTTTCCTATGCATTGCGCGACCGCGACCTCGCGATCGAGGGCGAAGATCCGTCGCCCGCCGCTCAGGGCTACACGCAGAACCAACTGTCCGGCGGCCTCGGCGGACCGATCGTCAAGGACCGGCTCTTCTGGTTTGGATCGCTGCAGCTCCGCCGGCGAGATGACGTGGTACCGTCACTCAGTAACGCCGACGCTGCGACGCTCACGCGTTTCGGCGTGAGCCCTGACTCGGTCGCGCGATTCACGTCCCTCCTGACAAATGCCGGCGTCTCGCCTTTCGCAATCGCTGCCGACGACAGACTCTCGGACAACGCGTCCGCGATCGTTAGGTTCGACTATCTCACCGAGGGAGGCCAGTCGTTGTCGCTTCGCAGTGACTTCCGCTGGAGCGACACAGATCCCTCACGCATCGGACCGTTGTCGCTGCCGCAGACCGGTGGCAACAACCGCAACTGGGGCGGCGGCATCGCCGCGGCGCTGACGTCGAATTTGGGCGGCCGCTTCCTGAATGAGCTCAAGGTCTACGGATCTACAGATCGGCGCACGGGGCGGCCGCTGCTCGTTATGCCGGCCGGCCGCGTCCAGGTGGCTTCTGAGCTGGACGGCGGCGAGACCGGCATTGCGACGCTGACATTCGGTGGCAATACTGGCCTACCACAAGACGGCGAGACAAAGTCGCTCGAAGCGACTAATGAAGTCTCCTGGCTGACCGACAACGGCGCGCACCGATTCAAACTCGGCGCGTTGCTCAACGTCTCGCAATTCGCGGAAGACGTCACGACGAATCGCTGGGGGACGTTCACGTTCAATTCACTCGCCGATTTCGAGGCTGGTCGGGCGGCGATGTTCACGCGCACGCTTGCACCACGTTTACGCGAAGGGGCTGGGACCAATGCCTCGCTGTATCTGGCTGATGTATGGAGAGCGTCGCGCGAGGTCCAAGCGACGTACGGTGTGCGCGCCGAGGGGTCACGCTTCGGCAAGACGCCCGCGTTCAATCCGGCGGTGGAGCAAGCGTTCGGCTATCGCACCGACCATGTTCCGACAGATTTTCGACTGAGTCCGCGGGTCGGGTTCACATGGACGTTAGGCATGCCGGGGCTTGGCGGCAAACCAGGTGACGCTCCGCAGAAGCGGCTCGCGGCGCCGCCGCCAGGGTTCCGTGCACCGTGGCTCATCGTGCGCGGAGGGATCGGCGAGTTCCGCAGCGCGCCGTCGACACAACTTGTAGCGTCGGCAGCCGGCGCGACGGGACTACCGAACAACGAGTCGCAGCTCGTCTGCATCGGCAGCGCCGTACCGCAGGCGAACTGGTCGCAGTTCGTGGCGAACACCGCGGCGATTCCAACGCAGTGCGCAGGCGGGCAGGCGAGCACGATTCCGACGCAGCTGCCTAACGTGGCGGTCTTCGGCGACGACTTCGCCGCACCGCGTGCCTGGCGTGCGTCACTCGGCGCTTCGCGGCCGCTCATGCAGCGCTACAACCTGAACGTCGAGCTGTCCTATGCGCGTGGCGTAGCGCAGACTGGATACCGCGATGTGAACTTGCGCGGCGATCCGCGCTTCACGCTCTCGAGCGAAGGGAACCGCCCCGTTTTCGTAGACGCGAACACGATCGTGCCGACGACGGGTGCCACTTCGTTCCTCGCCTCGCGCCTCAATCCGTCGTTCGGCCAGGTGCTCGTAACGAGCTCCGACACGCGCAGCGATTCGAAACAGCTCACGGTCTCGCTCGGCGGCATCACGACGCGTGGCGCGATCTTCAATGTGTCGTACACGCTCGCGCGCGCGAAGGATGAAGGAAACGGAGGCGGCGGCTTTGGACGCTTCGGTGGCGCCGGCGGGTTTGGCGGTTTCGGTTCCGCGACGACGGCCGGGAATCCTAACGTGCGCGAGTGGGCCACGAGCGACTTCGAGCGGCGCCACTCGTTCGTTACGACGGTGACGTGGCCGTTCGGGCAGGCGCTGGAGATCACTGCGTTCGGTCGCATGTCGTCGGGCGCGCCGTTCACGCCGATGGTGGGCGGAGACATCAATGGCGACGGCTCCCGAAACGATCGCGCCTACTTATTCGCACCCGAATCGGCAAGCGATTCGGGGATCGCGCGCGGCATGCAGCGCCTACTCGCCAGCGCCCCGGATGCGGTTCGCGAGTGTCTCTCGGGGCAGCTGGGGCGTGTGGCGGCGCGCAACTCCTGCACGGGCGTGTGGCAGCCGTCGCTGGATTTTCAGATGAACTGGCGTCCCGCCTTCTGGGGACTGAATCGGCGGCTCGCCATCTCCGTCGTCACCGTGAACACGTTAGGCGGTCTCGACGAGCTACTGCATGGATCGAACAATCTGCGTGGCTGGGGCCAGTTCCGCGGCCAGGACAATACCCTGTTATATGTGCGCGGCTTCGACCAAGGCACGCAGAGTTATCGCTACGAAGTGAATGAGCGCTTCGGCGCGGCGCGCAACGGCGCCAACGGCATCCGCGTGCCGTTCCAGCTCGGCATCAACGCGCGCTACACGTTAGGCCCGGACCGCATGCGCGAGATGCTGCAGGCGATGCGCGGAGGCATGGGTGCTGGTCCCGCTGGACGCGGACAGGGTGGAGGGGGAGCACTCGGCGGAGGCGATGGCGCACGTGGCGGCGGGCCGGCCGCGATCGCCGAGCTGGCGGCGACCGCGAATCCAGTGAATGCAGTGATTCAACTGACAGACTCACTGCGTTTGAGCGACGAGCAGATCGCCAAGCTCAAGCCGCTGTCCGATTCACTGGCCGCCCGCAACACGGCGTTAGGCGCCGAGATGCGCAGGGTCATGTCCGATGCCGGCGCCAACCCGGACATGGGCGCGCTCTTCGGTCGCATCAGACCAGTTATGGAGAAGCTGCAAAAGGAAAACGGCGACGCGATGCGCGAAGTGGAGAAGATCCTAACGAGCGATCAGTGGGCCAAGGTCCCCGAGCGCATCAAGCGCGGCCAGCTGCCTGGAATGGGTCGTCCGGGACAACAGCCGCCGCGACGCCCGCCCGGCTAGACGGCGTTTTCATGTCAGCGATTTGACAAGACGGGGTCACAGCCCAGTCACTGGATGAGCGGCGTTAGCGCGCCCGATCAAGTGCTAACGGATTGCCGGACAACGACATGGCCCTATTGGCGGCGCGCCGGGCTGGGCGAGGCCGCGCGAAGTTTTTTGAGGGAATCTGACACTCAGCAACGTTGGATGTCGTTGTGGTGTCTCATCATCAACTCACACGACACTTTTTCCCGGCCGGAGGCGCTCGACGACTTATGGATGTTCATCTTACAGACCTCCAACTCGCCATCGTCCGCGTCCTATGGGAACGTGGTGAATGCACCGTCGCAACGACGCAGGCAGCGCTGCTACCTGAACGACCGCTGGCACAGACTACGGTCGCCACGATTCTCACAAGGCTGGAAAAGCGCGGCGTTGTCGCGCATCGGCCTAACGGGCGCCAATTCGTGTACCGCGCGTTAGTCACAGAAGGGGACGTGCGCTTGTCGATGGTACGTGAGCTTACGGCGATGCTCTTCGGCGGAAGTTCGGCAGCGCTCATCAGTCACGTGCTGCATGATCGCGGAGTATCGGAGCAGGAGTACGGCGAGCTTAGGCGAATCGTCGCCGCTGCAAGCGAGAGAGCGAACGCGGCATAGCTGGAACTCATCGCGACGAGAGAGAGCCGGGCGATCTTCGCCCGGCTCTTTGCGTATCCGCGATACTTGCGGACGTTCCTGCAGAGCATCGGCGCTGCGCCCGGCGCTCACCAAAGGGTGCGCGTTCAGCCCGGACAGTGATCGTCTGGTGGTAGCGACTACTAGGTCAGCCGACCATACTACCGCTGTGGCCCAGCCCTAACACCATGAATCGCCGCGCATTCTCGCACCAGCTCGTTACAGCGTTAGGTGCGCTCGCTATGACGCCGCGCCCTTCGCGCTTATACGCCGCCGCGGTGCGGACAGACGTGCCGCGCATCAACGGCGACCGGCTGAACCTGCATTTGCGAGAGCTCGCTGAGTTCGGCAAGAATCCGCAGGGTGGCGTGAGTCGAGTCGGCTATACGGACGCAGACAAACA
>Ga0187892_10008998_pt1 | contig 13366 bp, 16 predicted proteins | sample MA1701073metaG_FD_139345 | JGI IMG/M metagenome (GOLD analysis project Ga0187892, IMG submission 139345) | Bio-ooze microbial communities from a basaltic lava cave in the Kipuka Kanohina Cave System on the Island of Hawaii, USA - MA170107-3 metaG ...
CGCGCAGTGGTGCGACGCTGCGGACGCAGGACGAATCGCGGCACCAATAACCTGTCGCGTCATGCGAGTGCATTTCGGGGACAGGACGGCCGAAATGCATCACGAGCATAGCGACACGCCGGTAAAATTTGTTAAATATATAATGTTATTAAATAATCGTTACAAAAAACATTAACCTCAGTTGCAAGTTGTCTCATTTCTACTAAACTAACATCCACCGTTGGTCAACGGTTTATCCGAAGGGAGGAATTCCTTGCTATGAGTAATATACAAGAGCGCGTCAAGCAGATCGTTGTGGAACAACTCGGCGTCAAAGAGGAAGAAGTCACCAACGAAGCATCGTTCGTCGACGATCTGGGAGCGGACTCACTTGACACGGTAGAATTGGTGATGGCGCTGGAAGAAGAATTCAAGACCGAGATCCCGGACGAGGAGGCGGAAAAAATTACTACTGTACAACAAGCCATTGATTACGTGACTCGGCATGTAGCTTAACGTCTTACCGATAATGCTCGGCTAGAAGGCCGCGTGATTGATTCTCTTATCGCGGCCTTCGGCTTTTCTATGAGGACCAAAAGGGTGAAAAAAAGTGACTAGACGTCGAATCGCGGTAACTGGACTGGGTGTCATCTGTCCAGTGGGTAATACCATCAAAGCCGCATGGGATAACATTCTTGCGGGCAGGAGCGGTATCAGACCTCTTTCGCATTTCGACGTGTCTGGTTTTTCGACGCGATTTGGCGGGACCATCAACGATTTCAGCGTGACGGACTACATTTCGCCCAAGGATGTGAAAAAGATGGACCCCTTTATGCACTATGGCCTCGCGGCGGGGATCCAAGCGTTTCAGGATAGCGGCGTCGAGGTACGGGAAGAAAACGCCGATCGCATTGGCGTCGCGATCGGTGCCGGAATCGGAGGCTTGTGGGGAATAGAGCAGGGCCGGCTGAGCATCGAGGATGGAGGACCGAAGAAGATTTCACCCTTTTACATCCCGAGCAACATCATCAATATGATCGCCGGTAACTTGTCGATTAAATTCGGGTTGCGGGGACCGAACTTCGCGATTGTCACGGCATGCTCCACGGGCACGCATTGTATTGGCGATGCCGCCAGGATCATCGAACGCGGGGACGCCGATGTGATGGTGGCAGGCGGCGCGGAAATGGCGACGACGCCGACGGGACTCGGGGGATTCTGCTCGGCCCGGGCATTATCGACCCGCAACGACGATCCGGAAACCGCCAGCCGCCCCTGGGACCGCGACCGAGATGGTTTCGTACTGAGCGATGGGGCGGGCGTGATCGTGCTTGAAGAGTACGAACATGCAAAGAAGCGTGGGGCCCGAATTTACGCCGAAGTCACCGGGTATGGCATCAATGCCGATGCCTATCACATGACTGCCCCTTCTCCCGGCGGGCAGGGTGCGGCGCGCTGCATGCGACTCGCTCTTAGGGATGCGGCTATCGACTCGAACGAAGTAGATTATATCAACGCCCACGGCACCTCCACACCGGCTGGGGATAAGGCGGAAACGGACGCGGTCAAATTGGTATTTAAAGATCACGCCTACAAACTCGCTGTCAGCTCCACGAAGTCAATGGTGGGGCACATGTTAGGGGCCGCGGGAGGCGTGGAGGCGATCTTCTCCATTCTGGCGCTTCGCGATCAAGTGGCGCCGCCTACGATTAATCTGTTTACCCCTGATCCCGAGTGTGATCTGGACTATGTTCCCAATGAAGCGAGACCGATGAGATTAACGACTGTGCTCTCGAATTCGTTTGGATTCGGAGGCACCAATGGGACTCTCGTTTTTCGTAAGGTGTGATTCGCCCGCGGGTGCGTTCTAAGCTTGGTTTTGTTCGGAGACAAGTTTCCGTAGTAAACCGCGCCTTCGCCTTGGGGACGGATAATCGTTGAACGAACAAGCAGTGTCCCCGGGCCCCCTGGCGATCCTGGTCAACGGGCTGCCGGATGCTTGCGTTAACGCGTCCGATCGCGGTCTGCACTATGGCGACGGTCTGTTCGAAACGCTGGCGATCGTCAACGGCACGCTCAGGTATTGGGACCGGCATTACACGCGCCTGGCACTGGGCTGCGAGCGTTTAGGGTTGCCGCGGCCCGAGGAGCCGTTGCTTCTAAACGAGGCGCAGGAATGCCGCAATGGCGTGCAACGCGGGGTTCTAAAGCTAATACTGACGCGGGGAATCGGTGCGCGCGGTTATCGCGCTGCTATTCCTGTCATGCCCACGCGGATCTGGGCACTTTACGCGTGGCCAGATTATCCGGAGCATTATTGGCAACGCGGGATCACGGTCCGCCTTTGCACGACCCGCCTCGCACGCAACCGGAGCCTGGCCGGTATCAAGCATCTCAATCGCTTGGAACAGGTCCTGGCCCGTAGCGAGTGGGATAACCCTGGGATTGCAGAGGGTCTGATGCTGGATACGGCCGGTTTTCTGACGGAAGGCACGATGTCCAATGTATTTCTGGTGCGAGGCGGAGAACTTTTCACTCCGGATCTCTCTGTGGCCGGGGTTTGCGGCATCATGCGCGGCGTGATCGTCGAAGCGGCAAAGCGGCTCGGTGTCGAGACGCGGGTCAAAGCCATCCGCTTAAACGAATTATGGTGTGCCGACCACGCGTTTGTATGCAATAGCGTGATCGGGATTTGGCCTATCTCACAGGTCATCGCGCGCCGCAAGCGCCTCTTCGAAGCCGGACAATTGGTGCGGGAAATCGCTCTATCCCGTCAGACACACATTGATTAGACCTCACACGGCGATGCCTTCGACTGCTATCAAGATTATCGTTCTCGGTATTGCCGCGCTGGGCATCGTTGTGATGGGATACTGGAGAGACCTGTTGGCGTGGTCCGATCGCGCTATTTTCGTGGTCGGCAAACCGATCGAATATACCGTTGTCCCGGGAGCCACCGTTGAATCGATCGGGGAAGATTTGAAATCCATGAAAATCCTGTCCTCCTCTCATTACTTCGCGTGGATGGCGCGATCCTCCGGCAAGGCTAGAAACGTCCAGACGGGAGAGTATTGGGTTATCCCCGGTATGACGCCGCGCGGGTTTCTCGATGCTCTTGTCAACGGCCACGTCATTCAACACAAGGTTACACTGATTGAAGGCTGGATCTTCGATAGGGTCCGCAGAGCGCTCAGCGAGCATCCGAAAGTGTTGCAGACACTCACGGGTCTCGATCGCCAGCGAATCATGGAGCGCCTCGGGTTCGCGGGTCGGGATCCCGAAGGTTTATTCTTCCCGGATACCTATTACTTCACGGCGGGCACGTCGGATTTGGAACTATTGCAACGCGCCTATCGGCGCATGGAAGAGTTGCTTCATCGTGAATGGTCCGCGCGCGACAAAGGATTACCATACAAGACCCCCTACGAGGTCCTGATCATGGCCTCGATTATCGAGAAAGAAACGTCGATTGGATCGGAACGCCCAGAAATCGCCGGGGTATTTTTGCGGCGCCTGGAGCGTGGCATGCCACTGCAAACGGACCCCTCGGTCATCTACGTTTTGGGTGACGCCTTTGCCGGCGATTTGAAACGCAGTCATCTGGGCATTGATAGCCCCTACAACACCTACCGCAATGTGGGGCTGACGCCGACGCCGATCGCTTTGCCTGGGGCCGAATCCATTCGCGCGGTGTTGCACCCCGCGGCCGGCGCCGCGTTGTATTTTGTCGCCAAAGGAGACGGCCACCATCATTTCTCGGGTACCCTCGAGGATCATGAGCAAGCCATCGCCCGGTATCAGATCGTCGGTCGAAAAGATTCGCGATGACTACCACTGCACCGCGTAGCAACCGCGGGCTCTTTGTCACCCTTGAGGGAATTGAAGGCGCGGGTAAATCGACACAGGTCAAAACAGCCGCGGCTTACCTCCGGGAGCACGGTCGAATTGTAATCGAGACAAGGGAACCGGGCGGCACAGCTGTCGGTGAGGCGATCCGAAGCGTATTGCTGCAGCCTTCGCCGACGCCGATGGAACCTGAGACTGAGCTCCTTCTGATGTTCGCGGCGCGAGCTGAACATGTGAACAAGCTGATAGAACCCGCGCTTGGGAGCGGTCATTGTGTGGTCAGCGACCGCTTTACAGAGGCTTCCTATGCTTATCAGGGAGGAGGCCGCAACGTACCGCGCGCGCGCATCGCGGTGTTGGAGGATCTGGTTCAAGGAGCCTTACGGCCGGACCTTACCCTGTTACTCGATGCGCCCGTACCCATGGCCCTGAACCGCGCACGGCAGCGAGATGGGACACCTGACCGGTTCGAATCGGAGGCGGTCGGATTCTTTGAGGCCGTCAGACAGGCCTACCTGGATCTCGCCCAGCATGCGCCAGAGCGGATCCACGTGGTCGACGCTACGGCTGCTCCTGCAGCGGTAGCAAACGAAATCCGAGCGCAACTGGGACGCTTGCTCGGCTGCTCGCCATGAGCCCTCCATACACATGGCAGACCGAGCAGTGGCGCGGGCTATGGAAGCTTCGCAGCGCCCAACGTATGCCCCATGCAGTCTTGATTCGCGGGATGTGCGGAATGGGGATCTCGGAATTCGCGCGCGCACTCGCCGCATCATTGCTGTGCGCGGGTCCCAACGGCGAGGGCGAGCCTTGCGGGCAGTGTAAGAGCTGTGTTCTTTTTACCGCAGGAAATCATCCCGAATATTATCGGATCACTCCAGAAGCGAAGAGCGCCGTGATTAAAATCGATCAGGTTCGCGCCGTGCCTGATTTCGTCGCTATGCGAAACCTCTTCGGCGCATTTAAAGTCGTGCTGATCGATCCCGCCGATGCGATGAACCGCAATGCGGCGAATTCCCTGCTAAAGGTGTTGGAAGAGCCGCCGCCGCAGTCGGTGATTTTGTTGGTGACGGAGAAGTCGCCCCGCTTACCGGCGACGGTCACCAGCCGTTGCCAACGCATTGACTTCTTTGTTCCCCCCCGGGCGCAAGGCCGGGCCTGGTTGCAGATACGGGTTCCGGATGCGGAGGCTGAACTCTTGCTCGAAATGGCCGATAACGGTCCACTGAAAGCTTTGGAGTTATGGGAAGCGGGTGCGCATAACAAGAGCTTGGCAATTCTTGAGAGCTTTCAAGCCCTAGTGAGCGGGCTGGCAGATCCGGTGGCCGTGGCGCAAGATTGGTCCCGGGGAGATCCCGAGTTTATCAGCGGAAGTTTGTTTAAGCTCTTCGCGGACCTGGCGATCCTAAAATGCGCGCAGGGCGCAAGAAGAATCGCCACCGCCGGCGAAGAATCGCGGCTGAGAGCGATTTCAGAACGGCTTAGAACACGGGATCTGTTCGCCGCCTATGATCGATTGCTCCGCTGCAAGAAGCTATTGAATAGTGAGCGGAATATTTCAGCACACAATGTGTTTGAGGAATTAACGATTAATTGGTGTGGTTTATTGCCTCCCTGAGCTATCATCATCATGAGCGTACCGGCAAAAGACGTCCATCAGGGAATACTGTCGCTGACACTCCGTGACACGCACGCCCTCTATGTCACCTATATGCCGTTCATAAGAAACGGGGGCTTGTTCATTCCGACGACGAAGGCTTACAGCCTGGGTGATGAAGTCTTCATGATCCTAAACTTACTGGACGGTAAAGAACGCTTGCCGGTCGCCGGGCGCGTCGTCTGGATCACCCCGGCGTCCGCCCAAGGTAATCGTACCGCGGGGATCGGCGTGCAAATCAGTGACGCGGACAAGGGCGCGACGCGCAACAAAATTGAAACCTTTCTGGCAACGGCCTTGAAGTCCGATCGGCAGACGCATACGATGTAGCGTAACGCGCAATAAACTTAAGGAAATCCCGGCAAAGGCCCTATCTTGCAATGCTGGCCAGCGCGCCCGATCTGTAGTTAAGAATTTAACCGGCTTGTTTGACGAGTGACGACCGCCCATACGCTCGAAGTCAATGCTTGTCGATTCTCATTGTCACCTGACGCTGCTCGATCGCGAGCATCACGGTAGTACGGAGCAAGTCGTTGCGGCGGCCAAGCGTGAAGGTGTCGACCGTCTCCTGTGTGTTTCGGTTGATCTCGAAACCGCCCCCCACATCATTCAGTTGGCAAGAACCCATCAGGGAGTCTTTGCCTCGGTCGGCATACACCCCAATACCGCGGTCACGATCGAACCGGGGTTCGACGAACTGGCGGCGCTCGCGGCCGAGCCTTGTGTTATCGCCATCGGGGAGACGGGATTGGATTATTATCGCAGTGAGGGCGATCTCGCGTGGCAGCGCGATCGGTTCAGAACGCATATCGCGGTTGCAAAGGCGCTGCGCAAACCGCTCATCATTCACAACCGCGAGGCCACCGAAGATGTGCTCAAGGTTCTGCACCGAGACGGCGCTCATGCCGTGGGTGGTGTGATGCATTGTTTCGTCGATACGTGGGAAACTGCTCAGCGAGCAATGGATCTCGGCTTCTATGTTTCTTTCTCGGGGATCGTGACTTTCCGGAATGCCAAGTCCGTCCAAGAAGTCGCCCGGCGCATGCCGCTCGAACGAATGCTCGTGGAGACCGATGCTCCCTATCTGGCGCCCGTACCGCATCGCGGCAAGAGTAACCAACCGGCGTACGTACGCTATGTTGCGGAATATATAGCCGAGTTGAAGGGGATACCGGCACAGGAAGTATTCGCGGCAACCACTCGCAATTTCGTCGCCTTATTCAAACCGCCCGCGCCGCTTCACTGAGCATTGTTAGAGGCGATCACCCGCACGCGCGCGAGCATTCCGGCTTCGTAGTGACCTGGAACGTGGCAACCGATTTCGAGCTCGCCCGCTTCGCCGAACTGCCAAACGAGGGTTTTCGATTCGCCGGCTTCGAGGGTAATCGTATTTGGATCATTGTGGACCATGTCGGGATCGCGTTTCATCATCTCCGAGTGCGCGCGCTGCTCTGTTGCATCGCCGATCATGAACTCGTGGCGTAACTTCCCGTCGTTTTTTACCTCGAAGCGGATGGTTTCACCGGGTTTGACGGTAATCTCCGGCGGGTCGTAGCGCATCGTATCCGAGGCGCTCACTGCAATGCTCCGGTCGACGCGATCTGGATGTCCCGGTTGTCCTACCGCCGGGTTGCCGGCGCCATGCGCGCTATGGTGGTGGCCATGGTGTGTCGCTGCTTGCTCGTCTTGAGCGCTGTGATCCGGATCGCCACCCGATGCCGTTTGCGCGGCGAGCAATCCAACTAATAACATGAGATGGAATTTCATTCGCTGCACTCCTGGAGTCTTTTTCAAAATTTTTGCCCCAGCGCTGGTCCGACATACGATGGGTAAGAAAAGTGCGGGTGCGGCTAAATACCCGGGTCAACCACGAGAGTTTCTGTGCCGAGGCTTGCTTCGATGCGTCTTGCGTTGGCTTCGGCTTCCGCCCGGCTGTCAAAGGGACCGGCTAAGACTTGGTGATAGCCCCGGTTAGCCACGGCTCGGGCGGCGATCGGCGGGCCTAGGTGCTCGATAATCGCGGATACACGGCGGGCGGCGTGCGGATTCTTAAAGCTTCCCGCCTGGACGTACCATGGGCGGCTCGGGGCGGTGGCCGTAGCCGTCAGGATTGGTTGCGAAGCGGCCCGTGATACCGGAATCGCCGCGAGCGCGCCCTCGATATCGGGCTGATTGCGTTCGACCGGTAACGGTAGACCGCGGCCGAGATCGAGCAGTTCGTCGATCCGCGGCCAATCGATAACACCGCGCTCGGAAGCTATCTCGTCCAGCCGGGTTCGCAGTTGTTCTTGGAGAGCGGCCGCGCCGGGCTCCGGGTCCAGGGGTTCATGCGCTTCAACATATAGGATTCCGTCGCGCCAACCCGCGAGGTACGGCTGGTTCACGATCCGCACCGGGGTACCGATCGGTATTTCTTTGAACAGGGTATCAATGTCTTCGGGGAACAGTTGAATGCAACCGTGGCTTACGCGCATACCGATTCCGGCGGGTCTATTCGTCCCATGAATCAGATAACTCTCAAACCCAAGCCGCAGGGCGAACTCACCCAATGGATTGTCCGGCCCGGGCGGTACCACCGCAGGCAAGGGATCGCCCTTCGCCGCGTGTTCGGCGCGAATCGATGCTGGGACGTGCCAACTCGGTTTGGCGACTTTGTGTACAACGGTCGTCGCACCCTGCGGCGTCGGCCAATCCTCGCGTCCGATACCGATGGGATGGGTAACGACGATCTGCGACTCCTCGGGTTTGCGCTTCGGAAAGAAGAACAAACGCAAGGCCGAAAGATTAAGCACGACGCCTTCGCGCGGGGCGTCTGGCAGAATATGGCGTGCCGGTAAGATCAGATGCGTACCTTCCTTCGGAAGCCAAGGATCGACGCCTGGGTTGGCGTCGCGGAGCTCGTTGTATCCGAGGTCGTACTCGCGCGCGAGATCGACAAATGTATCTTCTTCACGTGCGGTAATGACATACAATTCCCCGATGACGTCAGAGTCGTCCGCCAGGATAAAGGTATCCTGACGCGACGGCGGCTCGGCGGTGGCCGGAGTTTGCCGTTGTGCAACGTCCGGCGGCGCAGGGGCGTCACGGATTTCGCCATGTAGGCTGTCGATTGAGATGCGTGAAAGGTTTTGACAAGCGCCGAGGGAAACGACGAGTAACAGGAGCACGCAACCGCGTTTAATAAGGGCCATTATCATGTTTCACTGTGACTGAAGCGACTTCGCCGAGGTCGCATTAATCTGATATTGTCTTTTAGCATTATACCTGAACTCAGTGGGGGATAAGAGTAACGTGTTTGAGCTGATCAAAGCGGGTGGCTGGATGATGGCGCCCATCATCGCGTGCTCGGTGGTCGCGCTCGCGATCGTGGCTGAGCGTTTGTGGACCTTACAGACAAAACGCGTGACCCCACCGACCCTGGTCGCACAGGTGTGGCAATGGTTTAAGCACGGCCATTTGGATGCAAAGCGCATTCAAAGCTTAAGACACCATTCGCCCTTGGGCCGGATCCTGGCGGCGGGCCTCATGCAATTGCGCCATGATCGGCAAGTAATGAAAGAAAGCATAGAAGACGTAGGCCGCCACGTCGTGCATGAATTGGAACGGTATCTCAATACGCTCGGTACCATCGCCACGGTGAGCCCGTTGCTCGGCTTGCTGGGCACGGTGACCGGTATGATCCGGGCGTTTTCGGCCATCAGCGAGCATGGTGTGAGCGATCCGGGTGTGGTCTCCGCCGGCATCGCCGAAGCGTTGATCACCACCGCGGCCGGGTTGATGGTGGCGATCCCGGCACTGATGGCTTACCGGTACTTGCGCGGCAGAGTCGATGCGCTCGTCGTCACGATGGAGCAAGAGGCATTGAAGCTCGTCGAGGTGATTCATGGCGATCGGGAAGGCGCCGATCTCACTTACCTGGGGAGGGGGCGATGAAGTTGAAACGTTCGCGTCCGGACGACGTTGAAATCAATCTCATCTCGTTAATTGATGTACTGCTTTTTCTCGTCATCTTCTTCATGGTGTCGACGACCTTTGTGGCGAAATCTCAGCTGTCGTTAACCCTGCCCGAGGCAGCGACGAACGAGGAGAGCAATCGCGAGAAGGCGATCGAGGTCACCCTAGACGCCGACGGTCACTGTAATGTAAACGGAGAGCCTGTGGTCGATGCCAAGCTCGCTACGATCGAGCAAGCGCTCGGCAAAGCCGCGAAAGGCATGAATAACCCGACGATCGTCATCAGCGCGGATGCCAAGGCCACACATCAAGCGGTGGTGACGGTTTTGGATGCGGCGCGCCGCTTGCGCCTCCTCAACATCTCGATTGCAATCCAAGAACCCGATGAGACGTAAGGGTCGACTTTCACCCGCGTGGCGCCGGCGCTCGCTGATCACGCCCTAAGCTAGGGGTCGTGTCTTCACCCCTGCCAGCTTACTGTGACGCATCGAGTAGCTAAAGTAGACGATCAATCCCGCGATCAACCATACCCCGAAAGCTTGCCAAGTTTCAACCCTCAGGCTGGCCATGAGCCACAGGCAAAAGCCGATACCGAGCAGGGGGATAATGGGACCAAAGGGTGTGCGAAATCCTCGCGCCATGTGCGGTTGCGTGCGGCGCAATGTGATGACACCGGCGCATACCACAACGAACGCGCCCAAGGTGCCGATGTTCGTTAGTTCCGCGAGCCGGTCGAGCGGCAGGAAGCCTGCCAGGCCGCACATGATCGCGCCTATCATGACGATGACCCGCACCGGGCTCTTGGTCCGCTCGCTGATGTGCGAGAAGAAGGGCGGCAGTAGTCCATCGCGCGAGATCGCGAACAGGATCCGCGTGATTGCGAAATAGAGCACCAGCATGACCGTGGTGAGGCCAGCGATGGCGCCCAACGCAATGAGGCCGGCCGCCCACTCTTCGCCAACCTTGAGCAGCGCGCTGGCCACCGGCGAGGCGGTCTTAAGCTCGGAGTAAGGCACGATTCCGGTCAACACCCCGGATACCGCAATGTACAGCACGGTGCAGACCGCGAGCGAGCCGATAATACCGATTGGCAAATCGCGCTGTGGGTTCTCGCACTCCTCAGCGGCCGTCGATACCGCGTCAAAGCCGATATAGGCGAAGAAGATGGTGGCCGCGCCGGTCAGCACACCCGGCCATCCGAAGTGCGTAGCCCCGTCGGCATCGGTGACCGGCGCCGGGATGAACGGACTCCAGTTGGATGGCTCGAGGTGGCCGATCGCAACTGCGAGAAATAGTAAAATGGCTGCGACCTTCACGAACACCATCGCCGCGTTGAACTGGGCACTAATCTTAGCGCCCATCGCGAGCAGCACGCCGAGCGTGGCGACAATGGCGAGCGCCGGCAAGTTAACTATCCCCGTCTCCCCGCCGCTAGTCATCTCCCACGGACCGTGCAGGAGAGTTTCCACGAAGCCGGCGCCGAATAGCGCCTGCAGCCCGTTGTTGAGATACCCCGACCAACCGACCGCAACGGTGGAGATAGCCACCGTATACTCGAGGATCAGCATCCATCCGATGACCCAGGCCGGGAACTCCCCGAGCCCGGCATAACCGTAAGCGTAAGCCGAGCCGGCGCCGCCGATGCTCGAGGCGAGCTCGGCGTAGGCGAGTGCCGCGCAGGTGCAGGCGATGCCGGCGATCACGAACGACAGAACGATGGCCGGCCCGGCGTCGGTGGCCGCGGCCCGTCCGGTGAGCACGAAAATGCCGGCGCCGATGATAGCGCCGATACCGAGCAAGGTGAGATCGAACGCGGTAAGACATCGCTTGAGGCCGCTATCGGTAAAATCGTGTATGGTCGTCGGTTTGGTACGAAAAAGTTGCTTCATGTTCTAATCTCCGGCGTAACAACGATCGGACCTGGGTAATATCACACAGTGTCGATTCAAGTATCGCAATTGTACGTTACCCGCTAAGCTAGGACATCGTGATATTGGCCGGAAACATGGATAACCGTATACTTGCCTCGTTACTGCCTGCTGCCGAAGCCTTGCGGTAACGTCATCGCCTAGGCCAATCCTGCGCCCGTAGCTCAGCTGGATAGAGTACCTGGCTTCGAACCAGGTGGTCGGGGGTTCGAGTCCCTCCGGGCGCGCCATAAATCAAAGACTTACGTTGGCTAAAATTTGGCCACTGTGCTATAAAACAGCTAGTGTGCTATTGAGCAGGTTTCACCCGTTCTGGTTTGCGCCGGTAAACCCGCCGGGTAAGCGCGGCATCGGCATGGGCAAGGAGTTGCCGAGCGCGTTCTAAGCTCGGTGCGTCAGAAGCACACTTCGCACGCAAATCGTGCTCCGTGAACCGCTCTTTGACCTTGGTATTTGCCAATACTTTGGTCATGAAGCGTTGCCAGAGCGAATCCCAGCCATTGGCCGTGCCATCTGCCTTCACGTACGATTCTCCCAGGCGAGTACAAAAAAGCCACGGCGCGATATCTTTAGGCCGGGCGGCAAGCGCGGCCTCCACAGCCGCGCGCAAGCTTTGTGACCATTCGATAATCAGCCGCTTACCCGTGGTCTTAGCGGTCTTGCGGGGCGCCACATGGATCCCATCCTCGCGGATATCCGCCATGCGCAGCCCAAGGAGATCGGCGCGTCTCAAACCCGTGAGTAGTTTGATCGATATATAGGTGCGTAGGACTGGGCCTGCCACTGAGAGCGCCTCGACGATCTCCCAATCTTCGACATAGCGAGTGCGCGGCGGTGTTCCCCGGTGCACTACCTTGCCCTTGATGGGATGGGCCTCAACGAGCCCCATTCGATGGCTTTGGTGTAAGCATGGGAAAGGACCTCGATCTCGCGTTTAGCTGCAACCTGCGCGCCGCGCTTATCGAAAAATTGGTACACATGCTTTGGTTTAAGCACCTCTAAGGGCAAGTGTCCGAACACGGCTTTGAGGCAGCGAATTGCAGGCGCATTGCTCGCTTGTGTCTTGGGAGCCTTCGTCGGCATCACTTCTGCTGCATAGCGGTCGAGGAGATCCCCCACAGTTCTAGCCTCACGGCTACCCTGAATACGCTCGGCCCACACCGCATAGGCCTCAGGCAATGTCGCACCCAGCCGGAACCGGGTCTTCCCATCCCAGCGATCGCGCAAATGATCGGGCACCCGATAGTAATACGCCCCATGGTAGTGGTCCCATCGGGCGGGCAGGCCTTTGTTTTCGGAATTGCGCTTACGCGGCGCCATCGAGTGCACTCCAATCTGGTTCGGGCGATGCGTTGGGGGTACGCGGATGCGCGCCCATCCGCTCATATAGGTACGCTCTTAGCACTAAGGGCTTGCCATCAATCCGGATGATGTGCTCGATGCCCTTGGCGCGCAATGTAGCGATCTGAGCCGTCCATCGCTTTCGACCAGTCAGTTCAATCATTTCGCCGGATGTGAGAAAGGTGCCAGTGCTCATCATCAAAATAACTCTAGGCAAGCGCGGCTACTTCGACGTAACTGCAATCACTGCGCTCATCGGCAGGTGAAACCTGACGTTAGCACCGCAAATGGCGGCGCGCCAGGAAGGTTACATAACCACTGGCGGTCCTACGTATCGACTTATGACGAGGGCGCCTTCGAGGTTTGACCAGACGAATTTTCGGGGGGACGCGGCAAACTATATGACTTCGCATCACGATAGGGACCAAAAAAGCATTGCACGAACTGGGTGAGAAAAAGAGCAATCACTACGATTTCTCACGGTGCCGTTGATGGCGTGGACCGACTAATCGATTACATATATGTATATGAATCCGTGACAGTAGCAACACCTTTTTGGTATCCCTATTGTAACCCCAGCACTGAGAGCCGATCAGAACAAACGACTCAACATCATCGATGATCGGCGGGAAGCGGCCGTGGATGTTGGTTGCCGTCAGCG
>Ga0187892_10009000_pt1 | contig 13365 bp, 16 predicted proteins | sample MA1701073metaG_FD_139345 | JGI IMG/M metagenome (GOLD analysis project Ga0187892, IMG submission 139345) | Bio-ooze microbial communities from a basaltic lava cave in the Kipuka Kanohina Cave System on the Island of Hawaii, USA - MA170107-3 metaG ...
ACGAGGCGGGGTGGCGCCGCAGGCGCCGGGGCGGTGTGGTGTTCGACATCATGGGGAGGCCACGGCGCGGCCCGAGGACGCGTTGTCCACGGCGCCGTGCAGGAAGATCTCGATCACGATGTCGGCCATGTCCGCGTACGTCAGGGGTCCCTCGGCGCGCAGCCAGGTGAAGGTCCAGTTGATCATGCCGAACAGGATCATCGCCAGCGGCACGCGCTGCACCTTGCGCGGGAAGCGCGGCTTCACGGCGGCGATCGCCTGGGCGAAGACCTCCACCACCTGCCGCTGCTTCGCGATCACCTGCGTGCGCTGCGCCTCGCCGAGGAATTTCACGTCCTGCACCAGCACCATGTGCTTGGCCCGGGAATGCTGGTACTCCTGCATGAAGCGCGCGATCAGAACGCGCAGCCGGTCCACGGGCGGCAGCCGCTGCGCGCCCACCTCCTCCGCGATGCCGAGCAGCCGGTCCATGTAGCTGTCGGCGGTGCCGAACAGCAACTGTTCCTTGTCGCGGTAGTAATGGTAGAGCAGGGCCTTGGATACGCCGCAAGCGCGCGCCAGGTCGGCCATCGACGCGCCGCGAAAGCCGTTGTCGGCGAACAGCTGCGCCGCCGCCTCCAGGATCGCCGCGCGCTGCCGATCGAAGGTCGGCGCCTTGGGCCGCGCCATGGTCAGCGCTCGTCGTAGCTGACCGTGACCTGGCTCGAAAGCGGATGCGCTTGGCAGGTGAGCACAAAACCGGCGTCCAGATCGCGTTGCTCCAGGCTGTAGTTCTTGTCCATCCGCAGCCGCCCCTCCAGCACCTTGGCGCGGCAGGTGCAGCACATGCCGCCCTTGCACGAATAGGGCAGGTCGAGACCGGCGCGCAGCGCGGCGTCGAGCACCGAGGAGTCGCCGGCGTGGAACTCGACTTCGCGCCGCACGCCGTCCACCAGCACCGTGATCAGCGCCTGGGGCGCGTCCCCCGGCTCGACGTGGTGCGCGAGGCCCGCGGCGGGCACGCCGAAGCGCTCGAGGTGGATGTGCTCGGCGGGCAGACCGCGCGCGCGCAGTGCGGTCTCGATCTCGTCCACCATCGTGTCCGGGCCGCACAGGAAGGCTTCGTCGATGCCGTCCACCGGCAGCAGCGAGTCGGCGAGAGCGTGCACCTTGGCCGCGTCCAGCCGGCCGTTGAACAGCTCCACCTCCTGATGCTCGCGGCTGAACAGATTGTAGAGCGTGAAGCGCTCGAGGTGGCGATCCTTGAGATCCTCGAGCTCCTCCTGGAACATGGTGGTCGCCACGCGCCGGTTGCCGTACAGCAGCGTGAAGCGGCTGCGCGGCTCGCGCTTCAACGTGGTCTTGGCGAGCGAGAGCACCGGCGTGATGCCGGCGCCCGCGGCGAAGGCGATGTAGTGCTTGGCGTTGGCCGGATCGAGGGCCGTGTGAAAGCGGCCCTCGGGAGTGAGCACGTCGATCGTGTCGCCGGCCTCGAGCTGCGCGTTGGCGAACGTCGAGAACGCGCCGCCCGTCACCTTGCGGATCGCCACGCGCAGCTCGCCGTCGTCGACTGCCGCACAGATGGAGTAGGAGCGGCGCAGCTCCCGGCCCCCGAGCTGCGTGCGCAGCGTCACGTGCTGGCCCTGCACGAAGGCGTAGTCGGCTGCCAGCCGCGGCGGTACTTCGAAGCGCAGGCTCACCGCATCCGCGCATTCGCGGCGCACCTCTGCGATGCGCAAGCTGTGGAAGCGGGGCGTCACGCGATCAGATCGGCTTGAAATGCTCGAACGGCTCGCGGCACGCGCTGCAGCGGAACAGCGCCTTGCATGCCGTCGCGCCGAACTCCGACAGGCGCTCGGTGTCGTGGGACCCGCAACGTGGGCACGCTGGCGGCCGCGGCACCATGCGCACGCCGTGAACGGTGGCCGCAGGGCCCGGGGGCGCAATGCCGTACTCGCGCAGCCTCTCGGCGGCGCGCGGGTCGAGCCAGTCGGTGGTCCAGGGCGGTGCGAGCCGGGTCTCGATCCGGACCTCGCCCGCCCCCGCGGCCCGCAGCGCATCGGCGATCGCCGTCTCGATCGCCTCGGTGGCCGGGCAGCCGGAATAGGTGGGGGTGACCACCACGGTCAGCCGCTCGCCTTCGGCCTTGACCTCGCGCACGATCCCCAGCTCGGTGACCGAGATCACCGGGATCTCCGGGTCGGGAACCCGGGCCAGGGCTTGCCAGGCCTGTGCGGCGCTCAGCACGCGCGCCTTACCACCGGGCGCCCGGATAGGCGCGCTGCATAGTTTGCATCTCGGCGAGCAGATGCCCCATGTGCTCGCTGTGCACACCGAGCTTTCCCTGCGACAGGAAGGGCGTGCGCGCGGGCGCGGACAGCCCGGCCTCTTGCAGCACCGGCAGCACCGTCGCCTCCCAACGCGTCTGCAGCGAGCTGCCCGTCACGCCCACCCCCGCGGCGGCGGCCGCTTCCTCCACCGCATCGCCGGCGAACAGCTCGGCGGTGAAAGGCCAAAGGTAATCGAGCGCGGCGTGCATGCGGCGGTGCGACTCCTCGGTGCCGGCCCCCAGGCGGACCACCCAGTCGGCCGCATGCCGCAGGTGATAGCGCGCCTCCTTGAGGCTCTTCGCAGCGATCGCGGCGAGCTGAGCGTCGCGCGAAGCGAGCAAGCCTTCCCAGAGCGGGAGCTGATAGGCGCTGAACAGGAAGTTGCGCAGCACCGTGCGGGCGAAGTCGCCGTTGGGCAGTTCCACCAGCGTGCAGCTGCGGAACTCGCGCTCCGAGCGCAGGAACGCGAGCTGGTCCTCGTCGCGCCCGGCGCCTTCCTGCGCGCCCGCATGGGTGAGCAGCAGGCGTGCCTGTCCGATGAGATCGAGCGCGGTGTTGGCCAGCGCCAGATCCTCCTCCAGGACCGGGGCGTGCCCGCACCACTCCGACAGGCGCTGGCCGAGGATCAGGGGACTGTCGGCCAGGCGCAGCAGGTACTCGATGTGCGGGTCGGGCTTTGCCCTGTTGGCGGCGGCGCGGCTCACATGTGATCCACTTCTGGCGGCAGCTTGTAGAAGGTCGGATGCCGGTAGATCTTGTCCTCCGCCGGATCGAACATCTCCGGCTTGGCCTCCGGATCCGAGGCGTGGATCTGGTCGCTGCGCACCACCCAGATGCTCACGCCCTCCATGCGCCGCGTGTAGATGTCGCGCGCGTTCTGCAGCGCCATGCGCGCGTCGGGGGCGTGCAGGCTGCCGCAGTGCTTGTGGTCCAGCCCGCTGCGGCTGCGGATGAACACCTCCCAGAGCGGCCATTCGTTGCGATCCATCATGCAGCTCCCGAGATCCGAACCTCATGCTTGGCGCTTCGCGCCTCACCCTCACCCCAGCCCGTCGAGGGAGAGGGTGTGCCCTTCGCGGCGATCCGTTTGCGCGCGTAGGCGAGCGCCGCTTCGCGCACCCAGGCGCCGTCTTCGTGCGCCTTGACGCGCTCGGCGATGCGCTCGCGCGCGCACGGCCCGTGGCCGTTGACCACGTTCCAGAACTCCTGCCAGTCGATCGGCCCGAAATCCCAGTGCCCGCGCGCCTCGTTCCAGCGCAACTGCGGATCGGGCAGCGTCACGCCCAGCACCCGGGCCTGCGGCACGGTGGCGTCGACGAACTTCTGGCGCAGGTCGTCGTTGGAGATGCGCTTGATGCCCCAGCGTGCGCTCTGCTCGCCGTGGGTGGAGGCGCCGTCGTGCGGCCCGAACATCATCAGCACCGGCCACCACCAGCGATTGACCGCGTCCTGGACCATGGCGCGCTGCTGCGGCGTGCCGCGCATCATGGTCAGCAGCAGGTCGAAGCCCTGGCGCTGGTGGAAGCTCTCCTCCTTGCAGATGCGGATCATGGCGCGCGCGTAGGGCCCATAAGAGCAGCGCGTAAGCGGGATCTGGTTCATGATCGCCGCCCCGTCCACCAGCCAGCCGATCGCCCCGATGTCGGCCCAGGTCAGCGTCGGGTAGTTGAAGATCGACGAGTACTTGGCCTTGCCGCTGTGCAATGCCTCGATCAGCGCGTCGCGCGACACGCCCAGCGTCTCGGCGGCCGCGTACAGATACAGTCCGTGCCCGCCTTCGTCCTGCACCTTGGCAAGCAGGATGGCCTTGCGTTTGAGGGTGGGCGCGCGCGTGATCCAGTTGCCCTCGGGCAGCATGCCGACGATCTCCGAATGCGCGTGCTGCGAGATCTGGCGCACCAGCGTCTTGCGGTATCCCTCCGGCATCCAGTCCTTGGGTTCGATGAAGTCGCCGCGCTCCAGCGTGGCGTCGAACTGGGCCTGGTAATCCGGATTGTCCGGTGCCTGGGCTTCGCCCTTGCGCGCGTCCGGGTCCTGGTTCGGTAGGTCTATGGCCTGGGTATACATGGGGTTTCTCTGCAGTCCTCTGCGCCTTTGCGCCTCCGCGGTTACGCCTTGGTTGCCCGCCGGTCGATCAACCGCTTGGCCTTGCCGAGCGTCACGCGCTCGATGCTCAAGGGATCGAGCACCTCGACGCGGGTGGACACGCCGATGTAGCTCTTGATGTGATGCTGCAGCTCGCGGGCGACGGTGTCGCGGTCGGCGTAGCGCATCTGCGGCTTGAGTTCGACGCGCACCGTCAACGCATCCAGATGGCCGTCCTTGTCCAGCAGCAGCAGGTAGTGCGGCGCCAGCGCCTCGGTCTTGCAGATCAGCTCCTCGATCTGCGAGGGGAACACGTTCACGCCGCGGATGATCAGCATGTCGTCCGAGCGGCCGGTGAGCTTGCCCATGCGGCGCATGCTGCGCGCGGTGGGGGGCAGCAGGCGCGTGAGATCGCGCGTGCGATAGCGGATCACCGGCAGCGCCTCCTTGGTGAGCGAGGTGAAGACCAGCTCGCCCGCGCTGCCGTCGGGCAGCACCGCGCCGGTTTGCGGATCGATGATCTCCGGGTAGAAGTGATCCTCCCACACCGTGAGGCCGTCCTTGGTCTCGATGCACTCGTTGGCCACGCCCGGTCCCATCACCTCGGACAAGCCGTAGATGTCGACCGCATCCAGCGCCGCGCGCTGCTCGATCGCGCTGCGCATCGCCTCGGTCCACGGCTCCGCCCCGAAGATACCCACCTTCAGCGAGCAGTCGGCCGGATTCATCCCCTGCCGCTCCATCTCGTCGATCAACGCGAGCATGTAGGACGGCGTGACCATGATGATGTCGGGATGGAAATCCGCGATCAGCTGCACCTGCTTCTCGGTCTGGCCGCCGGACATCGGCACCACGGTGCAGCCCAGCCGCTCGGCGCCGTAGTGCGCGCCCAGCCCGCCGGTGAACAGGCCGTAGCCGTAGGCCACGTGCACGATGTCTCCCGGCCGGCCGCCGGCGGCGCGGATCGAGCGCCCCATCAGGTCGGCCCAGGTGTCGATGTCGTTCTGCGTGTAGCCGACCACGGTCGGCTTGCCGGTGGTCCCGCTCGAGGCGTGCACGCGCACCACTTTCTCGCGCGGCACGGCGAACAGCCCGAACGGGTAGTTGTCGCGCAGATCCTGCTTGGCGGTGAAGGGAAAACGCGCCAGATCCTCGAGCGATTTCAGGTCATCCGGGTGCACCCCGTGCGCCTCGAACGCGCGGCGGTAGTGCGGAACGTTGTCGTAAGCGTGGCGCAGGCTCCAGCGCAGGCGCTGGAGCTGCAGCGCGCGCAGCTCGGCCAGGCTGGCGCGCTCGATCGGCTCGAGGTCGCCGGGCGCCGGCTTACGCACGGGCATGGATCGATTCCCTCACAGCGGCACCACCTGCTTGCCCTTGATGCAATAGGACCGGCCGCGGAACACCGCCACCAGCTCGCCGCGCTGGTTGATCACGCGCACGTCGTACACGCCGGTGCGGCCGCGCCGCATCACCTCCACCGCCTCGGCGGTGAGCACGTCACCCTGATGGGCGGGCGCGACGATGTCGGCGGCGAAGCCGGCCGCCATGGTCAGCTCGTTGTAGCTGTTGCAGGCGAAGGCGAAGGCCGAATCGGCCAGCGTGGCGATGAATCCGCCGTGGCAGACCTTGAAGCCGTTGAGCATGTCGGCGCGCACCGTCATGGACATGCTTGCGCGGCCGGGCGCGATCGCATCGAGCCGCATGGCGAGCCCGCGCGAAGCCGCGTCCTCGGCCAGCATGCCGTCGCCCACCCGCTCGGCGATGGCCTGCGGGTCCAACGCCGTCCGGTTCACCGATCTCGTCTCCCGTTCACCGGAGTCATTCTCCCTTGAATTGCGGCGCACGCTTCTCCAGGAATGCGGCCACGCCTTCACGATAGTCGTGCGTGTGGCCCAGCGCGCGCTGGAGATCGCGTTCGAGGTCGAGCTGGGCGGCGAGCGCCCGCTGCTCGGCGGCGTAGATCGCCTCCTTGGTCAGGGCGAAGCCACGCGTTGGGCCGCCGGCGAGCTGGGCCGCCAGCTTGCGCACCGTCGGCATCAGCTCCGCGTCGTCCACGCATTGCCAGATCAGGCCCCAGCTGTGTGCCTGCTCCGCGCTCAAGCGCTCGCCGAACAGCGCGAGCCCGAGCGCCCTCGGCGCGCCCAGCGTGCGGGTGAGGAAATAGGTGCCGTCGCAATCGGGCACCAGGCCCAGCTTGGAGAACGCCTGGATGAAGCTCGCCGAACGCGACGCCACCACCACGTCGCAGGCGAGCGCGATGCTCGCGCCGGCGCCGGCGGCCACGCCGTTCACGGCGCAGAGCACCGGCAAGGGCAGGGCGCGCAGCGCGAGCACCAGCGGGTTGTAGTTGGCCTCGAGCGACGCGCCGAGGTCCCGCGGCGCAGCGCCCCCCACGTCGCCCGGCGTGACGCTGCGGTCGGCCAAGTCCTGTCCGGCGCAGAACGCGCGCCCGGCGCCGGTCAGGATCATGGCGCGCACAGTGCGCTCACCGCCGATGCGCGCGAGCGCCTCGCGGATCTCGACGTGCATGGCGTCGTTGAAGGCGTTCAGCCGCTCGGGGCGGTTGAGGGTGAGCGTGGCCACACCCCCGCTGAGTTCCAGGGCGATGCTGCGAAAGGCTGCTGCCAAAGTGCGGTTCTCCGTGGATGGCCGGCGAGCCGGCATTTATCGACCGGTCGGTCGACGAATGTTAGGGAAAATCGCCCTCCGAGACAAGGGCTTTCAAGACAAGGGCTTCGGAATTCCCCGTCGGCGCGGCTGCTGCGGCGCGACAAGGGCCTGATCGTTGCTTTCCCCGGCCGGTATACACGGCGCAGGCGGAGGAGTTGCCAGATGACGCTGAGCGAAATGATGCAAGAGGCGCTCGAGCAGGGGATTCGGCAGGTCAGGGCGGCCCGCTCGCGTTTGCATCCATTCCTGGTGGTCGACCCGGCCAAGATCCTGTTTCTGTTCGACCCGTCCGGCCAGAGCGAGCCGATGGAGATGGCGCTCACCGCGATCCGCGAGCACGCCCCGGCGTGCGAGCGCGTGGTGCTGGTGCTGAACACGACGCTGACCGCGCAGGACGGGCGCAAGTCCGACGCCATCGTGGCGATGGGCTCCGAACGCGGCCAGGAAACCGGTCCGATGTGGGCCCAGATCTATCGTCCCGGCAGCTGGTTCCGGCGCTTCCGCGTCGAGGGCGAACGCGAGACCATCGGCCAGGTCAAGAATCTGATCCGCGAAGCGCTCGCCGCCTGAAGCGGAAAATAGCGTCGGTGCCAACTCACTTCGGTGCCGGCGTCGGCCCGAGCACCTTCTCGATCGCCATGCCGATGGCGAGCAAGCGCGCGTCGCTGCCGCGCGGCCCGTCGATCTCGATGCCGACCGGCAATCCCGTCGTCGCGCCCAATCCAGCCGGAATCGACAGGCCGGGCACGCCGGCGTTGCTGCCGGGATCGGTGTTCTGGATGAACAGCAGGAACGTCTCCAGCTTGCTGGCCTCCGGCCCCTGCACCACCGCCACGTGCGGCGTCGTGGGAAAGATCAAGGCCTCGATGCCGTACCTGGCGAACGTGTCGGCGTAGTGCTTGATCAGCGCCGGACGCGCTTCGCCGATGGCGGCCTGGTACACCGGCGCCGCGTCGATCAGGCCGTCGGGCCCGGGCAGCTTGCGCGGCACCACCAGGCCGTTGTAGGTGCCCTTGACGTCCTGGCTGGCGATCATCGCCGCCACCTCCTCGACCGTCTTGCCGGTCTGGTACTTCTCGAGATAGGCCTTCATGTCGTCGTAGGCCTCGTACAGCGCGACCGGGAAGCTGGCGCCGTTGTTGAGCTTCTGCAGCTCGGGCATGTCCACTTCGACGATCGTCGCTCCCGCCTTGGCCAGCTTGTCCAGCGCCGCATTGATGACGCTGCCGGTGTCCGCATCCAGGTTGTTGAAGAAGTAGGCGCGGTACACGCCCAGCTTCACGCCTTTCAGCGGCGCCGGCTCGGGCACCTGGCCGCCGGCGATCACGGCGTCGAGCAGCGCCACGTCGGCGACGGTACGCGCCATCGGGCCCACCGTGTCGCGCGTGTGCGAGATCGGGGCCACGCCCGCGTTGTCGTAGCGGCCGATCGTCGGACGGAAACCCGCGCCGCCGGTCACCGCCGAGGGGATGCGGCTGGAGCCGCCGGTGTCGCTGCCCAGACCGCCGGGCGCGATGCGGGCGGCGACGGCGGCGCCGGTGCCGCTCGAGCTGCCGCCGGCGAAGCGCGTGCGGTCGTAGGGGTTGCGCACCCCGATCGGCTGCGCGCTGAAGGTCGCCTCGTTGTAGCCGGAGATGCCGAAGGCCAGCTCGTGCATGTTGGTCTTGCCGAGCACGATCGCGCCGGCGTCGATCAGCTTCTGCGCGGTCGGCGCGTTCTGCCTGGGGACGAAGCCGCGCAGCGCCGGAGTGCCGGCGCTGCTCGGCAGCCCGGCGACGTGGATGTTGTCCTTGATCACCAGCGGCACGCCGTGCAGCGGACCGCGCAGCTTGCCCGCCGCGAGATCGGCGTCGGCCTGGCGTGCGGCGGCCATCGCGCCGGTGCGGTCCAGCGTCACGAAAGCGTTCAGATCGGCGTTGGCGTCGGCGCGCGCGATCAGCGCCTGCGTGAGCTCGGCGCTGCTGATGGTCTTGTCGCGGATCAGACGGGCGGCGTCGGCGACGCCCAGCTGCGTGATGTCGGCCGGACGCTGGCCGGTGCTCGCGCAGCCGTCGATCAATACGATCGCCGCGGCCGCGGCCAGAAAACGCAGTGCGTGCATGGCTCCTCCTCTCGTCGTTATGCGTGTCGTCATGGGTTGGCAACGCCTTCGCGCGCCGCCGCCAGCGCCTCGCGCAGCACCTGCATGCTACCGATGTGGTTGGCGAGCAGCAGGATCAGCCGCGCGTTGAGCAGCTCGCTCTGCTCGTCGCTCAAGTCGCGGTGGGCGTCGATCAGCGCCTGGTAGAACTCGTCGGGCACGGGGATGTTGGCGGCGGTCTTCAATGCGCTCATGCCGGTGTCGCCTCGATGCTGGCGCCGGTGACGCGCGCCAGCGCCTCGCGCACGGCGCGCACCTCGAAGTGCCGCCAACGCGCGGCGACGTGCTGGTCCGGGCGCAGCAGGTACAGGGTGTCCGGCGTGGCGTCGTAGCGTTGCGCGAACAGCTCCTTGCCGTCGTCGAACGCGGGCAGTCCCGCGGCGTGCCACGGCGCGGCGCGGCCCGCTGCGCAGATCACCAGCGCGTGCACCGGCACCGGCAGCCGGGCGAGGCCCAGCAGGCGCGCGGCGAGGCTGTCGTCGGCCGGTGCGCCGCCGGCGAAGTACATGGCACAGAAGCGCCCGCAGAGCTGATCGATCAACCAGACCGCGCCGCCGGCGCTCTGCAGCGGCGCGTCCAGCGCCGGCGAGCCCGGGACCAGGCGCGCGGCGAAGCGGTCGCGGTCGGGCGTGTTGAGGGCGGTCGCGGCGTAGGTGTGCGGCAGCGACAGGCGGCCGCTGTTGACCACGCCGCGGGCGAAGGGATAGTGCTCGGCGAGCCCCAGCGCGGCGTCGCGGAACACGCGGCTCACGCGGCTCTTGGGCGTGATGAAGTCGGTGCTGCGGGTGGAGTTGAGGATGTTCTCGTCGGCCGCGGGAATGCGCTCGGCGTCGTAGCTGTCGAGCAGGGCATCGGGCGCCTCGCCGCGCAGCACCAGCTCGAGCTTCCATACCAGGTTGTCGGCGTCCTGGATCCCGCTGTTGGCGCCACGCGCGCCGAACGGCGAGACCTGGTGCGCCGAGTCGCCCACGAAGAATACGCGCGCGTGGCGAAAGCGGTCCATGCGCTGGCAGCGAAAGGTGTACACGCTGACCCATTCCAGGCTGAACGGCCGCTCCGGGCCAAGCATCGCCTGGATGCGCGGGATCACGCGCTCGGGCCGCCTCTCCGCATCGGGGTCGGCGTCCCAGCCGAGCTGGAAATCGATGCGCCACACGTCGTCGGCCTGCCGGTGCAGCAGCACCGACTGGCCGGGATGGAACGGCGGGTCGAACCAGAACCAGCGCTCGGTGGGAAACTCGGCCTGCATCTTCACGTCGGCGATCAGGAAGCGGTCGCGGAACACCTGGCCGCGGGCCTCCAGCCCGAGCAGAGAGCGGATCGGGCTGCGCGAGCCGTCGCAGGCGAGCAGATAGCCTGCTTCCACCTGGGTTCTGCCCTGCGGGGTTTCGACCGTGACCAGAACGTGATCGGCCTGCTGCGCCACCCCGATCACCTTGTGGTTCCAGCGCACCTCGACCTCGTCGGACTCGAGCAGGCGGTCGATCAGGAACTGCTCGAGGTAGTACTGCTGCAGGTTGATGAAGGCGGGGCGCCTGTGCCCGGACTCGGGCAGCAGATCGAACTGATAGAGCAACCGGTCGCGCAGGAACACCTTGCCGCGGTTCCACACCACGCCCTTGTCCACGCAGCGCTGGCCGACCCCCAGCCGGTCGAGGATTTCCAGCGTGCGCTTGGCGAAGCAGATCGCGCGGCTGCCTTCGGAGAGCTTGTCGTCCTGGTCCAGCAGCAGGGTGCGCACGCCGTGCTGCGCCAGATCCAGCGCCGCACACGATCCCACCGGGCCGGCGCCGACGACCACCACCGGCCAGCGCTGGCGCGGCCCGGAAGCGGGCTGCGATGGCTGGTCGATGCGGCGGCGGGGCATGCTGGACGGCGCGAGGCGTGGCGGGGTGCAGGCATATTACAATCATCCCGTGGACCGTACCGAGCGCTTCTACAAGATCCAGCAGCTGATCCACCGCCTCAAGGTGGTGCCGGCGCGGCGCCTCCTGGAGGAACTGGAGATCTCCCCGGCGACCTTCAAGCGCGACCTCGAGTACCTGCGTTCGCGGCTGAATATCCCGATCGTCTGGGACCGCGAGGCGAGCGGCTATCGCTTCGAGGCCGGCGCCGGGGTGCAGGAGCTGCCCGGGCTGTGGTTCAACGCGCAGGAAATCTACGCGCTGCTCACCATGAAGCACCTGCTGGAGAACCTCGAGCCCGGCCTGCTCGGCCCGCACATCGAGCCGCTGCTGGTACGGCTGTCGGCCGCGATTGGCAGCGGGCCGCACCCGGCGGAGGCGGTGCAGCGGCGCATCCGCATCCTGCACGCCGCGCGCCGCACGCTGCCGCTGAAGCACTTCGAGACCGCCGCCCGCGCGCTGCTCGAGCGCAAGCGGCTCGCGATCCGCTACTACAACCGCATGCGCGACGACGAGAGCGCGCGCGAAGTCTCGCCGCAGCGCTTGGTGCATTACCGCGACAACTGGTATCTGGACGCCTTCTGCCACCTGCGCCATGACATCCGCAGCTTCGCGGTGGACGCCGTTCGTAGCGCCACCGTCGTCGATCACCCGGCGCGCGAGATCCCGGACCGGGATCTGGACGAAGTCCTGGCCAGCGGCTACGGCATCTTCAGCGGCCGCGACACGCAGTGGGCGCAGCTGCGCTTCGCTCCGGTGCGTGCGCGCTGGGTGGCGGCGGAGCTGTGGCATCCGCGGCAGCGCGCGCATTTCGAGGCGAACGGCGCGTACCTGCTGGAGATTCCGTACAGCGACGATCGCGAGCTGGTGATGGACATCCTCAAGTTCGGTCCCGACGTCGAGGTGCTGCAGCCACCCGCGCTGCGCCAGCGCGTGCAGCAGCTGCTGGGCGAGGCGCTGCAGCGTTACAGCCGGGGGGCGCGCTTCGCCGATCTGCTGCAGGCGCCCAAGCGCGAGCGGGCACCGTCCGCCGAATAGCGCAGTCCGCCGGCCGTGCAGCGCCTTGCGCGGGCCGGGCAAGCACCGAGGAAGCCATGCCCGAAACGCTCCTGGAATGGACCGAGCTGCTGAGCTACCTGGTCACCATCGTCGGCCTTCCGCTCGCCATCTACGTGTTCCTGATGGAGCAACGCAAGGAGCGCCAGGGCGAGGAGGAGGAGGCCTACCAGCGCCTGTCCGACGAGTACAACGACTTTCTCAAGCTGGTGATCGACAACGCCGACCTGCAGCTGCTGAGCCGCGAGGGCGGACGCGCGGAGCTGTCCGCCGAGCAGCACGAACGCAAGCAGGCGATCTTCGGCATCCTGGTGGCGCTGTTCGAGCGCGCCTACATCCTGGTGTACGAGGAGGACATGGACAAGCAGCGCCGCCGCCTGTGGCAGAGCTGGGAGGACTACATGCGCGACTGGTGCAGGCGCCGCGACTTCCGCGAGGCATTGCCCGAGCTGCTGGAAGGCGAGGACCCCGATTTCGCGCGCCACATCTTCCACCTTGCCGGAGGGCAGGCGGAAAAGTCCCCCGGTTGAGCGGCGCGCAGGGGCGTACCCTCGCGCGTCACGGGCACACGGTCCGGGAGCGGTTTGCGGCCGCCAGATAGGCGATGAGATCGGCGCGTTCGCGCGCATCGCCGATCCCGGCGTAGCCCATCGTGGTCCCGGGAACGGCCTTCAGCGGGTTGGCCAGAAAGCGATCCAGCGTCCTCTCGGTCCAGACGATGTTGGAGTCTTGCATCGCGTCGGAGTAGGCGAAGCCCGGCACGCTTCCGGCGCGGCGGCCGAACAGGCCGCAATGCCTGGGGCCGGTGCGATCGTAGGCGAGCGCATGGCAGGCGAGACAGCGGCTGTAGATCGTCTCGCCTGCCTCGGGGTCGCCCGGCAATGGCCGGTCCGCTGCCGCGACCAGGCCCGCCGCAACAGCAAGCGCAACTCCGGCGAGCGTGCGTGCCGGCGCAATCACGCTCAGGACACGAAGGCGGAGGGAACGGGTACTTCGCCCAGCGCGTTGCGCAGGACCGCCCAGTGCATCGCCTCGTCGCCGAGAATGCTCGCGGCGGCCTTGGCGAGATCGCGGTTGCCGAACAGCGGTACCGCGCCCAGGTAGGCGCTGACCGCGCCCTTCTCGAGCATCGCCGCAAAGCGCAGCACGTCGGCCTGCGTCTTGAGCGTCTCGGTCGGAAAGGTGTACTTCGCCTTCGCCG